>Ga0308156_1001458_pt1 | contig 27633 bp, 45 predicted proteins | sample PhyAR2_FD_201041 | JGI IMG/M metagenome (GOLD analysis project Ga0308156, IMG submission 201041) | Phyllosphere microbial communities from UC Gill Tract Community Farm, Albany, California, United States - DLSL A.R2 | ecosystem: Host-associated > Plants > Phyllosphere > Unclassified | place: USA... | reverse complement strand
AGCGGAGTGAAAAGCAACTTATGCACGCAATCAGTACCGATTTTAGGCAAAGAGCTGGCTGTTATGAAATTACAGATAAAGGAAACTAAACCATGAAAATTACGATTGATGTCCTTGAAAATGAAAGCAACAAGGACAATCTAGAATATCTTATCAGCGATACAAGCAACAAAGCTATTACTATCTTAATGTTTGCCTTGATTGGCGAAGCAAGACAGAAAGCAAGCTATGAGCAATTTTTAGAAACCATTACTAGAATTTGGGGGTATCTCAATGAAGATAACTGACTTACAAAAATTAGACCAAAATATTATTAAATTTCTTTCTGAACATCGAGGAATTGACCGAGCTGTCAAAGGCAAAATTTTAGCACAAGCCCTTGATATTGATTTTCGTACTTTACAGAGTAGAATTGAGTACCTACACAAGCAAGGTTGCGCCATTGGCTCGATTGATAACGGCTATTTTATCCCAACTAATGAAGACGAGCGCAGAGCTGGCATTATCAAGAAACAACGGACAGGGATTGCCATTAATAACGCAGTCAACGGCTATATTTTAGCCGAGCTTGATTGGATTGACCAACTATTTAAGGAGGATTGATAAGTGAATTGTTATTTATGCGGTAAACCTCTAAAAGAAAATGAGATTATTCCCTATCAAGAACGGCAGATTTGTGATGAATGCGAGTATAAATGGGAGGTTGACTATTGACACCAAAAGAACAAGCCTTAAACTGCATCAGTCGTGGCTTTTCTGTTATCGCTGGTTTCCCTCCTGGTAAAAGCGAAAGGGCTGTTATCCGCGGTACTTCAAGCGGAACTCTTGACGAAATCACAGTAAGCGCGTGGTTTGATGAAATACCGAACCGTAACATCATGATTAATCTTAGAAACAGCGGTTTGATTTGTATTGATTTAGACCAGCACGAAAACGGACAGAATGGCAGAGCTGTATTCAGTCGCTTGTGGAATGAACACAGCGAGGGCGAAATATTAAGTGCCTACGTTGAGAAAACTCCTACAGGCAATGGCTTGCATGTTTTCTTTAAAGTTCCGAAAGATATTTTTAACAAGCCGATTGTGAGCGAACTAGCGGACTGTGTGGAGATAAAAACACACTTTACACCAATCTACCCAAGCAAACGCACAGACGGCGATTATATCCCTTTGAATGATACAGAAACAAACGAACCACTCACTTTTGACAGTCTTTCTGATTGTCCTGACTGGTTACTTGAAATGATACAGCGCCCACAAACACGCGCAAAGACAACGCTAGGTAGTCGGACTTATGGCGCTGAAATGTGGGAACTATTCAACCAAGGCGCACGAAAAGGCAACCGAAACAATGACACGAACCGTATTCTCCACTACTGGAGAAAAATCGGTATTGATAATAATCATTGCATGGACTTATTGCGAACGTTTAACAATCGAACCAGTCCGCCTTTACCTGATGATGAACTAGCAACCATTTGGAAAAGTGTCTTCAAGATGAGATAGAAAGGAAGTCATGACAGACCAACTAGAACAACTCGTGGCAGAAACGCCACAGGAAATAACACGAAGTCCCAAACCTAAAATAGAGGACTTCACAGATTATGGAGAAGATGGCAAGAAAGTCGTTAATGTCGCAGGTTATCAAGAATGCTTAAAAGACTGGCTGGAACAAGAAAAAGAAATCATCAATAGCCCTGATTATGTCAAAGCGCACACTCAAACCCTTAGAGCTGTTAGAAAGTTATTCTTTGAACACCGTAATTTATTTCTAAGCACACCTAAGGAAGACGGCAAACAACCGAAATCACTAAGCCCCCTAGAAACAGCTAGAATTATCTATAAAACGCTCAAAGTCATCAAATTAGACCACCAAAGCGGACTGTTAGGCGTTTATAATCCTGAACTAGGAATATACGAAACGAATGAGAATTTCTTTCATCGGCTCATTTACTGGCTAGAGCCTTCATATAGTCAGGCACGGTCAAAAGAAGTCTTATTCAAACTCGAAACACTATCAGAAGTAAAACAACAAACCGCAGAAGCTCATCTTATCCCAGTTGCGAACGGTATTTTCAATAAGAAAACGCAAAGTTTAGAACCGTTTAGCCCTCACTATGTCTTTACCTCAACGATTGCGACCAAGTACAACGCCAAAGCCAAAGTACCTCATATTAACGGCTGGAACGTAGACGACTGGTTACTTGATTTAATGAGTGGCGATAAGGATCTTGTCAGTCTCTTGTGGCAGATTATTTCCGCAAGCACTAACGGCAACTATTCCTACCGTAAAGGCGTGTGGCTCGTCGGTAAAGGAAATGACGGCAAAGGAACGTTTCAGAGCTTGATTATGAATTTAATCGGACGTGAGAACGTGGCAAGTGTCAAAGCCGAACAGTTTTCTGAACGGTTTGCCCTTTCCCAAGTCGTTGGGAAGACGTGCATTATTGGAGATGATAGCCAAGTCAGCTATTTAGACAATGCAGGGAACTACTTTTCTGTAGTTACTGGCGACCCAGTGCCGATTGAAGCAAAAGGAAAGCAACCGACGTTGGCAGTTTTTAATAAGCTGGTTATTCAATCTACTAACTTCTTACCTAAGTTTAGAAACAAGTCCAATGGAACTTACAGACGTTTGCTTATCGTGCCTTTTAAGAAATCATTTACAGCAGATAATGACAATTGGAAAATCAAAGATGATTATATTAAACGCAAAGACGTTTTAGAGTATGTGCTTAAAATTGCTCTATCGCTCAACTTTGATAAGTTTGACGAACCTCAAGCCACCAAAGGGCTGTTAGATGACTTTAAACTGTCTAATGATAATGTTATGGCTTTCGTGAATGATACATTTGAGGAGTTTGTCAGTGATTTTCTACCGTCTATATTTCTAAGTAGCTTATACCGTGCCTGGTGTGAAACAGAAGGAGTTAAGCCATTTACTAAGCGAGAGTTTGAAATTAAACTACCTGATTATATTAAGGATGAGTGGGAAAAAACAACTCAAAGACCAAATAGCGCAGGTTTTAATCGAGCGATTGATTTACACAGAGCAGAGGAGTACGAACTTTTCAGACGGCTCTTTCATTGGGACGACGATAAGCACAAAAGTCTGTCAAAAGGTTACTTACGGAAGAAAAAGCGAAGATGATTACTGTTGTTCCGTAACATGTTAACTGTAGTAGTAACGTGGAAAAGCGCGTGGTTAGGCTGTTTATGACCATTCGTTACCCTGTTACCTCAAAAACATCTACTCGCTATAAATTTATCAGAGGAAATAAAAACATGAAAAAAGCACGCTGTCCGACAAATTGAATTGTTAACAAATGCTAACATTCAAAATATATATAGAAAAATTGGAGAAAATCAAATGAGCCAAAATACAAAAATAATCTTATCTAACCTTTTCACACTGACAAGTGAACTTTCAGAACCCACTTCTAAACTTATCCATATTGAGGGAGCAAACGAAACGCCAGCCACTCAAAAAGACTTAGCAAAAGGATTGCATGAGAACCTCATCAACCTTACTGAAGTTTTGGGCTTATCTGTGGACGAGCTGACAGAACCGCAGGAAGACGAACCCCAAGAAACAGTAAAATCAATCATTGAGGAAATTCAACAACTGACCTTTGCACCTCATGAAATATCAGGCGATGACGTGCAAGTCTTTGCGGACTTACTGACGGATAGTATTGAGCGTTTGATTAAGGCGCTAGGATTGAACGACATAAGCCTTTCAGCAGGAAGTAAAAACAAACCGCAAGAGTTGGCACTCAAAGCACAAATACAAGAACTCTACTCACTTAATGATTCAATGGTTACTGCAGACCCTAACCATGTACCAAAATATACGGACGGCACAATCATTAAACCGTCTGACTTGGCTGACATGAATATGAACGCATTGGACAATATCGCAGAATTAATCGGATTTGAATTAGAAGAATAAATAAAAATGCCTAGTTTATAGCTGGGCTTTTAGTGGTTTTATATTTGTTATAATCATAGGTATAGAATATTAGTAGAAAGGGGAAAAATGACACCTAAACAGCAGAAATTTTGTGATGAATATATTAAAACAGGAAACGCGACACAGTCGGCGATTAATGCAGGGTACAGCCCAAAAACCGCGAAGTCGATAGGAGCTGAAAACCTGACTAAACCTGACTTAAAAAAATACATTGACAGCAAGTTGAAAGATATCTCTAACAATGCCATAGCAACCGCAGAGGAGACTTTAACCATATTAACTAAGATAGTACGCGGAGAGCATACAGAGGAAGTGATAACAGCAGAGGGCGACGTCATAGATAAACACCCTGACACTAATCAAATTATTAGAGCAAGTTCTGAAATTTTAAAACGTTACCCACTTGTGCAAGATATTAATATCAACGGAAACTTGAGCGTTAGCAACCCTTTTGAAAATCTAACAGAGGAAGAACTTAGAATATTAGCAAGTAGAGATGAGGGATAATGACAGTTAGATATTATTGGGGTAAGCCCAAAGACATTATAAGGTGGTATCTTAGAGGAACTTTATACCTAAGCGCCCAAAGCAGAAAGTCATATATTGAAAAGACTGGCGCTGATCCAGGCAACTTACCAAGACTTCTAAAACTATTAGATAATCTTGATGAGTTATTTGACACAGTCAATACTGACAGCATAGCTGTATTATGTTTGAGATACGTCGAGTTATTAAGTATCGCAGAGACTACAAAACGCACAGGACTATCAGCTTATCAGATAACAGCCAAGACAGGTAAAGTCATGAAGAAAGCTAAAAAAATTATAGCCAAAGCATGATATAATAGAACTATCAAAAGTCGCAGAAAATGCGCGTGGTATAATAAGTTCAGGAAAGTATCTCTAATTGTGGAGGTGCTTTTTTGTTTGAAAGGATTATATTATGAATGAGCTAGAGTTTAATATCAGATTGTATCTTACAGGCGTTATGAAGTCATGGGCTGATAGGATAGACAGCACAGTCCAACTCACACCACAACGCTTTATATTAAACGCAATGAAAGAGCTGTTTGATTCATTGAGTGATGATGACTTAGAGTTAATCAGACTAAGATATGTGGAACGCATGACACTAAGAGAGATTGCAAGTCGCTGTCTGTTAAACGAACGTACTGTTAGTAACCACACGAACCCAACTATTAAACAAGTCAAAGAGATTATAAAGAAAGCCACAGAACAAGCACAGCACGCGCATGAGGTTGATTGAGTATAATTTACTGCAAAATATTTAAAAGCTCACAGACAGCAAACTATGGTCTTTCGATTAGGTATGCCCTCACCTTTGGAGGATATGGTATAATTACTTAACTAATTTATGAATATTAAGAGGTATCGTTATGCTAGATCATATTGATATTACAGTAAAAAATTTGAATCGTTCAAAAAAGTTCTACAAATCAATATTATCGGTATTAGGAATTAATGAATTTATTGAAGATGATTACGGTATAAAAATCTATGATGGTAAAGACTATATTTGGATTGGCCAAGGTGTTCCAAAAAGGTTTCATTTCGCTTTTTTAGCAAAAGATAAAGAACAGGTTAATAATTTCTACAATTTAGCTCTGGAAATTGGTGGTAAAAGTATTGGAGAACCTAAGAACCAAGACGAAAACTATTATTCTTGTTACGTATTAGATTTAGATGGGTATTTATTAGAGGCGGTTTATAGAGATGAATAGTAGAGATAAAAAGCTATATATCGTTGATATACAGCCCCTTGCCTGACAAAAAAATTGTTCATTTTTTTAACGCTTTTTACTACGTTCGTGTTTTTTAACGCTTTTTACTACGGTTAAAAACATGTATATTTGGTTCTAATGAGTAGTGCTTTTGTTGCATGGTTGCATAAAACAGCCTTTTTCTCCTCTATTTGGCTCTAGTGGGTTGCCGTGGTATACTTAACTTATGAAAAATAAAGAAGAACCTCGGATGAAGTGGTCGGATGATGAATATGAAGCGATGATAGATTTGGCAACAAGGCAGTTAGCTGAGCGAATGGCTGAAAGAGCTTTGATGACTTATGAGATTTATAAATATGATTATCTTGATTCGCAGTTTGTGGCCGATTTTATTGCAGAGTTTGTCATTAGTGCTTATCGTTCATATTTAATCAAACCAGAAAATCTTGATGAAGAGGTGATGCTTTTATTATTTGTCAACATGGCTTATGAAAATATGCGAGGATTGCCAGATGAAGTGGCACAATACCACAGACTTTTTAGACAACTTTGTGACCTTTATTATGAACAAGGTTGTTTACGTCATGCTCTGATTGACGAAGCAGACTATCAGGAAATGGTTTTGGCAATTTTAGCTGATATTTTTATGGAAGTGAAAATGAGAAAAAAATTTAAAAAGTAATTTTGTAATCTTAAAGGGGAGAAAATGGATTTAGATGCTTACCAAAAAGCAATTATCAAATTTGATTTGAATGAAAAAATAGAGAGTCAAAATGAAGTAGATTTTGCATTTGTGGATAAAGTTTTGGGATTATCTGGTGAAGCAGGTGAAGTGGCTGACAAGGTAAAAAAAGTTATCCGCGACCAAGAGGGAAAGCTGTCAGTCAATGATAAAAAGGCCATCGGTCAGGAGCTTGGTGATATTCTTTGGTATGTAGCAACGAGTGCACGTTATCTAGGAATTTCTCTTGAACAAATTGCGAGTGAAAATATTGAGAAATTAGAGAGTCGATTGAGTCGTGGCAAGATTTCAGGCTCAGGGGATGAGAGATGAAAATATTGATTGTGGCTGGTTTGCCAGATTTTATACCTAATGAAAGTTTTGATAAATATATTGGTGTGGATAGAGGGTCACTATTTTTAGTGGAAAAAGGTTATCAATTGGCTCTAGCAATTGGTGATTTTGATTCTGTCAGCAAAATTGAACTTGAAAAAATTTCTGTCAGTACTGACAGATTGATTAAATTGCCTGCTGAAAAAGATTTGACAGATTTAGAAGCGGCTTTAGATTTTGTTTTAGAGTATTTTGCTGATGCGGAAATTGTAATTGCTGGTGCTTTAGGTGGACGTTTGGACCATTTACTGACCAATGTTTATTTAGCAACACGACCAAAATATCAAGCCCTCGCTCCAAAAATGACTTTAGTTGACCAACAAAATGTGGTGACCTATTTGTTGCCTGGTCAGCATTTACTAAAGAGAAAGCCAACTTACCAATATGTTGGATTTGTTCAAGTAGAAACAAAGGATAGTTTAGCCATTGAAGAAGCAAAATATCCTTTGAAAGCAGAGGATAATTTTAGTCAAATCTATGCTAGTAATGAATTTATCAGTGACCAAATGAAAGTTTCATTCAATCAGGGAATGGTCATTGTAATTTATTCAGGCGATTCGCATAAAAAATAAGAGGTTAAGGAGAACGGAAAAAGTATGATTATTGGAGTCATTGGGGCAACATCAAATATTGCAAATAAGGCTTATTTACCAGTTTATGCGAAAATGCAGGCGGACCATCGTTTTATTTTGTATTCTCGTCAGTGGGAAAAAGCTGAAGAAGTTCGCAAACATTATAAATTTGAATATGCGACAGAGGACTTGTCAGCACTAGAAACTGTGGATTTGGTTATTATTCATGCGGCAACTTCCCAACATTTTGAGTTAGCTAAAAGATATTTGTCAGCGGGAGTTCCTGTTTTAATGGATAAACCTGTTTCAGAAAAATTAGCCGAAGTAAAAGAATTGCAAAAAATTGCTGACCAAAATAATACTTTATTTGTCGTCGCTTTTAATCGCAGATTTGCACCACAAACAGCTAAATTAAAAGCTCTCCCAGATAAAAATATGGTGAAAGTAAGTAAAAATTTAGCAAATTCTGCCAGTGAAAAAATTACATTTTCAATGTACGATATTTTTATTCACCCTCTGGACACCTTGATTTATTTGCTAGATGATGAGATTTTAGAAGTCAATTATTCATTAAAGAAGAATCAAGACGGGCAATTAACAAGAGCAATTGTTATGCTAGAAACAGCGACAACGAGTGGAATTGCCACAATGAACTTAGAAGCTGGTGCCTTTACTGAAGAATTTACAGTAGAAAGTCCTAGAGAAAGCCTTCGCTTGTCAGAACTGTGCGAACTTGAAAAATTTACAGGAATTGACCGTCAAAAATTTGGAATAAGTGGTTGGCAAAGTGCGACATACAATCGTGGTTTTGATGAAATCATTTCTGCCATGGTTCTAGCGGTTGAAAAATTTGATGGTCAAAATCGTCAAGAATTACTGACAGAACTTAGACAAGAAAATATTCTAAAATCCCACGAAATCATTGACCAAATGTTAAAATGAAAAGTTACTGACAGAAATATTAGCATATCTGTAAACTGCTAAAGCAGTCACAGCTATCCTATGACAGAAACATTAGACTATCTTAAAATGACTGACAGAGTTAAAAAATTTCTGTCAGTATTTTTTTAGGCTGAGCCTTGCATTATTGTCAATAAAAAAGTATAATTATAAAAAAATTAAGAAAAGGAGTCCGCATGACAACACAACAATCTAAAGTCTTTTATTTTTGGTGCAGATAGTTTGTGTTTATGCAATTGGCGTAGATACAACTTTTGAGTATACTCAAGTTTCTGCGCCGGGATTCAAAGAAGACCGGATAGTAAAAACTATCTGGTCTTTCTTTTTTAATTTTTTTACCCTTTCTTTCGACTCTAAAGTAAAATTAATCGTAAAGACCGACTCCAAGCAGGGTTTTGCTAGATGAATGGAAGGGAACTTATAAAAGAAAGCTTTGCTTTCACACATTAGAAAAGAGGAATTTTATGGAAAATTCTACAGGCTTGAAGTCTTCTTTAAAGACTCGCCACATTGTTATGCTCTCACTTGGGGGAGCGATTGGTTCAGGACTATTTTTAGGTTCTGGAAAAGTCATTGCACAGGCTGGGCCAAGTGTATTACTCTCATACATCTTAGCTGGACTGACACTTTATGTTGTCATGTATGGTGTTGGGAAAATGGTCATCCATCAAGATGAACATAAGGCTGGAATGGCCGGAGTTGTTGCTCCTTTTATTGGGGACCACTGGGCGCATTTTGCGGACTGGGTTTACTGGGCAACTTGGATGGCCGTCCTAATTGCAGAAGAAGCAGGGGTATCAACTTTCCTTGCCATGCTAATTCCTGGAGTGCCATTATGGGTTTTCGCCCTGATTGTAGCAGTTCTTGGAACAGCAATTAATCTCTGGTCAGTTAGAGCTTTTGCCGAAACGGAATATTGGCTTGCCTTTATTAAAGTCGCTGTTATTTTAATTTTAATTGCACTCGGAATTTATTTATTAGTTATTAATGATGCTCATCTTGGTTTTGTTGCTGACACCGCTCAAAAAGTATCGACTAAAAGTACAGCACCAAGCTTTGCTCCTAATGGCTTTTCAGGATTTTTAACTTCATTATTGGTTGTTATTTTCTCATTTGGTGGTTCTGAATTGGCAGCAATTACAGTTGCTGAAACGGAAAATCCAAAAGTAGCGATTCCGAGAGCTATTCGAGGTGTTTTAATTCGGATTATTAGTTTTTATGTTATTCCAATCTTTTTATTCTTGCATTTATTACCATGGAGCGAAGTTTCAAATCCAGATGCAGCAAGTCCATTTGCTACAATTTTTGCTCGAGTAGGAATTCCACACGCTGATAAAATCGTTCTCGTAATTATTGTTATTGCAATTTTCTCAGCGGTTAACTCAGCAATTTATGCCACTTCACGCTCACTCTATTCACGCATTCAAGGTTCAAATTCTTATGTGGGTCAAAGATTGGGCAAATTATCTAAAAATCAAGTCCCAACGAATGCGATTTTAGTTTCATCATTTGTTTTGTTTATTGGTGTACTTTTGTCAGCAATTTTGGGTGATGGATTCTGGCAATTTGTGGCTGGTTCGATTTCATTTACGATTTCAATTGTTTGGATTCTCCTTTTAGTCGCTGCTCTTGTTTTATATTTTAAACATAAAGAAGTAACGAATTGGTTTGTTAAGTTGGCAACACTTGTTGTGCTTATTGCTTTAACGATTATCTTCATCATGCAAATTGTCACTAATCCATGGACTTTGTCAGTCTTTGCTCTAGTGATTTGCCTCCTTTCTTACTTTACTTACCGAAAGAAAAAAGCATAATAATAAAAAACATTCATTTTAAATGAATGTTTTTCTTTTGTTTGAGCTCTAGGTATTCAATAAACTTTTCTTTGATTAAATCATTTTTGATAAGTGACAATTTTTGTTTGCGAACAAGTTTATGTTTAAACCACCATTCACAAGACATGGCATCATTTTTATTATCAAAATCAACAGAGGCAAGCAGCTTCACTGGCAATCTTGTTTTTGTATATTTCGCCCCTTTACCAGAGTTATGAGTGGCGAGTCTTTTTTCTAAATCAGTGGTATAGCCACAGTAGAGAGTCTTATCTGAGCATTGTAAAATGTAAGTAAAATATTGGTTCATAAGTTTTTTTCTAAAATAGTGAGAAATTCAAAAGGAGTAAATTCATGAGTAGGCTCCCAAATCTTTTGAAATTGATTGATCATTCCATTGTGAGAAACAATGAGAATATTTTGAGCAGAAGGAAAAAGTTGAGGAAGTTTTTCTAAAAATATTTTAGCACGTTCATGAATAGAAGCAAGAGATTCAATACCTAAAGTAAGATTTTCTTCATTTTCTATATTAAGTTGTGCCCAATCTCGATTTTCTTTTGTTTGATTTTCCAATTTTCCAAGGCCTCGTTCACGTAATAAAGGTTCAAAGAGTAGTAAGGCTCCTATTTTATTAGAAATTATCATTGCAGTTTCCTTAGCACCTTGTAAATCTGATGATAAAATCAAGTCAAATTTTACTGACGAAAGTTTGTCAGCTAAAATTTCGGACTGTTGAATTCCTGTGCCAGTGAGAGGACTGTTCAACCAACCCGTCAGCAAATTTTGCTGAATACTTCGCGTTTCACCATGTCTGACTAAATATAATTTCATAGTCAGATTATACCATTTAACGTAGCCAAAGTTAAGAGCTAGCTTGCCATTCGTGGTATAATAAGAGTATGATTACTTCACTTACGATTCTTTCAAGTCTTGCAATAATTGTAACCGCAGTTATTGCTTTTGCGGAATATCAAGCTGGAAAAAGACGTCATTCAACCACTCTATCTATCGAAATGCTTCATAAGCAAAAAGACGATTTTATTAAATGGTTTTATGATTATCTTCATATCTCACAAGTGTTGATGCGAGTAACAATTCAACTTAACATGGACCGCTTAGAACAACGTCATTTTGAAAGTACAAATGACTCTAGTAATCAGCGACGCATTATTCGTATTAATGAGAATACGATGTCAAGAGATCGTAATGCAGCAGATTTAAATTATCAAATGATGCTTTTAAATCTGGTGATTGATGACCGTAAGCCTTATTTTGAAAATACTCAGATCAAGGTCCGCTCAAATTTTGAGACATTAATGCATGACATCAATGAATTTACAAGAAAAATTCATGTAGAGTATGATGAAAAAATGAAAGATACTGATGACGCAGGTTGTCGTTCTATAATGAATGAAGCTCGAAAGATGGCTAGAAATACGATGGAGGCTATCGAAAAATCTAATCATGAAATGGGTGAGCAAGTCAAACATGATATTCAAGCACTCGAAGATGAAGTAGAACATTATTTTAAAAAATAAAAAAACATGAATATACACCTTCACTATGGAGAAGACACCAATATCTGCAATCAAAACAAAATAATAAAAGGAAAATAAATGCCACAAGATAAAATAGTAATACATGGTGCACGTGAGCACAATTTAAAAAATATAGATGTTGAAATTCCAAGAGATAAATTAGTTGTTGTTACTGGGGTTTCAGGGTCTGGGAAATCATCTCTGGCCTTTGAAACTTTATATGCAGAAGGTCAACGTCGATATGTTGAATCTTTGTCAGCTTATGCCAGACAGTTTTTAGGAAATATGGATAAACCAGATGTTGATTCAATTGATGGTTTGTCGCCAGCAATCTCTATTGACCAAAAAACAACTTCTAAAAATCCTCGTTCAACAGTCGGGACGGTTACGGAAATTAATGACTATTTGCGTCTATTATACGCCCGTGTTGGGACGCCATATTGTGTGAATGGTCATGGAAAAATTTCGGCACAGTCAGTTGAAGAAATTGTTGAACAAATTCTTGAACTCCCTGAAAAAACACGTTTACAAATTCTCGCTCCTGTCGTACGTACCAAAAAAGGGACTCATGTTAAAATGTTTGAGCGTATCCAAAAAGATGGTTATGTTCGTGTTCGTGTTGATGGCGAAGTTTATGATATTTCAGAAGTTCCAGAACTTGATAAAAATAAAAAGCACAACATTGAAATTGTTATTGACCGGATTGTTGTAAAAGAAGGAATTCGTTCGCGTCTTTTTGACTCTGTAGAGGCTGCGCTTCATCAGGCTGAGGGTTATGTTATTGTTGATAAAATGGATGGTTCAGAGCTTTTATTTAGTGAATTTTATGCCTGTCCAGTTTGTGGATTTACCGTTCCAGAACTTGAACCACGCCTTTTCTCATTCAATGCTCCTTTTGGCTCATGCCCAGATTGTGATGGTTTAGGTGTTAAATTGGAACCCGATGTCGATTTATTGATTCCTGATACAAGCAAAACACTCCGTGAGGGAGCAATTATCTATTGGTATGGGAAAGCCTCAACTTATTACCCTGCTCTTTTAGAGCAAGCAATGGAGCAATTCGGCATTGATTTAGATAGGCCTTGGGAAAAACTGTCAGAAAAAGAACAACAAATTGTTTTATATGGAAATGGAGATAAACTTTTCCATTTTCTGCACGAAGGAGATTTTGGATTACGTGACCAAGATATGACCTTTGTTGGGGTCATTCCTAATCTTTGGCGTCGTTATCGTTCAGGAATGAGCGAGTCAGCTAGAGAAATGGCGCGTTCTTACATGACTGAATTGACTTGTACGACTTGTCATGGTTATCGTTTAAATGATCAAGCACTTTCTGTTAAAGTGGGAGAGAAAAATATTGCTGAATTTTCAATTCTGTCAATTGGCGATACGTTTGATTATGTGAAAAGTTTAGTTCTTTCTGCAAATAATGAAATTATCGCAAAACCTATTTTGAAAGAAATTAAAGACCGTTTGACTTTCTTGAAAAATGTTGGTTTGGATTATCTTACGCTATCTCGTTCAAGCGGAACACTCTCTGGTGGAGAGTCACAACGTATTCGTTTAGCGACACAGATTGGTTCAAATTTATCAGGCGTTTTGTATATTTTGGATGAACCTTCCATTGGTTTACATCAAAGAGATAATGACAGACTGATTGAGTCTTTACAAAAGATGCGTGATTTGGGGAATACCTTAATTGTCGTTGAACATGATGAGGACACGATGATGGCAGCCGATTGGCTTATTGATGTTGGGCCTGGAGCAGGTGATTTAGGAGGTGAAATTATTGCCTCTGGAACACCAAAACAAGTCATGAAAAATAAAAAATCACTGACAGGGCAATATTTGTCAGGAAAAAGAGCCATTCCAGTTCCTGAAAAACGTCGAGCCATTGATAAGAAAAAAATGGTCAAGATTACAGGTGCAAGTGAGAACAACTTGCAAAACCTTGACGTTGAGTTTCCAATGGGAGTTATGACGGCTGTAACTGGGGTTTCTGGTTCTGGTAAATCAACTTTAGTTAACAGTATTTTAAAAAAATCATTAGCTCAAAAATTGAATCACAACTCAGAGAAACCTGGTAAGCATAAAAAAATTACTGGTTATGAAGGAATTGAGCGTTTGATTGATATTGACCAAAGTCCAATTGGTCGAACTCCACGTTCAAATCCGGCTACTTATACCAGCGTCTTTGATGACATTCGTGATTTATTTGCCAATACAAATGAAGCAAAAATTCGTGGTTATAAAAAAGGACGTTTCTCATTTAATGTTAAAGGTGGACGTTGTGAAGCCTGTTCTGGTGATGGAATCATCAAAATTGAAATGCATTTCTTGCCGGATGTTTATGTTCCATGTGAAGTTTGCCATGGCAGACGTTACAATTCAGAAACTTTAGAAGTTCATTATAAAGGGAAGAATATTTCGGAAGTACTCGATATGCGCGTGTCTGATGGATTGGAATTCTTCCGTCATATTCCAAAAATTGAACGTAAACTCCAAACGATTGTTGATGTAGGTTTGGGATATGTGACGCTTGGACAACCGGCAACTACTTTATCAGGTGGGGAAGCTCAACGGATGAAATTAGCTTCTGAATTACAAAAACGTTCAAATGGTAAAGCTTTTTATATCTTGGATGAACCAACAACTGGTTTGCACAGTGAAGATATTGCGACCCTGATTCAAGTATTAGACCGTTTGGTTGAACAAGGAAATACAATTGTTGTCATTGAGCATAATTTGGATGTCATTAAAACAGCAGATTACATCATCGACTTAGGACCAGAAGGTGGTGCTGGTGGTGGAACAATTCTTGCTAAAGGAAGACCAGAAGAAGTTGCAAAAGTTGCTGACAGCTATACTGGTCAGTATTTGAAAGCAAAATTGGAAAAATAGGACTGATGGAAATTTAGACTTGTAATTAAAAGACTTGTCAGTAAGTGTAGAGGGTTGATAAAACTGTTAGCTTGTTCATCTGTAATTAAAATACTTAGTTCAATAATCGAATTGACAGAACTGCCTAAAAAATGTTTCGCCTTTGGTCGCATTTGATAGAACTGTCAGCTTCACTGCCAGTTCCTTTATTCACCGATAAAATGCTTCCTCCGGTCGCATTTTACTGACAGGATTTATCTTAGAAATATTTATTAGACAAGCTTTCTGTCAGTAAGTTTTACAATAAAAAGCGTAATCTATAAACTTAGATTACGCTTTTGAGGAAAGAAAATGGATAAATTTAAGGAAATTTTTGAAGCGATTAAAGCTGACCCACAGAACAAAAAATATACAAAAGATGGGATAGAGCCTCTTTATTCTGTCCATAAAGAAGCAAAGATTTGTATTATTGGTCAGGCGCCAGGCATTCGAGCACAAGAATCAAGACTCTTTTGGAATGATCCGTCAGGGGACCGCCTGCGTGATTGGCTTGGAATTGACCGAACCACTTTTTATGAGTCAAATAATAACTAATGATAAGAAACTAAATGTAAATGATTGAATAATGTTGAAATGAAAGGCTTTGTTTAGCCTTTTTTTATTTTCCGTTTTATTATTTATTGAAATGATATGAAAAGTTTTGAAGGATTTCTGCCCCTTTTTCTGCCCCTTTTTATAAGAAAAACCTGTAATTTACAGGTCTATTTTATTTAACTTTTCTACAATGTTCTTACTCATCTTATCTGTGACGTGTGAGTAAATAGAAAGTGTTGTATTAGGATTTGTGTGGCCCACTCTTTCCATAATTGCTTTTAAGGGGATGCCAACTTCCGTGAGCATGGCAATATGAGTGTGGCGGAATATATGGGTTGTTAACTTTTTATCACTTTTAATTTTTCCGAGGCGACTATTCACAGTTTCGATATATTCGGGTTGATTGTATCTATTTACGAAGATAAAGTTTTCAGGCTTTCCGGCATTGAGGTTCATTTTTTTAGTTAACTCAATTCTTTCATCAAGTATTTTTTTAGCTCGATTAGATAGCGCAATCGTTCTTTCTGAATGAATATTTTTAGGTGTTGTTTTAGAATGCGTAATAGGGTCAAAAGAACCGGTTATTTCTATAGTTTCAGAGTTTATGTTTTTATATTGTAAAGCTGCACATTCTCCGTAGCGCAAACCTGTTAAAGCCATGAATTCAACGATTAATGCAGTTGGTTTATCTATAATTCTAAGCTGTTTTAAAACATCCTTTAATTCATCAAGTTCAAGATACTTATCTTTTTTTGCTTGCCTCTGTTCAAAGGTTTCAACTTTCTTTTTTATTTTAACTTTAGAAGATGGGTTATTTTCGATATATCCCTTAGAAATTGCGTAATCTAAAACCATGCTAATATTGGACTTTATTAAAATCATGTAAGGGTAAGAGTAGTTATCCACATAGTATATTTTTTCAAGAAGGGACAAGATATAATTTGAAGTGATCTCTGTTAGAAGAGTTTTTTCAGGGATTATTTCTCTGATTTTATTTTTTGCCGAGATTCTAGCCGTTACAGTACGAGCTTTAACTGTGTCATTATATACAGCAAGGAATTTATCTTGAGCTTCCCAAAATGTGACAGAAGAAGTATCGTTCTCCATCGCTTGTTTTTCTCTTTTTTCGTCAATCTTATTATAAAGCAATCTAGAAGCTTCATTTTGCGCCCTAGAGCTATTCTTATCTAGGGTTACTGATACTTTCCTTATTTTACCTTTAGTATCTGTATAGCGCTCACAATACTTATATTTGCCATTAGGTAAATCTTCTACCCACATTTGCTTTTTATACCTCATTTCTGATAAAATGGTATAGTAAAAACATTCCAAATGGAATATTTTATATCATTCATTTCTAAACCGCCCACTCCGTCGTAAGTTTGGGCGTTTTTTATAAATCAATTTCTACTTTTACAGCTTGCCCTATTACAGCTGCTGGATTGTCTTGTGTAGCGAATTGATCCTTAAATTCTTTGTTGATTGATACAAGCCTTAAGCAATCTATTTCATGGTAAACTTTTTTCAAAGTTGCCTGACAGTCTTCTTGAAAAAGAACTGCTCCAATGGTTCCATCAGTTACATCAGGAACGGCTTCTATTAAAACATAAGCACCAAACGGAATCTTTGGCTCCATACTATGACCCTCAACCATTAACCAGTAGTAGTCACGGGCAGAAGATAAGAAGTGAGCTGGAACTGGTCTTGTACCATCGAAGTTTTCAACCGCATCAAGAGGAAGTCCGGCAGCTATTCTACCAAGAATCGGAACCTCTACCATATCTTCATCAGGTTCATATTCCATAGTATTTGCAGGCATAACGAAGTTTTCTAGTATCTTTCTACTTATATATGGAGGCAAAACATCAGGTAGCTTATTAATCGGAATCACTTTAGATTCCTTTTTACTTTCTTGAGTTTGTTCCTTCAATTGTGAAGAAGCAGTATCAAGTACAACTTGTTGACGTGGTTCTTCGAGCTTTTTCATAGTATCAACAGTTTTTTCTATAATAGGAAACTCATTTTCATTTACCCATTCATCACTAAATCTTGGGTCAATATCAGATTTTAAAACTCCAAAGAAACTAGCAATTTTTTCAACATTACCAGGATTAATTAATGTTTTCCCGCTAGTGTAATCACTTATAGTACTTTGAGCAATTCCAGTTCCTCTTTGCAAATCAGCTGGCTTTTTGTTAAATTCATTTAGATATTTTTTTATATTACCAGCAATAATAGGTTTTAACGATTCTTCTCTTGGTGTTAATTTTGCTCTTCCCATATACAAACTCCCTTTAATTTTTAAATATATTATACCGAAAAAAATCGGTCATGTAAATAAAAAATGCGAAAAAATATCGAATAAAATCGTTTTAATAGTTGACACCGAATAAAATCGGTGTTATAATTAACTCATAAAGTCAAACAAGCGAACAAACATAACAGCACCTAGTACGAGGAAGGAACGATGCTGTGACTGTACTTACACGTTGTATTCAGTCAGCGTAAGTAGCAAGTTTGGCAAATAAAAAGCCCCATAGGGGCGGAAAGTCATTTTGCATTATATAGGAAATAAGAGAGTATTACTCCGGTTATTAGTTTAACTATTGGCGGTACATCGTTTGAAAACATTACATATTGGATGATTCCGCCCATTATCGATTCTGCAAGAAACTTTTTAGAAGAAAAAGGAGCAATCAAATTATGACTCAATTTATAAATATCTTCTCTGAACTCCTTAAGAGTTTTATTCAATTCATTATCTTCTTTTACATTGTTTTCTATCTTAGAAAATTCATCTTTAGAATCAAGTGGTATTTTATTATAAAACTTGGCATTTGCACTGAGGACGACATCAGAGATCGTATTTCTAGACTCCGAGATGAAATTGATAGGCTTACTGAAGCTCTCGAAATAAAGTCCTTCAAAAAATGAATCTGGGTTTGCTGAACTATTTTCAATATTTTTAATAAAGAATTTAGCGGATTTCATATTTAGCATTGTTTATAACTCTCCGTTTTATAATTTTAGTTTAGTCACTTACATTATATCACGGAGTTATGATATCGCTCACAATGAGCAGGGAAAACTGGCGAACAGGTTCGATTCCTGAACTTCCCTTACTGCGAAAGCAGAAATTTTAAACACAGAAAGGAGCCAGTATGGCAGAGAAAACACCACCAAAAATTAAATTAAAAGCTGCAAGAACCAATGCTGATTTTTCGGCTAAAGAAGTTGCTGAAATAGTTGGTAAAAACTATCAAACTATCTTAAGTTATGAAAAAGATAGCACGGAAATCCCTATGAGTTTAGCCCGAAAATTGGCAGATATTTACGACTATCCTATCGATTATATTTTTTTAGGAAAAACAACCGAATATAATCGGTTTAAGGCGAGTTAGGAAGGAAAAAAATGAACGAATTACAAAATTTTAATTTTAACGGGAATCAACTTAGAACAGTATTAATTGATAATGAACCGTTCTTCGTTGGAAAAGATGCAGCAGCAGCTATTGGATATTCAAATACTAGAAAAGCAATTAAAGACCATGTAAAAAGTAAGTATTTAAGGGAGGAACGAATCGTTACCCCCTCAGGAACGCAAACCGTGACAGTTATTTCAGAACCTGGTCTTTACCAATTAGCAGGAGAAAGTAAGTTACCGAGTGCTGAACCATTTCAGGATTGGGTATATGAAGAAGTCCTACCAACAATCCGCAAGCACGGAGCGTACATGACGGATGCAAAGCTTGAAGAAGTGTTGCTTAATCCAGATACACTTATTAACCTTGCTACACAGCTAAAAGAAGAACGACAAGCACGACTTGGACTTGAAAAAGAGAATAGCCAGCTGAATCTCGAACTTGCTGCAGCTACTGAAAAAACAACTTACCTTGATTTAATCCTTGAAAGCCCTGATGATATTCTGATCACTCAGATTGCACAGGATTATGGATTTAGTGCAGTGAAATTCAACCGAATTTTAAACGAGTTGCGTATTCAACGAAAAGTCAATAAGCAATGGGTACTGTACTCAAGATATATGGGCAAAGGTTATATCGGCAGCCGGACTCAAAACTATGTAGATAGTAAAGGTCAAGAAAGAACATCAATTACTACTACATGGAAGCAAAAAGGTCGTAAGTTCCTATATGAAACACTCAAAAAACATGGTTATTTACCTCTTGTAGAACAAGATGACTTAGCCAGCTAGAAAGGAAAGCACATGGGAGATAAAAGAAGTCCAACAAAAACAGTTACTTCATGGCCAAACGTAACATTTTGGTCAGAGGGCAAAACAAATAGTATGAACAAAGAAGAGTTCGAGGAATTCAAGTCACGTACAGTTTGGCCGAATGGAGTTGGCGAAATGCGAGTGAGGGATGCATATAACACAGTTATGGAAAGGCTGAAATCATGACCTACACATACATAGTAGACCCAAGCACTGGTGAAATCCTGTTTGACCTGGTGCACGACTTAATCACACAAAACATTCGAGCAATCAAGCTCATTGCAAAGAAGCTAAATACGGTGCTCCGCTAGAAAAGATAAATTTATGATTAAACATTATATAACTCACTACGCAAGAGACGGTAAAGATTATGCTGAAGCTTGGATTCAAATCAATTTTTTCAAATGGTGCATTTGCCTATCAAAAAAGCGCACAGTCATTAATGAACTGTACGCAAACACTAAAAAATATTAAACTTTCTTCCAGCCGTTGCCTTTAGTAGATGTTGGAGGAAGGCGGTCGCCTTTTCCGATTGTTGCAGTATGACCCTTTGGTACACTACCACCACGAGGACCGACTTCAACATAATGACCAGGTTTTTGATTATCCGTGCCAGGTTTGATTGAATTTACCAAATCGCAATCTCCTTTCTCAAATATTTTGAATAAAAACAGCTAGCCGCGGTATTTCATTCTACTATATTATATCAAAATACATTTTGCTACACAAACTAAAGTTACAAGATATTGTGTCAAAAAGTATTTACATTTCTAAGGAGGCACAAGATGTTGTGGTCAATCATTGAAGAAAAACTTAAAGAAAAAAACATGTCAATATACAGACTTTCTAAATTATCAGGAGTCAGCACGCAGTCCTTATCTGCTATCAAACTTGGCCAATCTAAGAAGCCTAGCTTTGAGACAGTTGTTAAGATAGCTGAAGTTCTTGATATTGACTTAAACCAATTTAAAAAGAAAGGCAAATAATGCACACACAAATTATGAATGGACGAGAAGTCCTAACAGTTCCAACAGTTATCGGATATAAGCATTATGACTTAGAAAAAAGAGAAGTAGTAGGAGAAGTTATTGAATCTACTTATCGAAGAAAAGACGGAACAATTTACATTATCCGCAGATCACGAACAGAACGAGAAAAAGCTGCTATGCTCAATTCGTGCTTGTCTGATTGGGGATATTAGTATGAATAAACAACAAAAAGCGTCCACTCGGCAAAGTGAACGCAAAGACGTGATGTGTCTTCAAAATTTTATACATAGATTATATCACGTTTCAACAAAAATCAGAAATGGAGAACATTATGGAATTACAATTAGTTCCTTTGGACAATGAAACAGGAGAAGTTCTTCAACTTAATCCTGAAATGCTTAAAAAGTTTGATAATAGCACCTTAACTAATCTTCTTTCAGCAACAAAAGGAATAGATAAATTAAAAAAAGAAGCCGAAAAAGAAGTCAAGAAACGTCTTGATGAAGGCCAACTATTTTCACGACTCTCTTATTCAAAACAACAATACACAAGAGTACTTGTAATGGATAACGCTGCTAAAATGGCTTTAATTAGAAAGTATGGGCTTGATAGCGTTGTTCCGCTAACTATTAATCAGTTAGAGAAAAAGTATGGTGAATCTGTTTATGAGGATATTCAGCCTTATATTGTTGAAAATCCAAAAGCCCAGTCAATTAAATGGGATGCGTGAGGTGAATTATGGCAGATAAAGAGAAGTCAGTTTTTGAACTGTTAAATTCAATAGATGTCAGTGAAAAAGTCGAAAAAAAGAAATCAGGTAAAAATGAGCTAAGTTATCTTAGCTGGACATGGGCTTGGACTGAATTTAAAAAGAAATTTCCAAAAGCAACTTATGAAATCAAGAAGTTTGTTTCAAAAGATGGGAATGAGGTGCCATATATGTATGATAACACCACTGGTTTTATGGTTTTTACATCAGTAACCGTTGAAGATGTCACTCATGAAATGTGGCTTCCTGTCATGGATGGAGCAAATAAAGCCATGAAAGATAAGCCTTATAAGTATATGACTAGATTTAATGGTGAAAAATCAGTTGAACAAGCTTCAATGTTTGATGTAAATAAAACAATCATGCGTTGTTTGGTAAAAAATATAGCAATGTTTGGATTGGGGCTATATATCTATGCTGGAGAAGATTTACCAGAAGAACCACCTCAACCTCAATTAAGCGATGCTGAGTTAATTGCGAAATATTTAAAACAAAATCCAGAAAATAAACCTAATGTTGATGAATTTTTGAAAACAAAATCGGAACACGAAGTTGCTGAAATGATGAAAGCATATATAGATTGGAGTAAATAATGATTAACAACGTTGTATTAGTAGGTCGCCTGACTCGTGACCCTGAACTTAGATATACACCACAGAACCAAGCAGTAGGAACATTTGGATTAGCTGTCAATCGTCAGTTTAAGAATGCCAATGGAGAACGAGAAGCTGACTTCATTAATTGTGTTATTTGGCGTCAACAAGCAGAAAATTTAGCAAATTTTGCTAAAAAAGGGGCTCTGATTGGAATAACTGGACGGATTCAAACAAGGAACTATGAGAACCAACAAGGGCAAAAGGTTTATGTGACTGAAGTTGTTGCAGATACTTTCCAAATGCTAGAAAGCAATAAAACACAAGGTCAGCAAGCAAGTAAACCGCAAGCTCAAAATAAAAAGCCACAAGCACCAGACCCTTTTAAAGCTCCTGCTGCTGACCCATTTGCTGGTGGTACTGAAATTTCAGACGACCAACTACCATTTTAATTAACAACCAGGTGCAGCGTGCGTAACAAATGCTTAAATCCGAGGGGATAGGCAATGCGCAACATCCCCCAGCCTTTAATTTGAAATCTAAACTGGTCGAATTCGATCACATTAAAATAAATATCGAAGAAAGGAAGAACACATGGAATTTGAAACATGGAAAAAAATTGAGTTTATTAACTCTCCAAAAATTGTTGGTATTCCAGTAGGCGAATATGAGATTAGTAGCCATGGAAATTTGAGACAAGTGATAAGTGATAATATTCGCAAGAAAGTAAAAATAAATACCACATCAGACCAGCGGCCAAGATATGGTTTTACACTCGATAACGGAAAACGAGTAATGCCATTTATACATCAATTGGTAGCACAGGCATTTATTCCAAACCCTGAGGGACTGCCAAATGTTAAACATATTGATGGTAACAAATCAAATAATTATGTTGGAAATCTAAGGTGGTCGAAGTGATGGAACAAAGTACAAAGTTTTTTAACCAAATACCAGTGCCAATTATTGAAGCTGATGATTTAAATGATTTTGAAAAACTTCTTTTTAGTGAAATATACACGATGGCTAATTCTTTTGGAAGTATCTTTCCTTCAAATGCTTATCTTGCTAAAAGGTATGGCAAGACAAAAGGAACAGTTTCAGCTAATCTGAAGCGTCTTGAAGAAAAAGGATACATAAAATTAGAATATGAGTTTGAAAATGGAGAAGTTAAAAAGAGATATATTTATCCCTATGTTGATAAATCGGTAGGGGGTATACCGAAGAATCCGCATACCCCTACCGAAGAATCATTAGAGGGTATACCGAAGAATCGTAAGTATAATATATCAACTAATAAATCAATTAATAAATCAAATAATAATATATCGGACAAGTCCGATAAAAAGTCTGATTTAGAAACTAGATTTAATAATCTTTGGAAAATATATCCTAACAAAAAAGGAAAACCGAAAGCTCTATTAGCTTATAAAAGAGCTGTAAAATCTGGAACGACAGACGAAGAGATAAAAACGGGTCTTGAAAACTATTTGGAAGAAATAAGAGTTAAAAATACCCAACAAAACTATATAAAGCATGGCAGCACATGGTTTAACGGTAAGGGTTGGGAAGATGATTACGATTTAACGCCTATTCAAGGATTTAAAAATAGCAAAGTCGTCAAATCTGCTCCTAACTGGTCTAATCAAAGATTTGAAAAAGACGAAGAAACGCTGACAGCGGAAGAATTCGAGGAATATATGAATGGCTTGGACTCTTAAAAAACGTGCTCTTGATGAGGGGCTATCAGAATATTACCGTAGCTTTATTCCTGGGATTACCCATAAACAATACTGCAGATATGTTGAAAAAGCTTATGAAGAGGAAATAGTATTAAGTCCTATCACTTTTATCGCAATAGTTAAAGGTATTGACAATGAAAAAGCGACCGAAATATTCTTTGAAAAAAATAAAGAACTGACAGATTCAGGAGTAATTCCTGCAATTGCTAGATTTGGAGAAGCAAGTGAAGTTTGAAATTTACAATGACCATTTTCAAAATTATAAACGTTATCAAATACCGAAAGCTCAGCTCGTGATAGCAGACATTCCTTATAACTTAGGAAAAAATGCTTATGCAAGCTCTAATGCTTGGTATATTGACGGAGATAATAAAAATGGTGAAAGCGAAAAAGCAAATACAGAGTTTTTTGACACTGATAAAGATTTTAGGATTGCAGAATTTATGCATTTTTGCAATCGGATGTTAATCAAGGAACCAAAAGAAAAAGGAAAAGCACCAGCAATGATTGTATTTTGTGCCTTTCAGCAAATACAAATGGTAATGGATTACGGTGAGAAATATGGCTTCAAACACGCTTACCCGTTAGTTTTCGTCAAAGATTACAGCGCTCAAGTTCTAAAAGCGAATATGAAGATTGTAGGAGCTACTGAGTACGCCGTTGTTTTATATCGCGATAAATTACCAAAATTTAACAATAACGGCGAAATGATTTTTAACTGGATGCCTTGGGGTAGAGATAATAAAACAATCCCCAAAATACACCCTACACAAAAACCACAGTCTGTTTTGAAAAGATTGATTGAAATCTTTACTGATAAAGGAGATACAATCATTGACCCTTGCATGGGTAGCGGTTCAACGATAAGAGCGGCCATTGAAATGGGCCGTAATGCTTATGGATTTGAGATTAAAAAAGACTTTTACAATTTAGCAAAAGAAAAAATGCTCAAAGAATATGAGGTGTCGCTCTTTGAAATTTGAAATAGCAATGGAGCCAATGGCGAGTCCAAGACCTAGATTTAGTAGTAAAGGCGGATTTGTAAAAGCTTATATGCCTAAGGAATACATGGCTTGGAAAGCTCAACTCTTATTCAAATGGAAATTGCTGAAATTGAAACAGGAAGTTTCAGGAAAACCACTATTTGTTAAATTGGGCTTCTATCTTGAGCCGCCAGTAGCGTTATCAAAAGTAAAAAAGAATCAAGCAGCGCTTGAAGCAGAAACAATTCCAGTGGTCAAAAAGCCAGACATTGATAATTTGCAGAAATCTGTACTTGATGCACTAAACAAGCACGCATGGCCAGATGACAACCAAATCAGTGATATCTACGCTAAGAAGCGTTACAGCTTACGACCACGGATAGAAATTGAAGTTACAGAGGTGTAAATAAATGAGCGAAAAAACATACGATTTAAGAAATGAAATTGAAGCACGAGAACTTTTTGACTTGCAAGCTGAAAAAATTAAGAATCTCAAAAAAGAGCTTGACGATTGCATTCAAACTTTAATTAGTGTCAGTATCCTAGCAAACGGTGATGAAAATATTGTTATAGGAAATTTTATCGACTCTAGACTTTCAAAGTTTGCTAAGACTCATGAAAATGTAACTAAGTATATTGAGAAGGTAACTGGGAAGAATATTGATGTTGTACTGGCTGAGAATGCTGCTTTAGAAGAAGCTGAAGGAGATTTATGATTAAAACAAATTTTGTCACTTTGAAAAAGCTGTATGGATTGGCAAGAAATAACAATTTCAAAGCCACTAAAAAAGAATTGTCTGTGAAAATCAGCGGTCGGACTAAGCACAATCACGAACTTTCTCAGCTTTACTTAGATATTTGCAATAAATACAACCATTCAAAGCAGATGAAGTGGAAAGATTTATACAAAATACTTGAAGAATTGATTCAAGGTTTAGCAATTGAACTTTAATAGCTCTAATTCATGAAAATTACGGTTACATTGAGCGCTTAAACTGTTTCGTGGATAATTTATCACGAACTAGCTAAAAGCGCTTAAAAGCTAAAATATGAGGTGGATTATGGAAGTAATCAACTTATCAGATAAAAAACTTGAATCCAAAAAAGACGGAAGATTTCAAGTAACAATTAAGACGATTGAACCAACAGATTCCATCTTAGTAAGTTATGAGATAAAAGTTAAGGATTACGGAGAAGAAGATGGATACGTTTCTATTTATCAGAAATCATACTCTGGCAGTAATCCTGAAAAAATAGCCCAACAGATGGTTGATGGAATAAAAAGAAAAAAAGTAACTAAAATAAAAGTCTATTATTTGGATTGACTAAATTATGAGGTGTTATTATGACAACGCAAAAAGAAAAGAATGTTTTGGAATTTAAAGACAAGGATATTTTGAAGAACCATAAAGTCGCTGACAAAGATGACGAATGGTTTCATGAACAATGGAAAAATAAACTAAGTGGATTGAAAGAGGCAGGAGATGGCAAGGTTAGAAAAAATTTATGATGTTTATTTCAATGGGATAAAAACGGGAACTGGTACGAAAAAAGAGCTTTCGAAAATGCTTCTTGTTTCACCTCATTCAGTCGCTGGATGGGTTAAAAATGGAAGAGACAATTCTCCAAAAAAGAACGCAGTCAAAATCGCAGTCGTAAATGAAAAAGCGATGATAGAGAAATATCCCGGTTGGAAACCTTATGGCGGTTCAAAGTCTAAGACTTCTGATGAAATAACTGATCGTGACCGAAGAAAGCACGAAACAAAAGAAGAACGTAGATTGCGAAGAAATATTCGAGCCCAAATGGCAATCGAAGCAACACGCAAAGAAGAATTAGGATTATAGGAGCAGCTAGATGAAACTAAGCGAAATTGAAGCGCATGTTTATTTAAAAAAGGCAGTTGTACCAAAACTTACTCGTGCATCTCAAGAGACAGAGGATATTAAATTTATTGATTATCCAGTTTACACAGAAGAACAAATGCAAGAATACGCAAAAGCGAAAGTTCTTGAAGCATTGAAAAAGTATGGAGTACAAGCGGAAGATTGGTCAGAACGTGAAGCTGAGTTGGCTTATAAACAAATGACTAAATTTATTTTCGAGGAGGACACGAAAAATGACTAGATATTTAGTACACGTAAGAAGTGAGTTTGATATGGAAGTGTCGGCTGATAGTCAATTTGAAGCAACTGAGCAAGCACGAGAAATGATTTATGAAGATAACAGAGAACTTTTCAGAGAAATTGATATGGAAGCTGAGGAATTAGAAAATGACTAAGTTTGAAGAAGAATTTAACTACTTGATTGAATTATCAGGGAAAGTATTAATTGGGCAAGTAGATGCTGAAGTATTTGAAAAAAATAGAGTTTCATTCTTTGAAAAGTATGAAACAGACCAACAGCAACCCCTGCCAGTCGTGCCTAAGTTTGTAGGGGAAGCAGTGATTGGAATTGACTTAGATTATCTATTTAGTGGATATTCTAACGGAATAAATGAGAAAGCGAAAGAATGGCTAGAAAAACATAGAGGGGTAAAATCTCTTGGATATTATATTTGTCAACTTCGCTTTCAAGGTTTCACAATCGAAAAACCGCAGCTATTCAAACTTATTTTTCCAAACAGTACTGCTGTTTTGCAAAAAGATGGTGAATTAAACTCTTTTGCGGATACTGTTTATAAAAGATATTTACTCAATAATGCGATGACTGAACAAGAAATCAAGTCAATTGATGAGCGGTACTGGCAGTTTGCTGTGCCTGTGGAGGATAACAAATGAGTGAGAAAAAATATTATGTTGGTTTAAAAAGTTTGAATGATTCTAATACTACAAGTCATTTTTTGTGGAAAGACCACAGATTTTATCCTTGTTTTGAAAAATCAAGCTATGCAATCGCAAAATCAGAGCTTGCTCAAATCATGGGTGGTGCGATTTATAAGCGAGCTGGCGAAAATTTCGTTCGTGAAGGTAGTACAGATGTTTATGACGATAATGAGTGGATTAACCCGCTTATTGAGCTTGTGCCTGTGGAGGGCGGAGAATGAAAACACACGAATTAAAACTAGACATCAAGTATTTTGATGATGTGAAATCAGGAAAGAAGAACTTTGAAATTCGT
>Ga0308156_1001456_pt1 | contig 27696 bp, 30 predicted proteins | sample PhyAR2_FD_201041 | JGI IMG/M metagenome (GOLD analysis project Ga0308156, IMG submission 201041) | Phyllosphere microbial communities from UC Gill Tract Community Farm, Albany, California, United States - DLSL A.R2 | ecosystem: Host-associated > Plants > Phyllosphere > Unclassified | place: USA... | reverse complement strand
TTGCAGTAAGTATTGACAAATCAAAAGTTGATATGAGTAAAGCAGGTGATTATGATGTCACAATTACGTCTGCAGATGGACAAACCAAAGTAGTTAAAGTCCACGTTAAAGCTAGGGAGGGAATTACTAAAAATTCATTTAGTAAGGCTTATTGGCAGTCATATGGAATGGTTTATGAAGGTAAAGTAAGTAATTCTGATTGGGATCAAAGTGATAAAAATAATTTTAAAGAAATTGTTAATATCGTAAATGAATCTGGACAAGTTGTTCTTCAAGAAGAAGCGACTCCTACTAACTTTAATGACTCTAGCAAATATGATGGCTTCCAATTTATTATCAATAATGAAGATTTTGGTAAACTGTCTAATGGTTTATATCATTATGAATTACAAGTAACATATAAAGGAAAAACATATACTCCAGTTACTCTTTTGAATAAAGAAGTTGGTATGTTAGGATCTTCCTTGTATCATAATAATTATACAGATATGGAATCAACTGTGATTTATGAAAACTCTATTACGCCTATATTAAGTGATAATACTCCAGAGTTTAAAGTTGCCAAACAAGATTCAGCAAATAGTATTATAGAAAATAATGTGTACTTCACAGATAATATGGATTATGCTATAGATGGATATATTAACTTGGAAAATACCACAGATTTATCAGGTTACAATAAAGAGCTGGTTGTAACAAATTCGAGTGGTCAGGTAGTATATTCTAGAGAAAATCTTCCAACAGTAAGTACGAACTGGGTGAATACGCTACCAATTAATGTTAGTCAAACCTTCCAAGCTATAATCCCGCAGGCTTATACAACAACAACAGAAGGTGTAAAACAAGGTGATTATACATATACGATTAATGTTAAAGATGCTTCTGGAAACGTTATAGCAACCAGGGCATTCCAATAAAATAGAGATATAAGTATATATTTCTCCACATGACTTAGATGTATCACTAGTTATGTGGAGTTTTATTAAGTTAAACTTAATAAAACTAGCACTAGATATAAGGAGATATGATGTTTGTAACACCAGAATGGTTATTTTTCATTTTAAAAATATTTACATATGTTTTGTTAATCTTGCTTTTTTCGAATCTCATCTTTTATACTTCACTAAGTATTATTGGGATAAAAAAACCAAAAAGAGATTATCAAATAATTGAAGATCAAAAAAAATTTCTATTTGTCATACCTGCTCACAATGAAGAGACTGTAATTAAAGACACTCTTGAAAGCTTGACAAATTTAAATTATCATAAGCATTTATATAAAATTGCTTTAATTGCTGATAACTGTGATGATAGGACAGCAGAGATTGCACGACAATATCCAAATGTTTTGGTATATGAAAATCATTCTAAAAAAGATGAACCGCGTGGGAAACCACATGCTATAGCGAAATTTTTAGAAAATAATTTGTGGCAAAATTATGATTTTATTTCATTTATTGATGCTGATAATATAGTTCATCCTGATTATCTTCGTGAAATGAATTCTCAAGTGTGTGCTAATCCAGATTTAACAGCTGTTCAGGGCTATCTAGGAATTAAAAATTTAACTACATCAATAACTGCTTCAGGCTATGCAGCAGTTTACTTTATTACTAATCGAGCGGTTCAATATGGGAAACATTTATTAGGATGGAATGCTGCAATTGGTGGAACGGGGTTTATTTTGGGTGTACCATACTTAAAACAACATGGATGGAATCCAAGGAGTTACACAGAAGATTTTGAGCTTCAAGTAGAGCTGTCTAATCAAGGTAAAAAGAGCACATGGAATCACTTTGCAAAAGTATATGATGAGAAACCGAACTCCTTTTTGGCAAGCCATCATCAAAGGACACGTTGGGCTCAAGGGCATTGGTTTGTTGCAATAACTACAACTTTTAGACAAATTAGACAAATTTTAAAATCTAAGAATATAGTTAATTTTATGAATCGAGTAGAAACTCTTTTCTATTCTTATTCTATGATTCGTCCAGTGATTTATTGTTTAATTTTAATTCTGAGTTGTATAGATAAAAGATTATTTTTATATCTTCCTAATTTATTCTCACTAGCACTATATTGGGGGATTATTGAAATATTAAATTTTGTTTTGATTCCTTTCGTTTATATTACACAGGAGGGAAGCCATTATTTTAAGAAGAAAAAGAGATATATTATGAAATTTTTATTCTATATCCAATTAATCATTGGTTTTATTTGGAACTCTTTAACATATTTATTAGCTCAGTTAATAGGATTTGCAACATGGTATTTACCACAAAACAAGTGGAGAAAAACATCTCACGGTGCAGCTTTTGAAAAAGAGTAAACTTGCAACTAAAACGATAATTGATGCTATTTTGGAAATAAATAGCAATTATGTGAATAGCAAAAACTCAGAGCGCTAAATACTTACCCCAAAAACCGTTCTTAGTTTGATAGAAAGATAATAAGCTAAATAAATTTTCTTGTTAAATCTTGGTGAGAGTATAGGTAAATAAATCAGTATTTTTATATTAGCGCATCAAGATTACCTAATAAGGTTGATTCGCTATAGATTCTTTGTGTGCAATGGATAAAATCAGTAGAAAGAATGAAAAAATGAGTAGCCTTTGTCTTGACAAAGGGAAAGTTATGACGGGGATTTAAAATGGAAAAAAAACATAGTAGGTTAACAGTGGGATATATACTTATCTTTTTAATTTTAGTTATTTTGTATTTTTTACTTAATTGAGATTAAGTAGAATGGTTGAAAATGCTTAAGAAATTTTTTTTGATAATGATTTTTATTTCACTCAAAAATTATTTTTTGAGTAAGGCTTTACAATCTAAATCAGCAAATTTGTTTTCATTATAAAGTAGAGGATGCTTGCTAACATTTTAATAACTGGCAGAGTTTTATCTCAGAGATATCAATACGTAACTATCCAAAAGGATAATTTAAACAGTTCTTGCTCCAATTATTTGTTAGCCTTAATATCGACTGAACTAATGATACAAGAGTTGAGTTAAGAATTAATCTAAAATTTAAACTAAGTATAAACTTATATGGCAGAAAATTGGCATTAGGAGAGAATCGAATGAAAATTAAAATAATGGTTACTTTTGGAACACGTCCAGAGGCCATAAAAATGATACCTGTTTATAAAGAATTGAAACGGTATCCTCAATTGTTTGAAGTTACATTAGTAGTTACTGGGCAACATAGAGAAATGTTAGATCAGGTGTTAAATCTATATGATATTGTTCCCGATGTTGATTTCAATATTATGCGTCCAAATCAAAGTTTGAGTGATATTACAAATAATCTACAGCGGAAATTTGATGAATTATTTAGGAATAATAAACCAGACCTCATTCTTGTTCATGGAGATACTACAACAGCTCTAGTAGCTGCTTTCGAAGCTTTTTATCATAAAATAGAAATCGGCCATGTGGAAGCAGGTTTACGAACGTATCAGCGATACAATCCATTCCCAGAGGAAGTTAATCGACAACTTATTGGAAGATTCGCCACTTTACACTTTGCTCCCACTTTAAAAGCAAAACAAAATTTAATTAAGGAGAATGTTCAAGGAAAAATTTGGATTACTGGAAATACAGGAATTGATGCTTTGTTTTTGAATTTAAATAAAGAATATAAGGATCCTTTTTTGGATGGTATTGCTGAGGATAAGCTGATTATTTTTACTACTCATCGGCGTGAAAATCTTGGAGAGACAATGGAGGAAATCTTTTTGGGGATAAAGGCCTTAAGCTATAAGTGGCCGGAATATTCATTTGTCTATCCTGTACACATGAATCCCCAAATCAAAAAAAAAGCTTATGAGTTTTTAGGGAATATTAATAATGTATACTTGATTGAGCCTTTGGGTGTCGTAGGTTTTCATCATTATCTTCAGAAGGCTAAAATCATTCTAACAGATTCTGGAGGGATTCAAGAGGAGGCTCCTTCTTTAGGAAAACCTGTGTTAGTTCTTCGAGAAACGACGGAGAGACCGGAAGGTGTTGCGAGTGGAAGTTTGAAACTTCTTGGAACAAATAAAGATGACATAATAAACGAAGTTAATAAATTGCTATCAGACGATAGTTATTATCAGATGTTTGCTACAGCTAAAAATCCATATGGTGATGGGTTAGCTTCAAAGCATATTGTTTCTGCTTTGAAAACATACTATTTAAAAAAAATTAAACTGTTGTCTGAGTAAATTTTTAATAAACTCTTATTACAAAGATGAACAGACCCAAAACTCAATGATGGATACACCTTCAAAGAAATTCAAAAAAGTGAAACAGGGACTTTTACATACCAAGATTGAACCATGACATATATTAATTCTAAAAATAAAATAAAACCCACTTTTAGTTATCTGAATTTAAAACAAAGGTCCTTCAAACTGTTGAAAATTAGAGGGCTTACTTCGAAACAATCATACTCCCTTTGTAATGATTAGAACCCAAATTTTATTATTTTTAAACGGAAAAGGCAAGACTAAATGACTGAAGAAACTTTATTTTATAGGCGATTAAAACAAGAAATTAAACAATGCAGAAAGTCGGTTAACCAAATTGAACGAGAACTTGGGTATGCAAGAAATGTGCTCCATAACTATAAGAATGGCACAGAACCTTCAGGAAGTAGATTGATTGAACTTGCGGAGTATTTCCATGTCTCCCCTAAATTTTTAATAGGAAAGACTGATATTTCATCTGAAAAAAGCTCTAATATTCTATTTGAAGAATTATGTGATGTTCAAAAATTCGAAATGTTGAAACTTTGTTACAATTGGTCAGAAAATCTGATTAAAAATTCACAATTTCCAGATAGATAATAAAAAAGCTTGTCATTATGATAAGCTTTTTTTTTTTATTTTTCTTAACTTAATGATATTGCATCTTTTAGGGGTTATAAAATAGCATTAAGTGAAGCATAATCTTATTTAATGGAATAAGATTGATAAATTAAAAGGTTACTATTGGGAAATGAGCAGGAGAAAACCTTACTCTATTTTTTCATTTTATAATGAGGGAAATAATATGGAAAATCAAATAACAAGAAAAGAATTATGTGATACATTTGACTATTCTTTGACAACAATTAGTAGAGATTTAAGAGTTATAAGAGAAAATAATGAATTTAAAAAATATATAAAGAAAACAGGAAGCTGGATAGTGAAGATGGATTTAGAAGTTTATAGATTTTTTTATTTTAAAGAGCAACAGTATAAAAATGCTTTGTGAAATGTTGTAATGATTAGCGCACATACCTTTTTTAAAAGTGTTTTAGAGAGCTGGGGATTAAGGAAATCAACTTAACTCAAATACAAACTTTTTTATTTAATTCACAGTCATCACCTTCAGCTAGCAGTCTCAAAAAAGTTTTAATTTTATTGTTTATTTAGGCTAAAAACGTAGGTTATATTCTGTTGAATGTGTAAGTTTTATCGAAAGAAAAAAATACTATTGGGGAATTGAAAAAAACAAAATAAGTTTTTAAATTTTTAAAAAAATAAAACAATCGAAAAAGATATTAGAAATTTATTGATTTATGATTTTTTATAACTCGGTTAAGTATTCGTCAAGTTCAAGCTGTATGTTGGAAAGATGTAGATTTTGAAAAACGTTGGCAGTTACTCTTACGTTAAACCATCAAGGAACTTCTGAGAAAAAAATCAATTTATACAGATGAATAAGTATAACTGATAGATGTTTAGAGATTTTGAATTATTTTTATTTAATTTTAGCGAGGCATTTTAAAAAGGTATGTCAAGTTCTTATAGAAAAAAACAAGTCAAAGAAAATATACTTTGCACATGTTGTGACACTCTCTTATTTCGTTACTTATTGGAATAGAAATTCCAATAAAAAATGCAAGAAGATTTAGCTAATAAATTGAAAGATTTTAATATATTAAGTATAAGGAGAATAAGGTCAACATGATAACTAACAATGACTAAGCCAAAATGTTTATTTAATGGATATTTACTGATCCTTATGTGAAATAGAAGATGGGATAAAAACAGCGAGAAAGAACCATTGAAGCTAATAGATCTCCACCATAAGATTTTTTATATTACTCTATCAAAAAACTGACAAAAAGGCTAGCAAGCCCTATGATAAGCGATATTGAAAATTTGAAAATTAGGAACTAACCAAAAAACTAACCAAGCAATAAGATGTGTGTGAAATTTATAAAATAAAGAACCACTTGAAAAAAATCTAGTGGATTTTTATTTTGCAAGTCGCTTATACTTCAATACATTTCGAGAATTATGGAATGGTTTTATCTAGAATGAGTAAGAAGGAAAATCGCATTAAATAAGCAGTTTATCATATGCAATAATTTTATACAATATATAAAGTGCTAGAAATTGGACACTTTGTGGACACCAAATTTATAGAATAAAAGGTTACTGACAAATTTATTAGTAATCTTTTATTTTGTAATTTAAAAAAATATAGAGAAAACCAGATAAGAAATTTAATGCCGATTGTAGGATGATTTAAGTTGCTCTCAAAATTAAATACAATCTTTACAAGCCTCTTAAAGTATTCTCTATAACAAAGCCTTTAAATTAAAAAATAAAATTAGGAAAATTTGGGGCAATTATGATGTAAAGTCTGTATTTTTTGTTATGATTTATATAAATATTGATATCATTGAGTTTTATAGGCAGAATTTATTTACTTTTAGTTTATAAAAATTTCAGGAATAAAATTTACTGAATTTTTTTATGGTTCTTAATTCACTTGAATTAGTGATAGAAAGGTTTTGCAGCTTTTTAATTACCATTTTAAACAATAATTAAAGCCTCTCTTTTGAAGAGAGGCAATTTATTAGTTATTTTCTTGATACTCTATCGTTTTCGTTGTACAAATTTGCTTCCTACAATTGATTTTGTGAAGAAGTCGAAGTAAGTGAGTTTTATTTGTTACCAGCTGTTTCATGTACTGCTTGATCTGCTTTTTCACGAGCTTGTTTAATATCGTTCAATGCTGGGTCAAATTTTGATTGCTCAGTTTGTAGATCTAATACTTTAGCATTCAAAGTTGAAATAGTTTGGTTAGCTTGATCTAATTCGGCTTGTTTAGCTGATACTTTATCATTCCCCTCCTTAATTTTATCTTGAACTTCCTGGATTTTAGCTTCAATTTCTTGTTGTTTTAATTGTAATTCATTATTTTTCCCTGCCAGCTGATCACTTAACGTATTATTATTATTAGAAAGTTGATTTTTCTCTTGATTTACTTGAGAAAGTTGATTTGTTAATACATCTAATTGACCTTTCTTATCATTTAAATCCCTTTGTACATTTCCTAAATTAACATATAAATCACGAATTGTTATATTTTTATTGCCAATACGTTCTCTTAAAGTATCAATGTCATTATTGATTGCCTGTACATGACCGTGGCCATTCCAGGAATCTTCTGCCATTGTTTTTATCCCAATTCCTGCACTAAAGAACATTCCAACTGTTGCTGCTATTAATAAAACTTTTTTAAAATTCATATTTAACTCCTAGTTATTATTTTGCGATATTTATTTATCGTTTATCATTATACCAAAAAAATATTTTTATTCAAGAAAAATATTTTTGTCATATTGCATACAAAAGCGCCCAGTTAGGAGAAGGACGCTTTTGAGTAAATTTATGAAAATTTAATTTTTGAATGAATTAATCATATTTCTAGTTGCTTAAACAAAAACAAGAAGCAAAATCACCTCATAAATAGGATATTTCTCTTACATGCCCTCAATGATATAGACATATTATTGAATGTTTTTTGTCTTTATATTTTAATATAGTAGTTTTTTTTGAATTAAAGTTTCAACTAAATATCAAAATGGGGCTGTGGCAAATTCAGTAAACAAATTGTCAAAATGAAATCTACTATACTTGGATACTACTACATTGAGTTTCTGAAAAAACTTATCAGAGAGTGGAATATTTTTTTCATTATAAGATAGACTACTCTCTTTATAACTGATATATCTTCAGAATCGAAAATCGTGGTTGGATGCCAAATAAGGTATCCTTGTTTTCTAATTTAGGCAAAACTATTTAAATATGTTGGAAAACGTTGGTTATAAAGGATTCGAATCTATCTTTTATTAAATAATAATACGTCATTTTAAAATGACATATTATTTCTACCAATTTCTAATATTATATGCTAGAATTATTTTCGGCCAACCTTACATAAAAAAACACTTAGCTTTCTTCAAATTACATTTAAAAAAAACTGGCCAATTTTTTATTTTTCCTTCCTACTTTTAAGGAGGGAATTTTTTGTTTGCCTTAAATTTTTGTCAACTTTTTTTATTCTATTGAAAAAGTTCTATACATCATAAATTTATTAACAAATTTTTTTAAATAAGGCCACAAACACAAAGTATCGAATAGCAATAAAAAATAATCGTATCTTAATAAAAATATATTGCTAAATAATCGTTTTTATTATAAAATTGATTTGCCGATGTATATTTACTATTTTATTTTAATGGTAATATTTATAAGTAGTAGGATAATCCTTATAGAAAGAGAGCAATACTAATAAACAATTATGGAAAGCAAAAATATATTTTATACACGTTTAAAAGAAGAATGTAAGAAAAGAAATTTGTCAATTAATCAACTTGAGCGGAATCTTGGTTACCCTAGAAATGCTTTAAATAATTATCAAGTAACTGATCATTGTCCTTCTGGAATCAGGCTTATTGAAATAGCAGATTACTTTAATGTTTCACCAAAATATTTATTGGGTTTATTGGAAAAAAAATCACATTTAGATGTAATTAATTACTTTAATGGATTAGAGACTGAGGAGAAAAAGAAGATTATATTAGTTTCCCAAGAATGGTTAATAAATTGTAGTATTTCAGGTAATTCTTAAATTTGATGATATAAAAATTATATCATCAGATTAAATAAGCATCCTACCAAAGGTTAGATATAATTAATACAATGACCTCCCTATTAATTTTGAAGCGGTTTATTATATTTTATATGACTTTTTCAAAAAAATACATAAATATTCTTTTCTTATTGATTTTATTGATATCTATCATCGATTTCATGACTGATTTACTTAAAATACTTTGACAAATTTGGTTGTTTAATATACTATAGTAAAAGTAGAGAAAAACGGAGATAAATATGAAGGTAGACACAAAATATTTGAAATTAGTTATTATAGTTATTGTATTATTCCTGTTATTTATATTTTCACTATTAGTTGTAGGCTTGATAAAATCTTACCAAAATAATGACATATATTTTGATAAAATATTATTTTATGTCGCCATGTATTTAGTGTTAATTTTATCAATGGTTTCTAATATAATTGTATACAGTTTGCTAACACTCATCGATAGGGATATTTTATTTACTGACAAGGCAATTAAAAGAACACGTTTAGTTAGAAGTATTTCAATATTAATATTTTTTGCACTTATTGGTATAATGCCAATGGTTTGGCATATTGTAGAATTAACGAACGTAACGGGGGTAATTCCTATTGCCATAATTATTATAGTATCACCTTTAATTTTAAGCACCTTTATCGGAGTATTTGAAAAATTACTTAAAAGAATGGTCCAAATTAAGTCAGAAAATGATCTTACAGTGTAGAGGTGAAATAATAAATGTCAATTAAAGTCCACATTGATCGAATGTTAGTTGAAAGACAAATGTCCGTGACAGAGTTATCAGAAAAAGTTGGAATAACGATGGCCAATATTTCTATATTAAAGAATGGTAAAGCTAAAGCCATTCGATTTTCTACTCTTGAAGAAATCTGTAAAGCTTTAGATTGTCAACCTAAAGATATTTTAGAGTACAAAGAGGATTAAAAATTTAGTAAATATATTATAAAGTATTCTTTATAATGATAGCAGGTTATTATAAATTGTATTTCTGGAATTTAAGAATGATATTAGTATACTTTTCTAGTATCTTTTTTTATTGTTTTGGAATATCGTAAAACAATAAAAAAATATTGACAAACAAAAAATATTGTATTAAAATTAGTTGTCTCTATAATTCTTGCAGACTAAATTCGAAAAAAATTTTGATCCTATTAGTGATGATAAAAAAAGCTAATATTATCAAAAATATATTAGGAGATATGAGTAAGTATAAATGGTTACATGATTTGTTTAGATATTAATATATTAGATGTTATGGTTATGTTTTATCCAACCTAAATCAAAATATTTATTTAACTCAGTAGGTTAAGGTATAATTATAAAAGATAATTTATTTACTATTCAATTCAAAACTATTTAATACATAATAGTTTATAAGCTAAAATGGAGGCAAAAAATATGAAAGGATAGGAATTTAAAAATTTTTTTTGATATTTGTATGAAGAAATGAATATATAAAACATTAGAACCATTCTTAAAAATTTTCATAAATATGGGTTATATTGATGAGAATACTTTGAGTAAAAATGTTAATTTGCAAAATATTTGTTACGCAAATTAACTAGAAAAGAGGAACATAATATGTATGAAATTGATAGTTTGGAAACAACAAACAGCAGACTTTTTGGAGGAGCAATTTTCTTATTATTAGGATTTTTGGCTTTAGAAACTATATCTTGGGCTTGGGCAGGTCTTTTTGTTGGCGGTCTAATTGCGTGGTTTATTGCATTTAGAAAAGATAGTTTTAAAGTATCTACTTTTCCACGGAGATTATGGCTTATTCCTTTAGGAGTAATTGCCTACCTAGTATTAGGTATTTTAATTGGATTAATTAGTAGATTATTAGGATTTGAGTGGGCATCAAATCCAGCAAGTGGTAAATTAGGAAGTATTATTTTTATGATTCCTTTTATGCTCATGGGAGAAGAGCTACTTGGTATAGGGATAATGGAAGGGGCAAAATCAAAAGGTTTTTCTTTTTTAACGAGTTCATTATTAAGTGCATTAATATTTGGTTTAATGCATACAATCTCTTACTGGGATGGTTCTATTGTATCTACAATCGCTCATGTCCTTTTATTACAGGGTATGGCTCGCTTAATTTTTAACTATGTTTACTTGAAAACAGGTAGAAGTATATGGGGTTCTTGGGTTACTCATGTTCTCGTAGATTTAATAGCGCTCTCATTCACTTCAAGATAATATTGAAGTAGTAATTTTTGTAATTATTAGATTGAGAAATACAAAAATTACTACTGAACTTTATGTAAAAGGAAAAAGCAAAATGTTATCGAGTTTTTTTAAGCTTTTGAGAATTTATTTAAGAAATAAATTAAGGTATTTAGTTATTTCTTATAACGAAAAATATCGCCTCTAATCTTGGGTAGTTAATATAAATAAATTTTAGAATTGGAGAATAGAATGAAGGTTTTGTATTATAGTAAGATATCTTATCTTGTAGGAATAATATCAAGTATAGTATTATTTGGTTTAGCTTTTTGGTACCTTATACAAGGGTATCCTTTTGGTGAGTTTATGCTACCAATTGCTGGTTTGATAGTTATTTGGGTAACGTTTGGATATGAATCAATATTTAAAGTTTTTAGTTCACCAGGAAAAGGTATAGTTAAAGTATCCTTATTAGGATATATTGTAGCATTTATATTTTCGATAGTTGCAAGAGAGATTGGGCACTATTTAGGAATTTCTTCTACATCTAACGCAGTCAATGATACTTTCACAAGTAATAATTTTTTTGCTATTGCTAAAGAATTTTTGCTATCTGGCACTCAGATTATTGGTGAAGAATTGATAATCATTGTTCCATTCATCATACTAATGAATTTAATGATTAAGATTGGTATGAAAGAGAAGACATCAATTATTTTGTTAGTTATTTTGACCAGTATTTTATTTGGAGCACTCCACTTATCAACATATGACTGGAATTTTTATCAATGTTTTATAGTCATTGGACTTACTAGGATCCCTTTTACCATAGCTTCGATAAAACAAAATTCAATATGGGCAGGTATAATTAGTCATATTATTTTTGATTGGAGTATCTTTATAATTCTAGTAATTACTAGTGTATTTCACTTGGCTTAATAGGGGGGATTTATGTCTGTTGACATATATTCTTTTTCATAGGTCATAGGTTCAAATCCTATTTCATCAATATTTTAAGGGCTTTAGGGGGCCATTATTTTTCTTATTTAGTAGATCACCCTTAAGTAATAAAATTTTTTCGATAAATAGGCAGAGCCTAGAATGGAAGTGAAAAATGAAAACAGGAGATAAAATTACATCATCAAATGGCGAATAAGCAACGGTCGTTTGTGAAGATATTAATCTTTATAAGAATGCACTAATTGTTGAATTAGAACACCAAAATGTAAAGGTTGTTAATAGAGAAACCTTGACACTTGCTAGAGCTAATCCTCATGATAATTTGGGTAATCACAAAAAAGTAAGAAAGTTCTAAAGAGACCAATTTGACTTTATATACGTTGCATGTTACTATAAGAGTGTAGGTTTTGTCTCGAGTTTAAATGTTTTAGGAATGCACTTCTTCGCAAAATAGGATTTACAAATTATGCGAAAGGATGTATTATATGAATAAAGGAACAATAAATTGGTTTAACGCCGATAAAGGCTATGGTTTTATTATGGCAGATGATATGAAAGATGTGTTTGCTTATCTCTTGTCTATTCAGGGAAATGATTTTAAAAAATACGCTGAAGGTCAGAAGGTTACTTTTGATATCAAAATGACGTCTCGTGGACGTTATGCTTCGAACATACATAAAAGATAAATGATATAAAGCAAGGGACTTAGAAAGATATTTAATATCTGGTATGAGAGATACTAAAGATTATTTTAAACCTGCTAGAGTAGAAGTGAAAATGGTTCAAAGAATCGGAAATGAAAATAGTTCATATATTTATTATAAATAAAAAACTTGTAGGAAATCTTACAAGTTTTTTTAATAGGCTAGATTTTGTTGGTCTGAAAGTTGCTGAAATTGTTTAACTGCTTCATCATATAAATCATAAGATAAATTATATGACTCAAGAAAGTCGTATACTTTAATAATTTCAATTACATCAAATTGTGAAATATAATGAATGGCACATTCTCTCAGATTTCCTTCAAAACATGGAGTAATCTCTTCAATATTTTCATCATTAATTTCTATTTCTCTTAGAATAGTGATAGATTCTTCAAAAGGACAACCAGCTATTTCAATAAAATTTGAAAAGTAAGATGCATTACCGCCTTGTTCTTTATATATTTCCCACAAAAGAAGAATTGCCTCTTTATTTGCTCGTTTTTCTTCACAGCTTAAAATATCATTATCGCAATGTCGTAGTTTATCACCATACTTGGCATGAATTAATTCATGTGCAAGAACAAAGGGGGTCACGCTTGAAGGATCATAAACTCCAATAAATTTTTCACAATTTATAATAGCAAACTGTTCTAATTTTGTCGGTGCCATGACAATTCCTAATCTTTCAATATTAAGTAAGATTAGTTCAATAAGTTCGTCTTTATCCATAAATTAGTCTTTCAAGCGATCTCCAAAAATTTCCTTGATTTTATTTTTATCATGTTCAGAAATTGGTTTACCGCCAAAAGAAAGCCATTCGTCCCAGTTAATGCCGTCATCAGAAGTCAATTCTTCAAGGTCAACTGGTTCTTTTTTTGGAGTTTTAATATCGGTTTTTTCTAATAAATAATCGGTACTAACTTCAAAATAATCAGCTAATTTAGCTAATTTATCGCCTTGAGGTGTATATTTTTTAGTGTTATATAGTGTGTTTTTTGAAAAACCTAAATCGATTTCAACTTGATTTATAGATTTTTTCTTTTCTTTAGCTAGTGCTACTAAGCGGTCGTAGAACATATTTTTGTTATCTCCAAAAAAATTTAAAAAAAATTAGGTTTATACTTGACAAAGTTTAATAGAAGTATTAAAATGGAAGAGTAGTTAATAGAACTATTAAAAACTACAAGAAAAATAAGCGGAAGCGCGCTTTGGCAACTCCCACAGAAATGTTATATAAATAACGTAGCAATTATTATTATAGCATTTCAGAAGGAGATTTTCAATGCAAACAGAAAGCTTAAAACTAACTTCGAAATAACAGCGTGCCTGACCTTGGGGAGATACATACCGCAGAGCAGGAGGATTTTCAGTAGGGGCGCTATATAAATCAAAGACCAAAGCGAGAGGAAGAGGGTTCTGGTCTAAAGGGTTACTGCCTGCGTAAAGACAATAACAAATTATTGAAAATATAAATTTTAAAAAATTGTCCGAAATGACAAAAAACTAGTCGTTTAAACTGTCAGAAATGGCAGTTTTTATTTTAGAAAAATAATGGTTTTAGTAAAAATCTATCTTATGAAATAAGTATCTATCAGATGTGTTGAGACTATCTGCCAGACTTAATTTGAGGCTAGATTTTTTTATGGGAATATAGCTTAATGGGCTAGAGTAGTCGCTTTTATAAGTGATAATATTGGTTCGATTCCAGATGTTCCCTTATAAAAAGGATGGAGTTTTTTTATGGAAAGTTTTTCAGAACGTTTGATTCATTTAAGACACAGTCACAATTTAACACAAAAAGAAGTAAGTGATGCTTTAGGGCTCGTGTACTCAAACTATAATCGCTACGAAAGAGGAGTAAGAATACCTGATAATGAAACGATTGTTAGGTTTGCTAATTTCTTTAAGGTTTCTCCTATGTATATGTTAGGGTTTAGTCACCTTATGAATGGAGAAGAATTTTTGTTGGATGTCTTAGAAAATATAGAATCTGAAGATAGTACAGAAGGTTTAAAAGCAAAATATGCTTTAGAAGAATACAGAAAAGAATTCACGACGTAATAAATATGTTACTAAAAGAAGTGAATCCAGAAACAATGTTAATTAAATTTAATAAACCAAAAGGTTTGTGATATAATAAACTTAAATTAGAGTAAAGATAGGAATGCATTTATGAATAAGAATTTGAACCCTTTAAATTGGACTAAAAAACAACAAATTATCGGTGGAGCAGTTGCGATTGTTTTAATCGGTGTTGTTACTACTGGAATAGTTGCTAATGCTAATCATCAAGCAGAAGTAAGAAAAATTGAACAACTTAAAAAAGATAAAGTTGAAAAAGCTAAAGAAAGAGCAGAAAAAGCAAAACAGCTTGAAAAATCTAATGAAGCAGACAGTAAGAAATTACTTGATGTTGCTGAAAAAACTCCTACTGATAAAAACATTAAGCTAGCTGAAGATTCAATTCTTAAAGTTAAAAATGCTGAAGTAAAAAAAGCTTTTGACAATCAAGTAGCCGGTATTAAAAATCGTGTGAAGTTGGAAACTGAAGCTAAGATAGCCGTTAGTAACTATCAAAAAGACGCTATGAATCAGGATAAATACAAAACAGCTCAACAAGCTATATCTAAGCTCACAAGCTCTTATTCAAAAGGTTTGAAAGACAGTTTAAATAAACAGCTTGCGACTTCTAAGAAACAAGCAGATGATGCTACAAAGGCACAACAAGCTAAGAGTGCAAGTGATTCAAAGGCGAAAGCAACCAATACCAATAAAGAACAAACAGCTTCGACTGGAAGTGCAACGAATAATAGCAATAATGCTAATGAAAATATTATTTCACAAAGTACAGTAAATAATGATGTTGCTAGTGGGTCTAATTCCTACAGTGGAGGAAGTCAAAATAACTATTCTCAAGGTGGTTCAAATACTTCTCAAAACAATACTAATTCAGGTTCAAGTAATCAAGGTCAAGGTAATAGCGGACAAAACAATTCTAACTCAAATACAAATACAGGAGGGAATAGTTCAAATTCAAACAATAATGGCTCAAATGGTGGAAATTCAAGTCAACCTAGCCATATGACAAAATATTTGGCATGGGTTTCTGTAGACGGAGTAAGAACTTATACTCAGTTATGTAACTCTGTGGCTGAAGCTAATTCTTGGACTTATGGTATCTTACATTCTCAAGAAATTATAAATTTGTCCATTGACCATACTATAGGCAATGGTCTTGATAATGTTTAAGAATAATTATTGATGAAAAACACTTCTTTTCGAGGTGTTTTTTCTTTTAGCGAACGAATTAATACGGTTGAATTGGGTTCAAGTCTCACCGTTCGCATTGCAACAAAAATAAAAATAAAGGAAATAATAAAATGGCAGAAATTAAAATGAATTTTATCCAAATAACTGAACAAGACGGAGTATTAAATCCTATTCTACAAGTAGCTGATTCCAAAAAGGGTATGATTATGCTTACTGGATTATTGATGATGATTAGTGAAATGTCTAATGTAACATTGGATGTAACTTTAGCAGAAATAAAAAATCTTGCTCCACAAATTGAAGAAAATATAAAGAAAAATGAAAGTAGAGATTAGAGGGGCAGTGACCGCAAAGTCAATAAACTATAAATCTGAAATAAGAGGGGAAATATGCTAGAAAAAGTGAAAGATATACCACCTGAAATATTAATAGTTAATGGGAATCGCAAACAATGGCTTCGAAATCACCCTGATTTTGGAGCTTTTTTAGAACAAAAAAATAAGAAATAGAAAATTGGAGAAAAACAATGTCAAATGCAATTACAGATATCATCATGAAACCTGAATTTTTCGGGAAAATTTACGCTATCGCAAATAAAACTTCCGCACGTGTCCAACGTTTGGGTGAAATGCCTAAATATACAGTCATGACTGAAACTATTCCTACTCTAGACCTTTACGGTTTGCGCCCTCGAACTTCTGCAGATGTTGCCTTTGGTGATTTACTTGAAGTTGGAACAATCCGTAAGCGTCCAATGATTCAACAAATTCGTGATAATAATGGTAATCAAACAGGTTCATTTGTTAAATTTGTTTATCTCGCTGATTCGGTTAAAACCAAAGAAAAAGCAGATTTAAGCAAAATGATGAAAGCTGAAGAACAGTATGTGAAACCTAATACTGGGAATGGTGATATTACAGATGGCTGTGATTTTGAGAAAACCTTGGGTGAATTGTTGTTGCTAAGTGCGACACCAGTAGATGAATACGTTGGTGGAGTAAAAACAGGGCAGATTGACCATATTTTGGTAATTACACGTTCTGAACAGAATGATGAAACTTATGATATTAAAGTATCTAATGTCGATACAGCAGTTTTGAAAATGCCAATGTTTACAAAATTAAAAATGGTAAAACCTACAGGTCGTGTTTTTGCTGACGTCAGCCAAGTTGAAACTGGGGCAATTACACTTGCTTTATCTGCTGAAGATGTAGAAGAAGTCAAAGCTCCTCAAAAACAAGAAATGCCAAAACAACAACCTACACAATCCGCTGAAAAAGATAATAATAAAAAATAAAGGTAAAAATGAATGAAAAAGTTAGTCACTTATCGTGGTAAACGGATTCGCCTTTATACTAGAAATTTGACAAGAAACTGGGGGTTAGTTCTCTCAGTTCCGTTTTTTCTAGGTTTAGTTGCCTATCATTATTTTGTTACTTATGCTTTTTTTAAAGTTAATCACGATTTAAAGCAATGGACAATATACGTTCAACCTGTTCTTATAACGCTATTATTTATTTTGTTAAGTATTATTTTTGCTTGGTATGTGATAAAAAGTAGCCGATTAAGAGATGGTTTTTTTATGAGAAGATATAAAATGCAAATGCTTGCGCTTTATATGTTTTCAACAAATATGGTTAATAAGAAGGTTATAAAAACTGAAGGTGGGTCAAAAGAAAAAGTTAGTTTTACTAAAGCTTATTACCGTCATAAAAAATCAATAGATACTTTTACTTTTCAAACAGGAACTCAATTTCATAATCAAGTGATTGGGATTGGAAAGACACTCGGAGAAATGTATATCGCTGACTTGGTAAACATCAAGTGGGAAATGGGATTTATCAGTTATGATTTTTTAACTGATTCTATTGGAAAGCGTCTAAATTTTGATGAAGTAGCTATCAATGATGGAAAAATTAGTTTAATGAAAGGGGTAGAATGGGATTTTGAAGGCTTACCTCACATGATTATCACTGGTGGTACTGGTGGTGGTAAAACTTATTTCATCTATTCTCTTATTCGGGTATTCGCTCAAATAGGAAGGGTTAGGATTGCTGACCCTAAGAAATCAGATTTATCAGCTTTTGAAGATTTTCCTGCTTTCAAAGGGCTAGTATTTGATGAAAAAGACGATATTATCAAGTTGTTTGAGGATATGGTAAAACTCATGGATCAAAGGTATTTGTACATGAGAAAGCAGCCAAATTACACAATTGGTAAAAATTATCGTTTTTATGGAATGAAGCCTGAATTTATCATTCTTGATGAACTCGCTGCTTATGTTACAACGTTAAAAGATTTTAAGGAACAAGACCTCTTTTGGGACGCTGTAAGATTACTAGTTTTGAAAGCTCGACAAGCAGGGATGTTTCTAATTTTTGCTACACAGCGACCTGATACAACCACATTGCCAGGTTCTTTACGTGATAACATGCTTTGTAAAGTATCAACTGGTGTATTGACTGACCAAGGGTATGATATGACCTTTCCTAACAGTAAAAATAAAACGTTCATTAATAAAGAGGGAATCAAAGGACGGGGATATATTGATGTTGGAACAGGAGTTCCGATTGAATTTTATTCGCCTTTTGTTCCCTCAAATTTTGACTTTATTGGATACTTTAAGAATATGGAAAAAATGCCATTTACAGACGTTTCAGATGTAAAAATTACTCCTGAAGCAAAAGAAGTTTTGAAAGAAGTTTATAACTCTGTGGAAGAAGGAGAAGAATTTTTCCTTGAAAGTCAAAAATCAAAAGTTCTGAAAGAACATGAAGATAAAAAAGAAAAGAATATGGAAAAATTGATGTCTAATGCGGGGATTTCTTACAAAGATACCCTTAAAAATAATTAAAAAGTAAAATAAAAATCTTTATATTCTGGTTAAAATGTGCTAGAATAGATAAGTTATATTCAGTTGTGTAATATAATTACTTTAAAAAAAACCGGGAAAATGTTGTATTTATTTTAAAAAAGATACTATGTGTGGTATACTAGTTTTAATAAATATATTTTTAAAAAATGAAAAGGAACATTTAACCCTATGGAAGAAAAAATTTTTACTCCTGCACAGTCACGAAAAATTGTTGATACACTTATAATTGGTTATAATGATTATCTCAATGAGCGAATTACTAAGTACAATGAAATGGCAGTATCTGATGGGTATGCTTGGACAAAAGCTAATCATATTGACGATGCTTTTGCTAAAGCTTATGAAAAAGGTGAGTTAGACTTTATCAAGAATTTTGAGCTTGAAAAAGCAGGCGAATCTTGGGGTTATTTGGAATTTGAGGGAGATACTAATCTTGGTAAAACTTTGATTATTATCAAAAATATGACAAGACTTAGTCAGACATTTGAAAAGACTAAAAATAGGAAACCTAGTCAATATCTTTTGGATTATGCTCAAATTAGTAAGGGATTTATTAAAAAGCATATTGGAGATTATGAGGGACTTGTGGAACAGGTTTTATTGGATATTATGCCTGTTAAATCAAGTTATAAGGTTTCTGTTGAATCAGTCAGAGAAAATTATGATGAGTTTTTTGTTATTGTTTATGAATCAAACTCCCATGCCCAATTACAAAGTGTTCAAGTCGTAGTTCTTGACCCAGATACTCAAACAATTGTTCCAGTTCAAGACTTAACAATGTATTTAGCAGAGTCTTCAATCACTCAAGTTGAAGCGCCTGAAATCTTTGAAGCTAACGAACAGTTGCCTGAAGGACCTGGGGACTATGGTTTTGTTGCCAAAAGTGTTCCAAAAGAGGATGAGTAAATAATTTAAACTTCCTACCATATTAGTTAGGAGATAGATAATGTTTAACGGGGAAAGGTTATCAGAATTAAGAATATTAAATGGTCTTAGTCGTCTAGAATTAGCTGAAAAACTCTCAATATCTGAGCAAGCTGTTTGGCAATATGAAACTAATGAGAACATCAAACCCAAAACATCGATACTTTTAAGTTTATGTCATTTATTTAGTGTAGAAGTTAACTATTTTGATGCTGATTCTACTCCAAATTTTATCGATAAAAGAGCCATCGCATTTAGAAATGGTGATTTAAACTCGAAAAAAGTTATTCAGATACAAGAAATATACCTTAATAAGGTTCATCAATTATTTAATTATTTAGATAATTTTGTAGAATCTCCACATTTAAGTATCTATTCTGTTGTTGATGAAGTTCATAAAAAATATAATGGAAACAAAAAGTGGGATTCTAGAATAATAGAAAAGATTGCAAATTTATCAAGAGAAAAATTAAGTATTGATGATAACAACTCTAATTTACTTTATCAATTAGAGGCATCAGGTATAAATATTTTAAGTCGACTACTTAGTAAAGAAAGTAGCGCAGATGCTTATAGTCTTTGGACAAAGGATAATACTCCTTATATAGTTTTAGGAAAAGGAAAATCTGCTGTTAGAAGGAACTTTGATTTGGCTCATGAACTTGGTCACCTAATTCTTCATAGATATGTTGATTTCGGTGATTTAGATAAAGCAGAACAAGCTGAAAAAGAGAATGATGCTAATAATTTTGCTTCATTTTTCCTTATGCCGAGAGAAGCTTTTAAAATAAATTTTGAAAATATTGTAGGTGATAAGGTAAGTAATCCCAATAATTATATTAACCTGAAATTAAAATACAATGTTTCAATACAAGCTTTGGAGTATAGAGCTTATAAATTAGGCTATCTTACTCCAGCACAGAATGGTTACTTTTATAGATTAATTACAAAAAATAACTATAAGAAGGTTGAGCCTGGGGATTTAGACCTCCCCTTGTATAAGCCAGGAAAATTACGTGCAATGTTAAAAATGGTTCTATCTTATCATCTTGTTGATTTACAAAGTTTACTTCGTTCTCAACGTGTTACAAAACAGTTTATAAGCCAGTTACTAGACTTAGAAGAAGGATTCTTTAATGAGTTTGTTACTACAAATGGTGACTATAATTCTATTATAAAAATTGGAGATTATATAAAAAAAGCGTAGCTATAGAGCTATGCTTTTTTATTTTGAAGAGAGGAGATATAGATGGTTTTATACTCAAAAACTGAAATTCGCCCGTTAATTAGTAAAGATTTACCTCGACGTAAATTTGATAGGTGGATTCAAAAAATACAAAGTCTAACCCCTTATCAATTTGAACGGGGGATTCCATCTAAACCTAAAATATTTAAGGATGGAGTACCTCAAAAAGTTGTTGTCTTTGATGATATAGATTTAGAAAAACTTCAAAATCTTTATGACCGAGTGACTTATGACAATGAAAATCTAACTTACTGTATTCATTTATTATTTTTAAGTAATGAAGATTTTGAGCGTTGGAAAAGTGGAAAATATGACGTTGAAGAAGAAAAAAGGAAATACCAATAAAAATCAAGTTGGAGCTTGCCCGCTTGGTGTTACGGACTATGCCCGCTCATGCGTGCCGAAGGCTGAAGCGTGGGATGTGGGCTTTGTCAGAAGCACTAAGTGGGTTGTGGGGCGCTAGCCCCACAACTTGTTAATACCCCGTTTTGTAACACGGGGTATACCTTACGTTAATTCGTTGATAGTGAGTAGTGTTAAAGCTAGTTATACCAACCTTTAACAAGATTTAAAAGTATGTCCACAAAACGATAGAAAATGTCCACAAAGAATTTAAAGTGATAAATGGTAACAGAAATAGTAAAAACTTCTTTAATGTCTGGAAAAGAGTTAAAGAAACTTCGTAAAAAACTAAATTATAATTTACGTGACTTTGGTTCAAAAGTTGGGATTGATTTTTCTACGATTGGAAAATATGAAAAAGGTAAAAGATATATTTCAGCTCGAACTGAAGCACAAATTAAACAAGCTTTAGGTTTAAGTTTTGAATCTAAACACGATTATGAGCTTCATGTGCATTTGGATTTCTTGCGATTAACATTTTTTGACGCTTCACTTGAAACAATTATGAATCGTGTAGTAGGAATTGAAAAAACATATTTCACTTTTACAGAAAATAAATTACACGGTTTTGATGGGGTTTGGCAAAGTGGGATGATTCGTATTTATTCATCACATGAAAGACCCGAACAAGGTATCATGCTTGAACTTACAGGTCAAGGGCTGACAGAAATGGAAAGTTGGCTTCAAGAACTGGATAAAAATTTCACGCTTAATGAGTGGTTGGTGATGATTACTGACCCTGATTATTATTTAAAAGAGGGTCTATTTTCAAGATATAATTGTTCTCGTTTGGATATAGCGATTGATGAAATGTACAAAGCAACGGGAAATTACGATTTACATGATTTGAAATGGAAAAAAGACCATCACAGCGAAAATTTAATTGAAACACAGCTTAGGTCAAGTCATGACATTGAGAGTTATTGGAATGATAAGCCTTTAGGATTGACTTTATATTTTGGTTCTCCTAATGGTAATTTTCTACTTCGGATGTATGAGAAAGCCAAAGAACGTGCTAAAAAAGAAAATCGGGAATTGGAAGATATTCTTCATGATTACGGAGTAGTTAATCGGTATGAAATGCAAATTCGGGAAAATTACGCAAGAAGTGCTTTTGATGAATTGGCTCAAAAAGGAAGATTAGACCAGTTCGCTATTGATTTATTACTTTCTAAAATAACCGTTTATGATGAAATAAAAACAGAATCGGGTGAGGTTGCTTATCAATATTCAAAAGCTTTTTATGATGTTTTCGGTCACTATGAGAAAGTTAAAATAAATGGGAAAAAGGTAGAAACCAGTATCGAGCGTTCTATGAAATGGATAATTTCACAAGTCGCAGGTACACTTGCCCTTTTTCGAGCAATTTATGGTCGTCAATGGCTATTTGATTGGTTAGATCAAATTATGGATGAAGTTGAATTTAATAAAAAACAAGAAGGGGTAATTTTATTTGAAAAAGCTCGATTGACAGAAAATGATAATGGGATGTACCTTTGGTATAAGAAAAAAATAGCAGAAAAAAAATATGAACCGCAAAATATTATTGCTGAAAAAATAAGTCCTGATTCTAAATTGTGGGGCTTACGTTTAAAAGATGTTCCCTCTAAGTTTAATATTTATATTAATGAAATTGGAGAATATCAAGTTAGCGAACCTAAAGGAATGACTTTAGAACACATTAATGATTTAGGTGAAAAAAAGAGCGCTGATTTTTTCAATAGCTCTTTATTTATTATTTTTGAGGTCAAAAAATGAAGAATAAAGACAGAAAACAAGAAGAAAAAATGTTGAGAGATTATCAAGATAATTTGATATTAAGGCTAGAAAAAAGACGTCCGATTACTCTACAAGAGCTTTCGTGGCAAGAAAATTTTATCCAACGTCAACTTAACAATAAATAATAGTTATCGTTCGGGGTACTCTAATAAAAGAAAGAAATGGTAACTATAAATGGAAAAACAACAATTAAAAACTTTGATTCTTGATGCACAAGCAGAACTTGAAATCCTATCTAAACTAAATATTTCTACTGAAGCACTTTCTAAACTCTACCATGCAACAAATAAGGATGAAGGACTTCAAAATGATGTTGTCCTTGCAGGTTTTATTAAAGAAGTGACAAAACGTGGGGGATTTGCAGGAAAAAATGTGGCAGGAGCAATTACAGCCTCTAAAAATGCTTTGACTTATGCGAACGAGGCACTCGCAAGATTGAAATAATTAACTAAACAGCTATTCAGGGTGGGGAGAGTACAAGGGAATAGCGAAAAGCCTTCACTCATGGTAAGGCAAAAGAAAGGATACTCACCATGAGTGAGAGAAAAAATAATATGACAGTAACAAATATGAGCAAAGCACGTCCACGGATTGATTTTTCACTCCATAAAGCACCATATAAAGATTTTTATGATATTCAAATCTTCTTTCCTAATGGAACTAATCAGTCATGGGTTGGATTGAGTGAGGGGCAGGTCATGTGGCTATGTGAAAAATATAATCCTATTTCAACTCCGCTGTCAATTGCGATTGCTCCTAGATTTTTACCAAAAAGTAGCATACAAAAACCTAATTGGGCGATTAGAAAGGTCTAAAAAATGAAAAGATATAAATATATAAAAATTGCTATTTATTTTGATATTTTCTTAGCAATTTTTGGACTAATTTATTTATTAATGAAATTCTTTGGAGGTTGAATTATGAGCGTATTTGCTGAAAGATTAAAAGAGTTGCGAAAAGAAAAAGGACTTACACAACAAAAGGTTGCTGATAGTTTGAATATTTCACAACCTAATTATCGTAGGTGGGAATCAGGGGAACGTCGACCAAGTGTTGAAACTTTAGTAATGCTTGCAGATTATTTTGAGGTTAGTATAGATTATTTATTGACTAGAAAGAATCAAAAAGTTTTTGAAAATGAAAAAATATATACTGAAGAAGATTTAATTATAATTTTACAAGACTTCGAGAAGTTTATTCTTCCGTTTTCTTTTAATATTGTTCATTCTTCTGTATCTAAATATTTGAATTATAGGAAAAACCAAAGGAATTAATAAATGAAAATTGAAAATAATAAAACAACGAATATCATATTAATATTATTGGTATTAATTTTTCTAGTCGTTCTATCAAATGCTTCATCAAATAGTGTAAGTTCTCAAGCTCCTTCAGATGATTCACAAACTGTAAATATATATTCTGAGGGGGAAGAAAAAGACTGGGTTTCTGAATTACAAGGTATTCCTTCGATTGCGTTTGCTAAAAATTTTGAGCAAGCAACTGAATGGCAAATTGACTATCAAGATTATATGAATACCGTAGTCCATAAGTTTAACAATAAAAGTTGGCTTAATAATGTTTTCAATGTGTTTGATGAAAAGGTCAAATCTCCTATTGTAGAGATAAGACAGGTCAATAATAAATGGCAAGTCAGCACTCATGTAGAAAAACTACAGTTGGAACTTCAAGAAAGAAAATAAGTAGGTAACTATGATATATGTTAGGCAATTTGTAATTGAAGTAATAGCACAGACAATTTCAGTTGTAATTTGTTCATTGTTGTTGATTTTTTTGGGTTTAGAAATTAAGTTGGCTGTGTTTATGGCGACTATTATAAATGGTGTAGGAACGGTGTTTTTAAAATTATTCATGCTTAAAAATAAATAAAACTGTCAGAAATGGCAGTTTTTTATTAATTAGGAGATAGATGTATGCCAATTTATCCAAGTAAAAGGAACTGGTTAGGAAGTTATCGAAGTGCGTTTAATGATTTTAAGCCTAGATTAGCAAATATTCGATTGAGAATTGATGACCTAGCACATCAGGTTAATATTAACAAAGGAAATCCTTCTTATCGCTGTGAGCCACTAAGAGAAATTTTAGGAAATCATAAAATGACTTTGACAAAATCTCTAAATTATTTTGAAGCTTTATCTCATAATGCAACTGAAGAAGTTAAGACAACTGAAGAATATAGAGAGTGCTTAAAATTTATTGATGGTATTCAACTTTATATAGAACGTGTTGGTTTACTAAGTCGGGTTGTTAATCAGATGATAGAAAGTTAATAAAAATCAAATATATGTCCGAAACGACAGAAAACTAGTCGCTTAACTGTCAGAAATGGCAGTTTTTTTATTTTAGCTAAATTAAAAAAAGAAAGGAATTTTTACTCATGCGTAAAAATCGAAACACAGAGCCTAACATCCCTATTGAAGAAAAGCATAAAGGTTTCAGAACATGGAAATCAGGGAAACGTTGGGTCACAATCGCAGGTATTACTCTTGTAACTTTGGGTACTGTAGGGGCGGTGCTTGCACAGGTTGGAATACAAGCAAAAACTTCAACTACTTCTGCAGTGAAGTTAACTTATCCAACACCACCTAGTGATACAACTGTCAATTGGGAAAATAACAAACCTTTGTATTATGAAGTTGACCAAACAGGCAAAGAACATCCAAAACCTGAGCTTAAACTTGGAAATGGTGACCCTGCATGGTGTCTAGGGCTTGGGGTGGCACTTCCTAATAATTCAACCGCTGCTCAACAAAGCGAAACTAATAAAATATTTCAGGCTTTAACAGATGAGCAAAAAGCAATAATTAATAATGTTGAATTTTTGGGTCGAAAAGCTGGTGATTTAGAAGGTTATGCTGAAGCGCAACATGCTACTTATCTCTTGCTTGATGAAGCTAAACTTTCAATTAATCAAACAAAAGATGTTGTGGTTAAAGATAATACACTTCTTAAAGACGCTAATAAAATTAAAACTGGTGCTGACAACTTAATTAAAGAAGCTAAGAAAATGCGCGAACTCCCTAGCTTTAATAGTCAAACTATTCAATTACTTCAAGGTACGTCTAAATCATTAACTGATTCAAAAGGTGTACTTGATAATTTCCCTTATGTGAAAGTGAATGCTAAAGGTGTAACTGAAAAGGTTTCAGGCAATAACCTCACTCTTACAGCTGATAAGACAGCTTCACTTGGTGAAACTAAAAATGCTGTTCAGTTTGCTAATACAGATAATGGAATGGATCCGTCAGATTTACCATGGTTTGTATATTCAACTGATGGTGATGATTCAGGGGCTTCAAGTCAATCTGTTGGTGCAACTCGTGACCCTTCTTCATCTCGTGCTTCACTTAATATTAATGTTATCGGTCTTGGTGCAATTGACTTTACAAAAACTGACGCAGACACAGGAACTAATGAAACGCAAGGTGCTGATACTAATGCACTCAAAGGTGCTGTATTTGGTGTGTTCTATAAGTCAAATGATAAACCTGTTAAATGGTCTGATGGTACAAAAGATTATCCGACTACTCTTGTTTCAGGAACAAAAGCAGATGATACTAATGTTTCAGTTAAAATTGGTGATGATTTAAAAGGATTTGTCAAAAACTTTGATAAATCAAAAGGAAATGTTTACCTCATGGAAACTGAAGCTCCTGAAGGTTATAGCTTATCTACTAAAAAGTATGATGTAGACTTTGATTCAGGTAAATTTGATGATAAAACTTCAAACTTTGTTGTTGATGAAAAAGCCACAGATAAAGTCAATGTCTTTAACTTCATGTTTACCAAAGTTCAAGATGTTAATGGCTCTTATACTGGTTTAAATGGCGCTGAATTTACTTTGACACCAAAAGATGGAACAAAAGGAAATGCGATTGTTGCGACTTCTGGAACAGGTACTGATTCAAATGGTTATACCGTCAATGGTTTAACTAAATTTGACGGTGAAGCAAATAGTAAGGCAGGCAATCCTTCTAAAGATGGAATTGCAATTGGTAACTATACTCTTTCTGAAACAAAAACACCTAATGGACTGCAACCAATTAATGATGTTGATGTTGAAAATAGCGCAATCAAAGATAAAGACGGTAAAATCACGGCTTATCAAACAAAAATTACTGATGTAGAAACGAAACAAGTTATTGATGATGTAACGACTCCAGTAGAAAAAATGAAAGATAATAACATTTTACTTAATGTTAATCTGGGTCAATTAACAGATAAACCAGTGACACCAGTTGTTCCTACAATCAAGACAAAAGCGCATACCAAAGATGGTGACCAAACAATTCAAAAAGTCGAAATTTCCAAAACAACTCCTCTCTACGATAAAATCATGACAACAAATGCTATAAAAGGCGACCAAATGGTGGCTACACTTCACCGTGTTGTGACGGATAAAGACGGAAAAGTGACA
>Ga0308156_1001453_pt1 | contig 27775 bp, 27 predicted proteins | sample PhyAR2_FD_201041 | JGI IMG/M metagenome (GOLD analysis project Ga0308156, IMG submission 201041) | Phyllosphere microbial communities from UC Gill Tract Community Farm, Albany, California, United States - DLSL A.R2 | ecosystem: Host-associated > Plants > Phyllosphere > Unclassified | place: USA... | reverse complement strand
CTCATGTAACCTTTCCTCAGCATTTTTTGCCATGCTTCACAGTGATCTTGATCATAGTTAGGTTGAAGCAACGTGGCCTGGTCCGCGTGTAAATTTTCGGATTGTTAAATTTTAGTTTTAAGTGTAAGCTAGATATTCACCCTAGGAGATCTTATAAGTAATTATGAATTAATCAAGAATGCAATTCTTCAGAAGCAGCAGGTATTTGCTACCTATGATGGTCATCCCAGAGAGTTGTGTCCTCATGCTATTGGCACAAAAAACGGACGGCAGCAAGCTCTTTTCTATCAATTTGGCGGAAGTGGAAGTAAAGGGCCAGTGGTAGCCGGTTCTCAAGCGAATTGGCGCTGTCTTCCTGTTGATGGGCTTGCTAATGTAACTGTAAAGAATGGTGATTGGCATAGTGCGGACAACCACAGTAAAGTACAGACCTGCATTGACATCATTGATGTCGAAGTTAGCTATTGATATTTGCGATATTATATAGTTTGCATATTTGTGGCGATCCATATCGATGGCCACAAATTCTTTATGTTTTGCTGACTTGGTGATTTTTGGGAGACTAATTAAATAATCAATTAAATTGCTGGAGAGATAATTTATACTTAATGCTTGCGCTAGCTGTTCAGGCGGTTTGAATGGTTTAGCAGTTTCATAATTAATTATTTGTCTCTAAAATTCTCTTGACTATTTTATTTTTTTTGTGAAGTGAGGTGTTTAATGTCGCTTTAATTAAAAGATTTTTGCTGTTTAATAGCATATATAAAATCATCGCAGAGTGCCATTGTTGATTCATCTGCAGCGCTAAAGGACTTATCTACATGCCCTGTAATGCACATGGACATCCACCCTTTTGCAATTGTGGTTGGGGTGGTGAGAACCACGGTTCATCGAAAAAAAATTTCACCTCAGATTGGTCGAAGGTAACTAGCCATACAAACCCTAATGCTAGTTGTCCAGTATGTTCAACGAAGGTATTCTTTTACAGATCGCCAAATGGAGGCTCTGTATTTTTCGATGAGCTTGGACCCCCATGGCAAAAGCATCCATGCACCGATGATAAAGCATATCTTCAAGCAAGGCTACTGGTAAATCAAAAAAATAAAAACAAAAATAATAGGAGAAAGAAAAAATCCTTTTCTTGGTGGCCCTATCCTTGTCATAAGGTCGATTCGCTTCCAAATGGCGAGGGTGTTTGTCTATATGGAGAAGGGGATAAGCGCCTTTATGTGAAAACTAAACCTTCGAAAATTGCTAGTCATACGCCTATCTGGGTTATACCTGCTAGAGCGGGGGTCGGTAGATATTTAATATCAACTTTTAAATTTGAAGATGGTAGAATAAAGGAATTTCGTTATGATGCTTATAGCTATAGAGGTTTGAAGCAACCTGAAGTTCAGCAACTTTTCCAATCTACACTGATAATTTTAAAAGGCGACTAATATGAATTTAGATTGTTTTTGATGGTGGTGGCTGAAAGGTATTTTTGTGTTATTTATGATCGCTAATTTTTAGAGCTTAATTCTGTCGAGGGTAAAAATTTTATTTAAAACAATATTGATATTTATCATTGATGTTGATCGATGATAATTTATCCATATTGATTTAACTGTAAGTTGTTATATTTTTAATATTAGGGTTGGTGATCCTATTTTGAAATCGGCAGGCGGTAAAGTGATTAAAATTTCTTTCCCAACAACACCCGAGCCAACCGCTCCCCATCCTGCCGCCAAAACGCCGGATCCGCCTGCCGGATCCGGTCAATCGCGTTATTCATATGCGCAGTCGCTGCCGCCCGCGCAGCCGCCGGATCCCCCGCCTCAATCGCCTCCACAATCCGGGCATGCTCTTGCGTCACCGCAGCGGCAAAATCCTGCCGCCGCGCCTCATTGGCCCGGGTGATGCGGGTGGCGCCCGCCAGCACCTGCGCCAGGTAATCCAAGGTACTGAGCAAAAACGGGTTGCCGGAGGCCTGGGCGATGACGCGGTGCAGGGCGACGTCTTCGGCTACGCCGTCTTTGCCGTCGGCCACGGCTTTGGCCAATGCCTTGACGCCAGCGCGGATGCGGCGCAGATCTGCGGTACTGCGGCGGGCTGCTGCTAGTTCTGCCACTTCGGCCTCCAGCGCGCGGCGCACTTCTACGATTTGGATGACGGCCTCTTGTGAGGCGGCATGGCCTTTTTCCAGGTCCAGCGGTTCGGCCCGGGGCGCCTGTACAAACACGCCGCTGCCTTGGCGCGAGGCGACCAGGCCGCTGGATTTGAGGCGGGACAGGGCCTCTCGCACCACTGTTCGGCTTACGCCAAACTGCGCCACCAACAGCAGCTCGGTGGGCAGGCGGTCGCCGGGTTGCATTTGCCCTTGCCGAATGCTGGCCTCCAGCGCCTGGGCCACTTGGTCGGCGAGGGAGTTGGCGGCCTTGACGGGCGTGAAGGAGATCGGCATGCGTGGGCAGGGGAGCAGGTTGTGGGGAGTGGGCGCTGGCTGCTGCCAGGCCGCAAGATGGCGCTTACTGTACTCCAGCCCAGGGGCGCTGCCTGCGCCTTAGGCGCAATGGATGGCTATGCCGGGTGTTGCCCAAGCGGCGGGCTTGTGTAGATGCGCTCGCAGCATCTGCCGCAGCGGGGCGATCTGTTTGCCGCCAGCCTGCACAGGCAGAGCACGCCAACGCCAAAGCCGCAGGCCCTTCGGCGGCCTGCAGCGAGGTGCGTGGTGGCCGCTGCCCTGCATGCACTGCAACGGCTGCGGCCCCATCAGCAGATGCCAGCCTTATTGAGGCAGCAGCACCTTGTCGATCACATGGATCACGCCATTCGATTGGTAGACATCGGGGATCGTGACAGTTGCAGTGCCACCTTTCTCGTCCGTCAGCGTGACCTTGCCGCCCTGGGCCTTGGCGACCAGGGTGCCGCCGCTGACGGTCTTGATGCTGGCCATGCCGCCGCCGTCCTTGATCATCTTGCTGATTGCGGCGGCGTCCCACTTGCCGGCGACAACGTGGTAGGTCAGCACGGTAGTCAGCGTGCCCTTGTTCTCGGGCTTGAGCAGGTTGTCTACGGTGCCGGCGGGCAGGGCCGCAAAGGCAGCATTGGTGGGGGCAAACACGGTGAAGGGGCCGGGGCCCTTAAGGGTCTCTACCAGGCCTGCAGCCTTGACTGCTGCCACCAGGGTGGTGTGGTCCTTGGAGTTGACGGCGTTGTCGATGATGTCCTTGGTGGGCAGCATGGGCGCGCCGCCCACCATCACGTCTTTGGCGATCGCCGCCATGGATGTGCTTGCGACCATGAATGCCATGCCATAAGAGACCAGTTTGCGCGTACTTTGGATCGAGGCCATGAGATGCTCCTTGCGTGTGGATGAACAGCCGAAAAACGTTGCGGCTGCTTGGAATACGCAGCGGATGGCGCAGTGGATTCAACCGGTGGTGAAAAAATTTTTGAGCGGGGTGCGCAGGGGCAATGCAGGCAGCGCAAAAAAATTTTGCATCCACTGCATCCATTCGTATGGCTCGCGACTAGTACAGCCAAGGACCCTCTGCAAAACTCCTTGCCTTGTCCTGAACGCGGTCTCGGGCGATCCGCTGCGTTGTCTTCCTTGTCTATAGCGTGCTATGGACTCTGAAAGACGCGTTGCGCCTCATCCCAATCCGCGTCCATGCCACCAGGCGAGGGTTTTGCAGAGGGTCCTGACAGCACACACCAAACAGCGCTGTTTTTACTCCCGTCCTGTCCCCCTTTACTTAGGAGAACTCGTATGTTGACCTCTCGCACAGCTCCCCGTATCGCCGCCATCGCCACCGCAGTGGCCTCCCTCGGCCTGCTCACCGCCTGCGGTTCGATGCATAAAAAGGACATGGCTTTCTCGCAGGAATCCCTGCCAGCGGCCATCCAGGTGCCAGCCGGCCACAAGGTGGCCTGGGAGACGGTAGGCAGCGGTGACATCACCTACGAATGCCGTGACAAGGCGAATGCCCCCGGCCAGACCGAATGGGTGTTTGTGGGCCCGGATGCGGTGCTGAAGGACCGCGCTGGCAAGACGGTGGGCCGCTACTATGGCCCACCCGCCACCTGGGAAGCGAATGATGGCTCCAAGCTGACGGCAACCCAGCTGGCCGTGGCGCCATCGGGTGCCGGCAATCTGCCCTACCAGCTGGTGAAGGCCAACCCTGCGACCGGCAGCGGTGCATTGGTGGGCGTGAGCCATATCCAGCGCGTGGCATTGAAGGGCGGCGTGGCACCTGCTGACAAGCCTTGCACCGCTGCGCAGAAGGGCCAGAAGGCCGTGGTGCAGTATCAAGCAGATTACATCTTCTGGAAGCCGGTCTAAGAGTCACAAACACAACCCTTGATACTTCGTTTTCAAGCCTTGCCGTACGTCTGTACTGTCTGCGGCTTGATGCCTCGTCTCAACCGCAAACCTTCGGTTTGCTGGGTTGTCTTCATGACTCTAAGTCTTATGTAATCTTTTGTTTTCTAGCGGCTACACTGGAAGAAGGACGTCTTGCTCCTTCTTCCCCCTAAATCTACATGCCGCCAGCCGCTTTTGTGACCGACGACAGTTTTGACCATGCCTTGGCGCTAGAAGCTTGCGCGCGTGGCGACCGCGATGCGCTGCAGCGTATTTACGAGCAAGAATCGCGTTATCTGCTGGGGGTGGCCTTGCGCATAGTGCGCAACCGGGCGGCAGCCGAGGATGTGCTGCACGATGCCTTTGTGGCGATCTGGAGCAAGGCCCACAGTTTTGATGCGGCGCGGGGTGCGGCTAGAGGCTGGATCTATAGCATTGTTCGGCACGCAGCATTGAACCGGGTGCGCAGCAGCGCCCGCGAGACTGCGCTGGATGAGCCGGCCGCCGCAGCGCATGAAGCCAGCGCCGCAATGGCCGCCTGGCAGGAAGAGGGCGATGCGCTGAGCCGCCAGGCGCAGCTGGGCCGCCTGGGCCAGTGCCTGGAAGGGCTGGAGCCGCAGCGCCGTGAATGCCTGCTGCATGCCTATGTGGATGGCTGCAGCCACAGTGAGATTGCAGCGCGGGTGCAGGCCCCGCTTGGAACCGTCAAAGCCTGGATACAGCGGGGCCTGCGTGCCCTGCGGGAATGCATGCAATGAGCGCCGATACCCCCAATACCTTGCCGCCCGAAGGCGACAGCCCGGACGACCTGCAGACCCTGGCCGGGCAGTATGTGCTGGGCACGCAGAATGCTGCAGAGCGCCGCGCAATAGAAGAGCGGCTGCCGCAGGATGCGGCGCTGCGCGCCGCCGTGGATGCCTGGGAGCAGCGCCTGCAGCCCTTGACCCGTCTGGCCGCACCGCAAGAGCCCAGCATGGGCCTGTGGCCGCGCATTGCCGCCAGCCTGTGGCCAGCGGCCGAGCCGCAACGGGCCGCTGCTGCAGCGCCACGCCGTTGGTGGGATTGGGACAGCCTGGCGCTGTGGCGCGGTTTGGCAGGCAGCGGTTTTGCTGCTGCTGCGGTGCTGGCCGGTGTGCTGGTGCTGGGCCCCGCCCCCGCACCTGGCCCCGCCCGCTACTTTGTGGTGCTGGCCGCCCCGCAAAGCCAGGCCCCTGGCTGGCTGGTGCAGGCCCAGGCGGCCGGCCGGCTGCGCTTGGTACCGCTGGGCACCGATGTGGTGCCGGCCGAGAAATCCTTGCAGTTCTGGACCAAGGCCGATGGCTGGAGCGCTCCGGTGTCGCTGGGCCTCGTCAAACCGGGTGAGGCGATCGAGGTGCCCGTCGACAAGCTGCCACCGCTGCAGCCCAACCAGCTGTTTGAGCTGACTCTGGAGCCTGCAGGCGGATCGCCTATCGGCAAGCCGACCGGTCCGATCCAGTTTATTGGCCGGGCGGTGCAGATTTAGCCGCTGCTGCCAAACAGCAAGGGGCCCGTTCATGGAACGGGCCCCTTTGTTTTGCTTACTGTGATTCAGCCCGAGGGCCGCGATCCGCTTTAGTGGTTGTTGGCACCTCGGTGCGCCCAGGCCGTGGTGCGCTTTTCTACCAAGCTGAACAGCTCATACATCACCATCGCCATCGCACCCACCACCAAGAGGCCCGCAAACGCCAGGCCCATTTGCATGGACGATCCGGCGGAGATCAGCAGGTAGCCAATGCCTTCGTTGGCGGCGGTCATCTCGGACACGGTGGTGCCGACAAAGGCCAGGGTGATGGCGACCTTGAGCGAGCCGTAGAAATAGGGCAGCGAGCGGGGCAGGCCGACCTTGATCAACACATCCCAGCGCTTGGCACCGAGCACGCGCAAGACGTCTTCCAGCTCGGGCTCCAACGTGGCCAAGCCGGTGGCGATGTTGACCATGATGGGGAAGAAGCTGATCAGGAACGCGGTGAGGATGGCCGGGCCAATGCCGATGCCGAACCAGACCACCAGGATTGGCACAAAGGCGGCCTTGGGTAGCGCGTTGAAGGCGGTCATCAGCGGGTAGACGGCTGCATAGGCCAGGCGCGAGCTGCCAATCAAAAAGCCCAGCAAAACACCGACGACGATGGCCACGCCAAAGCCGGCCATCGTCACCCAGAAGGTGCGCCAGGCGTGGGCGGCGATGGTGGTGTGGAACTCCAGAAACTGCTGCCAGATCAGCAAGGGGCTGGGGAAGATGAACTCCGACACCTGGAAGGCCGAGCAGATGATTTGCCAGACGATGACCACGGCGGCCAGCAGCAGCCAGGGCGACCAGCGTTCGAGCTTGGGGTTGTTGAGCTTGTACATAGGTGGTTGGGCCTGGGCGCTTACTGGTTGATCTCGGTGCCGGTCTTGCGCATCGCGCCGATGTGGCCGCGCAGCTCATGCACGATGTCGCTGAACTCCTTGGTGTAGGTCAGCTCCAGATCGCGCGGGCGGGGAATGTCAATATCGCGGCGCACCACAAAGCGGCCGGGGCTTTTGCTCATCACGTAGATGGAGTCGGCCAGGAACACCGATTCGCGCAGGTCATGCGTGACGAGGATGACGTTGAACTGCTGCTCGGCATGCAGATCGCGCAGGATGCACCAGAGCTCTTCGCGGGTGAAGGCGTCGAGGGCGCCAAACGGCTCGTCGAGCAGCAGCATCTTGGGCTCATGGATCAACGCGCGGCAGATGCTGGCGCGCTGCTGCATGCCGCCTGACAGCTCCCAGGGAAACTTGTCCTCATAGCCGGCCAGGCCGACCTTTTGCAGCAGGCGGCGGGCGCGCTCCTCGTACTCCTGGCGCCGGGCCTTGAACTGGCTGCGGTGGGGCTCGACGATCTCCAGCGGCAGCAGCACATTGTCGACCGTGGTGCGCCAGGGCAGCAGCGATGGCGACTGGAAGGCCATGCCCGATATCTTGAGCGGGCCGGTGACGGGCTGGCCATCGATGCGGATCTTGCCGATGCTGGGCATGCGCAGGCCGGTGGCCAGCTTCATGAACGTGGATTTTCCGCAGCCCGAGGGGCCGACGATGGCGATGAACTCGCCACGGCGCACTTGCAGGTCAATGGCTTCGACGGCGAACTGGTTCTTGGCCTGCAACTCGTCGTTGTAAGCCAGCCAGACATCGCGAAACTCAACAAAGGCAGGGTCTTGGAGGGAGGCCGTCATAGGGTGCAATCGTCTTCAAAAGGGCAGGGCGCGGGCAGCACCCTGCAGGCGGCAAGATCAGCGCTTGGGGAGGATGTCCAGCTCGGCAGCGCTGGGCAGAAAGCTGCCGTTCCACACCGCCTGGGCGGGCACGGGGTTCTTGGTCTCATAGGCCTTGGCCACCTGCTCGGCCATCAGGCCCAGGCGTTCGGTACGCAGCTGGCCAAAGCCTTCTTCGCGCGCGCCCTTGCTGTCGATCGCGGTGTCGATCGTGAGCTTGAGGCGTTTGACCTCCAGCGGCACATTGACCAGGCCATCCTTGGCCTTGAGCGAGGCGATGGCGGCCTGCGGATCGGCAATCGCCTCCTTGGCGCCCTTGGCAAAGGCCTTGAGGAAAGCGCGCACCGCTTCGGGCTTCTCGGCGATCAGCTTGGGGCTGGCGATGATGACATTGCCGTAGAGCTGCACGCCATGGGTGGCATAGGGCAGCACGACCACGTCCTCGGCCTTGATGCCACGCGCCTCCAGGTTGAGTAGGCTGGTGAAGGTGTAGCCGGTGACGGCATCCAGATCGCCGCGCACCAGCATGGTTTCGCGCAGCGGTGGGTCCATCGTCGTCCACTGCACGGCGCCCACGCCATTGGCCTGCGCAAAGATCGGGAAGGTGCGGCGGCCTGCATCAAAAATCGGCGCGCCCATCTTCTTGCCAGTCAGGTCGCTGGCCTTGGTGATACCGGATTTCTTCAGCGCCATCACCGATGCCGGTGTGGTGTTGTAGATCACCATGATGGCCACGGGTTTGATCGGCGCATCGGGGTTGTTGGCATGGAACTCCATCAGCGCGGCCAGGTCGGCAAAGCCCAGGTCATGCGTGCCCGATGCCACGCGCTGGATCGCGCCGGCGCCGCTGGCCGCTTCCACCGTCACATCCAAACCGGCTTGCTTGAAGTAGCCCTTTTGCTCGGGATGCACAAAGAGGGCGGCCGGGCCTTCAAAGCGCCAGTCGAGCTGGAACTTCAGCGGCGTGAGCGGCTGGGCCAGGGCGTTGCAGGTGCTGGCGGCGGCCAGCAGGGCCAGGGATGCGTGGAGAAAGCTGCGTTTTTTCACGGGGTGGTCTCGTCAGGTGGTAGTGGTGGTAGGCGATGGGATGGAGAAGGCGGGTGATGGCCTACTTTTTGGGGAGCACATCGAGCACGGCGGCGGACGGCAGAAAGCTGCCGTTCCAGACGTCTTCGGCCTTGACGCGGGTCTTCGTGCCGTAGGCGTCAGAGACCTGCGCGGCCATCAGGCTCAGGCGGCTGCTGTCGAGGCGGCCAAAGCCTTCCTTGCGGGCATCGGCGCTGTTGATGACGGTGTCGATCGCCAGCTGCAGGCGGCGCGTCTCCAGCGCCACATTGGCGATGCCATCACGCGCCTTGACGGACTGGATCGCCTGGGCCGGGTTGGCGATCACGCCCTTGGCACCCTGGGCAAAGGCGGTCAGGAACTTCTTGATCGCCTCGGGCCGCTCCTGGATCATCTTGGGGCTGGCGATGATCACGTTGCCGTAAAGCTTGACGCCATAGTCGGCGTACTGCATCACCACCACATCGCTGGCCTTTGCGCCGCGCGCCTCCAGGTTCAGCAGGCTGGTAAAGGTAAAGCCGGTGATGGCATCCACATCGCCGCGCACCAGCATGGTTTCGCGCAGGGGCGGGTCCATCGCCGTCCAGGCGACGTTGCTGACGCCATTGGCCTTCTCAAAAATCGGGAAGGCTTTGCGCCCGGCATCGAACACCGGCGCGCCCAGCTTCTTGCCGCGCAGATCGGCCGGGGTCTTGATGCCCGACTTCTTGAGCGCCATCACCGAGGCCGGCGTGTTGTTGTAGACCACCATGACGGCGACCGGCTTGTTGGGCGCATCGGGGTTGTTGGCATGGAACTCCATCACCGAGGCCAGGTCGGCAAAACCCATGTCATAGGTGCCCGATGCCACGCGCTGCACCGCACCGCCCGAGCCATTGCCGGCATCCACCGTCACATCCAGACCCTGGGCTTTGAACAGGCCTTGCGCGACCGGTTGCAGGAAGAAGGCGGCTGGCCCCTCAAAGCGCCAATCGAGCTGGAACTTGATGGGCGTATCTGCCGCCTGGGCTGCACCCCAGGACAGCGCCAGAGCGGCGATGGTGATCTTCAGAAAACTGCGCTTGTGCATGGAGGTCCTCCGATGTTGCATACAAGGTCGTTTGCAAGATCGGTGCCAGTTTGTAAGCCCCTGTACCGGCAGGCGCTGTTGCACCAGGCTGGTGCAAATGCAAGGTGTTGGATGCGCGTGTATGCACGCACTGATGCAGGGCCGCGCATCTGCTTGGTGCAGCTTGTATACATGCTTGGTCGGCTACTGGCGCGCGGGCGGCCCGGCATGGCAATTGCAAGCAAAATGCGCCATTCAGACGATGAGAAAGCGCCCATGACCGAGATCGACTTTGCCCAGCTGGGCACCTACGAACGCTACAAGCTGATGGCCAGCCTGATCGTGCCGCGCCCCATTGCGTTGGTGACGACCCTGGGCGCAGACGGCACCGTCAATGCGGCCCCTTTCAGCATGTTCAACATGATGGGCGAGGACCCGCCGGTGGTGATGCTGAGCGTGAACAAGCTGCAGGACACCGCGCAGAAGGACACTGCCACCAACATCCTGCGCGACAAGGAGTTTGTGGTGCACATCGCTGACGAAGCGATGGCCGCCGCCATGCACCGCTGCGGCGACCGCCTGGCTCCGCACGAGAGTGAACTGGACCACACGGGCCTGACTGCCACCCCCTCCCAAAGCGTGCGCCCGCCACGCATCGTGCAAGCCCCCGTCGCCTTCGAATGCGTGCTGCACGAAACCCTGGAAACCCCCAGCCGCTATGTCTTCATCGGCCGGGTGCAATGGCTGGCCGTGCGCGACGGCCTGGTCGACACCGAAAAATGGCGAGTGCGCCTGCAGGAGTTCTTCCCCGTCGGGCGCTTTGGCGCGAGCTTCTACATCAACTGCCGCGAGCGCTTTGCGATTGAGGCGGGGGAAGGCCTGGCTGCGGCGCAGAGTGGGGTGGGGAGTACGGCGATTGATGAGATGTGACGGGGGAGGGACCAGGTGGCTCGTAACCGGCTGCCCGGCGACTATGACACCAGCGCCAAGGTGGTTGCCGCCGCGCGCAGACTGCGCACAACCCCAGGGGGCGGGCGGTGTGTGCGTTTCATGACAGCGCAATTTTCGGCGCGCGGTGACAATGAGCGGCGGATGACCCTCTGCGCTGCATAAGAGGGTTGGCCTTTGCCGCTGTGCCGAGCCCATGCCTGCCCTTTGGATGGGTTCTGCAACGTCCAGAGGGCTCTCCGAAAAGACATGTTCCACGTTGGCGAGGCGGCTGAGGATGGCCCTCATCGATTGAAATTCCTTCGGCCTGCCCGTATGACCAAGTCCTTGACGGCGTGCCCTGCAGCCCCTTTGCTCAAGCAGGTCCCCTGATGAATCTGAATCTCCCCACGGCGGCAATCTTTTGCGCCCTCGTCAATCTGGCGCTCGGCATCGGCATGTGGCTGCTGTGGAACCGGGAAAGATTGCGGTATCTGCTGTTTTGGAGTGCCGGTTTCTTTGCGTTCGGTACGGGCGCGTTGCTGTTGACGTCGCAGAAGCTCATCCCGGATTTCTTTGCGATCTCGATCGGGAATCTCTGTACCACGCTCAGCACTTTTCTGTTTCACATCGGCATATGCCTGTTTTTCGACAGGCGCCGTTTGTGGCAGACCTGGATGCTGCTGGTGCTGGCGGTCGAAACTGTCCTGATTCTGTATTTTTCTCAAATTGACTACAGCACGTCCGCACGTGTCTACGTGTATAGCGCAGCCCAGGCGCTGTTGGTGTCGGCAACGCTCCTGGTGCTGATGGAGGTCCGCCGAGAGCGAGGCGCGGGCGTCAACCCCGAGGTGCTGGTGATCACGGTGCTGTCCCTGCTGTTTCACAGTGCACGCATCATCTTCACGCCTTTTTTCCCGATGCCGAAAATCTTTATGGACTCGGGAAATGTCCAGACCTTGCTCGCTTTTGGGATGATTGTGATTCACACCAGTTACGCGCTGGCGTTCAGCAACATGCACGCATCGGCGCTGAATGCCAGCTTGAATGCCGCCCTGCAGGACGCCAAAAACAACGAGCGCCAAAAAGTCGAAGTGCTGGGCTATGTCAGCCATGATCTGCGCGCTCCACTCGCGACCATCGATGGCTATTCAGCCGTCTTGCTGGCGCAGGCGTCGGAGCACCAAAAAAAGCTGATTCAAACCATTCAGCGCAGCGTCAAATACCAGCTCTCGCTGATCGATGAGCTACTGGAATATGCAAAGGCTGAACTCCAGCCCTTGACCATTCACCCTGACGCGACTGATCTCCCCTTGCTGCTGGACAACGTGCATGAATACGCCACTGCGTTGTGCCTGCAGCAGAACAATGCCTTTCACTACCACGCGCCTGACCGCATACCGCCACTTGCCACGCTGGACGGCAGGCGTCTGCAGCAAGTGCTGCTGAACCTGCTGGCCAATGCTGCCAAGTTCACGCGCGACGGCGCAGTGACCCTGGATGTTAAGGCCAAGGCGAATGGCGATATGTGCCAGTTGCATTTTGCGGTCATCGACACCGGCATGGGTATGGATCTCGACCAGGGGACGGACATCTTTGCTGCATTCCAGCAGCTACAGGCCACCAGCGGTAGCACCGGTCTGGGTTTGTTCATCGCACAGCGTATTCTCGTGGCGATGAACAGCAGCCTGAGCGTTGCCAGCACCCCGGGCAAAGGGTCTCGCTTTTCCTTTGTGCTGGCGGTGCGCGCGATCCCTGCATCCGAGGCGGACTGGACGGTGTCCCGGCCAAGCAGGGTGGCGCTTCGAGAGCAGACACTACAGTCGGTTCTGGCTGGCCAGACGGAGCTCGATGACCGTGCGCTGAGAGAGTTGGCCGACTTGGCACTGCACGGCCGCCTCAGCGATATTGGCGATTGGCTTGAACGCCACGCTAAGGGCATCCCCGACACTGTGTTTGCGACCGAGGTAAAAAATCTGCTGGAGTGCTTTGACTTTCCAGGCATTCGCAGCCTGGCGATGTGCACCCTCGAGCGCAGACAGTTCTCGCACTGAAGGCCTGCACACGGGTCCGGGGGCTTTGGGCCGGGTGCGACAGGCATCCCACCATCGGGGCACGCCCTCACCAGAGAGGGTGGCTGCGCTCAGTGTCCACCGCCGCCATCGCTACGGCCTCCAACCTCGCGTGTTCTGCCCCTCTCACGCAAGCAATGCGCAGACCGGCTGCATCAACGCAGCTTCCTTCAAAGCCCATCCACGGGCGTAGCACCGAGCCTGCGGTGTGCCGCGCAGAGCATTTGCGGGGGCGGCGATGCACGCCTCGGCATGGCGGCGCCCGCATGTTCTTTGCATGGAACGCGCAGATCTTACAGACCCGGGTGCAAGTGCGATCTCCCGGAATGAAGGCTCGTCAAAAAAGTTGATGATATCCATCATCTAGTTTCATTTGTCAACTTGTTGGGTGTTTCTCATTGGAGAGAAGTCGGAGAATTTTTTCAGATCGATTGTTGGAAAGGGTCTTGTAGCCTGCATAAAAGTAGTTTAAAGTTTCAACTACTTTTGGATTTCACGGAGTTCTCATGGCGAATCGGATCACCCGCCTGCTGGGTATACGGCACCCCATCGTGCAGGCGGGCATGAGCTGGGCATCATCGAATGTGGCACTGCCAGCGGCGGTCTCCAACGCGGGGGGGCTAGGAGTGCTGGCGGCAGGGCCGCTGCGCCTGGAGGACTTCATCCGCACCCTCGATGCACTGGCTGCTGCGACCGACAAGCCCTATGCGGTGAACATTCCGTTGTACCGGCCCCAGGCGGCGGAGATTCTGGATGCGATGGTGGCACGCCAGGTGCCGGTGGTGATTGCCTCGCAAGGGGGCCCCAAGGCGCAGCTGCCGCGTTTTCGGGACTATGGCGCTGTGTGGATCCAGGTGGTATCGACGTTGGAACACGCCAGGAAGGCCGAGGCTGCAGGTGTGGATGCGCTGGTGGTCGTGGGCGCTGAAGCCGGTGGCCATCCGCCTGCCAATGAGGTGAGCACGCTGGTGACGGTACGCCGTGTGCTGCAGGAGGTGTCGATTCCGGTGATTGCCGGTGGCGGGGTGGCCGATGGTTGGGGCATTGCGGCCTTGCTCGCGCTGGGTGCCGATGCGGTGCAGTTGGGTACACGCTTTTTGCTGACGGACGAAGCGGCCGTGCATGACCACTACAAGGCGGCGGTGCTGGCAGCCGATGTGCACGACACGGCGTTGATCGGGCGCAGAAGCCTTCCGGTGCGGGGTTTGCGCAATGCCTTTGCCCAGGCCATTTTTGATGCCGAGCGCGACCAGATCGCGCAGGACGATTACGACGCCTTGTTCAAGAAGAGCTCGCTCAAGCAAGCGGCGCTGGACGGGGATATTGAATGGGGCAAGGTCGAGCTGGGGCAGTCGGCTGGCCTGGTCTCGCAGATCCAACCCGCTGCGCAGGTAATGGCGCAACTGGTGCAGGAATTGGCGCAGGCCAGCACGCGCCTGGCGGGCATGGAACTGGCCGCCCCCCACAACCACTTTGACAACCAACCGCTCTGATCCGCTATGCAACATCTCTTGATAGAAGACCGTGGTGCCGTTCGCATCCTCACGTTGAACCGCCCTGAAAAGCACAATGCGCTCAACACCGTGCTGACCCAGGAACTGCTCGACGGCCTGCGCGCGGCAGACCGTGATCCTGCTATCCATGCCGTGGTGCTCACCGGGGCGGGCAAGTCGTTTTGCGCAGGGGCCGACACGACCGAGTTTTCTGCACTCACCCCCGAAGACCCGCAGGCGGTGACCGCCCGGGCAGATCTGACGACGGCCTTGCATCTGGTGTTCTCGCAGATGAACAAGCCGGTGATCTCGGCCGTGCGGGGCAATGCGCTGGGCGGCGGGGCCGGGCTGGCGATTGCCTGCGATCTGGCGGTGATGTCGGAGACCGTGCGCTTTGGGTATCCGGAGCTCAAGCACGGCATCGTTGCGGCGGTGGTGATGGCCAATCTGGTGCGCCAGGTGGGGCGCAAGCAGGCCTTTGAGCTGGTGGCGCTGGCCGAGCCGCTGGATGGCCAGGGGGCCAAGGCCATGGGCTTGTGCAACCGCGTGGTGCCGGATACGCAGGTGTTGGACACGGCCTTGCAGATGGCGCAGACCATTGCAGGCTGGAGCCCGGTGGCCATGGCCACGACCAAGCGCAGCTTTCACCGGGCCGCCGATCTGGCCTTGGGGCCAGCGTTGGAAGTGGGGCGGGACGCCAATGTGATGATGCGCGGCTTTCGCAAAGCGAAGGAGGCCTGAGCATGCGTCCGTTGGAAGGCATCACCATTCTGGATCTGTCGCGGGTGCTCGCCTGCCCCTTCGCGTCGATGATTCTGGCGGAGCTGGGGGCGGAGGTCATCAAGATCGAGCAGCCCGGCGCCGGGGACGAAACCCGCTCCTTCGAGCCCAAGGTTGCCGGTGAGGGCGGCGAGGTCTCTGCCTACTACCTGGCCTTCAACCGCAGCAAGCGGTCGGTGACGGTGAACCTGCGCTCCGAGCAAGGGCAGGCGGTGGTGCGCCAGCTGGCCGCACAGGCCGATGTGGTGCTGGAGAACTTTCCGGTCGGCAATCTGCGCAAGTATGGCCTGGACTACCCCGCGCTGCGCGCCGTCAACGACCAGCTGGTTTACGTGAGCTGCACCGGCTTCGGCATGACGGGGCCCTATGCCCAGCGAAAGGGCTATGACACGGTGTTCCAGGCCATGGCCGGCATCATGAGCCTGACCGGGGAGCGCGGTGGCGGCCCCGTCAAACCCGGTTTGCCGGTGGCCGACCTGAGCTCCGGGCTGTGGGTGGCGATTGCGGTGCTGTCGGCGCTGACGGGCCGCGCCAAGTCGGGCAAGGGCAGCCATGTGGACTTTTCGATGTTTGACGGCCAGGTGGGCTTGCTGTCGCTGGCCGCTGCTCGCTGGTTTGCGCTGGGCGAGGTGCCCGAGCGGCTGGGCACGGAGCACCCGGGGCGCATCCCTTCTGCGGCCTTTGTCTGCGCCGACGGCAAGTGGGTGCAGATTACCGGCAGCGACCAGCACTGGGCGCCGCTGTGCAACCTGCTGGGCCTGGAGGCCTGGGCCGCCGATGCCGCACTTGCCAGGAATGCGGAGCGCCTGGCGCGCCGCGAAGAGGTGATGGCGGGGCTGCAGGCGGCCATTGCGCAGCTTGACCGCGATGAGCTGTGCCGCCGCTGCGATGCGGTGGGGGTGCCCGCCGGCCCCATCTTGCAAGTCGATGAGGTGCTGGGCAATGCGCATGTTGCCGCACGCGGCATGGTGGTGGAGTACCCGCATCCGCAGATTGGCAGCTTCCGTGGCCTGCGCATTCCATTCCGCTTTGACGGCTTGGACGACCCCGAGGTTCAGCGCCCGCCGCTGCTGGGTGAGCACACCGAGGAGGTGCTGCGCGAGCGCTTGGCGATGGGTGCGGACGAGATTGAGAGATTGCGTGCAGACGGCGCGATCTGAGACTCAGCCGGGTAACTAGGTGACATCAAAAAATCAAGGAGACAAGCATGTTGAAATTTCGTCGTGCGCTGATCGGGGTGGCAGTGCTTGCCGCTGCCGGCCTGGCGGCACCGGGGGCGATGGCCCAGGGCGACTACCCGTCGCGCCCCATCGTCCTGGTCAACCCCTATGCAGTGGGCGGCTCTGCCGACCTGTTGGGGCGGGCGCTGGCCAAGGAACTGGGCGATCTGCTGGGCCAGTCGGTGATTGTCGAGAACAAGGCGGGCGGAGGTGCATCGATCGGGGCGGCCTTTGTGGCCAAGGCGGCGCCGGATGGCTACACCTTGCTGCTGGGCACGGCGGCGGCGCATACCGTCACCCCGCTCGCGACCAAGGTGGCCTACCACGGCGTCGACGATTTTGAGTTCATCGGTATGGTGGCGAATGTGCCCAATGTGCTGACGGTGCATCCTTCGGTGCCGGCCAAGACGCTCAAGGAGTTCATTGCACTGGCCAAGTCCGAGCCGGGCAAGCTGAGCTATGCCTCTGCCGGCATGGGCTCATCGCCCCACATCGGTGCGGAAACCTTCAAGCATGCAGCCGGGGTGGAACTGCTGCATGTGCCCTACAAGGGCGCAGCCCCGGCGGTGAACGACATGGTGGCGGGCGTGGCCCAGGTCGGGTTTCTGAACATCTCGGCGGTGCTCCCCTTCGTCAAATCCAACCGCTTGCGCGCCCTGGCCTATGGCGGCAGCAAGCGCTCCCCGGACATGCCGGATGTGCCGACTTTTGCAGAGGCAGGTGTTGCCAACAGCGAAATGGGCAGCTGGTATTCGCTCGCCGCGCCGGCCAAGACGCCAGCGGCGGTGGTGGACAAGCTGGCAGCCGCGTTGCAGACCGTGCAGTCCAAGCCGGAGTTCAAGAAGCTGCTGCTGGCCCAGAATGCGGAGCCCATGCCGCAGATGAAGGCGCAGGCGGCCGAGTTTATCCGGGTGGACGGAAAACGCCTGGCCGAGCTGGTGCAGGCCACCGGCATGAAATTGCAAAACTGAGACCGAGGTTGTTGAGTATGCAGACATTTCCTGAGTTCAGCACCCTGCGCATAGACGTGGATGCTGCAGTTGCCACCCTCTGGTTGGCCCGGCCTGAAAGCCGCAATGCGTTGAATGTGGCCATGTGCCAGGAGCTGGTCGAGGCCTGCGATGCCCTGGAGCAGGCCGATACGGTGCGCGTCATCGTGGTGCGCGGTGAAGGCGTCGCGTTCTGCGCGGGGGCCGACCTCAAAGAGCGGCAGGGCATGAGCCCCGCAGAGATCATCGCGCGCCGGGTCAATGGATTCACCGCCTATGCGGCGATCGAAGCGCTGTCCAAACCCGTCATTGCAGCGATCCAGGGACCGGCCTATGGCTCGGGCTGCGAGATTGCGGCGGCCTGCGACTTTGTGCTGGCCGATACTTCTGCAGCGTTCAAGTACCCGGAAGTGGGCTGGGGCACGGTGGGTGCGACCCAGCGCCTGCCGCGCATCGTGGGGCGGCGCATGGCCAAGGAATTGCTGTTCACCGGTCGAGTGGTCGACGCCCAGGAGGCCTTGCAACTGGGCATGGTGAACCATGTGTTCAGCAGCGATGCGTTCGACGCGCAGGTCAAGGCAATGGCGCTGCAGATCGCGGCCGCCCATCCGCTCACGGTGGCGCTGACCAAGCACAGCATTGATGCCGGCCTGGACACCACCCGCGAAGGGGCAATGGCGGTGGAGCTGCTCGCCATCCAGGAGAATCTGCGCCGCAGAGACTGGAAGAAGGCCATCGCAGGCTTTGGCAAGAAAGGAGATGGCGATGCAGCTGCTCAATGACGCGCTGGTGCCGGTACCCGTCACCCTGGCGCAGGTGTTGCATGCGCTGTGCCAGCAGCGCGGCCAGGCACAGGCCTATGGGGGGCCGGGCGAATGCTGGAGCTGGGCGCAGATCAGCGCACAAAGCCGGCGCATCGCAGCCGCTTTGCATGCTGCCGGCATTGGCAAGGGTGACCATGTGGGCCTGATGCTGGGAAACTCCGGCGAGTGGATCGCTGCCTTTTTTGCCTGTGCCACGGTGGGGGCGGTGACGGTGCCGGTCAATACCCGCTTCAAGGCCGATGAGCTCCAGTTCTGTCTGAAGCAGGCCGATGTCCGGCTCCTGATCCATGCGGACAGCTTTCTGGGCATTGACTTCACGGGCCTGCTGCGCCAGGTGGAGCCCGCCATCGATACGCAGCTGCCCGGGGCGGCGCTGCCCCAGCTGCGCCAGGTCGTGTGCATCGGCGGCAATGGCCATGCTGCGGGCGTGACATCGTATGAGGCATTTCTGGCAGCCGGCGCACCGGTGGGCGGTGCGGCGCTGGACGCGCTGGCAGCGCAGGTGCAGCCGGACGACATTCTGCTGATCCAGTACACCTCGGGGACCACCTCGTTCCCCAAGGGCGTGATGCTAACCCATGCCAACATGCTGGGCGACGCGGCCTGCGTGGCCCGGCGCATGGGTGTGACGGCCGATGACCGCTACTTCAGCATCCGGCCGTTTTTCCATGTGGCGGGCAGCACCTTGTCGGTGCTGGTGTCGCTGGTGTCGGGCTGCTGCCTGCTCAGCTTGCCCAAGTTTGATGTGGCACAGGCGCTGGAGGTGCTGGAGCGCGAGCGTTGCACGCTGACATCGGGCAACGACACGATCTTTCTGATGCTGATGGGGCATGCGGCGTTCGATGCCTCACGTCTGCATCTGAGAGGCGGCTGGGCGGCGGCGGGGCCGGAGGTGATGCAGAAGATCCGCGATGTGATGGCGGTGCCCCATGTCTGCAATGCCTATGGCCAGTCGGAGGCTTCGCCCAACGTGCTGCTGAGCGACCACGACGATGCGTTTGAGCTGCGCCGGGATGGCTTCATGCTGCCCCACCCGGGGGTGGAGGTTCGGATTGCCGATGCGCAAACGGGCGCGCTGGTGGCGCCTGGCCAGGGGCAGGGCGAGATCCAGGTGCGCGGCTGGAACGTGATGCGTGGCTACTACAACATGCCCGAGGCCACCGCCAAGGCGATGACCGGGGACGGCTGGCTGCGCACCGGCGATATGGGGGAGCAGCGTGCCGATGGCCGCTTTCGCATGGTCGGGCGGCTCAAGGACATGTACCGCGTGGGCGGCGAGAACGTGGCACCGGCCGAGGTCGAAGAGGTGCTGCACGCCCACCCTGCGGTGCAGCAGGCGCAGGTCATTGGTGTGCCCGATGCCCGCCTGGGGGAGGTGACCGGTGCTTTTGTGCTGCTCAAACCCGGCCAGCAGGCCAGTGGCGATGAGCTCATCGCCTGGTGCAAGGCGCGCTGTGCGAATTTCAAGGTGCCTCGTTACCTGGAGCTGGTCGACAGCTTCGAGCACATCGGCATGACGGGCAGCAGCAAGGTGCAGAAGAACAAGCTGCGCGCGCATGCACTGCAGCTGTGGAAGATCCAAGCCGACACGGTGGCCGCATGATGCTGAACGCTTCTGTCTCCCGCGAAGACGATGGGCGCGATGTGGTCCTGTGCGAATGCTTTGCACGCGATGGCCTGCAGCATGAGGCGTCGATGCTGTCCACCGCCGCCAAGGTGGACCTGATCCGGCGCTTTGCCGACCTCGGGTTCGCGCGCATCGAGGCGACCTCGTATTCCAACCCCAAGGTGATTCCCCAGTTTGCCGATGCCAGCGAGCTGCTGCAGGCGCTGCCGCGTGCGACGGGTACGTTCTACAAGGCGACCTGTGCCAATCTGCGCGCGGTGGAGCGGGCACTGGCCGACCGCGAGGCCGGCCATGGCGCCAACGAGATCAGCCTGCTGGTATCGGCCACCGACACGCATTCGTTGAAGAACCTGGCCCGCAGCCGGGCCGATCAATGGCAGAACATTGCGCAGATGGCCGCAGCCGCTGGAGGGCAGTTCCGGCTGATCGGGACGATCTCGATGGCCTTTGGCTGCCCTTTCGAAGGCGGGGTCGACCCGGACAGTGTGCTGGCGGATGTGGGGCGCTTCCGGGATGCCGGGGTGCGCCATGTGACCCTGGGCGACACCACCGGCACGGCCACGCCGCGTGTGACGGCAGAGCTGTTCCGGCGCATGCGCGTAGCCTACCCCGATGTGACGCCGGTTGCGCATTTCCATGACACGCGGGGCACCGGCCTGGTGAACTACGTGGCTGCGCTGGATGCCGGTGTGCGGCACTTTGACTGCGCGATGGGCGGTGTGGGGGGCCATCCTGCCAAGGTGAAATACGGCGGCGGCCACACGGGCAATGTCAGCAGCGAGGACCTGATCGACCTGTTCGAAAACATGGGAGTCAAGACCGGCATCGACATGCAGGCCTTGCTGGAGACCGCCGAGCGGTGCGAAGCGGTACTGGGGCGGGAGCTGCATGCCCGCGTCGTGCGCAGCGGCTTGAACCCTTTGCGCAGTGCAGTGCGATGAGTAGCGCAGGTATTTTTGGAGAACCTATGCCTCCCCAGTCCACGGGTATGACTGCTGCCGACCCTGTGCCAGCGCCCACCGCCTTGCCGGACGTGGCGCCGTTTGCCCAATGGTTAGGGTTGGAGACCGAGACGGCCGCCGAAGGGCGTGCCGTGCTCCGGCTTGCGCCGCACAAGGAGCTGCTCAACCGGCGGGGCGCCATCCATGGCGGGGTGCTCGCCAGCATGCTTGACAGCGCCATGGCCCGTGCCAGCCGCACGCTGGACGGGGTGGAGGAGCTGGGGGGCACGACCGACCTGCATGTGCAGTACATGCAGCCGGCAGAAGGCGAGCTCCAGGTCAGCGCCTGGGTGGCGCATGCGGCCCAAACCCTGGTGTTTTGCCGGGCCGAGATCCGCGATGCGGCCGACCGCCTGGTGGCTTCAGGCACCGCGTCGCTCAGAATTCGCCGAAAACGGGGCCAATGGTCTCCGTGATTTTCTATACTTCAGGAATGCCCAAAACAGACCGCATGCCTTCCGCAGAGGCTCAGGAGCCCAGGACCGCCAGCCATTTCAAGGAGCTGGTGTCGTTCCGCCTGAACATGCTTGCCAGCCATTGGAGCCGCCTGGCTGCAGAGTCGAACCAGCGTGATTTCGAGCTGGACCCCCGGGAATGGCGGATTCTGGGCATGCTGGGGGCGAATGCGCCGATGTCGCTGCAAGGCCTGGCGCGGGAGGTGAATATCGACAAGAGCCTGGCCAGCCGTGCGGTGTCTTTGATGATTGACAGGGGCCTGCTGCAGCGCGGCGCGGACCTGTCGGACGGACGGGGCGTGCAGTTGAGCCTCACGGCCAAGGGCAAGCAGCTCTACCGCAAGGTGTTCCCGAAGGCCGTCAAGCGCAATGAGGAACTGCTCTCGGTGCTCAGCAGCGAGGAGCGCGAGGTCTTCGACCGGGCGCTGGACCTGCTGACGGCGCATGCGCATGAGACCTTGGCCCGCGAGCGCGCGAAGGCGGCCAGACCCAAACGCAAAACGGGTGCGGTCATCGCCGCCGATTGAGGGGCGGGGCCAGGCCCCTCAAGGCAAATTCTCCCGAAAGATGACCTGGCTGCGCACGATGTCCACCGCCGTCATCGTGTCGAGCTGGTCGCGCAGATTGCTGAACATGCGGATGCAGCTCATGATGATGCCCAGGTGGCTTTGGGTGATGACGGCGTCCATCGTGCCGTTGATCAGCAGGGCGCGGGTGTCGGGGGTGAGGCCGTGGCCGATGAGGACGACCTGGTGCTCGCGGCCGGCTTCCTGCAGCGCGCGGCCTACTCCATCCGATGAACCCCCGATGTTGTAGATGCCGGCGATATGCGGGTGGCGCTGCAGCAGCTCCTTGGTCTGCTGGTAGTTGCGGGACGAGTCGTCGTAGCTCTCGCGCAGGCCCAGGATCTGCATGTCGGGGAACTGCTCGGCATGCAGTTGCAGAAAGCCGCCTTCACGCTCTTCATGCGCCAGGTAGCTGCGCGATCCTGCAATCAGCGCGATTTGCGCATCGCGGCGCTGGCTGCCGATAAAGCGGGCCAGCAGGTAGGCGGCGGTGCGGCCGGCGGCACGGTTGTCCAGTCCCACATAGGCGATGCGGGCGCTGTTGTCCAGGTCGGAGATAACGGTCAACGTCGGCACGCCCCGGTCAGCGAGTTGCTGCACCGCTTCGCGCACTGCGGGGTGCTCGATGGCCATGAAGGCGATGCCCTGCACCCGTTTGCCCAGGCGCAGCAAGGTGGCGGTCAGCGCTTCGGGGTTGAAGCTTTCGACATATTCCACCTGGCATTTGACGTTGAACGGCGCCTGGTGGCTTTCTGAAAAACCAATGGTGTCGCCCAGCATGCGCAGGTAGGGGTTCTGCCCTTGGGGCAGCACAAAGGCCAGCTTCCAGCGCGCGGACTGCGGCGCGGCATCGGCCAGCGCATCGGGCAGGTAGCCCAGCGCCTGGGCGGCCTGGCGCACCTTCTGCACGGTGATGGGGCGCACGCCGGGGCGCTGGTTCAGCACCCGGTCGGCGGTGGCGGTGGAGACGCCCGCCAGGGCGGCCACGGTCTTGAGCGTGAGGCGCTGCGGCGGCGCTGAGGGGCTATGAGGCATCAGAAAGCATCAAATTCAATCATTTTGTGCGTTTGACTATAGCAAGCCGTTTGCCTATCTTCCAGTATGAGATCTGTGCCATTGCATCAATTCAAATCAAATATTAGGAGACAAGCATGAACGAACTCAGCCGCCGTTCCCTCATCAAGGGACTGACTGCCTTGCCTGCCGCAGGCATGGTGTCGGGCTTTCCATTGGTTGCGCGTGCCGCCGAGTTCTCGCTCAAATACGGCAACAACCTGCCGCTGAGCCACCCGCTCAACATCCGCGCGCAAGAGGCGGCGGACCGCATCCGCAAGGAAAGCAATGGCCGCGTCGAGCTGGCCATCTACCCCAACAACCAGCTGGGCGGCGATACCGACATGCTGGCGCAGGTGCGCTCGGGCGGTATTGATTTCTTCACGCCATCGGCGCTGGTGATTGCGACCTTGGTGCCAGCTGCGGCCATCAATGCAGTGGGTTTTGCGTTTACCAACTACGACCAGGTCTGGAAGGCGATGGATGGCCCGCTGGGCGCGATGGTGCGGGCCGAGATTGCCAAGCGTAAGCTCTATGCGTTCGAGAAGATGTGGGACAACGGTTTCCGCCAGACCACCAGCAGCAAGGGCGCGGTGCACAGCGCCAAGGACATGGATGGCCTCAAGATCCGCGTGCCGGTGAGCCCGATGCCAATTGCGATGTTCAAGGGCCTGGGCGCTGCACCGGCCAGCCTGCAGTTTTCCGAGGTGTACTCGTCGCTGCAGACCCGGATTGTGGATGCGCAGGAGAACCCGCTGCCCATCATCCAGGTGGCCAAGCTCTACGAGGTGCAGAAGTTCTGCTCGCTGACCAACCATATCTGGGATGGCTACTGGTTCATTGCCAACGGCCGCATGTGGGAGAGCCTGCCGGCCGATCTGAAGAAGATCGTGGCCACGGCGATCAACGATGCCGGCATGGCGCAGCGGGGGGATATCAGCCAGCTCAATGCCTCGGTGCAGGCCGATCTGGCCAGCAAGGGCCTGCAGTTCAACCAGCCCGATGCGGAGAGCTTTCGCGCAGCGCTGCGCAGCTCAGGCTTTTACAAGGACTGGCAAGGCCGCTTTGGCAAGGACGTGTGGAGCCTGCTCGAAGGCGCCGTTGGCAAGCTCGCTTGAGCGATGCACTGATTCACGCGCTGAAAGAGCATTGCCATGTCCCACCCTGCAACCCCCGCGCTGGCGGGGCTCTCTGCTGCGCCGCCCGACAACGCCTTGGCCTCGCTGGCGCGTGGCGTTGACCGCGGCCTGGGCGCCATCGTCGAGACGGCAGCCGCCGCCCTGGTGCTGGCCGAAATCATCGTGCTGTTTGCCGGCGTGGTGGCGCGCTATGTGTTCCACCAGCCGCTGGTCTGGTCCGATGAGCTGGCTTCGCTGATGTTTCTGTGGCTGTCCATGCTCGGTGCCGTGGTGGCGCTGCGCCGGGGCGAGCATATGCGCATGACGGCCTTTATCAACAACGTGCAGCCTGGCCTGCGCGCAGCGCTGGAGGCCTTTGCGCTGGCCGCATCGCTGGCCTTTTTGCTGATGGTGCTGGGCCCCGCCTACGAGTACGCGGAGGAAGAGGCCTTTATCACCACCCCGGCGATGGAGCTGAGCAATGCCTGGCGGGCTGCTGCGCTGCCGGTGGGCATGGGCCTGATGGCCGTGGTGGCCCTGCTGCGGCTGCTGACGCAGAGCAGCTGGCAAAAGGTGCTGGCCGCGGTGGCGCTGGTGGCCGCGCTGGTGCTGCTGTTCTGGCTGTGCCAGCCGCTGTTCAAGAGCCTGGGCAAGTTCAACCTGGTGATCTTCTTTGTGCTGGTGGTGGCGGGCACGGTGTTTGCGGGTGTGCCGATTGCGTTCTCGTTTGCGCTGGCCACCTTTGGCTACCTGGCGCTGACCACACGCACGCCGCTGGTGGTGATGGTGGGGCGGCTCGATGAAGGCATGTCGCACCTGATCATGCTGGCGGTGCCGATGTTCATTTTTCTGGGCTCGCTGATCGAGATGACCGGCATGGCCAAGGCGATGATCCAGTTTCTGGCCAGCCTGCTGGGCCGCGTGCGCGGGGGCCTGTCCTATGTGCTGATTGGCGCGATGTACCTGGTCTCGGGCATCTCGGGATCGAAGGTGGCCGACATGGCCGCGATTGCGCCCGTGCTGTTCCCGGAGATGAAAAAGCGCGGTGCCAAGGAGGGCGACCTGGTCGCGCTGCTGTCGGCCACCGGTGCGCAGACGGAGACCATTCCGCCGTCCATCGTGCTGATCACCATCGGCTCGGTCACCGGCATATCGATTGCCGCACTGTTTACCGGGGGCATGCTGCCGGCGGTGGTGCTGGGCGCTGCGCTGTGCTGCGTCGTGTGGTGGCGTTACCGCAAAGAGGATCTGGGCGGTGTCGAGCGCTTCAGCGGCAAGCAGATTGGCCGCCTGCTGGTGATTGCGTTGCCGGCGCTGGCCTTGCCCTTTGTGATCCGCGCTGCGGTGGTGGAGGGCATTGCGACGGCGACCGAGGTCTCCACCATCGGCGTGGTCTATTCGGTGCTGGTGGGCCTGTTCATCTACCGCTGCTTTGACTGGCGGCGCCTCAAACCCATGCTGGTGGAGACCGCTTCGCTGTCGGGCGCGATCATGCTGATTGTGGGCTGCGCCACCGGCATGGCCTGGGGGCTGACGCAGTCGGGCTTCTCGGCTGACCTGGCCAAGGCGATGACCAGCATGCCGGGCGGCAGCTGGGGCTTTCTGGCGATCTCCATCGTCTGCTTCATCGTGCTGGGCAGTGTGCTCGAAGGCATCCCCGCCATCGTGCTGTTTGGCCCGCTGCTGTTCCCCATCGCCAAAGCGGTGGGCGTGCACGAGGTGCATTACGCGATGGTCGTTATTTTTGCGATGGGCATCGGCCTGTTTGCGCCGCCCTTTGGCGTGGGCTACTACGGCGCCTGCGCGATCAGCAAGGTCAACCCCAACGAGGGTATCCGGCCCATCGGCGGCTACATGCTGGCGCTGTTCGTCGGGCTGCTCTTTGTCGCGGCCATTCCCTGGATTTCCACCGGATTTTTATAAGCGGGCGGCGGCCACATGGCCCACACGGCCCACACGGCCCGCCTGGACCGCTTTCCGGTCTGTGTCTGCATCGCGTGCACCCACGTGAGGCAGCGCCTATGCCATCAACGCAACAACCAACCCTACAACAAACGAAGGACAAGCTATGAGCCGCTTTTTGGGAGAGATCCGCCAACTGGGCTATGTGGTCAACGATATCGAGGCTGCGATGAAGTACTGGAGCGAGACCCTGGGCGTGGGCCCCTGGTTCTACAACCCGAAGGTGCCGATCGAGAACTACCGGTACGCGGGCGAGCGCTACCAGCCCCACAACTCGGTGGCGCTGGCCAACTCGGGCTTTGTGCAGGTGGAGCTGATCCAGGTGCGCAACGATGTGCCATCGATGTACCGTGACTTTCTGCGCGCCGGCCGCACGGGCCTGCAGCATGTGGCGTACTGGACCACCGACTACGACGCCGATCTGCAGCGCCTGCTGGCGCAGGGCTTCCAGCCGCAGATGAGTGGCGAGGTGGGCAAGAACGGCCGCTTTATCTACTTTGACACCGAGTACCACCCGGGCACGGTGATCGAGCTGTCCGAGGTGATGGGCCCCAAGGGCAGGATGTTTGACCTGATCCGCGCGGCCTCCCAGGACTGGGATGGCCAGAACCCCGTGCGCCCTTTCCCCGACCTCAACACCCTGTGAAGGCCGGCCCGCACTGGGCCCGGACATGCGATGACATCTACCCATTTTGAAGCCAGCTACCTGATCGAGACGCCACTGGCGCCCGAGGCCGTGGCCGAGGTGATGGCCGGTGAGCAATCCTGCGGCACCTTTACCCGCGTGGCGGGCGAGACCGATGACCTGCGGGCACGCGCGCGTGCCCAGGTGCTGCAGGTGCAGCCGCTGGGCACGGTGGAGCGGCCCAGCCTGCCCAATGCCTGGCTGGCGCGCCAAGGCTATGGCGCGGGTGCCCACTGGCAGCGTGCCCGCGTGCGCATTGCCTTCCCCATTGCCAATGTGAGCGCCAACCTGCCCACCTTGGCCGCCACCGTCAGTGGCAATCTGTACGACCTGGGAGAGGTGTCCGGCCTGCGGCTGGAGCGCCTGGACCTGCCGCCGGACTACCGCGACCAATTTGATCTGCCCGCCTTGGGGGTGGCCGGCACGCGGCGCAGCATTGGCGCTGCCCATGGTGCCATGGTCGGGACCATCATCAAGCCGAATGTGGGCCTGTCCGCCCAGCAGACGGCCGACCTGGTGCGGCAGCTCTGCGATGCGGGCGTGGACTTTATCAAGGACGACGAGGTATCGGCCAACCCCGCGCATGCACCGCTGCGGGAGCGTATTCCGGCGGTGATGCGCGTGGTCCGCGAGCACCGGGAGCGCACCGGCAAATGGGTGATGGTGGCCTTCAACATCAGCGATGAAACCAGCGCCATGCTGCGCCATGCCGATCTGGTGCAGCAGGAGGGCGGCAGCTGCGTGATGGCCAGCATCAACTGGTGCGGGCTGTCTGGCATCCAGAGCCTGCGGCGCCACACCCCGCTAGCGCTGCATGCGCACCGCAATGGCTATGGCGCGCTGTCGCGCGACCCGATGCTGGGCATGGGCTACCAGGCCTACCAGACCCTGTGGCGCCTGGCCGGTGTGGACCATGTGCATGTGCATGGGCTGCAGGGCAAGTTTGCCCAGCCCGATGCCGAGGTGGTGGAGTCCGCGCAGGACTGCCAGCGGCGCCTGTCTGCCGTGCAGGACGACCGGGTGCTGCCGGCCTTCTCATCGGGCCAGTGGGCGGGTACGGTGCCGGCCACCTGGGCGGCGTTGCAGAGCGATGACCTGCTGTTCATGGCGGGCGGGGGCATTCTGGCGCACCCCGATGGCCCGGCTGCCGGCGTGCTGAGCATTCGCCAGGCCTGGGCTGCCGTGCGCGAAGGCAGCAGCCTGGACGACTATGCCGGGCATGCGCCGGAGCTGGCGCGCGCGCTGCAGTTTTTTGGCAAGCGCGGATAGCGCCATGCTGGAC
>Ga0308156_1001451_pt1 | contig 27792 bp, 18 predicted proteins | sample PhyAR2_FD_201041 | JGI IMG/M metagenome (GOLD analysis project Ga0308156, IMG submission 201041) | Phyllosphere microbial communities from UC Gill Tract Community Farm, Albany, California, United States - DLSL A.R2 | ecosystem: Host-associated > Plants > Phyllosphere > Unclassified | place: USA... | reverse complement strand
AGAAAAGAACAGGGAATTACGGAGCAGGTCACGGTGGATGATAAGGGCAATTATGTTTACTATGGTAATGAGGATTATTATGGCATGCTGATCAAGGACAATACCTTTGTCCAGGATCATAACCTCTCTATCAGCGGTAATTCGGAAAAAATGGATTACTACATTTCTGGCCGTGCTTACGATTATAATGGCATGTATCGTTATAATAGCGATAAATATAAGACCTATAATACACGTGCAAAAGCCGGACTTCAGGTGACAGACTGGTTGCGGATCAGCAATAACATCGATTTTAACTACGCCAAATACAGGGATCCTTCCACAGCGGGTGAAGGTGGTAATATCTGGCGTAATATTGCCGATGAAGGGCACCCTTCTTCACCAATTTTTAATCCCGACGGATCAATGAGTTTCTCGGCAGCCTACACCGTAGGGGATTTCATCTACGGCAAAAACGGTACCAACACAGCCAATCAGGATCTCCGCAATACCACGTCTTTTGAAACCAAGTTTTTAAACAATACTTTTCGTGTAAAGGGGGATCTGACTTTCAGAAATCGTGATTTTAGTTCGGTAAGGGTTCGTGTGCCTGTCCCTTATAGCACGCAGGAGGGAAAAATGCTGCGGTTGGAAACAAGCATGAATGATAATATTTATCAAGTAGACCAACGTTACCGTTACTTGTTCGGAAATCTTTACAGTGAATATGAACGTACACTAGGTGACCATTACTTTAAAGGTTTGCTCGGCTATAATTATGAGCAGCGGACTTATCATTCAACTTATATCACCAAGACCGGTCTGCTTAATGACGACGTAGAAAATATCAACCTGGCCGTAGGGCAGAATACCACAGCAACCGCGGGATATAATAAATACCGCAATGTCGGTGTATTTATGCGTGCCAATTACATCTTCAAAGACCGTTATCTTTTTGAATTCAATGGCCGGTACGATGGTTCATCCAAATTCCCGACCAACCAACGGTGGGGATTGTTCCCGTCTGCATCCTTAGGCTGGCGTATATCGGAAGAACCTTTCTTCCAGGTGGATAAAAAGGCGCTGTCTGATCTGAAGCTAAGGGCCTCCTATGGTTCCCTGGGTAATGGTAATGTAGATCCTTATTCCTATCTGGATATCTATGAAATCAAGATTATGGACCGGGTACTAAATGGTCAGAAGCCTTCCTATACCTCGGTGCCTAAAGTTATTCCCGATAACTTAACTTGGGAAACTGCACGTACGGCCAATCTAGGTCTCGATCTATCTTCGTTAAATGGGAAATTAGCCTTTACCGGAGATATCTATCAGCGCAAGACCCTCAATATGTATACCCTTGGTGTGGCGATGCCGGATATTTTTGGAGCGGAGTCACCAAAAGGGAACTATGCGGATATGACTACCAAAGGTTTTGAGCTGAGCTTGACTTATAAGGATAGATTCGATCTGAACGGTAGTCCTTTCAATTGGTCCGTTAGGGGTACTTTGGCTGATTATAGATCCAATATAGACCGTTATGAGAATAAGGAAGGCTTAATTAAGGACGGTTCCTATTACGAAGGACAGCGGATTGGTGAGATCTGGGGTTATGTAACCCAGGGATTATTCCAGAGCCAGGCGGAGATTGACGGAGCAGCAAAACAAAAACTGATCAAATCGTCCAACAATGGGACGATCTATCCGGGGGATGTCCGTTTTACGGATCTCAATGGCGACGGTGTGATTGATTATGGAAACAATACGATCTACAGCCATGGCGATAGAACGGTCATCGGTAATGCCGATCCACGGTATATCTATAGCTTTAACCTTAATTTGGATTGGAAGGGGATCTACCTTTCTTCATTTTTCCAAGGCGTAGGGAAGCAGAACTGGTATCCGAGCAATGAGTCGATTTTCTGGGGACAGTACAATAGACCTTATAACAATTTACCGGAATGGCATCTCAATAATTATTGGACAGCAGATAATCCGAATGGCTATTTCCCACGTTATGCCGGTTATAACGAGTCTATTAAAACCACCCCCCAAACGAGATACTTACAAAATGTGGCCTATATTCGGATGAAAAACTTACAGATTGGGTATAGCTTTCCTAAGTCTGTGACAAACCGATTAAAAATCAGTAGTCTTCGTGCAGGCCTATCGGGTGAAAACCTATGGACCTGGTCACCGCTTTACAAAAAGACGAAGGATCTCGATGTCGGCAACTTGGGCAAATCGGACCCGGAAATCGGAACAGGCTCCGGTGACGGATTTAATTATCCGATCATGAAGAGCATCAGTTTTAATTTATCTATTGGATTATAGTTTTATATTAACATGAAAAAATTGTTTTATATACCCGTTGTTGCACTTTTATTCAGTTCTTGTGAACTGAATGAGCTGCCAAAGGCAGGAGCAACCGAAGAAGATATCTTTGGCAGTGAAAGTGGGTTGAAAAATTACAGTAACTCCTTCTATCGGAATATCACTTCAGGAAGTGACGCATATAAGGGCGATGCAATGGCCGATTATTCGGCCGTAAATAGCCTCAATGATTTTATGGTCGGTGGTGCGTATAGCGCAGAAATCAGTTCGGGCTGGTCGTGGACGACTTTACGCAATATCAACCAATTGATAGCTAAATGTAATAGTCCGAAATTGAGCGATGCCATCAAAAATAACTATATCGGCTTAGCCCGCTTTTTCAGAGCTTGGTTCTATTATGAGAAGGTAGTTCGTTTTGGCGATGTGCCTTGGGTAGATCATCCGCTGGCGGTGGATGAAACAGATATCCTCAAGGCACCACGCGATTCGCGCGAGGTGGTCATGAAGCATATCATGGAAGATCTGGACTTTGCCTATGCCAATATCACCAATACGGGAGGCGATGGCAGTACGGTTAATAAATGGACAGCACTTGGTCTTAAAACAAGAATTGCACTATTTGAGGGTACATTCCGTAAATATCATAAACTCAATCTGGCTACACAGCCGGAAGTATTCTTTCAGATGGCAGTCGACGCTGGCAAGATTTTAATGGAAAATGGGCCTTATGGCCTTAATGTCTCGGCAGATCCTAAAACATCACAGCGACAGTTGTTTACCAGTAATACGCCAGTGACAAAAGAGGTCATGTTGGCCGTAACTTTCAGTAAAGATTTTGCGCTTTTGAACGACGCCAACTGGTGGTGGACATCAGCGACCTACGGTCCACGTTTAAGTTTGGTAAGGCCTTTTATCAATAGTTTTTTGAATGTTGATGGTACCCCTTATACGGATAGACCCAACTTTCAGACGGAGGAGTTCTATGAGGAATGTCAAAATCGCGACCTGCGGCTTGCACAGTTGATTCGCACACCGGGTTACTCGCGTAATGGACAGGTGGCACCTCCAAATTTTGCGAGTTTCACCTATACAGGTTATCAACCGATTAAGTATACATTGGATGATTCATATTATGACAACGGCGGGTACAATACGAATGCGGTTCCGCTAATGCGTTATGCGGAGGTGTTGCTAAATTATGCCGAAGCGAAACAGGAACTCGGTACCTTCACCGATGCGGACTGGTCCAAAACCATTGGTGCACTTCGAGCAAGAGCAGGGATAAGTAGTGGAATCAATAGCTTGCCGACAAAAGTTGATAGCTATCTAAAAAATACATTCTTCCCTGAAGTAAACAATCCTGTGCTTTTGGAAATCCGCCGGGAAAGACAGGTGGAACTGGCACTGGAAGGATTCCGTTTCAACGATTTGAAACGCTGGAAGCTTGGACCGCTAATGGCCAATTTACCCTGGACAGGTATCTATATTCCAGCGCTGGATAAATTGATCGATATCGATCATAACGGTACGCCTGATGTTGTGTTTTATGACGGTAGTAAATCTGCGCCTTCGATCACTGTCCCGGCAGGAGTGGCCAAGGTGGCTATCGGTGGTAAAAGTACCAATTTCCAGACTATGACTTCAGACAATCACCTGGAATGGTTTAAGGCTGTGAAGCGTACTTGGGATGACAACAACAAGCAATACCTTTACCCAATTCCGTCAGCAGCGATTGTGCTGAACGGAAATCTGACACAGAATCCGGGTTGGAGTAAATAAGCATTATTTGATCCGTTCGCTAATGATAAAGCCCCTTGCAGCATTGCATGGGGCTTTATCATTAGCGTTTGCCGAATGAGTTCGGTGAAAATATTAAAGCGATATAAATCAGTATTATCGGGTTTTGCTGTTGCTATCTGCGCTCTTGATATACGCCGATTTCGTTTACGACCGCATGGCCTTTTTCAGGTTTGATGCTGAAACGTAGTTTTTGTCCCAATACTTGGTCAAAGCGAAACATCTTGATACGCCCTTGCTGCACGGCTTTGGCTGCGATAGGTTGCCATTTTCCATCTTTCAGATAGGATAAGTTATACTGTGAAGGATTGTCTTTTCCTTCAGTAATAACCACACTATTGAAAGGTTTACTACGTTCAAAATCCAATTCATACCAGACTTCACCTTTAATTGCCGGATTGGAGACCCAGGCACTACCAAAGTTATCGTCGTTGGCAAAATCCATGATATTCATATCGTCACTCCAGCTGCTGTATGAAGGTACTTGTTTGGCTATATTGTGGTCGACAATAGGAGCTTGGTAGCTGGGTAAAGTACTGTAGTTGGGCCTATTTTTGTACAATGTGCCGATTTTTTTCAAGGCTTCGAGTGCATTCTGATCCATGAGACCATCACTGTTCGGGGCTACATTGAGCATAAAGTTGCAATAGGCGTTGTTGTAGGGGATAATGAATTTATCAACCAGCTCATTGACATCCTTGACGGCAGTATTTGGGAATGAGGTTTTCCAGAACCAATTTTGCTGTAAGGGAAGACAGGCCATAGCAGGAAGTTTGTTGTGTTCTTTGGAAATAAATTGCCCCGCTCCCTGTTCGTAAGATTTGATATCTGTGTAAAAGAGGGCATCACCAGGGTATTTTGCCGAATTGAGGTCCATCAATAGGCATTTGGGCTGTAATGATTTGACAAGATAATAGATGTCATCGAAAGGAACATCATCGTACGAAATGCGCGACCAAGGTGCATCCCAGCCATCAATCACCAAGGCATCGATTTCTCCATATTGGGTGAGCAATTCGGTCAGCTGATCTTTGATCAGCTGGATATGGGCTTTGGTAATGGTGTGCGGCCGTATACCTTGGTGCATATCCAGTATCGAGTAATACAACATTACCCGAAGACCATTTTTGCGAAAGGCTTCAGTAAACTCCTTAACAACATCACGATGTAAAGGTGTATTCATGACATTATAATCTGTAGTTTTGGTGTTCCAGATCGGGAAACCACTATGGTGCTTGGTGGTTAGGCAACCATAGCTCATATTGGCCGATTTGGCAGCTTTAGCCCATTGATCTGCGTTGAGCTTCGGAGATTTGAATAGTTCAAGTGCGGCATTGGGATCTGACCAATCTTGTTCCATAAAAGTTGGCATGCCATAATGGATAAACATACCGAATCCAAGATTGACAAAGTCGAGCTGACTCTGCTCAAGTATTTTTTTTTGAAGACTGGTTTGCGCAAACAGGCTGTGGCCCAGCAGGAGGCAACATAGACAGAGTAGCGTCTGAAAAATTTTGGACATAATTTGCTAATTTGTTAGATCGTAAAGATAAGGCACGAAGAAGTATCTTGTGTTTAATAGAAACCTAATGAAAGCCTAATAAAAGCCTAATGGTACCATGAATCAATAAATAGATGTTATTTTTAAACCATGAACAGCGCCAATAGAAATATATATCCCTGGGCATTTGGTATGAGCTTCCTGATCTTGACCCTACTGATCGGTTTTCTGATCTTCAATACCTATAAGCTTGAAGATCGAAATTACCAGATCAGACAGCTCGGACAAATCCAGAATGCCTATGGTGCTGCAGTAATGGATGATAAGATATTCCCGGGTGGTAATACGATATTTCAGACTTCATTGGTGCCCTGTCTTTCGCTCTGGTCTAGCAAGATGCCAACTGGAACATTTGATTCCGCTAAATTTGCTCAGCAATGTATGGAACCTTTTCTCAAACGCTTGCGGCAAGAGCAATCACTGGATAGTATCTTTCAGCAGATCGTACAGCGACAGCAACTTGATAAAGATCTTGTTTATCTGTTTCATTTTGATAAATTGGAAGTTTACGATTCCACAGCTAAGGTTTGGAAGGTGTTTTATGATACGGTACGTGATGATCCTGCTGGCGCCATAGCTGGTCGGCTAGAAAATACGGGGGTTAATAATCGGGTATTTGAATTATCTGTAAGTGATAAGAGTCCAAGTCCCTATCGGTTTACCTATAGCCTATATGTAGATTATGAGAATCGGGGCTGGCGGATTGTACAACAGATGGCACCCGTGTTTTTGCTGTCTTTGACCTGTATTGCGGTCATTGTGCTGCTTAGTTACCGGACTTATAGCAATTGGATCAGCCAGCGCAAGCTTGCCGATCTCAAAACAAGTTTTCTGAACCATATGCGCCATGAATTCAATACCCCGCTGACGACAATCCTGATCAGTGCACACAGTTTGATCGATCGTGAAACAGAGAAAGACGATAAGGAGGTGGCACAACTTGGGCGCGTCGTAGAAAGGCAAGCCAAACGGCTCAAAGCTTATTTTGAACAGGTTATGGGATCTGTTGCCTTACAGGAGCGACAGCCAAAGATCGTTCAGCTTCCGCTGAACCGGCTCACAGAACAGCTGCTGGATGAGCTTCGCTTGCGGTATCAAGATGAGATCAAAATCCGATACGAAGCGTTAATATCTGACATTGAAATGAAGCTAGACGAAGATTATTATTTTTCGATCTTAGATAACCTCATATCCAATGCCATCAAATTTAATGAAAGTGATGAAAAGTACATTCGGTTTACCTGGCAGTTTACGGAAGACCAATACTGTCTTAAAGTAGCAGATAATGGTTCTGGTATCAGTCCTGATGAACGGGCTAAAGTATTTACAGCATTTTATCGGGGAAGATTATCAGGAAATAAACCGGGGCTTGGATTGGGACTATATTACATCAAATCCTGTTTGGACCGTTTGGGATGGGCAATTCATATGGAAGAGCGGGCAAGTGCGGGTACGATTTTTTATATTTACATGGGCAATGCAGCATCCAATGGCAAAAGACAAGATTGATATTCTTTTGATCGAAGACGAACCTGATCTGGGGGAGGTTTTTTCGCGCTATCTGCGCTACAAAGGATTTACGGTACTTTGGGAAAGTACCGCTGAAGGTGGCTGGGAAAATTTTCAACGCGCTTCTGTCAAACTCCTGATTATCGATGTACAGCTGCCCGATGGTAACGGTTTTGATCTTGCGCAACGGATAATTGCTAGCCATCCGGGACAGCCTATTTTCTTTTTGACAGCACTCCACGAGCGCAACTCCCGATTAAAGGGGCTTTCTTTAGGCGCCGTTGATTATATCGCCAAACCTTTCGATATGGATGAAATATTGCTTAAGATCCGCAATCTATTGAAAGTAGCATCTGTTTCCGAAAAAGATCCGGTTTTACAGCTAGAATTGGAGATTGGCAGTTTGAGGCTCAATATGGAGCGGTTTACGCTGGAAAACGCAGTGAAAAAGGTGCAAAAACTCACCGTAAGGGAAGCAGAACTGCTGCATTACTTAATTTTGAATAAAAATATGTTGGTCAGCAAAAAAGATTTGCTCTTAAAGTTTTGGGGGAATACCGACTTCTTTAACGGTAAAAGTTTGGAAGTTTTTATCTCCCGGCTTCGCAAGTTGTTGCAAATAGATAGTAAACTCCACATCGAAAGTATCTATGGTGCAGGTTATATATTACATGAAGATGTTTGATTACGTGAACATGTCTGCCTGCCTTTTACACGAAAAAACAATACAATGATATACGAAAATATTCTAAAAAATGTATCGAAGTGCATTACGTTGACCACGGACGAGATCGCGCAGTTCACGGGTATACTCACAACAAAAAAGGTCCCCAAGAAGACCATGTTATTGAATGAGGGAGAAATCTGTCAGTTTGAAGGTTACGTGCAGAAAGGCTGTGTGCGGATCTACTACCTGGATGAAAATGGCTTTGAAGTAACCTTAGCCTTTGCGGTGGAAGACTGGTGGATCAGCGATATTGCATCCTTTCATTATCATACACCTTCCAGTCTCTATATGGAAACATTGGAAGACAGCGAATTTTTAATGCTGACACCGGATACTAAAGAGAGATTATTAGAGATTATTCCAAAATTTGAACGTGTATTTCGTATGCTGGTTCAGCGCCGGCTCGCTGTTTTGCAGAATAGGTTGATCCATACGATGGCCAAACCTGCAGCGGATCGATACCTCGAATTTATCGCGCTTTATCCTACGATATCCCAACGAGTGCCACAGTATTACATTGCATCCTATTTAGGTGTTTCGCCGGAATTTGTTAGTATTATACGCAAGCGGCTTGCAGCAAAGAAATAGCTGCAGCAGGTATTGCCAGTGGCTCAATCTCTTTGGATGTAGTTTGAATTGGTTAAATATCGAGGTTATTTTTAGGCTTGAGCTTTATAGGATATGAAAATTGAGCTGCTCGGCAATTGTATTCTTTAAAACGTGTTGGATATTTGCTACCTTTAGGCTTGGGCTCCTATTGGATTGGTATGAACACGTTTATACAACCAATTTAAAGCAGTAAAAATGAGTATAGCAGACAATGATTTTGGGAATGCTTTTTTGTATTCCTGTTATTTTGAGAAAGTATTTGGTCATGAACAGTTCATTCCCGAACACGTCGTTTTTTTTCAGATTTCCGGAGAAACGCATCTTGACCATCAGAAAGGAAAAATGATCGCTACTGAAGGACAGATCGTTGTCGCCCGCAAAAACCAATTGGCCAAAGCTTTTAAGTATCCCGCTAAAGATGATATCTACAAATCTGTTTCGGTAGTTTTGCAAGCCAATCGGCTGAAGCAGTATGCGATGGATCATCATCTAAGTTCGGATAGAAAGTATGCGGGCGAGTCTAATAGTGTACTCGAAAGCAACCTGTTTATCAAAAGTTATTTTGAATCACTGACACCCTATGCAGAGGCAGCCGACCGGGTGAGCCCTCAGATGGAGCAGATCAAGATCTATGAATTAATTACTTTACTATTGGAGAGTTATCCGCAGCTTAAGGAGCTCCTGTTTGACTTTTCGGAGCCTCATAAGATAGATCTTGAACAGTTTATGGTCAAAAATTACAGGTACAATGTACCTCTTGAAAACTTTGCCAAGCTGACCGGGCGTAGCTTAGCGAGTTTTAAACGTGATTTTGAAAAGATATTTCAGACATCACCCCGAAAATGGCTACAGGAAAAGCGTCTTTCCGAGGCCTATTATCTAATTGAAAGCAAGCGTCAAAAGCCCGCTGATTTTTATCTTGATCTCGGTTTTGAAAACCTTTCTCATTTTTATGCTTCTTTTAAGGAAAAGTTTGGGATAACGCCAGCCACCATCAATTCAGTCGCTTAGCGCTATTTTTTCCACCAATAGCTGGGCGCCGCCTGAGCCTGATCAATGCTGATTACCTGACCTATCATTGGAGTAAGCAAGGATTGCTGTTGTTTTGTTGCTGCTAGAGAAATACGCTCCAAGGGTTCATACCAGGCGTGATTCGCCAGTACAAACTTGGAGGAATGAACAGGGAATAGGACGGAAGCTTTGAGGTCATGTGCTGCTTGAACAACCTCTTCTGGCATCATGTGGATATGTTTCCAGCTGAGGTCATATTGGCCATTTTCCAAGATAGCCAAGTCAAAAGGTCCCAATTGGTTTCCGATTTCTTTGAAGTGGCTATCGTACCCGCTGTCCCCTCCCAAATAGAGTTTCTTTGTGGGCGTTTGGAGCGCATAGGAGGCCCATAATGTATTGGCCGTAAAGATGCCACGGCCTGAGAAATGTCGGGCTGGAGCGACTGTTACCTGAAAACCGTCCCCCAGGTCGACCTCATCCCACCAATCTCTTTCGATAATCTGTTCAGGGCGATAGCCCCAATATTCAAGGTGAGCACCAACACCAAGACCAACAATGACCTTTCCAACTCGGTGCTGTAATGCCTTTAGTGTTTTATAGTCCATATGATCATAATGGTCATGTGATATAAATAGGAAGTCGATTGCCGGTAGGTCCGATACAATCGACACATCCGTGCCTTTAAAAGCCTTTACACTGCCGGGAATTGGAGAGGCGCTGCCGCTAAAGACAGGGTCTACAAGGATATTTTTGCCATCTACATGTAGCAAGTAGGAGGAGTGGCCAAACCAAACAAGCCCATGAGACTGCTCGAGTAGTTTCTTCCAGTCGACATGTACTGTGGGTATATTATATTGGGGACTTGTTTCGTTCGAACGCTTAAAAAAATAATCATATAGCGCTACAGTCCAAGGCTGTGAGAGCATGGGCGTTGGACTCGTATTACGGAATTTTCCGTTTTTAAATTGCTTAGATAGCTGTATGCGCTGCAGTCTTTCGCCCGAAGGCCTTTTGCCAAATTGTGGATGCATCATAATGTATAATCCGATGAAAGCGATGAAAACGGCGAGTCCTAGGATTATTCTTTTCAAAAATCGAAGCCACTTATTGCTGTTTTTTCTTATTCTCATCTGCTTAGTGTATAGCAACAAAGATAAGGCAGCAGAGAGTGATCTATTTTTGCTGATGGCTCAATTTTATGTGCTGTATGGCTCACATACCGGCGTCTAGCACCAGAGTATTGATCGTAAAGGATGTCTGCCCCCGCAGTGGAGGCAGACGTATTTTTAGCCCTTATAAGGTTTCTTAGCCGCCTCAATAAGTTCTTTCATTTCTAATTTGATATAGTCTACGTTTGGTGTAGATCCTGTCAAAAAGTAACGAATATTGCCATCTTTGTCGATGATAAATTTTGCCGGAATACCTTTAACACCAAATTTCGCCGCCATGACTTCTCCGGTTTGCGGATCTTTTTGATCATCGTAGAGCACTTCAAACGGATAATTGTTTTTAGTGATAAAGGAGACCACATTTTCTTTGTAATTCTTATCGCGTTCCCAGGTATTCATGAATAGAAATTGAACATCTTTATCATTTGCATACGATTCTTGTGCAGCTTTCATTCCTGGAAATGAGCGGACACACGGTTGACACCAGGTTGCCCAAAAATCTAATACCACTACTTTTCCTTTTAAGCTGCTCAAGGAGACTTTCTCACCTTTCATATTAAGCAACTCAAAATCAGGTGCGGGTTTAAAGACTGCCATTTCCTTGATATGATTGCGGATGTTCTGCGTTAATTCCGTTTTTAGGGAAGCGTTAAAACGTTCGTAGCCTTGATCAGAACCGTTCAACTCGGTATACAATTTCTTAAGATCATTTTCGACGGCGAACTGCCCTTTAGCATATAATTTGGTCAGAATATTATAGGCCTCGAGCTTTCTTCCAGTACCCATTAATGATTTGTAATAGACCATTGCAAGTCCATCCGCTTGTTCTGGAGCAACTTTTAAAGCATTCTCTATATAATTGAGCGCTTCGGCATATTTTTTCTGTGCAACGAGGATATTGACATAAGCCGACATGGAGCTCGCATAGCCCATGCCTGCAAAACGGGCTTTATTATCTTTTTCATTCTCTGGAAGCGTCAAATAATAATAGCTATCATCCATAGCAGTTTTTAAGAGCGGTGCCGCAGTTGCCGTGTCGCCCGCACTCAACAAAATTTGCCCCACAGGGATATAGCCGTTTCCGCGCCAGAATCGTTCTTTCAGTTCGCCTAAATAATGCACAGCTTTTTGTGCATTTCCGTCGTTGGCAAAACTCTGTGCCAAAGAAGCTACTACATAATCGTAGGTGAGGGGTTCTTCGCTGAAGTTCTTAACCGGCCACTTTTTTATAAGTTCATTATACGCTTTCTCTTTTGCCAATGGTGTATTGGCCGTGTAAAAAACATTGGTTATAAAGGCATCGCGGGTTAATGATCCTTTTGGGTATTTTTTCTTTGCCAATTGCTCGACCGATGTTTGCAGATCTTCTTTGCCTAAAGCGCGCAGAATATTGATCGTCGTGCGGTAGTCTTCTTCAGACTTATAAGTCTTTAGCTCGCTCATTAATACATTCGCGAGCGAATCCTTTTGCTCCATCGTTCCTTTTTCTATAATAGGCAGATAGTGTTGGTATTTGTTTTTTGCAGGTTGTTGAGCAAATGCTGCTGTTAGCGCAAACGCGAAAGCAGCCGTCAAGATTTTTCTTTTCATTATATATATGATTTACAAGTTCCTTAATTTTCGTATCCTGGATTCTGTGTCAAGTTTCTATTGATTAAAATCTGCGCTTGTGGAATCGGAAATAAGACATCCGTCGTTTGCCAGTTTGATTTGATTGGGGCCAATACGGCGTTAGCGCGGTCGGTGCGCTTGAGATCGAGCCAGCGATGGCCAAACTCACCAAAAAATTCATGGAGACGTTCGGTCTCTATAGCAGACAATAACTGGGATTGGTTTAAGCTTGTGTTAAGTCCCGCAAGGCCCGCACGACTGCGTACGGCATCTACATCCGTCCGTGCTTCTGTTAATTTTCCGAGCTTGGCCCTAGCTTCTGCACGGATAAGATATTGTTCAGCTAAACGTAGCATAACGTGGTATTCGGATCCTGCGCCTGAGGACGCTTTATATTTGGTTATGGCATAATAGGTTTTATTGGATACCGTCTTTGAACTTGTCCAATTGGTTTTTCTTAAATCAGGTGTTGGCAAGGTTTCAAAACTGTTGTATACGGCATCTGGCAGGGTGTATCCCGGAGTCACTGTAGCTGTCGTTATATAATTAGCACCGAATGTGGTTACTCCAGTCTGATTGCCAAGTTGAAGAATAACCTCATTGCTCGAGTTTACAAAGTTTTTATCAGGTGTGGGCATACCGTAATCGGTTGACTGCAAAACTTTAGTTGCATAAGATTCGGCATTTTGATAATCTTTTTGGTAAAGATATACTCTGGCCAGTAAAGCGCTGGCGGCAGCCTTATTGGCGCGCCCTCTTGGACTGGCAGTAGCATCATAAGTTGGTGCCATTTTGCTCTCCGCATCTTTAAGATCTGCAATAATCTGATCGTACACTTGCTGTGCGGGCGTCCGCGGAAGTACAGCGTCTTCAAATGCATGTAGGTCATCGCGCAATTGTAATGGCACGTCACCATACAGATTGACGAGATAGAAATAGGCATAAGCTCTAAAAAATTTTGCTTCTCCCAGGAGTTGATCCTTTACACTTGGGGTAAGGGAGGTGGATGCTTCGAGACCGGATATCGCGTTATTCGCATTTTTGATAAGCTGATAGGTATTGTACCAAAAATTGGCAACAATATAATTTGTATTCAGCAGATTATTACTCGCGAATTCGGAGGTATTGGGGTCGGCCGAATTGTACTGAAGGTCGTCGGCTGCTACCCCAGTATAGAACGTTGCCGTTCCAGGAAGATTAATGCTTAATGTTGTGGTATACAACCCTCTGATCACGCTATTTGCAGAAGCGTCTGTAGCGAACGCTTCACCCGCTAGCACCTGATTTGGAGGAGCACCCAACTCCACAAATTTTGAACAGGAGCTAACAAGCAGCGTTGCACTGGTGATGGCGAATAATAATATATTGTTATTGATGTTTAATTTCATGATTTCTAGTTTTAAAATTGACAGTTAAATCCAAATACAATCGTACGCAATGGTGGCAGTACTTGAGCAATCGTTCCAGTTCCTAAACCCGGAGGCCCGCCTTGAACGGTTGTTTCGGTATCTAGAACATATTTGTTCTTGGCCCAGGTAAAGAGGTTTTGACCTTGCATAAAGACATTGCAATTGGACATCTTCAGTTTGGAAGTCCAGCTTTTCGGTAAGTTGTACGATAGATTGACCGACCTTAATTTAATATAAGAAGCGTCACCATAGACTGCGTCGGAGTTGGTATACAGATTATAAGAATTGCTTAAAGAAGCTCCATCCGCTGAAGCTCCTTGAGTTGCTGGCAGAATAGCGCCCGGGATAGTTGTATTGGTATTCGTTGGTGTCCATCGGTCCAGCCAATAATCGTTTTGGTTGACCAAAGCCCCAGGTCTTGAATTGAGAATTTTGGTTAAGCCTATCCGGTGATTAAATTGAAAGAATACGCCAAGTTCAAAGCCTTTGTAAGAAAAGGTATTGTTAAACCCACCATAGAAGGGCGTACCTAAGTCAGCAACATAGCGGTCATCACCCGTAATAGCTCCATCACCATTGCGATCTTCGTATAAAGCTCTTCCTGTTGCCGGGTCGACACCTTGATAGTGGTACAAACGGATCATATTGAGCGGCTCACCCACCAAGAAACTACTTGCATAGAAGGTGTTTTCAATTCCAGGAAATTCGACCAGTTTATTTTTATAAAATGTCAAGTTTGCCGATGTTTTCCATGTAAAATTTTCATTGGTTACGTTGGTGGTATTCAGTTCCAATTCCAAGCCTGTATTTTGAATCAAAGCTGGCAGGTTTTCTTTGTAACTATTGTAACCTGTTTGGGTGCTCAAAACTAAATCGGTGATTTGGTCGGAAGAGCGATTCCTGAAGAAGTTTCCTGTAAACAAAATTCGATCTTTTAAGAAACCCAGATCGATTGCAAATTCCAGTTTTTTGGTCGTTTCCCATTTAATGTATTCATTCGGAAGCGATCCCACGTTCATGGAAGGATTGTTAAGGTAGGGCGTTACTGATGAGTATAGCGGGAGGTACAGGTAATTTGAAATCTGGTCGTTACCAGTTGTTCCATAACTTGCCCTCAACTTACCAAAGCTTAAAAATGGCAGGTTATCCTGTACAAAGTCCTCTTTTCCAAAAACCCAACCTAATCCAATTGCGCCGAAATTTCCGAATCTATTTTTAGGGCCGAAGCGAGATGAACCGTCCCTTCTGAAAGTTCCATTAAACAAATATTTCTCTTTCCAGTCGTAATTTACTTTTCCGAATACTGCATTGTACTTATAATAAACAAGGTTGTTACTTGCTGTAAATTGTCCTGCGGCTCCAAGCGAACCTAAAAGAGCATCGTTTGAATAATTGGAACCATTGGTGGTCTGTGAGCGTGATGAGTTCTGTTGAAAGCTTGTTCCGATCAATGCCGTCAATCTACCTTCACCCACATTTTTCACATAATCCAGTGTCGGCTCAATAATCCAATTTTCGGCCTTTGTATTGGAAAAGCTGGAAGCACCAAGCGGGTTAGTGACGGTATTATTTAAGGACGTGATTGGGCGTTGATTATTTTGGTTCAATTGGGTGATGGTGTAACCAAAATTTGCTTTTGCCGTTAACCCTGGTATGATTTTATAACTCAAGTTGGCATTGGAGATCAGGTTATTGGTATTGCCAAAGTATTTCCGTTCGAGCAAGGCGATCGGATTATCAATAAATGTCGTTGATGGTAACCAGTAGTATTTTCCATTGTCGCCATAAATGGGGTAATTCGGTGCCAGATTGTAGAGTGATGTCACATCCGACGAAGGCATATCGGAATTATCATTGGCATAGCTAACCGATAAAGCGGCATTAAACTTTTTGTCAGAAGAGGTGTGATCCAGATTTAGGCGGGAGGTAAAGCGGCTATTTTTACTGTCACCATAAAATACGGTACTTTCTCGTCTATATCCGGAGTTGAAGAAAAAGCGGGTGGATTCGTTTCCGCCAGACATATTCGCTTGAACGTCGGTGATATGGCCTTTATTTCCAATCAGCATTTTCTGCCAATCCGTCGATTTGTTTTGATCCCATAACATAAGATCGGGAGCATTGTCGGCAGTAGGTGTCACGCCAGCATTGGCGAAAGCCTCTTTTCTTAAGGTCAGATATTGTTCTAGATTTAACATGGGGATAAAGCGGTTGACCTCAGTAAATCCAGTATTGAAGTTGACACCAATACGGGTGCGGCCTGCAGAACCCTTTTTTGTCGTAATCAAGACCACACCATTGGCGCCCCGACTACCGTAGATCGCGGTGGCATCGGCATCTTTCAGCACATCGATTCGCTCGATATCCGCGGGGTTAATCATACTGAACGGACTTAATCCCCCCGAAGAAGCTGATATTCCAAAGGAATTGAGGTTGTCCGTAGCAGGTTGTCCGCCGTTAAAGTTGGTAAATGGAACCCCATCAATAACGTACAGCGGAATGGATCCAGAGGTCGTACCGCTTAACGAGGCCTGATTTCTGATCTGGATCTGAACGGCACTTCCGGGTACACCGTTGTTTTGAGCGATTAATACGCCGGACAATCTTCCGGATAGGGCAGCGAGTGGATTACTTACCGGTTGCGAGGTAATATCTTTGGCTGTGATTGAGGCAACCGAGCCGGTATTCAGTCGGCGTGTTGTTGTGCCATAGCCAATTACAACGACTTCTTCCAAACTACCTTCTTCAGGTTTAAGTTTGATCGGTGTAGGACTCGCAATAAGCTGTTTTGCTGGAATTTCGACCTTTTGATACCCTATGAAAGAAAATGTAATAATAACATCGTCATTCGGAATACGCAGTCCCCATTGTCCATTAACATCGGTCGCTGTACTCGTCTGCATACTGCGATACTCTACTTTTTGCCAGTCTTTAATGATTACCGAGACACCTGCTAATGGCGTTCCATTTTCGTTGACTACTTGTCCTGCTATTTGTCGTTGATTTTGTTGTTTTTCCTTTACAGCGATAATATTGTTGTCCAATAGTTCCCATGTTAAGTTGCTTCCGGCAAGCGATTGCGAAAGAATATCTTTCACACTGATTTTCTTCCCAACAATATTGACCTTGGCGTTAGGTAAGGTCGATTTACTAAAGAACATTTTATATTTGCTCTTCGCGTTGATGGTTTGAAAAACATCTTCCAGTTTTCCGCCCTGGATGGAGACATCGATTTTTTCAGTTTGAGAATAGGCAAAGCTTTGTACGTGCAAGGTGCTTAGGCAAACGAGCAGTAGCGCTAATCGCGACTCTTTTCTAAATTTGGGTTTTGTTTTGATCATGTGAGTTATATAGGTTGATATTTTTAAAATAATTCGAATTGATTTTTCCCCGTTTTTTTAATTTGAAAGTAGTTGACAGTTTGTAATGCTTTAAGAATATTTTCGAGTTGTTCGTTTTCGAATATCGCTGAGTAGCGTTTGCTGGCAGTCGCTTGATTTGTAATTTTGATCTCCACCCCGTACATGCGTTCCAGTTTCAATGCGATATCAAGTAATCTCTCCTCTTGGATTGTTATACGGTTTAATAACCATTCAGTTTCTAGAGCAGAACCATCATTTTCAGCGATAACGAATGGCTGTATAGCTACGGACATAGGAGTCGCTGCAGATTTATGGACGCTGGAGGGCGATGCCTCTTTAGATTCAGCTGTTTTTGTGATCACAAATTTTTGTTTGGGCTTTAAGATGAATTTCTGAGCGTTGGCTCCTGTTTTCCAGATCGATACCTTACCACGCACTAAAGCTGTTTCGGCATCATTTTCTTCTGCATAATCACGCACATTGAAGGCAGTCCCCAAGACACTGATTTCCATTCTCGGTGTATGAATAAGGAAAGGTTTAGCGGGATCTTTTGTGACATCAAAAAATGCTTCCCCGATTAAAGTCACTTCGCGTGAGCTTGAGTCTTTGAATGAAGCAGGATATATTATTTTGCTCGAGGCATTGAGTGTAACTTTTGTCCCGTCTTGTAGTACAATTTGACGCTGTTGTCCATTCGATAAGACGATCTCTTGATTGTTGGGCGCTTTTGTTTTGTATAAATATACGCCAGCAAATGCAATACACAAGACGGCAGCGGCTGCGGCAATTTGAGATAAACTGAAAGAGCGTTTCTTTCTAAGCGATAATCTTGTCATAATACCGCTATGGATACGATTTTTTAAGGCGTGCTGCACTTCTTCAGGAAGTGTTTTGAGTAAACTCGACCGTGATGAGAATGAATCGAAAAAACGCTCTACGGTGTCGATCTCTTGCGAATTGGCTTCGCCCTTTAAGTATTTGTCAATGAGCTTTTCAAGCTCTTGGTTAGGATATTGCATAGGATGAGTACAATGTTCACTACAATAGTGTCCCTGAGGGGGGATTATGTACTAGTGCAAATCTTGCTTTATTTGTAAATAACTTATTTACAGTTGAATAAAATTAAAATAAGAGTCAGAAAATGCTGGATAACGAGTTTTTTCAGTTTGTGTATTGACACACCAAGATGATTTTGGACTGTATTTTGGGATGTCTCCGTTATATCGCTGATTTCTTTTGTGGTGAGTCCGTCCAGATACCGCATTTTAAAGATTTCTTTTCTTTTTTGCGGAAGATTGGCTACCCATTGTTCAATCAAAGATTTTAGATCCTTTTCGTCGTACAGGTCTCCCGCTGTATTGTCTTGTCTTTGGTAGTATGAGGAATTTTCTTCAATAAGTGCTGTTCTTCGTCTATTTTTTTTATATGTTTCGAAAACTTTGTATTTCATGCAGGTAAAAAGGTAGGCTTCCACATTGTTGATGTCTCTCTTAGAGCCGTGTTTCCAAAGGTCGATAAATATGTCTTGTACAATTTCTTCACAGGAAGCTAGGTCCTCAAGCCGTTTATATGATTCATCTAAAAGTACTGACCAATACTTATCATATAAAATGTTGAAAGCCGCTAAATCGCCTCCTCTGAGCCCAATTAATAAGCTTTCGTCGTTGTGAGATGCATATTTATCGTTTTTCATGATATTTGAAGTGTGAAGCGGATTTCCTCCAAGCTATATACCTTTTAAAGGAATTTACTCTTTTCAATTATACTCATTTAATTAAATAAGGACAAGGTGTATCGGTATTTTTTACTTAGTTATAATCAATTTATTGACCATTAGTTGGAGTGCTTTAAAGCCTTTAATATACTTTCGCAATCAGATTTTTTTAACACAAAGAGCTGCCTTTTTAAGTTTTTATCAGTAACATCAACAATGATGGTTAAAGCAACTGACATGCTTAGGAGGGTTTAAATTCATAACAAATTGGTCTTTAGTTTGTATTGCTATCAAAATTAGGTTGAATAAAACTAAAATAAAATCCACATTCAATTTTTCGAATAAATTATTAAATAAGCATTTATCTGTATCGGTTGGCTGAATATTACATAGTTTTTTCAATAGATTACAATAAAAATTCTGTTTTGATATCCACCTTTCGAATTTAAGATGTCATGACAATTTAAAGGTGAACACACTCGTTTGTCGATAGGCCGCAAATAATCGATGGGCACGAAGACGATATGTTGCCAAAAAAAATTAACTTTAAAGGCGGAACAATTGTTTCGCCCTTAAACCATCGAACACTTAATTGTTTAAAATGCTAACGAAGAATATCAAACGTAAAACCAATACATTGTTACGCACAATCTGTTGCTGTTCTCTTCTTTCGGTCAGTATGCTAAAAGGTTTTTCCCAAGCTAGAATGACGAAAGATTATGTTGATTATGTTAATCCATACATGGGGAACATCAGTCATTTATTGGTACCAACCTACCCAACGGTTCACTTGCCAAACAGCCTTTTGCGCGTTTATCCTGAGCGGGGAGACTATACTTCAGATCGTCTGTTTGGTCTGCCGCTTATCGTTACCAGCCATCGTGGAAGATCGGCTTTCAACCTTAGCCCAATGGTAAAATTGCCAAGCGCTTTGAAACCGGTACAATTGTATAGTTACGATCAGGAGGAAATTCATCCGTATGCGTATTCCGTGTTATTGGATCAAGAGAATATTCAGGTAGACTATGCGTTGTCGCATCAGTCGGGGATGTATACCTTTAAATTTCCCAACACCTCGAAAAAATATCTTCAGTTCAACTCGCAGCAGGGAAAACTTCAATGGGATGGCGAGGGACTTTCTGGGGTACAGGATATTGGAAATGGCACGTATGTCTATATTTATGCCGTTCCAGAATCCAAACCTGTTGCTGTGAAGCGAATGCAAGGCCAACAATTGGAAAATGCCACTGAAGCTGCTGGTAAGAATTCTTGTCTGGTACTGGAGTTTAATCAAGCAGGGGCTAGCTTACGTATAAAATATGGTGTTTCATTTATTGATGCGGCACAAGCCAAAGCCAATTTGAAGCGTGAAATCAGCGACTTCGACCAAAAGAAGCTGGCCGAAAAAGGACGTAAAATATGGAACGATGCTTTAGGTAAAATTGCTGTGGAAGGCGACAATGAGTCCAATAAGCATGTGTTTTATACGTCATTATACCGCACTTACGAAAGACCTGTCAATATTTCTGAAGATGGTCGCTATTACAGCGCGTTCGACGGAAAGGTACATCAGGACGAAGGTAAACCTTTCTTTACAGATGACTGGATCTGGGACTCTTACCGGGCACATCACCCATTACGGGTACTCTTGGATCCCAACACAGAATCCATGATCCTCAATTCTTTTGTCCGGATGTCCGAGCAAATGGAGCAGCCTTGGTTGCCTACTTTTCCCGAGATTACCGGCGATAGTAGACGGATGAATTCCAATCATGGCGTAGCAACTTTATTGGATGCTTACCGCAAGGGAGTGCGCAATTTTGATATCAAGAAAGCTTATCTGGCGGCAAAAGGTGCAATTACAGAAAAGACTTTGGCTCCATGGTCGGGTAAACCGGCAGGAAAATTAGACGAATTTTTTAAGGAGAAAGGCTATATTCCAGCATTGTACCCAGGAGAGAAAGAAACGATACCAGAAGTAAACGGTTTTGAACGGAGACAACCGGTCGCAGTAACCTTGGGTACCTCTTACGATTTATGGTGCTTGGCACAGCTTGCTCAAGAATTGGGTATTCAGGCTGATTATGATCTCTTTATGAAGCAATCTTTCAATTATAGAAATCTTTTCAACGAACAGACCAAATTTTTCCATCCCAAAGATGACAAGGGAAATTTTATCATGCCTTTTGATTATGTGTTTTCTGGCGGACAGGGAGCACGGGAATATTACGGTGAAAACAATGCCTGGATCTACCGCTGGGATGTGCAGCATAATATTCCTGATCTGATCAAACTGATGGGTGGGAACGAATCTTTTGTCAAGTACCTTGATGAGATGTTCCAGCAGCCTTTGGGGCGTTCAAAGTTTGACTTTTATGCACAGCTTCCAGATCACACGGGAAATGTCGGACAATTTTCGATGGCAAACGAGCCGGCTTTGCATATTCCTTATCTATATAACTATGCTGGACAACCTTGGATGACACAGAAAAGGATACGCAAGCTGATCGGGGAATGGTTTAGAAACGATTTAATGGGGGTGCCGGGAGATGAAGACGGTGGTGGAATGTCTGCTTTTGTGGTCTTTTCCCAAATGGGCTTCTATCCGGTTACACCGGGTTTGACGTCCTACAGCATCGGATCTCCATTTTTCCAGAAGGTGAGCATACAGCTTCCTAATGGTAAGTCTTTTGTTATTATCGGCAAGAATGCATCGGCAAGAAACAAATACATTCAGTCGGCGAAATTGAATGGAAAGGAGTTGAACGTTCCAAAGCTGACCCATGCCGATTTGCTGAAAGGTGGCACATTGGAGTTTGTGATGGGGGATAAAGCAAATCGAAATTGGGGAACAGCAGAGTAACACGGTTTTTTTCTAAAGCTATATTTTAGAAGCAAGCAAACCAACAAACCAAAAAATAAACAAGCAAGGCGGTTAAGTGAACGAATCACTTAGCCGCTTTTTTATTGCGGTATAATATTCTAATTTTTTTTGGGTAATTTTTTGTGGAAAAAGAAAAAATGATCATCTTATATTAAAATATATCCTACTTTAGTGTGATACGCAGTAGATAGATCAATTATGAATTATATAAACTAAGATAAATGAGAAGTGTTCTATGCGCACTTGCGGTAACGATTATCCTAATCTTATCGTTTAATAAACTCGTTCATGATGATATGCCCGTAGCCAACGCTACGATAGTATTAACCGAAGTAAATCGTCATAAACAAGACGTCAAAAGTATCTTAATGACCGATAGTAATTTTTCGGATCTACGCTTTTTTGATACTACGCTAAAAAATAATAGAATTTTGATGTTGGGTGAAATGCTGCACAATGATGGCGAAACTTTCAAAGCGAAAGCCAGACTCATCCGTTATCTGCATGAGCATCTCGATTATGACGTAGTTTTATATGAGGCAGGGCAGTATGATATGTGGATGATGAATGCACAGATGGACAACCTGATGGATAAGTCGCAGGAAAAAACGATTGGCGGTACCGGACTATTTGACTTCTGGTGGCAAAATCAGGAAAATCAGCCCCTCTTAACGTATTATAAAAAAACAAAATCAACAGAGCGTCCAATGATCCTCGGCGGATTTGATATCCAATTTTCAGGCAGGGGCTTATCAAATATACGCGTAAAATTATTGGAAGATTTCCTGCTTAAAAACGGGATAGATTCGACCAAATATCCGTTATTGAAAAAAAATAGCAACAGGCTGGAGTATCTAACTTATGAACCTTTTGCCAGTAAACGGCTCAATGCGAACGAAAAAAAACAGTTCCTGGCAGAATTTGACGGGTTGAGCCGTATGATCCGGGGGCGTAAACCAGACGCGGAGCAGCTGATCTATAGCCGATACCTGTCAGATATGAAAAATAACTTTGACAAATCTTGGCGCTATAAATCAGGATCAATGCAGAGCATGCATTTTAGAGATTCACTGATGGCGGAAAATCTAACCTATCAGATCGATTCGCTTTACGCCGGCAAAAAGATTATCGTCTGGTGTGCCAATATCCATAGTTTTTCTGCGCCATACAATGAAGATTATCGGCCCCTCGGGACTTATCTAAAGCGTAAATACGGCGCTCAAGCGTATAGTCTGGATTTTACTTCCTATGGAAGATATGATAAAACTGGCCGTGTTGTCGATAGAGTGGGTAAGTTGGCGGTGGAAAATGTATTTCATGCCATTAAATCACCCTATTTCTTTTTGGATCTTCGTCACTTGCCCAACAATAGCATGTTAAAACAACGTTTTAGTTCAGTCATTAATCAGGGGATTGATGAAGAAAGAAAATGGCACGAGTTTATCGATGGCATTTTCTATATCGATATCAATAAAGATCCAATTTACCGCTAACAGCATGGAAAGTATCTTAACACAACAACTTAGCTTTAAAATAGGCGCAAAAACAATCTTGGATAATATTAGCCTACACGTCCCAAACAGGAGTATTTATGGATATCTCGGCCGAAACGGGGCGGGAAAATCCACAACAATCAAATTGCTTTTAGGTCTTTTGGAGGATCAGGCAGATACGATTTTTATTCAGGGAAATAGTCTAAAGGCACATCCCACAGGTGTTTATGCCAATGTTGGAAACTTGATTGAGGCCCCATGCTATTATACTAAATTGACCGTTTTTGAAAATTTAAAGTACTTGGATATCATCCACAAAAAAGGCAACAAACGCATTGATGAAGTATTGGAAATGGTAGATCTTCATCGGGAAAAGAAGAAAAAAGCCAGTGCCCTGTCCATGGGGATGAAACAGCGGCTGGGAATAGCGATGGCGATTTTTCATGATCCGAAGTTGCTTATCCTGGACGAACCATTAAATGGTCTCGATCCACAGGGAATTGTCGAAATGCGCAATTTGTTTTGTCATCTCAACGAACAGGGAAAAACGATCTTTCTTTCGAGTCATATTTTGAGTGAGCTTGAAAAAATAGCGACACACATTGGTATCATTGAAGGTGGGAAAATGATTTTCCAGGGAACCAAACAGGAGTTGCTGGGACAGGTTGACCGGGAGGTGTACCTACGTACAGCCAGCCCCGAAGCAACGGCTTCGGTTTTGCGAAATAACGGGTTTTCTGGTGTTAAAACCGATGGAGAAAGCGTTGTCGTCACTATCGGCGATGACCTGCAATTTGGTCTTATGATCAAATCTTTGGTCGAAAAGCAGATTGATATTTATGGGCTGGAATCTCGCAGTGCAGACCTCGAACAAATTTTTATCAACCTAATCGCTCGTGCAAATGACTAATACATTTTACACTGCTTTTTTGTCTGAAAAGTACAAACTTCTTCGTAACAGGGAAATTTTTGGTGTCCTGATCGCACCTATGCTGCTCATTTTTGGAATCAGCGTTTATATTATTTATGATATTTTCAATTCGGGTGGTGCCAGTGCCATTCCCAATCCCTGGAAAGTATTATTGGGTCGATATGTATTTCAATTTTTTTATTTACTCTACCCCATTCTTGTAGCACTGTTTGTATATGCCTGCTGTGATGTGGAGTATAAGAATAACAATTATAAAATACTGTTTACTCTACCCATCAGTAAATCAAATATTTTCTTTTCCAAAGCGGTCTTTATTCTACTAACATTACTTTTTTCAATTCTTTTTGCGTACGCTGCATTTTTGATCAGCGGCTATCTGCTCAGTCTGATTTATCCCGTCCTTGGTTTCCAGAATTACGACTATAGGCAGGTGATTTTTTATACATTTCTGAAGCTTTTCATTACCTTATCAGCTATTGGGATGATCCAGCTGGCTTTAAGTCTATTGTTCCGAAGCTTTATTTACCCGATTGGGGTGGGGATGTTTATGTTGGTGTTTTCAGTGCTTGTGGCGCAAAAAAGCTTTTCGGATTTTATACCCTATACGGGTGCTTATAATGCGGTCATGAACATCCTATCCGAAAATGACACATTTGCACGGCTCGATTACTGCAACATGGTGATGGTTATTGTATTTCTATTGATCAGCTTTTATCTATTTAAACGAAAGGGGCAGTTTTAACGTTTCGTTCGTGCATGCCCACTGATCGGCTATTTTTTGTCAAATTCTTTTTTATAGGCGCTTGGAGACTGGCCATATTTCTTTTTAAAGGCCGAAGCGAAATAGGATGCGGAGGAAAAACCGACACTGCTAAATATTTCGTTGATGTTTAGTCCTTCAGCCATAAGGCTTTTGGCTTTCTTTAATCTTCGTTCGATAATGTATTCATTGACGCTGCAGTCAAGTAACTGTTTGACTTTACGGTAGAGCTGCACGCGGGAGAGGTGAAGCTCGTTGGCAATGCCATCGACACTCAATCGCGGGTCTGATAATTTGGATTCGACAATCGCGGAAAAATTGTTCAGAAAACGTCTATTGTTATCATTGACCTGCTCAGCTTGAGCGCTATCAAACTGTTCTACATTGCTGCTGTATTTTTCTTTAAGCTGATGGCGTGACTGTAGGATGTTTGAAATCCGTGTCCGCAGTAATTCGGCATTGAAAGGTTTAGTAATGTAGTCATCGGCCATTAATTTACTTCCTTCGAGCATCATATCTTCATTGGCGAGTGCACTCAGTAAGATGACAGGAATATGTGCGGTCTGATAAAATGCTTTGATGTCCTTTAGAATATCCAGACCGCTACCATCAGGAAGCATAATATCCGTAATGACTAGATCTGGAAAATGTGTCTTCAACATTCCATTGGCTTGTTGTACATCTTTTGCCAGGAAAAGATTGTAATCCCTTTCTAAGAGGGAGCGGAGATAATCTCTGATTTCATCATTATCTTCGACGACCATAATACTTTTTGATCTGTTGGATCGAAAAGAAAGATTGTTGTCTAGCGTCTTTACTGTTGTCTCCAATAGGTCGTCTTGTTGAAACAGCGGTTTTTCTCCCTTGTCGAAATCGGCCAGTTCAGCAGGCTCGTAGTGACTATTTCCAATTGGCATACGTAGGGTGAATATCGATCCATGACCGGGTTTGCTACTCACAGTGATTTGGCCATGATGCAGTTCGATGATCTGTTTGGTGTAGGCGAGGCCGATTCCGGAGCCATTACGGCTACTGGCGCCCTGATAAAATGGATCAAAAATGTGCTCAATATCACTTGGGGCAATCCCCAGGCCATTATCCAATACCCGTAGATAGAAATAGTCTTTGAAATTGTTTTCTTCCAATATAATTTCAATTCTGCCACTTGCCGCCGTATGTTTGATCGCGTTGGACAATAAATTGGATAAGACCTGTTCCATCAGGTATTCGTCCATCCAAACCTCTTTCAAGCTTGTTTTGTTGACATAACTGACGGAGATCCTGTTTTTCTTAAATAAGGGCTTGAAACTACCTATTACCTGCTGAATAAATGGGTCAATGTAAACGATGGTCGCATGTAGCTTAATCTTCGATTTACTGATGCGATGGATATCAATGAGGTCGCTGACCAAACGTTGTAGTTTTTTTGCATTCCGTTTGATGCGTGACAGCTGTTCTCTGACCTCTTCGGTAAGATCTTTTCGTAATTCAAGGTCCTCGATAGGCGCGATGATAAGGGTTAGCGGGGTTTTAAATTCATGCGAGATATTGGTGAAGAAATTATTTTTGATTTCTGCCGCTTGCTGAATTTGACTGTTCATTTCGACGATCTGTTTTTGTTGCGCAAGAATCTCGCTATTCTGGATTTCCAGATGTTTGTTCTTTTCCCAGTTGCTTCTGATCACGATAATAGAAATTCCCCCAAAGACAACAGCTAGCACCAAGCTAACGACCAATACATTAAGAACGGACTTTTGGCTTTGGTAAATCTTATTCTGTTCCGTAATGAACTCCTGTCTTTTGTCAATATCGAGCTGCTGTTGTTTTATTTTATCCGACTGCAGGGCAAGCAACTCCGCGTTGGTTTTATCGATAACAGAGGTTGCGAGTATATTCTCGCGGCGGTAGTTTTGGTGGTTGATGATAGCCAAGGCCGTTCGAATGGCTTCGGCCCCGCCAGTAGGATAGAGTATGGAAGCAAACATTTTGCCCTGTATGATCTGTTCAAGGCCATTTCCGGGACCAGGAAGAGCATCAACACCAATTATCTTAATATACTTTTTGATCTGGGCTTCGTCCAACGCTTTTTTTACCCCCATGGCCATCTGATCATTGAATGTAAAGATGATATCACTCTGGCTCATGACGTTTATATGCTTACGCATTTCCAGATAGGCTTTATTTTTCTCCCAGCCGCCGTGAATGACGCCGCTCACCCGAACCGCTGTGGCATCTCCAATTTGCTGCATAAAGCCTTTTTCACGCTCTATTGAAGCCGAGGTGCCCGATAGCCCTGTGACTAATCCGACCGAACCCTTTCCTTGCAAAATCGTGCGGCTATATTGGCCGGCCAGTTTCCCGATGGCGAGATTGTCGGCGCCCACATAAGCATTATATTGGCCGGAGGAGGTCTTACGGTCTGTTACGATGACAGGTATATTGCGTTGGAATACTGAATCTACAATTGGCGTGAGTGGCTCGGCCTCATTTGGGGATACAATCAGAAGATCGATATCCTGTTTGACTAATTCGCGAATTTGATTGATCTGTACATTATTGTCGCCATGTGCGTCGCGATAAAGAAAGTCAATATCGGGATTGAAGGAAAGTTCCCTTTTCATTTCCTCGAGCATCGTTTGTCGCCAGGCATCGTTTCCGATACACTGCGAAAAAGCGATGACCTGCTTTTTCTTCCTGACCATTGGTTGACATCCACAAAAAAGAAGCAAGGTCAATATGCCACTAAAAATGAAATATTTTCCCATGATTTTTCCCCTTAAATATCCGAATATACATTATTTAGATTTTTTGGGGTAACAGGGATCGTGTTAGTGTATATTTTACACTAAAATAGGAACCTTCAAAAATGTATCATTTTCTAAATTTTCTGTTTAAAAAGTGAAAGTTTTAAAAAACAGACTTAGTTTAACTATCA
>Ga0308156_1001449_pt1 | contig 27817 bp, 26 predicted proteins | sample PhyAR2_FD_201041 | JGI IMG/M metagenome (GOLD analysis project Ga0308156, IMG submission 201041) | Phyllosphere microbial communities from UC Gill Tract Community Farm, Albany, California, United States - DLSL A.R2 | ecosystem: Host-associated > Plants > Phyllosphere > Unclassified | place: USA... | reverse complement strand
CCGGGTCAACCGCCAGTTCAAGGCACAGCGACCAAATCAGCTATGGGTCAGCGATTTTACGTACGTCTCGACGTGGCAGGGTTTCGTGTATGTTGCCTTCGTCATTGATGTCTTTGCCCGGCGAATCATCGGCTGGCGCGTCAGCAGCTCGATGCGGACCGACTTCGTGCTCGATGCATTGGAACAGGCGCTGTACGCACGTCAGCCGGAGCGGAACGAACTGGTCCATCATAGTGACCGTCGGTCGCAATACGTGTCGATAACGTACAGTGAGAGGCTGGCGGAAGCCGGCATCGAGCCTTCTGTGGGAAGCAAGGGCGACAGTTATGACAATGCACTGGCTGAGATTATCAACGGGCTCTACAAGGCTGAGCTGATCCACCGTCGCGCTCCCCGGAAGACGCGCAAGGTCGTCGAACTGGCCACGCTGGAATGGGTTTCCTGGTTCAATCACCACCGTCTGCTGGAGCCGCTTGGCTATATACCACCAGCGGAAGCTGAGGCAAACTATTACAAGCAGTTGAGCGGTCAAGCCATCCCGGCCTGACTCACACTAACCGGCCTCCACGAAAGCCGGGGCGGTTCAGTGGCTGGCTGAGGTGGCGGTACTTTTAACGGTCAACTCATAATGACGTGATCAATTTTGCGCCGCATTCGGTCACGACTCCGTCCTAGGTATACGGCTTGCCTTCGTGTCGTGCGCCCAGCAACAGTATCGGCGACCCGCCTTTCCTGCCAAGGCTGCTTGATCAGATTCCTGCCGACAAGCGCATTGCCAGCGTCAGGGACGATGTCGCTTGCGACACGAAGAACTGCCATGAGGCGATCGCTTTGCGCGCCGTGTATGCGAGGATCCCGCTCCACAAGAACGCCAAATTCTGGAAAACGAATCGCTGCGGTGCGGATGCCTGCGACGTCATCCTGCACACGATGCGCAGGCTGGACCGTGCGATCCGAAAAAAAATGGAGCGGCTACCACTGCCGCAGCCTTGTTGAAGTGAAGATGTGATGCTTCAAACTGCTGGGCGAACGCGTCATGGCACGTTACTTGGACAGCCCACGAAAGCGGTAGGAAGGTACCCGATCAAGGCTTTCAACCGACCGTCGCCGGCAAGCTGCCGATCAGCTTGCACCCGCATTCCGTCGTGCATCCCTCGACCGCAACGGGCACCCCGTCGACTGTAAGTGTGTCGTGGGCGGTGATGATCTTGTTTACAGCGTGCGGTTTGCCACCGGGGTAGGGCTGCGGACAGTCAACTTTGTCACCCAGCCGGGCGATCGCTCTTCCCCTGATGTCGTGGTTGGGCGAACCGCTAATCACTGTGCCGCCATGATCGGTTTTATCTCCGACTGTAATGATCTTCAATGAGATTTGGCTCTCCAGTGGAGTCGGTGACGTTAGTAGATTGGTGGGCCGTCCGGCTAGTCGCAATCGTTAGGTTAACGTAGATATGTCTTAGCTGACGCTTGTAGTCCAATCGATGGTTGCTGCTATAACATTTAGAACTAACCGGCGTGCCGTACGCACGCCGTGGTTAAATGCAATGTTAGGCCTTTTTATTTGAAAACACACCCTTCAAAGGACATATATTGTGCCACTGAGGAGAACGCCAAATCACAACGGCCTTGAATTTAGCTCCAGCTTGCAAAGCCTTTAGCTTATTTTCCTGAGTCTCATTGGCAGCGGTGAACCTCGCTAGTTCTTGCGAATTGGCATGCACACCAACTTTCAAAATTGAATTGCTACTAAATAATTGGCTAACATCAAGAACTACACCGGAAATTAGTACCCGTTTAGTGGTCTCCATAAGCTATAGTGACGAATATCCGGCTTTTTCAAAACGCCCATAAAGTTTGCTCAAATCGACAGCTTTTGGTGCCGGCTCAGCCATTGCCATAGATGCTGCAAGCATAAAGCTTGCAGTCACAGTGATTTTTTTGAAGTGCACTATGATCTCCTTGAGATTCCAACGAAAAAACCTTCGGAAAAATGTCAGGCGTGGTGAACATTTCAACGTAAAGTAGACGTCAATCTTGATGCTAAAAAATAGCGCATGGGACGTAAGCCCGCTTTGTTAGCGCCTCATCGCTGACGGGACGGTTGTCAAGTCTTTCCTGTTTGTAAAATCGTTTAGCGAATAGTTCGAGTCCTTTCTGATACCACTCCTCAAGTGCGATGATTTCTTGTGCCACCACGTGGCGCCCCACTACATGCAAGGCAAGCTGCTTTCTTGTTCTCTTCTGCAGACCCAGAGGGTGTACCCAACTCGTCAGATTAGGCGTATTGAAAAGCATTTATCCTGCCGAGCAGGGCAAGCGAGCCGGCTCATGTCATGGAGAAGGAAAAGCAGTTCGCAAAACGAGAAAGATTTCCATGCCGCGTGTGCTCGCTGCAAAATTTAAAGACTATGAAAAACCTTCCTGTCGAGCGACCTCATCGACGTTTCATGAAAATGTCCGCTTGGAAGGAACGGGGTTCGTAGCTCACGTTAACTTGTCCCCATTTGAAGCGCCATGTGCGCGTTGCGGTTCTTCTATTATTAGGGGGAGTTCCCACCTGCTTTTTAACGAGATCCGATAGTAGGCGATATTCGTCCATCATCAACTTTTCACTTACATCATCCCACCCTTTCATAGGACTATCTAACCAGTGCAATCGTATCCACTCGATTTTTTTCTCCCGCAAACTGATGAAAACGCCGAGCCTCATACCGTCCGCCTCAGCTTCAGCGTAGTAGTAGATGCCTCCAGCGTCCTCTCGTTTCTCAATTAAATCTTCTTGGGCGAGGGCACTTAATTCTTCATAATTAGACGCGATTGAAATACTTTTTCCGCCGAGATTGATTTTTCCTTCAATGAAATTAATCATGGGCTTGTCAACTCCATAAGTGGGCCTTTTTCCATACTCATACGATCTTTTGCGGTGATGTAATACTGCGTTCCGCCACCCGGCCCATATTGGTCATTGCCTAACGCGTAGGCTTTTCCTACGCAAAGATCTTCTTTTAGTGTGAATGCTTGCACCTTCTGCCTCGGGCCGAACGGGAATAACCTAGAATTTTTCCCGGAGTGCCCTACTTGTACCGCCTCATGATATGCACTGACTGACTTCTTCGATGCAGCAAGAGTAGACGCGTCTGCAAAGAACCCGCCTGGCTTCGGACCATAAGGATATAGTGTATAGACAGTCGTTCCTTTAGGCAGGATTACGTTTGACCAACGGTCTTTATTAGGGTAATGATCGCCGCTTTGAAAGCGTGCCGCCCCACGCGAAGGATTTCTCGTATTTCCACATGGCGTACCACTACATATAGGACAAGCTGCTTTCTTGCGCCTGTTGCGCAGACCCAAAGGGTCAATCCAACCCGTCGGATTAGGCGCGTACTGATAGGCATTCATCCCGCCGAGCAGACCAATAGGATCAGCCGTTATGTAACGTGCGCCGTCCGGATCGTAGTACCGATGCCGGTTGTAATGCAGCCCCGTTTCTTCATCAAGGTACTGGCCTTGGAACCGGATCTGATTCCGTATCCCCGCCTTGCGTGCCGCCGCGCTGATCGCTTCCTTCGCCTGCCCCCACGCCTTGTACTGCGCCGACCACGCGACCTGGCCCTCGCAATCCGTCAACTCCTGCGGCGTGCCCAGATGATCGCATTGATAGAAAGCGATCTCATCCTTACCGAACGACTCGGCTTCCTGCTCGTACTCGCCGTTCCATAGCGGATCGAGCGCAATGTCGTACTTGCCGCCGTTGCCCGCCATCAGCGCTTTCACATCGGTGGTGGGCGCCAGTCGAAGCGCTTGGCTTCGGGTTGCCTGCACCAGCGGCACGAAGCTGTCGCGCTCGTACACGTAGTGCACTGTCCGTTTGTCCGCCGCATGGCCCCGGTGCACGCTGCTTTCCAACGCCAGTGTGTCGCCATCCCAGCCGTACATGGTCCGGGCCGTCTCCTGCAAGGCAGCGCCTTCCATTGCTTGGCTGTGCTTGGCGATGCGTCGCCCCAGCGGATCGTAGGCAAACGTAGTGACGCCACGCCAGGTCGTGGCGCGGGTCATCCGGTTGAACGCATCCCATGCATACTCGGACCGCTCGCCGTTCTGCACGCGTTCGACGAGGTTGCCGCGGTCGTCGTAGCGGTACTTGATACCGACATATTCCTTGAGCAGGTTGTCCAGCAGCTTAGGCAGCTTAGGCGGCGAGTCGCGCCGGGTCATGGGCTCGTGCTGCACGCTATCGGCTGTCTGGATGTTGCCGGCCGGATCGAAGGCGAAGGTTTCATGACCTAACGCGCTATTTGCCATCAGTAGCCGTCCGATCGGATCGTAGCGGTAGTCGATGCGGTCGCGCCGGCTGTCGTCAAGGCCGATCAGCTGGCCGGCTGGGTCGTAGCGGTAGCGCCGCACGATCGCCGCTTGCATGCCGCCTTGGTCCTTCCGGCCGGCCTGCGCGATGGCGCCGAGCTGCTGCTCGAGCAGGCGTCCGGCCGGGTCGTACTTCATCTTTTGCAGCAGGCCGTTGGCCTGGGTGCGACCGGTTTCCTGGTACAGCACGTCGCGCTCGAAGGAGACGAGGTCTTGCCCATCGAGCAGCAGGCCGTGCACGTGGCCAGCGCCGTAGGTCAGCCATTCGATGCGGTGGCCGTCGGGGCGGACTGTAGCGCTACGTTCGTTGAGTTCGTCGTAGTGGTGGTGCCAGACTGCAGTGCCCCTGTCGGGATGGAACGGTCCCTGGTAGTGCTGGTGCTCGCGCACCAGGTTGCCGGCAGCGTCGTAGAACCATTGCAGCCGGGCGTGTTCGTTCTTCGCTTCGGCCAGCTGGCCGTTGGCGTTGTAAGCGAAGGTTTCGACCTGCTCCGCCTGGCCGGGGGCTGCGGCCCGGCGTTGCACGAGCCGGCCCATGGGATCGAAGTCGAGCCGGGTGGTCACGCCGGCTTCGACGGTTTCCGCCAGCACGCCGCTGGCTTCGTCGTAGCGGTATTCGGTGGCCTTGCCGTCGAAGCCCTGTTCCTGCAGCAGGCGGCCGACCGGGTCGTACTGGAAGCGGTAGACGCTGCCGTTTTCATTCTCCAGCGCGGACAGGCGGCCGAGTGCATCCCATTGGTAGCGCAGGCGGTGCCCCAGCGCGTCGGTGCGCTTCGCGATCATCCCGGCCGAGGTATAGCGGTAGGCGGTGGTGCGCGCGAGTGCGTCGGTGTGCGCCAGCAGCCGGCCTTCGGCGTCGTGACGAAACTGCTCCTGGCTGCCGTCGGGGTGGATGAAGGCTTCCAGTTGTCCGGGATAATTGCCGTTGTCGGGGCCTTCGTTGTGTGCTCGCGCCAGCGTTTCGGCACTGAGAGGGGTGTAGCGGTAGCGGGTGAAGTTGCCGGCTGCATCGATGCGCTTGACCAGGCGCTTGCGCTCGTCGTATTCCCAATGGCTGCTGTGTCCAGAACAGTCGGTATAGCTGGCGAGCTGGCCGCCCGGAGTGTAGGCGAGTATCTTGGCGCCGCCCTTGGCATCGGTGATTTCAACCGGCCGGCCGGCTTTGTCATACGCGTATTGGGTTTTGTTGCCGAGCGGGTCTGTTTCCTCGACCAGATGACCCTGCGCATTGTAGTCGCGCTTCCAGGTGCCGCCTTCGCCGTCCCGGATGCCGGTGACGCGGTGCTGGCCGTCATACTCGAAGTGGACCTGGCTGCCGTCGGCGCGGGTATGCGCGAGCAGGTTGCCGTGGTCGTCGTAACGGTAATGCTCGCTGCTGCCGTCGGTGTACATATGACGGACGACATTCTTGGCGTCGTCACGGAAAAGCCATTCCTCGCGCCCGTCCGGATACACGATGCGGTAGGTGTAGCCAGCGATGTCGTAGTAGTAGCGGGTCTCGTGGCCAAGCGCGTCGGTGACGTAGGTCAGGCGGATGTTCTTGTCCCATTCGAGCCGGGTGTCGTAGCTGCCGTCGTCGGCCCACTCGCGTATCGCTTTGGCGTGAAGCCCGCTGTCGATACTGGTATCGTAGGCGAGGTTCATACCGCGCCCGGTGCGGTCGGTGTAGCGGGTGACGAGGTGACGCTCGTACTGGTAGTGCCAGGCGGCGGCGTTTTCGTCCTGGGCACGGATCAGGTCGCCGTGGTCGTTATAGTCGTAGGCAGCCAGCTGGCGCAGCAGCTTGCCGTCCTGGATTTCCCAGAGCGCGTGGATGCGGCCGGTATCGGAATCGATCTGGGTGCCGGCGTGGGCCATGAGGGTCTCGCCCTGCTTGCTGACGATGTCGCTGAGCACCGCTTCGCCGGCGTAGGGGCCAGTGGCGACGACGTGGTCGTAGCGCAGGCCGAGGGCGGCGCCGTCGCGGGCATGCAGCGCTATCAGCCGGAAATGCTCTTTGCCCAGGTCGGCCGCCTTGGCGCGAACGGTGTCGACTAGTTCGTAGGTTTCGCGCCAGGGGCTGGGTTCGCCTTCGGGTAGCGGCTTGCCGAAGTCGAGCGTGAGCAGGGTGGCGCTCATGCGGGTGAGCGTGATCTGCTCGACCGGGTCGTGGTGCGACTGACCGATGCCCAACCACGGATAGCGATGGCTGCGGCCGTCGGCAGCGTGATAGACCAGGCCGGCCGGCTTGCCCTGGCCGACTACGTCGATGCGCGTGCTGTACGGGGTGAGCCAGCGCGCTCCGAGATTGCCGCGGTCATAGGCGCTCAGCTGGCTGCGGTAGGTGCGGCTCCACGCGATGGGGAGCGGCGCATCGAGTACGAAGTCAAGGTGGGTGAAGGTTTCGGCGCCAGTGGCGAAGCTGATCGAGTGCGCGGTGCCGCCTTTTGCGGGACACAGCTTACAGGCATTGGCGTCGCCCGTGGCCGGGTGTTGCCGGCCGGTGGCACCCAGCTCGTGGCCGGGGTTGTTCTTCTTGTGGTCCGCGCCCTTGGCCGACGGGACCATCGCCGGATACCGCTTCTTGTGCTTGATGACCGCGTCGCGCAGCCGCATCAGTATCCAACGGATGCTCATCTGCGCCTTTTCGTCGGCCAGGGCGGCGAGCTTGCTGCGAAACGCCCCCTTGAAGTCGGTCAGGTGACCGATGATGCCCGTCACGCCCGCTATCGCGCTCTGCGGCAGCTGGCTGGCTGCCGCGGCAGCAGCATAGTTCGCGGCCTTCTTGTACTGGCGACCAAGGGCACCGAGCATGCGGCGCCAGTTGCTCTCCACTTTGGGGTCGTGCAGCTTGGCCTCCACTTCAGCCGGGGATGCCACCTCGAAAAGCGGTTCCTTGCCGATGCAGTGCTTGAGGATCTTGATCAGATCGTCGGCAATGCCGTCGGCAGTATCGGCGCAATTGTGCAGCATGCCTGCCAGCTTGCCCATCGCGCTGTCGACAAAGGTTTCGATCTCGCCGGCCAGCCTGGCGTTGAGGTGCACAATCAGCACCTCGATCAGTGCACTACCGAGATCCTTGCTGCCCAGCGCCAGCTTTTGCCGGACCAGGTGCAGCGCCGGCCGCAGGCTCATGCGCGCCGCGCTCATCGCTGGCGGCACCGGGACCACGCCGATCAGGTTGATGCCTAGGCTGACCCAGTGCAGGAACTCGATTTCCTTTTTATTGATGGTCTTCTGGATTACCCTCACGATATCCATGATGGCGTCGATCAGCGCCATGATGTTGCCGATCACCGGCAGGCTGCCGGCGACGGTGCTCAGGCGTTCCAGCGTGACGTAGTCGTGGCTGATCTTGCGCAGCCATTTGTCGAAGGCGGCGGCGCCGGCGCCGACGTCTTGCTGGTCGATGGTGTTGAGCGGGGCGACGGCGACTTCCGGCGCGCGTTCGGCGGGCTTGGACGGGGCTTGCGTGGGTTCGGTCATAGTGGCTTTTTATCTTTTTATATGACGGATTCTTTCGGGCTCGGGGCCGATGCTTCAACGCCGATGCGCGGCAGCGCTCCGGGCAAACCAAGGGCGGACACGACGGCGGCGGTAGGCTTGCCGGCACTCAACCCGCCGTAGGTATCCAGCGCCGTCGTGCCGTCCGGGAGCTTGCTCGCAACAGTGGCCATGGCCGCCTGCCCGACCGGCGCCAGCAATGCTTGCGCACCGCCTTTTGGTAGCGACTGCACCGCGCTTGCCGCTTGCTCCGCGGCTTGCGCAATCGCACCTAACTTGCCGGCTGCGCCGTTGAGACTGCCTGCCGCAGCTGTCGCGCCGGTGAGCAGTTCGGGGCTCTGCTCCCTCGGCACCGGTGCCGGCCGATCAAACGTTGCCGCCGCATTGGCTCCAGCCTCGGGCAGCGCCACGGTCGGCCATTCAGTTGCCTGCCCGAAGTAGCTATCTTCATCCCACGGGTCGCGCGGATCTTTGCCGTAGCTGATCGTGGCCATCCCCATCGGCAAACCGCTGACGCTCGCAAAGCCATTGCCATCGAGCGTCCCTTGGTGAACGCCACCTTCGGCGTCGACGACGGTGTAGTCGCCTTGCCGGATGCCTTGCTTCTTGCCGCCTTCCGGATTCACATACTGGTGGTACAGATCGAGCTGTCCCGGCGGCAGCTGCACGGTCTCCGGCAGGCTCGGCGCGCCTTCGCTCTTGCCTGGGACTAAGCTGTGTTTTGCCGCGTGTTGGACCCAGTTGCCGTTGGTGCCATGGACGATCCCCGATGCGTTCCAGCGGCTGAAGCTGGTGCCGCCGTTGATCACCACCTCTTCCTTTGCCGTGATCGTGATCCGGTTGGCGGTATGGGTGATGTTGAGCTTGGCCAGGATGTTGACGCTGTCCTTCAAGGCGGTGATGTCGATGTCGGCGCTGGCCGCCACCAGCTTCATGCCGGCCTTGTAGGCGAACATGCGCACCGCTTCCTTTACGCTGACGAGCAGGCTCTTGCCCGCGCTCAGGCTGGCATGGCCGCCGCTGGTCAGGGCGGTGTGCTCCACGCTCATCAGGTGGGTGGAACCCTGCGTGCTGGTTTCGATGCCGGCGGGGCTGGCTAGAAGCAGGTGGGGAGCCTGGAATTCCGGGAATTCGCCTTGCGCCGGTGTACCCCCCTGGCCTTTGAGGGCGTCGACCTGCGCCTTCAGCGCGGCGGCGACCTGGTCCTGGTCGCCCAGCTGGTGCGCCTGCGCCTGTTGGGCGGTCTGCGACAGGCTGTCGTGCAACTCCTGGCCCTGCGCCATGCGCGCCAGCGTCTCCGCCATGTCGGTGATATGGGCGCGGGCATTCTGCCGTCCTTCGGTGCTGATCAGCAGGCCCTGCTGCGCGCGCACCGCACCAATGCCGTCGGTGCGCAGTTCGAAGCCCTGGCCGCGCGCGTCCTTGCGTCCGGCATTGTCTTCGATGCGGTTGATATGACCGAGGCTGAGCTGGCTGGCAAGATGGTCGCTTTTCAGCTGTGCCTGGATCTGTTCCTTCGTGTCGTCCAGGATGAGGTGGTTGCCGCGCCCGCTCGCTGCGCCCGCCTGCAGCTCCCGGCTGCGCAGGCCGCTCAAGGCTTGCTGCTCAGGCAACCGCCACGGCGGCATGTGGGTGTGGTTGTACAGCGCCCCAAGAATCAGCGGGTGGTCGATGTTCCCGTTGACGAAGACCACGCCCACTTCCTCGCCCACCCGCGGGAGGCGGATATGCCCGAACTCGACGCCAGCGCCCGGCGACATCACGCGCACCCAGGCCGAGCTGTTCTCGTTGTGTTTGCCGAGCCGGTCCCAGTGGAACTGGACCTTGACCCGCCCGTAGCCATCGGTATGAATCTCGGCGCCGGCCGGGCCGACCACGATGGCGGTCTGGATGCCGTGATAGACGCAGGGCTGGCTGTTGTAGTGGCGACCCGGGCGCCACTGAATGTCCCGGCGCACGCAGCGGAAGCTGTTCTCGTAGTTCGATGGCGCGCCCGGCCCGGCCTGATAGTTGTTGCTGGCTTCGTGGTCGACGGAGAGGATCAGGTAGTCGCGGTCACGGATGCTGGGTGGGGCCGGTTCGCCGCGCTTGGGAACGCGTAGCTCGGCGCTGAAGTGGTCGGCGAGTTTGAAGCACCGGCCCGGCTGGACGATGCGGTCGTTGCCTCGGGCTTCGAAGGTTTGCGTGTTTGCGTCGCGCTCGCCCATGCGCTGCTGCGCCAGGCGTTCGCCGTCGTCATGGGTACGGAAACCGTACGAGCCCGTGTCTTCGTAGATTTCGTAGGGATAGACGTCGCCCTGATTATTTAGAGATTCGGCGGTCGAGCGCTGCGCGACCGGGTTCTTGTAGTCGAAGCTGACCAGAGTCGTTTGGCCGGAGCCGAGCCGACGCACGGCACTCCATTCGCGGATGCCGTCGTCTTCGAGCGATCCGGCCTGGTCGCGGAATGGGATCTCGCCAGAGTCGTCGATCCCGGTCGGATCGATGGGCTGGGCGAGCGTGCTCCTGTCGCTGAGAAAGAGCGTGTGCCCGTCGGCCCGGTGTTCGTAGTAATAGTGCAGTCCGAGCTCTTCCCAGCGCCGGTGCAGGTGGTTGTAGTCGGTCTCGTCGTACTGGTTGGCGCAGGTCAGCCGCGGATACTCGCCAACGATGACCGGATGCCAGTCGTTCTGACGGTAATGGGCAAAGGTGAGTTCGGTAATTTCGATGACGCTCTTGCCGAGGAACGAACGGTTGTCCTTGCGCAGCTTCGTGAATGCCAGCCAAGGCTCGAGCACCATGTGGTAGAACGCGAAGCCGCCATCGGCACGCAGGAAACGGAATTCGGTGACATAGCCGTTGAAGTAGCTTAGCGAGCCGTCTTCGCGCACGAGCGAGATCGTGACCATCCTGGCCATCATCGCCTTCAGGGGAATTTGCGCGTCGTCCGACAGGAGTTCGACCTCGAAGCGGAAGCACCGCGAGACCTCCTCGTGCGCCTTGAGTCGGTTCGGCAGGAGGATGCGATCCGGACCGTCGTTGCGGGGAAATTCCAGGCGCATCAAGCGGTCGTGCTGCGCATCGTGACCGAACGCCGATAGCGCAGCTCCTGCCGCGATCGCTTGGCTTCCGTCCATGTATTGCCTCCGATGGTGTAAAGCTGTCAAATTTCCATCGGCTAAGGTAACCAAGCGCTTTCAGACGGCCTTGATAATAAGCAAGAACCAGGCTCTGCTGTTGTCCTGATGGGCAGCGGCAGTGCAGCAAACTTTCGCCATACGTGCTGATTTTGCTCAGCTTGATTGATCGCAATGTGGACTGACGGGCGGGTTCTACATTTTTCGTTTGATTGCTAGTGAGCAGCACAAAACAAGGGGAGAGCATGCGCAAGCACGTATCCAACGGAAAGCCTCTGGGAATGAACATCGTTCTCAGGCCCGCAAACAGCAGTTACCCGAATGCGCCCGCTGTGGAGCGCATCGAGGCCGGCCCGGCCTTGAAGAAGAGCCGCGTCGGCAAGCTCCATGGCCGGCCGTACCCGGTCCAGTTCCGGAACCAGGGTGCATACGACGCCTGGAAGCAGGCACTGGGCGGCGGCCCGGAATGGACGCGGTGAACAGACCCGGAGGCGACGTGCTGGAGCATCCGCCATGAGATCCAGCAGCAACTCAACGACATGCGTACGGGCAGGCACGACAGCATGGAAGCCGAAGGACGGGCGCAGGTCGACGCGCGTATGCAGGCCATATCGATCAGCGCAAGCCTGAAGTACGAACTGCAGAAAGGGGCGATCATCGAGGCGACGCTGGCGCTCGAGACTCTGCTGCTCAATTCCGACATGGACCTGGACCTGCCGATGAAGATGGTTGTGGCTCCTTAGAGCCGCTAACACAAGCCCCATGGCTGCGTTGCATTCGTCTCGCCGTACTAGCGTACTGTCTTCGACGATGCGCCTTGCCCTAGGGCTTGTGTTAGCGGCTCTTAGCCTGCACAATATCTCAGGTTTGGTCCGGGGACCGCCCGCCACCTGAACGTGCCGGATTCGGATTTGCCGGACCGTCTGTTCGACGGCGTGTTCTGCTTTTTTACCCCGCTATCGAACCGCCACGGCGATGCAACCGCTAAGTGGACGCTCGAGCTTATTTTCGTCAGCCAGCGCCAGGACTGCTCTAGCGGTCAGGTCGCACTGCTGGGGGAAACGAAGCGGGACGACAAGCCCTTGGGCGAATGGCTCAACCGGGTTCTCGACACGCGAAGGGACGGTCGATAAAGACCTTCTACAAACCCATGTACGCAGCGGTGAGCTATGTGGTCAAGGTCTTCCTCTACATGGCGCTCAGAGACGGTTTAAAAACTCCGAAGCAACTATGATGTCCAAACGGTTCACTCTTGCAGGAGTAGACCATGTGGACAGCAGAGCAGCGCGCGGCATAAGGCCACTCGGCCAAAGGAGCGACGAGGCTACCCGAGTGATATCAGTGACAAAGAATGGAAACTCGTCGAGCCGCTACTGCCGGGAGTAGCCCGTACCGGGCGGCCTCGCAAGACTGCACTTCGCGAGGTCATCGATGCGCTTCGTTACCTGGTCCGTTCGGGCTGCGAATGGCGCATGCTGCCCAACGATTTCCCGCCCTACCAAACGGTGTACTACTGGTTCAGACGCCTGATGCGACGCTTCCTGTTCCGAACGATTCACGACCTGGCACTGATGCTCGACCGAATGTGCGAGCAGCGTGAAGTCGTTCCCTCGGCCGGCATCGTCGACAGTCAGTCAGTGAAAGCGCCCGGTGCACGTGAACGCGGGTATGACGCTCACAAGAAGATCAGTGGGCGAAAGCGGCACATCACCGTCGACACCGATGGGCGACTACTGGCGGTGAACCTCACGCCTGCCCACATCGCTGATTCGACTGGTGCCCAGCTGGTACTTGATGCCTTGTTCAAGCGCTGGCCCTGGGTAAAGCATTTGTTCGGTGACGCAGCCTACGATCGACGAACCTTGCTGGACAAGGCAGCTTATCTCGGCTTTACCGTCGAAGTCGTGCGTGGGCTGCAGGGGCAGGACGGCTTTCAGGTACAACCAGCGGCGCTGGGTCGTAGAGCGCACGTTTGCATGGCTGATGCGATACCGCCGTCTGGTCCGCGATTACGAGCAGCGCCTCGACGTATCTTGAATCGCCACCACTATGCTAGAGACTTCTGAGCCATAATTCTAGGCAAAGGAGTTAACATGAGTGGGAAGTAGTACACGGAAGAATTCAAGATCGCGGCGGTCAAGCAAGTGACTGATTGTGGGCACCCAGCGGCCGAGGTAGCCGAGCGGCTTGGGGTGAGCATTCATAGCATCTATGCCTGGACGAAGCACTACAGTGTCCCCGAGGATGAGCGCAAGGCACAGGACGTACAGGCCGACGAACTAAAACGCCTGAAGGCCGAACTCAAGCGCGTCACCGAGGAGCGCGACATCCTGCGAAAGGCCGCGGCGTACTTTGCCAAGACATCAGGGTAAGGTACGCCTTCATTCATCAGCATGAAACGGTGTTTTCGGTTCAGCGCATGTGCAAGATGCTGAAACTTCATCCCAGCGGTTACTACGCTTGGCGTGTTAATCCCGAAAGTCTGCGTGCAAAGGAAAATCGGCGCCTGCTCGGATACATCAAGCAGTCGTGGCTGGAAAGCGGTGCGGTGTACGGGTATCGCAAAATCTTCGACGATTTGCAAGAGCTCGGCGAACGATGCGGTATCAATCGGGTTTATCGCTTGATGCGCAGCGAAGGATTCGATCTCAACTGGCTACGCCAAGCGCAAGTACAAAAACGGTGGAGCGCCATCTTTCGTGGCGCCCAACCATTTGCAGCGCCAATTCGATGTGATCGAGCCAAACCAAGTCTGGGTAACGGACATCACGTACCTGCGCACTTACGAAGGTTGGCTTTACCTGGCCGTGGTAATCGATTTGTTTTCACGCCAGGTCATCGGTTGGTCGATGAGTTCGCGTATCGAAAAAGAGCTGGCGATGAATGCTCTATTGATGGCGGTGTAGCGTCGAAAACCGACGGCCGACGTTCTGGTGCATTCCGATCAAGGAAGTCAATTCAGCAGTTACGACTGGCGCGACTTCCTCGAATCACACAATCTGGTGCAGAGCATGAGCAGGCGCGGTAACTGTCACGACAATGCAGTTGCCGAGAGCTTTTTCCAACTGCTGAAAAGAGAGCGAGTTCGTCGCAAGGTCCATGCGACACGCGATGAGGCCAAGCAGGACGTCTTCGACTACATCGAAGATGTTCTACAATCCGAAGCGGCGCCACAGCTTCCATGAACGGCTGTCGCCAGTCGAGTTTAAAAAGCGGCATTTCTTACGGCTGCAGAGTATCTAGGAAAATGGTAGCGATTCACAATGCATTTTTGGCAATGCGAATGTCGCCTAGAAGTTTTCCTGGCTCTCCTGCATTGGCGAAGCCCGCTCGGAAATGGGGTTACACAGCGGTTACATGAAGCCCAGAAAGCAAAAAGCCCAACCATAAAGGCTGGGCTAAGTGCTTGATTTTATTGGTGCCGGCTGCAGGACTCGAACCCGCCACCTGATGATTACAAATCAACTGCTCTACCTGATGAGCTAAGCCGGCAATATAGGCAGAATTATACCCTTATTTGATTCGGGTCAACGTAGGCCGACCGCCTTTTTTCGGTGGTTCGTTGTCGCCGTCGGTTGGATGCGACACCTCGGATGCTGTTTTGGCGGGCACGGACGTCAAACCCGGTGCCGGCGCGTCGGATACCGCCGGCTCGGACGAGGGCAAGGGCGCTGCCGACGGCGCAGGTGCCGCCGCCAGCGTCGGTGCCGAAGACGCCGGCGTATCGGCTGCCGTCGTGCTCACGTCGAACGCCATGCCCTGGCCATTTTCGTTGGCGTAGATCGCCAGCACGTTCTGCACCGGAATGTACAGCTCGCGCGACACGCCGTTGAAACGCGCGCGGAAGGTAATGGCGTCATTGTCCATCTTCAGCCCGGACGTGGCGCCGTAGCTGATATTGAGGATGATCTCGCCTTTCCGCACGTATTCCATCGGAACCGTGGTCGCGGCATCGACCTTGACCGCCAGGTAGGGTGTGTGGCCGCTGTCCGTGCACCATTCGTAGATGGCGCGCAGCAGGTACGGCTTGGTGGAAATGTCTGGCATGTTTGGAATTCGGGTTGCATCGAATTGTTGCATGCCAGTGTAATCCGAATCGCCACGCGGCGTCGGACAACTGGCGTGCAACGGTGTCCTGCAGCGAGCAGGGGCCGCTTAGCGGCGCATCACCTTTTCGGACGGGGTCAGCGCTTCGATGTAGGCCGGTCGCGAGAAAATGCGCTCGGCGTATTTCATCAGCGGGGCCGCGGTCTTCGACAGTTCGATGCCGTAGTGGTCCAGGCGCCACAGCAGCGGGGCGATCGCCACGTCCAGCATCGAGAACTCGTCGCCCAGCATGTACTTGTTCTTCAGGAACAGCGGGGCCAGCGTGGTCAGGCGGTCGCGGATTTCGGCGCGGGCCTTGTCGTGGCTCTTGTCGGTCACCTTGTTGCGCTCGTTTTCGAGCGTGTTCACGTGCACGAACAACTCTTTCTCGAAGTTGAACAGCATCAGGCGGGCACGGGCGCGCATCAGCGGGTCGGCCGGCATCAGCTGCGGGTGCGGGAAGCGCTCGTCGATGTACTCGTTGATGATGTTCGATTCGTACAGGATCAGCTCGCGCTCGACCAGGATCGGCACCTGGCCGTACGGGTTCATCGTCGAGATGTCCTCGGGCTTGTTGAACAGGTCCACGTCGCGCACTTCGAAGTCCATGCCTTTTTCGAACAGGACCAGGCGGCAGCGCTGGGAGAACGGGCACGTGGTGCCGGAGTAGAGAACCATCATGGTTTATAGTTCCTTCAAGAAACAAAGGGGTGAAGGCCAAATGGCTCACCCCGAATAGACATTGCCCGCATTATAACCGGGCAATCAAATCACTTGACGTCTTTCCAATACGAAGCATTCAAGCGCCAGGCCAGGAAGGCGAACAGGGACAGGAACAGCACCACGATCGCACCCAGGCGCTTGCGCAGGTCGCGGGTCGGTTCGGCCATCCATTCCATGTACGCCACCAGGTCGGCCACCTGGGTGTCGAACTCCTGCGGGCTGACGCTGCCCTTCGTGACTTCCTCGAAGCCGGCGAAGCGGTGCACCGTCTTGCCCTTCTCGTGCGGATCGGGTTCCTCGACCATTCTGGCGGTGCGCACGCCCTGCATCTGCCACAGCACGTGCGGCATGGCGACGTTCGGCACCACCAGGTTGTTCCACCCGGTCGGCCGGGTATCGTCCTTGTAGAAGGTGCGCAGGTAGGTATACAGGTAGTCGCCGCCGGTGCCGGCGCCGGAGGCGCGCGCACGGGCGATCACCGACAGGTCCGGCGGCGCCGCGCCGAACCAGGCCTTGGCGTCGTCCGTGCGCATCGCGACCTTCATCATGTCGCCCACCTTCTCGCCCGAGAACAGCAGGTTGTTCTTGATCTGGTCTTGGCTCAAGCCCAGGTCCCGCAGGCGATTGTAGCGCATCGACGATGCCGAATGACAGTTCAGGCAATGGTTGATGAACAACTTGGCGCCGTTCTGCAGCGAGGCGATGTCGGTGCGCTCGGGGGCGCGGTCGAGCGGGAAGGTGCCTTCGTTCGCGAGAACGCATCCGGGCAGCAGCGCAAGCACCGCGATCAGCTTCTTCATGAGATTCATGGTTGTCCTTTGGCTCTATCCAAGTCAATGCGCGGTCCAGGTCACACGCTTGGGCAGCGGCTTGAAGCGGCCCATCGTGCTCCACCATGGCATCAGGAGGAAGAAGCTGAAGTACAGCAGCGTCGCCAGCTGGGCGATCAGCGTGTAGGTCGGGGTTGGCAGCTGGGTGCCGAGGTAGCCGAGCACCAGGAAGCACACGAAGAACACGCCGTACACGGCCTTGTGCCAGCCCGGGCGGTAGCGGATCGAGCGCACCGGCGAGTGGTCGAGCCAGGGCAGCAGCGCCAGGATCACGACGGACGAGCCGAACAGCACCACGCCCCAGAACTTCGCTTCCAGCGTCAGCATCCCGATCTCGAGCACCACGGCCAGCACCGTTACCGCGATCTTGGTGGTGTACGACAGGCGCGAGCGCAGCCAGATGAACACGACGTAGGCGGCCACGCCGGCCATCACCACCCACATGAAGTCGGAGGTGGTGGCGCGCAGCACCGAGTAGAACGGCGTGAAGTACCAGGTCGGCGCGATGTGCGGCGGGGTTTTCAGCGAGTCGGCCGGCAGGAAGTTGTTGTATTCCAGGAAGTAGCCACCCATTTCCGGCGCGAAGAACACTACCGCGCTGTAGATCAGCAGGAACACCGAGACGCCGAAGAAATCCTTGGTGGTGTAGTAGGGGTGGGAGGGAATCGTGTCCACGCCATGGCCGTCCGGTCCCAGGTTGTCCTTCACCTCGATGCCGTCCGGGTTGTTCGAGCCGACTTCGTGCAGCGCGATCAGGTGCGCCGCGACCAGGCCCAGCAGTACCAGCGGGATCGCGATCACGTGGAAGGCGAAGAAGCGGTTCAGGGTGGCGTCCGACACCACGTAGTCGCCGCGGATCCACAGCGAGAGGTCCTGGCCGATGCCGGGGATGGCGCCGAACAGGTTGACGATCACTTGCGCGCCCCAGAACGACATCTGGCCCCAGGGCAGCAGGTAGCCGAAGAAGGCTTCGGCCATCAGGCACAGGAAGGTGGCGAAGCCGAACAGCCAGATCAGTTCGCGTGGCTTGCGGTAGGAACCGTACATCAGCGAACGCGTCATGTGCAGGTAGACCACGATGAAGAAGGCCGAGGCGCCGGTCGAGTGCATGTAGCGCACCAGCCAGCCCCACGGGACTTCCTTCATGATGTATTCGACCGAGCCGAACGCCAGGTTGGAGTCCGGCTTGTAGTGCATGGTGAGAAAGATCCCGGTGACGATCTGGATCACCAGCACCAGCATTGCAAGTGAACCGAAGATGTACCAGACGTTGAAGTTCTTCGGTGCGTGGTAGCGGCCCCACTGTTCCTGCCACAGCTTGGACAGGGGGAAGCGGTCGTCGATCCAGGCCAGCGCCTTCTGGCTTTTCGGTGCGTCGGCCGGGAGTTTTGTTTCCTTGAACGCTGCGCCCATCTTATGCCTCGCCTTTCTCGTCTTTGCCGATCACGATCTTGTTATCGGCCAGGTACATGTACGGGGGGACATCGAGATTGGTCGGTGCCGGCTTGTTCTTGAACACGCGGCCCGCCAGGTCGAAGGTGGAACCGTGGCAGGGGCACAGGAAGCCGCCGTGCCAGTCGTCCGGCAGGTTCGGCTGCGGCCCCTCCTGGAAGCGCGAGGAGGGGGAACAGCCCAGGTGCGAACAGATGCCGACGGTGACCAGCACATCCTTGTGTTCCTTGCGCGCGCGGAATTCGTTTTTCGCGTACTCCGGCACGTCGAGCTGGAAACTCTTTTCGGATTGGGGATCGGCCACCAGGCTGTCGTTCTTCGGCAGCGTGGCCAGCATTTCCGGTGTGCGGCGCAGGATCCAGACCGGCTTGCCGCGCCATTCGACGACTTTCATTTCGCCAGGTTTGACGTCGGAGATATCGACCTCGACGGGCGCGCCGGCTGCTTTTGCCCGTTCGGACGGTTGAAGCGTACTGACCAGGACTCCGGCCGTTGAAACACCGACGACACCACCCGCCGCGCATGTAGCCACGAGCAAGCCTCGCCGGCCTGAATCGACCTGCTTCTCATTACTCATACTAACTCCATTCGTCATCTGCGAAATGTTGCACTGCAATGCCTTGCAATACGTTAAAAGCCATTATTGCAACAATCGATTATATGTGAACAGTTTTGCAAATTAAAGAAAAACGTGCCGCCAATAATCGGACTGCCCAGCCTGCATAATCCGGTGTCGTCCCGCAGCGCCATCCAGCCGTGCTGCCCTGCATGCCGTCGGGCTGGCGCGCCTTCCTGTATCATCCCCATGCGATATGCAAAGAACAAGGAGCGCACACATGGCCATGCTGGAAGAATTCAGGAAATTCGCGATCAAGGGCAACGTGGTCGACCTTGCGGTCGGCGTGATCATCGGCGGCGCGTTCGGACGCATCGTCGATTCGTTGGTACAAGACGTCATCATGCCGCCGGTCGGGAAGTTGTTCGGCGGCCTGGATTTCGCAAGTTATTACATTCCCTTGAACCACCAGGCCTACGGCCTGCCGCTGGCCGAGGCCAAGAAGGCCGGTGCCGTGCTGGCTTACGGGAACTTCCTGACCATCCTGCTGAACTTCCTGATCCTGGCTTTCGTGATCTTCCAGATGGTGCGTCTGATGAACCGCTTGCGCAACCAGTTCCAGAAGGCGGAGGACGACAAGCCCGCGCCGGTGCCGCCGACGCCGGAAGACGTCCTGTTGCTGCGCGAAATCCGCGATTCACTGAGAAAATAGGTTCCAGGTTCAGCCATGCGCCGCTACTGGCTCCTGTTCGCGCAAACCGTCACCATCGCGCTGGGCGTGTATGCGGTGATCGCGGCGCTGCGCCTGGGCTGGCCGGGCGGCGATCCGCTGGAGCGTGCGCCGGCGCAGGTCGGGATCGGCACGCCGGGGCGTTCGATCCCGGTGCTACAGGCGCCGGCCCTGGGCGGCGGGCCGGGCAGCTACCGCGATGCGGCCGGACGCGCCATGCCGGCGGTGGTCAACATCCTCACCAGCAAGGCGCTGCGCGAAGCGCATCCCTTGCTGAAAGACCCGTTCTTCCGCCGCTTCTTCGGCGACAAGATGCCGCCGCAGGAGCAGATGGCCAGCCTCGGTTCGGGCGTGATCGTCAGTGCGGACGGCTATATCCTCACCAACAACCACGTGGTCGAGGGCGCCGACGAGATCGAGGTCGGCCTGGCCGACGGGCGCAAGGCCGATGCCAGCGTGGTCGGCACCGATCCGGAAACGGACCTGGCCGTGATCCGCATCAAGGAAAAGAACCTGCCGGTGATCGTGCTCGGCGAACCCGACCAGGCGCGTGTGGGCGATGTGGTGCTGGCCATCGGCAATCCGTTCGGCGTGGGCCAGACCGTCACCCTCGGCATCATCTCGGCGCTGGGACGGAACAACCTGCACATCAATCATTTCGAGAATTTCATCCAGACCGACGCCGCGATCAACTTCGGCAACTCGGGCGGGGCGCTGGTCGACAGCCGCGGCAACCTGCTCGGCATCAACTCGGCGATCTATTCGCAGACCGGCGGCTCGGTCGGCATCGGTTTCGCCATTCCCGTGTCGACCGCGAAGACGGTGCTGGACTCGATCGTCAAGCACGGCCAGGTGGTGCGTGGCTGGATCGGCATCGAATCCCAGGACATCACGCCCGAGCTGGCCGGCAACTTCGGACTCGGACGCGAGCGCGGCGCCATCATCGCCGGCGTCGTGCGCGGCGGCCCGGCCGACCGCGCCGGCATGCGCCCCGGCGACATCCTGCTGGCCGTCAATGGCCGCAAGGTCGGCAACACCAACGACATGATGAACCTGATCGCCGAACTGCCGCCCGGCGACAAGGCGCCGATGACCGTGATGCGCAAGCACCGCGAGACGACCCTGACCGTCACGGTGGGGCGCCGGCCGCGCCAGGCCCCCTGATTTTCCTATAACCTGTTACCGGAACTTCCATGCACCTGCGTGACCTGACGCAATTTCTTACCGAGCTCAAAGACAACAACACCCGTCCCTGGTTCGTCATGAACAAGCCCCGCTACGACATCCTGCGGGCCGAGTTCGTGGACGTGCTGGCCGAACTGATCCGGGAAATCGGGACCTTCGACCGCCAGGTCATCGCCTGCGACCCGAAGAAGGCGATGTTCCGTTTCCAGCGCGATACCCGTTTTTCGCACGACAAGACGCCCTACAAAAACCATTTTTCGGCCGGGATCGCGCCGGGCAACAAGCGCCGTCCCAGCGAGGGCGGCGGCCCAACCTATTATTTCCATATCGAAGCCAACGGTACGCTGCTGTTCGGTGCCGGCGAATACCTGCCGCCGGCGGCACGCTTGAAGGCGATCCGCGAGCACGTGGTCAACGATGCGACAGGATTCTCGAAAATGTTGAAGAATAAACATCTGCGCGAAACCTATGGCGACCTGAATCCGGAAGACAAATTGCAGCGCCCGCCGAAAGGCTTCGACCCGAACCATCCGCTGGTCGAATACCTGAAGCTCAAAAGTTATTTTGTCTGGATCGAAACCCCGCTGGACATCAATGCGCCGGAACAACTGGTGCCCCGGCTCGCGCAGGGATTCAAGGATGCCACCGCGCTCGTCACCTGGCTGCGCGGGGTGCCGCAAACTTACGACGAGTAATCATTGGAGAGAAACATGGCCTTGCAACATGCAGTATCGGGTGAACGGATCGCGCTCCAGCGCGGCGAGGACGACATCGCGAACTTCACGTCGATCGCGTTGATCAAGACCGATCACATGGAACTGATCCGGCTGGTGCTGCCGAAGGACAAGCCGATGCCGGAACACTGGGTCGAGGGAGAAATGACCTTGTTGTGCCTGGAAGGCGAGATCGTGTTCCAGGCCCACGGCCGCACCACGATCCTGAAGCCGAACGAGATGGTGTACCTCACCGGCGGCGAACCGCACGCGATCAGCGCCAACGAGGATGCGGTGGGCTTGATGACGATCCTGCTGCACCCGGGCGACAACAGCGGCGGCCCGACCGGACGCAGCGCGCCGAACGTCTGACGCTGCGGCACGCCATTCGCATGGCAAGCCGGTGCTGACGGGTAGAAGGGGTAGGGTGGACGGCTTGCCGTCCACGCGATGATGGCTGGCGGACGCGTCCACCCTCCACGACTTACGTCAGCTCATTGCGCGGATCCCGCGCCAATAATTGCCCGGCCATCTCGGCCGCGGGAATCCCGTCGAACAGCACACCGGCCACCGCATGCGTGATCGGCATGTCGACGCCCATCTTGCGCGACAGTTCGCGCACGGCCTTGGCGCAGGGCACGCCTTCCGCCACGTGGCCCAGTTCGCGCACGATGGTGTCCAGTTGCTTGCCCTCGGCCAGCGCCAGCCCGACGCGGCGGTTGCGCGACAAATCGCCGGTGCAGGTCAGGATCAGGTCGCCCATCCCGGTCAGGCCCATGAAGGTAGCGGCCTGGCCCCCCAGCGCGGTACCCAGGCGGGTGATTTCAGCCAGGCCGCGCGTGATCAGGGCCGCGCGCGCATTCAGGCCCAGGCCGAGGCCGTCGGCGGCCCCGGTAGCGATGGCGAGGATGTTTTTCACGGCGCCGCCGACCTCCACGCCAACCATGTCGTCGCAGGCATACACGCGCATATTGCCGCCATGCACCAGACTGACCACGCGCTCGCGCAGTGCGGCCGAGGCGGAGGCCACGGTCAGCGCGCATGGCAGGCCGCGCGCCACTTCCTGGGCGAACGACGGGCCGGACAGGGCGGCGCCGGGGATGGCTTCGCCCAGCACCTCCTGCACGACCTGGTGCGGCAACAGGCCGGTGTCGTACTCGAACCCTTTGCAGAGCCAGACGATGTTCGGAATGGCGCGGCCCTTCAGTTGCTGCAGCAGCGGACGCAGTCCGGCCACCGGGCAGGCCGCGATCAGCAGCGGGGCGGCGTCCGACGCGACGGTCGTGACGTGCGCGATCGCTTCCTCGACATCGGCGCTGATCCGCAGGCTCTCGGGAAACGGAAAACCGGGCAGGTAATCGGTGTTCTCGCGCGCGGCGGCGCTGCGCGCCATTTGTGCGGGGTTGCGGCCCCACAGCAGGACGTCGTGGCGCGCGGCCAGCGCGAGCGCGACCGCCGTGCCCCAGGCGCCGGCGCCGAGGACGGTAATGTTCTGGACTTGTTTGGCTTCGTGCATAGGAATGGGGAATAAAGGCCGGGCGTCGGTTACATGCCCCAGACCTCGGATGCCTTGATGTAGCCGCTGATGCCGTCGCGGTGGCGCACGCGCACCCAGGGGCCGGTTTCCGGATCGACCAGTTCGAGCAGGACGTTCTTGTCGGCCGTCATGACGACCGGCGCGCTGTCGTCGGGCGTCGCACGCACCTTGGCGGACGTTACCTTGACGATCACGTTGCGTTTCGCGGACAGGCCGCGCAATTCGGTCCAGGCCATGTCGCCCGCGGCATCGCGCACCTTGACCCAGTCGCCGTAGCTGAGCACGACCTCGAGCGGCATGCCGCTGGGGGCGACGAACAGTTTGCCGCCCTTGGGCGACGGGGCGTCGTACAGGACCACGGGACGCGCGCCCACGGTCTTGAAGTCGAACGCATGCGCGCCGAACGAGGCCAGCAACAGCAGGCCACCGCAGAGCAGGCGGGGAAGATATAGGGAAAAACGCAGGGTAAAACGCATGAAGGCCTTTGGGAAAACGAAATACGCCAAAAGGCAGGGCAGGTTCCAGGTGCCATCCTGCAAGGACAACACCCGAAACCGATGAGGTGCTACAACGAAACTACGGTATTACTGGATGCCGGCCGGGGTGCCTGCGGTGCCAGCCTGCGCGGCCAGCGCTTCGCGGCGCTGCTGGTAGAACACCTCGAAGTTGATCTCGGCCAGGTGCACGGGCGGGAAGCCGGCACGGGTGATCACGTCGGCGATATTGCTGCGCAGGTAAGGATAGATGATGTTCGGGCAACCGATGCCCAGCAGCGGATCCATCTGGTCAGCCGGGATGTTGCGGGCTTCGAAGATGCCACCCTGCTTGCCTTCGACCAGGAAAGCGACCTTGTCCTTGACCTTGGCGGTCACGGTGATGGTCACGGTCGATTCGTAGATGCCATCGGCGATGGCTTCGGCGCCGACGTCCAGCGAAACCTCGATGGTCGGGGCTTCCTGCTCGAGGAAGATCGCCGGGGAATTCGGTTGCTCCAGCGACAGATCCTTCAGGTAAATACGCTGGATTTGGAATACGGGTTGCAGGTTTTCGTCAGCCATGGAATGCTTTCGTTTAATTGTAAGAAGAACAGCTAGCGCCATTCCAGAAGCTGAGATCCTTGGATCTCAAAGCGTCGGCAATTGTATCAAAACCAATTCGGTTGCAATAGGCATTCTGGGACAACTTCGGCGCCCCCTCGGACCGCCGTGCGGGCGGGACGGGCGCCGCCCGTTCCGTCATGCCATCAAGCTGTTTCGCCCTTCAGCAGGGGATCCAGGCGGCCCGCCTGGTCGAGCGCGTACAGGTCGTCGAAGCCGCCGACATGGGTGTCGCCCACGTAGATTTGCGGCACGGTGCGGCGGCCGGTGCGCTGCATCATGATGACGCGCTGTTCCGGGTCGAGGTCGACGCGAATGCGTTCGATTTCAGTCACGCCCTTGGCTTCCAGCAGGCGCTCGGCGCGTACGCAATAAGGGCAGCTGGCGGTGTGGTAGAGAACAACGTGGGCTGTCATGGTAGTTCCTTTCGATTATTTGGTGACGGGCAGGCCGGCAGCCGTCCAGGCCGCGATGCCGCCTTCCAGGCTATAGATATCTGCGAACCCTGCCGTTTTCAACTGGCGCTCCGCCTTGGCGGTCCGGCTGCCGTTCTTGTCGACCACGATCACGGTCTTGATCTTGGTCTTGTCGAGCTCGCCGATTCGATTGCCCAAGTCTGCCAGCGGAATGTTTTTCGCGTCGCGCAGGTGTCCGGCGGCGAACTCGTCGGCGCTGCGTACGTCGATCACGGCGGTGGATTTGCCGCGGTTGATCAGCTGGGTGACCTGCATGGTCGTGGCCAGCCGGCCGCGCGGGCCCACCGAGGTCCACAGCAAGGCAAGACCGGAAATCACGACGACCGCAACGGTAGGAAGATGCTCAAGGATGAAATTCACGAAGGTTCCGTTGGTTGAACTGAATCAGCGCATTATAAAATAGAAGTAGGCCGGTATTTTTTCTGCGAACTTTTTCAAGAAGAGCTTATGTACAAAATCGTATTCATGCGCCACGGCGAATCCACCTGGAATCTGGAAAACCGTTTTACGGGCTGGACCGACGTCGACCTGACCGCCAAAGGCGTCGAGGAAGCGAAGACCGCCGGGCGCCAGCTGCGCGAAGCCGGCTTTACTTTCGACCTGGCGTATACCTCGGTACTGAAGCGCGCGGTCCGCACCCTGTGGCTGGCCATGGACGAAATGGACATGATGTGGCTGCCGGTCAAGAACGACTGGCGCCTGAACGAGCGCCACTATGGCGCCCTGCAGGGCCTGGACAAGGCCGAGACCGCCGCCAAGTTCGGTGACGAGCAGGTGCTGGTCTGGCGCCGCAGCTACGACACCCCGCCGCCGGCGCTGGAAGCAGGCGACGAGCGCACCTCGTTCGCCGACCCGCGCTATGCCGGCCTGGACAAAGCCAGCATCCCGCTGACCGAATGCCTGAAGGACACCGTGGCGCGCGTGATGCCGGCCTGGGACGAGGAAATCGCCCCGGCCATCCGCGCGGGTAAAAAAATCCTGATCTCGGCCCACGGCAACAGCCTGCGCGCGCTGATCAAGATGCTGGACAACATCAGCGACGCTGACATCGTCGGCCTCAACATCCCGAACGGCACCCCGCTGGTGTACGAACTGGATGCCGACCTGAAGCCGATCCGCCATTACTACCTGGGCGACCAGGACGCGATCGCCGCCAAGATGGCCGCCGTTGCAAACCAAGGGAAGGCGAAGTAAGTCTTGCGTTTCCCCGTATCGAAGTCCGCCGCCGGCAAGCTGCTGTGCGGCTTGCTGGCTTGCGCGCTTGCCTTTGGGCCGGTCCAGGCCGAGCCGCGCAAGAGCGCGCGCCCGACCGGGTCGCGCCCGACCGAGCGCAGCAAGCAGAAGGCGGCGGCCGAAGCCTCGCGCGCCGCCATCCAGCAAAAGCTCGGCGCGCTGAAGAAGGACATCAGCCGCACCGAGAGCGAAAAGGAAGACGCGGCCGACGAGTTGTCCGCATCCGAGGAAAAGATCTCGGACGCCAACCGCGCGCTGCGCGAGCTGTCCGACGAACAGGTGGCGACCAATGCCAGGCTGCGCGCGCTCGCCAGCGAGCAGAACGAGCTGGAAAACACCATCGCCGCCCAGAAACAGCAATTGGCCAAGATGTTGCGTGAGCACTATGTTGCTGGCAACGAAGACCGCGTCAAGCTGCTGCTGTCGGGCGACAACCCGAACCGCATCAACCGCGACCTGCAATTGATGGCCTACGTGTCGCAGGCCCAGGCGAAGTTGCTGACTTCGCTGCGCGGCAACCTGGCGGCGGTCGAGGCGAACCACGCGTCGACCCAGAACGCCAAGGACGAACTCGAGGAAATCGCCCAGGAACAGCGCGACCAGAAAGCGCTGCTGGAAAAGGAAAAGGCCAAGCGCGCGACCCTGCTCGCCAATTTGTCGAGCAAGCTGGCGACCCAGCGCAAGGAGGCCAGCAGCCTGGAGAAGGACGAACAGCGCATGAGCGGCCTGGTCGACGAGCTGACCCGCCTCATCCGCGAGCAGGAAATCGCCGCCGCCGCCGAGAGAAAGCGCCAGCAGGCGCTGGCCGCCGCGCGCGCAAAAGCCGCCGCCGAAGCCAAGGCGCGCGCGCTGGCCCGCGCCAAGGCGTTGCAGGCCGAGCGCGAACGCCTGGCGCGCGAAGCGGCCAAGACCGGCAAGCCGGCGAAACCGCTGCCGGTGCCGCAGGAACCGAAAGTGGCGGACGAACCGGCGCCGGAAGAAAAGGCGCCGCCGCCGCAGCGCAGCGCCGACACCGCGCTGGCGTCCAACCTGCCGAGCGGCGCCTTCGAGAGCCTGCGCGGGCGCATGCCGGCGCCGGTGGCCGGCAGGGTCGCGGCGCGCTTCGGCACCAAGCGTGCCGACGGGCCGGCCTGGCGCGGCATTTTCTTCAAGGCGTCCGAAGGCGCCGAGGTGCGCGCGGTGGCGCCGGGCCGCATCGCCTATGCCAAGTGGATGCGTGGCTGGGGCAACGTAATCATCATCAACCATGGCGGCGAATATTTGTCGATTTATGGCTTCAATGAAACGCTGGTGAAACAAGCGGGTGATACCGTGAAGGCCGGCGACGTCATTGCCACGGCCGGCAATACCGGTGGCAACGAGGAATCGGGGCTATACTTCGAGCTCAGGCATCTGGGCAAGCCGATCGACCCGGCGGGCTGGGTCAAATTCTAGGGCGGTTCACGGAACAAGCATGGGCAACAAACTCAAGAACTTCGGTCTGATCGGCATCGGCATGGTTGCCGGGGTGGCCGCGTCGGTCCAGTTGTCGGCGCTCGCGCAAAAGGGCGGCGAGGCCCCGTTGCCCCTGGACGAACTGCGCCAGCTGGCCGATGTCTACGGCCTGATCAAGAGCGACTACGTCGAAAAGGTCGACGACAAGAAGCTGCTGTCCGAAGCCATCGCCGGCATGGTCGCCTCGCTCGACCCGCATTCGGTCTACCTGGACCAGAAGGACTTCGCCGACATGCAGGAAGAGGTCGCCGGTAAATTCGTCGGCATCGGCGTCGAGGTCGCCATGGAAGACGGCTACGTCAAGATCGTGACCCCGATCGAGGACACGCCCGCCTACCGCGCCGGCATCAAGGCCGGCGACCTGATCACCCGCATCGACAACGTGCCCGTGAAAGGCCTGTCGCTGGACGAAGCCATCAAGCGCATGCGTGGCGAAGCGCACAGCAAGGTGATGCTGACCATCGCCCGCCGCGGCGCCGATGCGCCCTGGGTGGTGCCGGTCGAGCGCGAGGAAATCAAGGTCGCCAGCGTCAAGGGCCGCATCGTGGAGCCGGGCTATGCCTGGCTGCGCATCAGCCAGTTCCAGGAAGAGACCGTGGACGAGCTGGCCGCCAAGCTCAGGGAACTGTATGCCCAGAACCCGGCCATCAAGGGCCTGGTGCTGGACTTGCGCAACGATCCCGGCGGCCTGCTGCCGAGCGCGATCGGCGTCTCCAGCGCCTTCCTGCCGCAGAACGAGGTGAT
>Ga0308156_1001448_pt1 | contig 27836 bp, 25 predicted proteins | sample PhyAR2_FD_201041 | JGI IMG/M metagenome (GOLD analysis project Ga0308156, IMG submission 201041) | Phyllosphere microbial communities from UC Gill Tract Community Farm, Albany, California, United States - DLSL A.R2 | ecosystem: Host-associated > Plants > Phyllosphere > Unclassified | place: USA... | reverse complement strand
AAAAGGCCACGCCGCTAAGTAGCACCGGACGCCGCCCGATACGGTCAGAGAGGGGGCCAAGCAGCCATTGCAGCATAATGCCACCGGCCAGATAGGCGGTGAGCGAAGTAGAGACCCACTCCGGCCCAACCTTAAATTCCTGAGTCACCAGCAGCATGCCGGGCTGGATCATGTCGTGAGCGATATAGGTAGCGAACTCAAACAACACCAGCGACAGCGGGAAGATCAGATGTCGTCGGGTCAGTTGCGCGACCGGTTCAAAAGAAACCATTACGGATACCTGCGATAAAGCCATTAAAAAAGCGGCCACCAGGGTGACCGCATAATTTCAGCGTGACGGTGTAACGCTTATCGCCAGCGGGCGATCGGGTTATTCAGCGTTCCGGCGAACTTGAGGTTCTCAGCGGGATCGGCGAGGTTTATCATCTGCTGGTTATTCGCCAGCTGCAGGCGGTTCAGACAGGAGCGGGTAAACTCCGGCGCGAACATGTCATAGCGCGCGAACTTAGTGGCATGCTCCGGGTGCGCCTGCTGGTAATCCTTCACGCACTGCGCCACCGCCTGCCAGAACTCTTCCTCCGGCAGCGTTCCTGACTGATGCAGAATCGCGCTGATAAAGCGGAAGATGCAGTCAAACACATCGGTGAAGATCGAGAGCAGCTTCAGGTTCTCCGGCACATCCACCGCCAGACGCTGCACGCCTTCCGGCAGCACCGCATCCGGATTCATCACGGCGATCTCTTCGCCGATATCCTTCATGTATGCACTGACCGGCACGTTGTTCTCCAGCAGCATGATGAGGTTTTCACCGTGCGGCATAAACACCAGGTCATGCTGATAGAAGCAGTGCAGCAGCGGGCTGAGATAGCAGGTCAGGTAGCGTTCTATCCACTGCTTCGCGGGCAAACCAGAATCCGCTATCAGCGCTGGCAGCAGTGCCTGCTGATGGTGATCGACGTGCAGGAAAGAGGCCATGGTCATCAGACGCTGGCCGGGCTGCAGGCTGGCCGCAGGATTATCCCGCCACAGCGCAGCGAACATCTTTTTATAGGCGGAGTCGCCTTTGATCGCCTGCTCATAGTAGCGGTTGTGATAGCCGACCGCCGCGACTTCGCGCAGGATGCGGAAATCACAGCGATTCAGCCACGCATCGCCAGCAACCAGTTGTTCCAGCCAGCCGTTTATCGCAGGCGTTGTCGCCATATAGTAGGGGGACAGTCCGCGCATAAAGCCCATGTTCAGCACCGACAGGGCGGTTTTCACGTAGCGCTTCGTGGGCTGGCTGCGGTTAAAGAAGGTGCGGATCGACTGCTGCGCCTGGTAAGCATCGTCTCCGGTGCCGAGATAAACAATATCGTGACTGGCGATGTCCGCCGCAAATACGGTCAGCAGTTTGTTCTGCCACTGCCACGGATGCACCGGCATCAGGATATACTCCTCAACCGCCAGCCCTTTATTCACCAGCTGCGCAGTAAACTGCTCCAGGGTGGTGTCGCCCAGTTCATCACGCATCAACTGCTCATAGCTCAGCTCGCTGAGGCTGGAGAAATGGGCGTTGCGGCGATGAACCGCGACCCAGATGAGGTGAACGGGCGCGGCGGCCTCGGGCGCATACGCCAGATAATCATGGGCATCGAAGCCAATACGCCCGTTGTTGGCAACAAAGCAGGGATGGCCTTCGGTCATCGCCGCTTCCACCGTCTGGAAATCGGCTGAGACCAGCGCCTGGCTGTCAGGATTATTCTTCTGCAGCTTATAAACGCTGCTGCACAGCGTGCTGCTGATCTCTTCCATGTAGGTCGCCAGCAGTGCCTGTGTAATACCGATCTCCCCGTTAAACTCCACGATAAACTTCAGCGCATCCAGCGGCAGATCACGACCGTTCTCCTGCTTGCGCAGTGAGCCGGCGTCAATTTCCCAGTGATCCAGCGCCAGCCGCGACGCCCGGAAATGGTAGCTCGCTTCACCGCCTGGCACCGCAAGCTGATAGCTGCCGTCGCCCGACTCCTGTGGCGTAATGATTTTCTCATGCGCGAATTCGGCAATCGCTTTCCGGATCAGCATGCGGTTTGCCTGCGCCCATTGGTCGCCCGTCAGATGTGTACCGTTCATCAGCGAAGAGGGGGTGTTCATAGTCTGCGACTCCTGCAGTAACGCGTGTTGATAATCTTCCCGCTGGCAAAAGGCCAGCCAGGCGGTTTTATGACCCATGTCGATGGTGTGCTGATAGCGGAACCCGGCACGCTTATTCAGCACGTGAATCTTCTCATTGCGCACATCTGGCTCTACCACCACGCGGCGCACCTCGGGGCGGCTGAACATGTAGTCCATCACCAGCGTGAAGACCTGCCAGCTGAAGGCTCTGATCGGCTGGCTGGCGGGGGCAATCAGAATATGCATGCCGTAATCATCGGGTGCGGCAGGATAAAATTTGCCGACCTCATCGTCGCAGGCGCGATAGCACTCAATCAGGCAGACCGGCTGGTCGTTGCAGCAACCAATCAGCGCAGCATGGGGATCGGCTTTGGTCAGCGTCTGGTAGAACTCAGCGACCTGATTCAGGCTCTGCTGCTGCATGCCCCAGAAGCGGGCGTAATCGCGGGTGACCCAGCGATGAATCAGCGGCGCATCGCTGGCGAGCATGGGCCTCAGGGTGAACTGGCCTGCGGGGCGGGCTGCGCTGAACAGTGTTTGTGAACTCATCTCAGTGCTCCGATTTAGCCGGGAAGGTCTGGAAGGCAATCTGACGCTCGATCGGGTAGACCTCGCGTCCGGTCAGTTCGCGCAGCAGCACCGAGTTGCGGTAACAGGCCATGCCGAGATCCGGCGTAACAAAACCGTGGGTGTGCAGTTCGGCGTTCTGCACGAAGATCTGATTGTGATAATCGATGCTGTAGTTGCGCTGCACGTCGTAGCGGCCTTTGTCATCCCAGCGCAGGCGGGCGTTGATGCCCTCTAAAAACATCGGTGGCTGGTAGTGATAGCCGGTCGCCATCACCAGTCCTTCGGTGCGACGGGTGAAGGTGCAATCCTGCTCCTCCTGATGCAGCGTCAGCTCGAACTCTCCCTGTGGCAGCCAGCGCATAGCGGTCAGCGCCGAGTGAGTAAACAGGTTAACGTTCAGATCGCCGTCGAGCTGTTTGACATACATCAGGTCATAAATGTCGTTAATCAGGCTGCTGTTGATGCCTTTGTAGAGATTCTTGTGGCGCGCATTCAGTTCGTCGCGGGTGCTGGCGGGCAGCGCGTGGAAATAGTCGACCCACTCCGGCGAAGTCATCTCCAGCGTGAGCTTGGTGTACTCCAGCGGATAGAAGCGCGGCGCGCGGGTGATCCAGTTGAGCTGATAGCCAAAGCGGTCGATATCGGTCAGCAGGTCGTAGTAGATTTCTGCCGCGCTCTGGCCGCTGCCCAGCACGGTGATGGAACGCTTCTGCTGCAGTTCCGCTTTGTTGACCAGATAGTGGCTTGAGTGCGTCAGGCGCTGGCGGTGCGGCTGGCTGCACTCCGGCATCCAGGCTTTAGGCCCGGTGCCGAGGATCAGATGTCGTGCCAGATAGTTCTGTTTCTGACCATTCCGGGTGTCGGTCACCTGGAGTTGATAGACGCCAGCCGCCTCATCGTAGCTGACATACTCAACGTGGCTGTTCCAGCGCAGATTAGAGAGCCGTGAACTGGCCCACTGGCAGTACTGATTATACTCTTTGCGCATCAGGAAGAAGTCTTCACGGATATAAAAAGAGTATAATTTCCCCTTTTCCTTCATGTAGTTAAGCAGGCTGTAAGGGCTGGTCGGATCGGCGAGTGTCACCAGATCGGCCATAAACGGCGTCTGCAGATGGGCATTTTCCAGCATCATGCCGGTGTGCCAGTCAAAGCCTGGGTTCTCATCCAGGAAAAGACCGTTCAGTCCCTCAACCGGCTCACTCAGACAGGCCAGACTCAGGTTGAAAGGGCCGATACCGATACCAATAAAATCGTAAACGGAATTATTCATTTCAGAGCTCTCACTGTTTCGCCGCGTTCAGCGCAGACGCACGTACCTGCTCGCGGCCATAGTGCGCGATCAGGCTCAGCACATCTTCGATGTCGGCGATGGTCGTGGTGGGATTTAACAGGGTGAATTTCAGGTACTGACGCCCATCGACTTTGGTTCCGGCAATCACTGCGTTGCCGGAGCGGAAGAGCGCTTTACGGATAGCGGCGTTGATTTCGTCGATCTGTGCGTCGCTGGCGTTTTTGCCGGGCACGTAGCGGAAAATCTGGGTAGTCAGCTCAGGCGCGTGCAGCACTTCGATAGCAGGATGCGCAGTTAACCGCTCATGAGCCGCCTGTGTCAGCTCTATCAGCGTATCGAAAGCGTCACCCAGCGCCGCCGGACCCATCACGCGCAGGGTCAGCCACATTTTCAAAGCATCAAATCGGCGGGTGGTCTGAATGCTTTTGTTGACCAGGTTCGGTGTGCCTTCCTGCTGGGCACTGAGCGGATTCAGGTAATCTGCATGGTGCGTGACATGCTTCAGATTGTGGCTGTCCCGCACAAAGAACGCACCGCAGCTGACGGTCTGGAAGAAAGATTTGTGATAATCGACGGTGACGGAATCAGCCCGTTCAATGCCATTCAGGCGTGAGCGATGATTCTCAGAGACAAGCAGCCCACAGCCGTAAGCGGCGTCAACGTGCATCCATAAACCATAATCGTCACAGAGACGGGCAATCTCCGGCAGCGGATCGATGCTGCCAAAGTCCGTGGTGCCGCTGGTGGCAACCACAGCAATCGGGATCAGCCCTTCACTGCGACATTTCTCGATCTCCTTAGCCAGGCACGCTGCGTCCATACGGTAGTGGGCGTCGTGATCAACGGCGATAACTGCGTCATAGCCCAGCCCTAAAATCGCCATCGATTTCTGGATGCTGAAGTGGCTGAGTTTGGAGGTAAACACTCGCCATTTCGACGCGGTCTCAGGCAGGCCGCGATGTTTAATCAGATGCCCCGGATGATGTGCCGCGCACCAGCTATCACGCGCCAGCAGCATTGCCATCAGGTTGGATTGGGTGCCGCCGCTGGTGAAGATCCCATCAGATCCGGCAGGCAGGCCGATGCGGCCAAGCGTCCAGTCGATCACCTTCTGCTCAATCAGCGTACCGCCTGCGCTCTGATCCCAGGTGTCGACCGAGCTATTCACCGCCGCCATAATCTGCTCAGCCATCAGAGAGGGCAGCACGACCGGGCAGTTCAGGTGCGCCAGATATTTAGGGTGGTGAAACCAGACGGCGTCACGCAGATAGAGCTGACTCAGCTCTGTCAGGGCGTCATCGTTGTTACCCAGCGGACGATCGAGATCGACCTCACTGAATTCCGCCGCCAGTTCATGGGGCAGGATACCGCTGAAAGGCTTCTCAACGCCGGTAACGGTACGGGTCATCAGCGCCAGCACCTCCTGAGTCTGCTGCGACCAGGCCGCCAGTTGCTGATCGTTAAAAATAGCCGTTTCGGCACCGCTGGCATTGGATGCTGGCGCGAGATCCTGTGCCGCCTGAGTGGATGAGCGTAAAAGCATGTTCAGTTCCTGTGCGTTAATACCAGTGACCCTGCCGACGTAAGGTCAGCAGCGTTGGATGTCCGCTCAACAACTCCAGTAAACATAAAACTAACTAACCAGATAAAAACCCTGACCATTAAATGGATTAGTGTTTTCACCTTAAAAAGAGTAAATACCGCATATTATTTGTGGATTTGGCAGCGTTAAACGCTTTGTTATATGCGGATGAGAGTGTAAATGTTAATCATTATCATTCAAATGTTTTGTTGTTAAATTTTATTTATTAGTATGTCTAATGTTGAAAATGTGATGTTGATCACTTTTCTGGATCGGAATAATCCTTTTTTTACTCGGTTTAGCGCCAGCAATTCATTCAGAACTCATCTGCGTGTGTTCCATGTTGGAAACATTAGCTTTGTGGGTTAGAATGTTTCCAACATGGAAAGTTTGAGAGAAAAATGCATATCATCTCAAGAGGGCCGTTCAGGGAAGCGGCAATAATTTATCCAAATCATGCCTCCGCACTGGATGCGGCTTATCTGGTCCTAAGGGACGAAAACTTTGCCACGCCAGATGCGCTGAAAATTCGCTTTCAGAGCCTTGACCGCATGAAGTACCGGGAAAAGTGGTGGGTAATCGATGTGGGCGGAAACAGCCTGAGAATCATGTTTTATGCTGACTTTGATCGCGGCAAAATTTTTATCAAACACATCGTGACGCATGCGGAATATGACAAGCTGGTGAAGAAGTACCGGGAGAGTAAAGAATGATTACCGAAGCAATCCAGGCGACCAATGACCTGGTCAGAATTGTTCCCTTTCTGGGAGGCAGTACCGATAAAAGGGACTACGAGCAGGCGCTGGAACTGGTTGAATATCTGGTTGAGCACCAGCCGGACAGCCCGTTAGTAGAGATACTGTCTGATAAAGTCGCCCGATACGAAAACAGCGCCCCTGAGTTCGCTGCGTTTAACGCGCGTACTGATGCTATTCCGCGCGGAGTAGCACTTTTGCGAGTCATCATGGATCAGCACGGCCTGACTCAATCCTCTTTTGCGGATGAAATAGGGCAGCGCTCTTATGTCAGTCGTATCCTGCGTGGTGATCGTCCTTTGACGGATAAACATAAAGCCCGACTGGCAGCGCGTTTTAACCTGCCGTTTGAAGCATTCGCTGAATAACTTAGCCTGAACTTATATGAGTGCGGTTTTTTTTCTGGAAACTGAATGATGAAGGTATTCCGCAAACAACCAGAAAGCGCTCATTGCCCTTTCTGGTTGCCATTAAGCGTTACTATTACCCTGCATTCGTTTCTACAGGCACCTTCTTTTTAGCCGTAAAGTTATAAATCACTAACAAGCCAAAAATGCCGGTGATAATCATAGTAATGGTTCCCTTATCCATAAAGTGAGCCATATTACCCAGCAGGATGCCGGTGACGCCGAAGTCGGTATCCGAGAAGGTGGTGTTGGTCAGCCCTATCTGTCCGAGTACCGGCAGCAGGGCGACAGGCAGGAAGGTGATTAACAGGCCATGAGCAAAGGCACCGCAAATCGCCCCACGCTTGCCGCCGGTCGCATTACCAAACACGCCAGCCGTAGCGCCACAGAAGAAGTGAGGAACCACACCCGGCAGAATCAATACCCAATGCAGCTGACCGAGAACAAACAGCCCCACCAGGCCACCGACAAAGCTGGAGATAAAGCCAACCAGCACCGCATTCGGGGCGTAGGGGAAAACAATCGGGCAATCCAGCGCCGGTCTGGCTTCCGGAACCAGTTTTTCTGAAAAGCCGGTAAAGGCAGGGACAATTTCAGCCAGGATTAAGCGCACACCCTGCAGAATGATAAAGACACCCGCCGCGAAAGTAATGGCCTGGATAAAGGAGTAAACCAGGTAGTTCTGACCATTGCTGAAATTAGCCTCTACATAGTCTTTACCGGCAGATACCGACAGGATTAAGTAGATAATCATCATCGTCAGAGATATTGAGATGGTACTGTCGCGCAAAAAACTGAGGTTTTTTGGCATGTTCATCTCTTCGGTGGATTTAGATCCTTTACCTACCAAAGAGCCGATCCAGCCTGATAAGACATAGCCAATTGTCCCGGTATGCGCCAGCGCGACATGATCGCCACCAATGATCTTACGCATATAGGGCTGGGCGATTGCCGGGAAGGTGGCCATCAGAATGCCCAACAGCAGTGACCCGGTGTAAATAAGCTGAATACCTTCAAAACCGGCAACCGATAAAATAATCGCGATCATACAGGCCATATAAAACGTCACATGCCCTGAGAGGTAGATATATTTCAGTCGGGTGAAGCGGGCGACAACGATGTTGGCGACCATGCCGAAGGCCATGATCATCGTGGTAGGCGCACCATATTTTGCCAGAGCGATAGAGACCATCGCTTCGTTATTAGGAATGATGCCCTGAACATCAAACGCATGTTTGAAAATGTCGCCCAGTGGCGTCAGTGAACCGACCAGAACGGTCGCACCGCCTGCCAGCACCAGGAAGCCCAGAATAGTTTTTACCGTGCCCTTGATAACATCAGGAAACGGCTTCTTCTGCGCAATCAGTCCGAAAAATGCCACCAGTCCGACTAATATAGAGGGCACTTTCAGCACGTCGACGACGAACTGCAAAAGATTTTGAGTAAACATATTAACCTCGAGGGTAAGGTGTTTATCTAATTATTAGCGTCACTTTTTCTCAAAATACTCACGTATTTTCTGCTCCACTTCTTTCAGGTCAATGATGTTATTAATGATGATGACCTTCTGTTCAGGAAGGTTTGCGCTATAGGCGATGTCTTTGGCCATAACAAAAACATCCGCCACATCGGGGGTGACAGAGCCGAGATCCGAATGTTCCACTTCAGCTTCAACACCGATCGTTTTAAGCACTTTCTTGATGTTCATTTCCATCATGAAGCTGCTGCCTAAACCTGAACCACACACCGCCATAATTTTCATATCAAACCTCATTAACTAATGATTAAAAGTCGCGTTTCAACGGGCAGACTAAACGCCTGATAAAATCGTCATGAGCGCTTCTTTGCTGCTCGCATTGAATATCTGCGCCATGATCTCTTCATCGGACAGCACTTCCGCCAGCTGGGAGATCATTTCGATATGGCTATTACTGTCCGGTGCGGCAAACATGAAAATAGCCTTCACCGGATCGTTTTCTTCGGAGTCAAATTTCACTGCTGTACCCAGCACCACAATCGACAACCCCAGTTTGTGTGCGCCTTGTTCCGGGCGTGCGTGGGGCATGGCAATCTGGGGCGCGATGACAAAAAAGGGGCCGATCTCCTCTTTTTGCTGAATAATCGCATCAATATAATCCTGCGATATTGCGCCCTCACTGAGCAGAGGACGTCCCGCAATAACTAACGCTTCCTGCCAGTCAGTCACGCTTTCGACGTACTGGATTTTCTCGTTATTTAACCACTTAGCCAGGTGTGACATCGTCTTACTCCTCCTGTTTAAATGCGCAATAAAATTTAACTAAACGCATAAACCGTGTGGCGTTTGCCTGCTCCCGGTTACGCATAACCCATCTCATATAAAATTTTCTCAACCGGAACAGGGCCTGTTATGCATTCCGATTTTTCATAAATTCCTGAGTATGTACAGTCAGTTTCCCTCAAAACCCCCGTTATCACTTTTTTAGATAAACTTTCTGTCAGCAGAGCGAGACAAAAATCGAATGTAGTAAAAGGAGGTAACATCCTTAAAAGTCATGATTTTCATGTAGTTATTAAAAAAATATTTTCTCATTGTTCAGATGGGGTTATATTTCACAACGGTCATCACATCTGTACATGTTAAAGGTGTCTAGTCATCCTGATGATGTCCTTCGACGTGTACGGACACAACATGTAAAGTTAAAATATTGCTTATCAGGCTTAACATCAGTGCCAATTTGATAAGTTGATCACATATTCAGCTAGCGGAAGTGGTACTCATCCGGCAATGTCAGGCAGAACTGTACTGACACGGATTAGAGGGAGTCTGTCCTTCACTCAAACGGGAAGAAAGCCAATGGTTGATGGCATTACTGAAAAACAAAAAGAGGTTGTTGATTACATCCTCAATAAAATTAAGGATGATGGCCTTCGACCCGGAGAGAAACTGGATACCGAAATATCAATTGCCAAAAGTATCGGCATTACTCGCGCAACGGTGCGTGAAGCCACACGCATTCTGGTGGAGCAGCAGAGAATTTACCGGGTTAAAGGGTCGGGTATTTTTGTCGGTTCCACGGAGATGAGTAGCCAGGCGAACCGATATCATGTGCTTTCACCTTTTGATTATCAGGCGCAAAGAAATGGTCATAAAGGTGTAAGAAAAATCATATCGGTCAGCATAATCAAGGTTCCTTCTGCTGATATCGCTCAGGCGCTGCGTATTAAAAACAGCGATCAGATCTATAAAATTTTACGCCTGATGTGTTTCGATGACATCCCGGTAGCTCTGGAACATATTCACCTGCCGGTTAATATGTTTAGCAGCATGGAGTTCAGCAAGCTGGAACTATCAAAATATGCCTACATTGAAGAAGTTACCGGTAAGAAAGTGCAGCTAAGGGACCAGCATTTAACGGCCGTCAATCTTACGGATACACAGTCGCTTACTCTGCTTAATTTAGCAGAAGGGGATGCTGTCATTCAGCTTAATGAAACTGTTTATCTCGACGACGGCGTTCCATGTGAAGTGAATGTGGCGCTTATCAACACCCGATTTTTCCCGTTGAAACAAAATTCGCAACGGCCTTAGAAAAATAATCTTGTTTCTGGGCTCAATGCTTTGCTGTGCCCGGATATGACCCTATCAGACAGATTCCTGCCCGGTTTACACCTCTCATTACAGTAGAGGATCTTAATTCCGGATAATGTATAAGGTCCTGTAAATCATCTGGCAGTTGCAATGAGTTATCTCTGACTCAATTGCATTCTTCATATGCTTATTTATCTATCTGGCGACCCGTGCTTCAACATCCTGTGAAGAATGTATTTCAATGCCATGAATTCAGGCTGTCTGAAATTTCTGCAGTCGCGGCTAACAACAGCTGTCATCTCTCCATACGTAAGACGATTTTCTGCAAACCTTTGCCAGTTCGCCGATTTTACTCACCTGAATATCAGGCAACAAATAGCGTTATACGCAAAATATCTGCCTGATTACCTGTTTCAGAGCCCGTTTTCCCTCTTTCACTTCTCACTGTTCTCCATTATGACGAAATCAATAATGCATAAAACAATATGATGTTTTACCAATGATCGACTGCGCAGCACACTGGTCTGCAACCGGAATGAACAAGGACCAGGTGAATGGCATATCGATTAAGTCTGTTAGATAAAGCGCCCGTGCTGCAGGGTGAATCACCCACCGCGGCGCTGCAGCGCACGCTGCAGATGGCGCAGCGGGCAGAGGAGTGGGGTTATCACCGCTTCTGGCTGGCGGAACATCACAACACCGCGCAGCTGGCCAGTCCTTCACCTGAGGTATTGATTGCCTGGATCATTGCCCAGACACGACATATTCGCGTCGGATCGGGCGGCGTGATGTTGCAGCACTACAGCCCTTATAAAGTGGCAGAGAACTTTAATCTGCTCGCTTCGCTGGCGCCGGGCCGCATTGACCTCGGCGTGGGCAAAGCGCCGGGCGGACTTCCACTCTCCACCCATGCGCTGCAACAGGGTGTTGATGCCGCTAAAAAAGGGAGCTTTGCCGAACAGCTTCAGCTGCTGGATAGCTGGCTGAAGCCCGGTCAGGCTGATCCTGACGATGAGGGTTTAGCCGCCACGCCACTGCCGTCACGTCCGGCGAACCGTTTTCTGCTGGGTGCCAGTGAAGAGAGCGCCCGGCTGGCCGCCAGTCTGGACTGGCAGTTTGTCTTTGCCGCTCACCTTAATGGCGACCGCCAGTTGCTGGAGCACGCACTGAGTACCTACTCCCGCCTGAGCCAGGGTCAGCGCGCCCTGGTGGCGGTGCAGGTGGTGGTGGCCGACTCACCCGCCGGGGCTGACCTGCTGGTAGCCAATCTTCGTCACTACCATGTAGCGGTGAAAGATGGCCCCAGCGTCAACGTCGCCAGTCTGGAACAGGCGGAGCGCTATGTGCGTCAGGGTGGATACCGCGATTATCAGATTGAGCCGCGCACGCCGTCACTTCTGAAAGGCACGGCGGCGCAGGTTCATGCCCAGCTGGACGCGCTGCATCATAATTTTGACATTGATGAGTTTGTTATCGACACGCCGATTACCGAGCCGGTTGCACGTCTGCAGTCACTTGAACTGCTGGCCACGCATCATCTGGTCGCAGCCTGAATCCCCGTCAGTGGAGAGTCATCATGAACCCTGAGTCACAACTGATTGAATGGCGACGCGAACTGCACACCTGGCCGGAGCTGTCGGGTCAGGAGTTCGCCACCACCGCGCGACTGCGGGGCTGGCTGCAGGCGGCGGGCATCCGGCTGCTGGACTATCCACTGGAAACCGGCGTGGTGGCAGAAATTGGCAGCGGAGAGACGGTGATCGCGCTGCGCGCCGACATCGATGCGCTGCCGATCCATGAGGCGAGCGGGGTGCGTTTTCACTCCCGCCATCCTGGTGTGATGCACGCCTGCGGTCATGACCTGCACAGCGCGGTGATGCTGGGTGCGGCGTTACAGCTCAACGCACAAGCCGATCGGTTAGCTGGCCGGGTGCGCATCCTGTTCCAGCCCGCTGAAGAGATAGCGCGCGGGGCGCGTCAGTTCATTGAGGCAGGCGTACTGGATAAGGTGCAGGCTATCTTCGGGATGCACAACGAGCCTTCGCTGCCCGTCGGCACCTTTGCCACCCGCAGCGGGGCGTTCTACGCGAATGCTGACAAATTTATTATTCGCGTCACCGGCAAAGGGGCACATGCCGCGTATCCGGAGCAGGGTGTCGACAGCATTGTGACGGCCAGCCAGATTATCCAGGCGTTACAGGGACTCACCAGCCGCAGCTTCAGTGCCCTGGACAGTCTGGTACTGAGCATTACCCGCATCGACGGCGGCAAAAGCTGGAATGTATTACCCGGCGGCGTTGAGTTTGGCGGCACGGCCCGAACCCACGATTTACAGGTGCGCGCCGAACTGGAACAGCGGGTGCGCACGCTGGTTGAGCACTTCGCCGACACCAATGGCGCGCAGGCAACCCTGAGCTGGCATCCTGGCCCGCCAGTGCTGATCAACGATGCGCACTGGGCGACCTTCAGCAGCGAAGTGGCGCAGCAGGCGGGCTATCGGGTGCAGACCGCCGATCTCCATCTGCTGGGTGAGGATTTTGCCTTCTATCTGCAACAGGTGCCGGGGGCGTTTGTCAGCATCGGCAGCGCCAGTGACTTTGGTCTGCACCATGCCAGCTTTACCCCGGATGAGGCGCTGATTGCGCCCGCCGCCGACTACTTCGCCCGACTGGCTCGCCAGGCGCTGCAACATCTTAACGCGCGATGTCGGGAAGCCATTCTGAACTGAATTCATCTGCAACCCGCTACAGCACGACGGTTCTGACCACCGTCGTCGGGCATCGCTACGACTAAAAAAGAGAGAGCATCATGACCACAAGACAACTTCGGCTGGGTACCATTCTGCATGGCGCATCGGGAAACATGTCTGCCTGGCGCCATCCGGCGGCGCAGGCCGATGCCAGTATTAATCTGGATTACGCCAAAAAAATCGCCCGCAAGGCGGAGCAGGGCAAACTCGATTTTCTGTTTGTCGCCGACGGGTTGTTTATTAATGAAAAGTCGATCCCGCACTTTCTGAATCGCTTTGAGCCGCTGACGCTGCTCTCGGCGCTGGCGGGCGTCACTGAACATCTGGGGCTGGTTGGCACGGTATCGACCTCTTACAGCGAGCCCTTCACCGTGGCGCGTCAGTTTGCCAGCCTTGATCATCTCAGTGGCGGGCGTGCAGGCTGGAACGTGGTGACGTCACCGCTGGAAGGCTCGGCCAAAAACTTCTCACGCCAGCAGCACCCGGAGCACGCATTGCGTTACCGCATTGCCGATGAGTATCTGCAGGTGGTGAAAGGATTGTGGGATTCGTGGGAGCAGGATGCTTTTGTACGTGATAAGGCCAGCGGACAATTTTTCGATCCGGCGAAGCTGCACACGCTCGATCATCACGGTGATTTCTTCCAGGTACAGGGGCCGCTGAACATCGCCCGCACGCCGCAGGGTCGTCCGATTATCTTCCAGGCGGGCGCGTCCGACGACGGTAAAAAACTGGCGGCGCGTCATGCTGACGCCATCTTCACCCATCAGCCGACGCGTGAAGAGGCGCAGGCATTTTACCAGGATGTGAAACAGCAACTGGTGGCGAATGGCCGTCAGCCAGACGATTTGCACATCTTCCAGGGTGTCAGCGTGATTGTTGGCGATGATGCCGAGGACGTGGAACGCCAGTATCAGACCACGGCGGCGCTGGTGTCGATTACCGATGCGCTTAACTACCTCGGGCGTTTCTTCGACCATCACGACTTCTCACAGTATCCGCTGGATCAGCCGTTCCCGGATATCGGTGACATCGGTCAGAACAGCTTCCGCAGCACCACCGACGAGATCAAACGCAAAGCTCAACAGCATGGGCATACCCTGCGCCAGGCCGCACTGGAAGCGGCAACGCCACGCCCGCTGTTTCACGGCACGCCGGAAGAGGTGGCGGATGGCCTGCAGCTCTGGTTTGAAACCCACGCCACTGACGGCTTCATCATTAATGGCGGCACGCCCGATACCTTTGAACGTTTTGTCGACCGCGTGGTGCCGATTTTGCAGGCTCGCGGCCTGATGCGCCGCGACTATCCGGGCAGCACGCTTCGTGACAGCTTCGCCCTGAAACAACCCGTTAATCAGTTCACCTCACAATAAGAGCACAAGCCATGAACAAAACATCGCGTCTTATCGCCCTGCTTATTCTGGCGGCCAGTAGCCATGCGCTGGCTGAAGATACCAGCGTCTCCTATAACGGCCAGCGCGTCAGCCTTGAAGCTAACAAAGCGCCGATCAATACCGTGAAGAATCCGGAGGCGATCGCGCAACTGCCTGCGGGTCATCGTTTTGTGGTGCCGGGTTCCTTTACCGTGGCAGTCGCAGCGCTGAACTCCCCGCCGTTAACGGTGTTTTCCGATGACAACAAAACCCTGCTTGGCAGCGAAGTGGATATTGCCCGGCTGGTGGCTGACAGCCTGGGATTAAAACTCAACGTGGTGCCAGCGTCCTGGGAAGACTGGCCGCTGGGCGTGGCCTCGGGCAAGTATGACGCGGCGATCTCCAACATTACCGTGACCAAAGATCGTAAAGAGAAGTTCGACTTCGCCACCTACCGCAAAGATTCACTGGGCTTTTATGTCAAAACCAGCAGCCCGATAAAGTCACTGACCAAAGCAGAAGATATTGCCGGGCTGAGGATCATTGTGGGATCCGGCACCAATCAGGAGGCGATTCTGCTGGCGTGGGATAAAGAGAATCAGGCAAAGGGACTGAAAGCTTTTACGCCGGTTTATACCAAAGATGATGCCGCTCAGACGCTGGCGCTGCAGGCTGGCCGGGCTGATGCCTACTTTGGTCCCAATGTGATTGGTGCCTGGAAAGCGGCACTGACCGGCAAAACCCGTCTGGTCGGCAGCGTCGATGGCGGCTGGCCCAAAGCGGCGCACATTGCCGTTACCGTGAAGAAAGGCAGCGGTCTGGCGGAACCGATCAGCACCGCGCTGAACGGTGTGATCGGCAACGGTGACTATCAGAAGGTGCTGAACCGCTGGGGTGAAGGTGTTGAGAAGATAGATCGTTCCGAAATCAATCCCGCCGGGCTGGGCGACTAAGGAGCTGACCATGAGTGAATCTACTTTTCGCGAAGTTTCACCCGACGCGCCGGAGTTGCAACCGATCCTGGGCGGCCTGTTTGGCGAATATTCCGCACGATATGGCGACTATTTTTCCCGTCGTAACGAGCTGGAACAGGAGCTGACCGAATGGTATCTGCCGCCGCAGGGGCTGTTTATCGTGCTGGAGCGTGACGGCGAGATCATCGCGATGGGCGCTTATAAACCCTATGACCCGCAGACCGCCGAGCTGAAGCGCATCTGGACCCGCAGCGATCTGCGGCGTCAGGGGCTGGCGCTGGTGGTGTTACAGGAGCTGGAGCGTCGCGCCTTACAGGCGGGATATCAGCGGCTGTTTCTCACCACCGGCTTCCGTCAGCCGGAGGCGGTGCGGCTCTATACCGGTCACGGTTATCAGCCACAGTTCGATCTCAGCGGGGATCTGGAGCGTTATGGCCAGCCGCCGCACGACGGACGACTGCGTTTTATCAAAGTGATCGGCGTCTATAACGTCGCCGCGGCAAGTTAAGAGGTGACCATGAGCAAACATCAACATCTGCAGGTGGTGCCGGCACGCTACCCGGCACGCACGGCAGGGGCTATCGTTGCGCTGTTTATTCTGGCAGGCGTGGTGCAGTCAGTGGCCTTTAATCCGCGCTGGGAATGGAGCGTGTTTGCCCGCTGGTTCTTTGATCCGGTGATCCTGCACGGTCTGGGCCAGACGCTGCTGCTGACGCTGCTGGGTACGATATTCAGTCTGTTTCTGGGCGGTCTGCTGGCGCTGGCACGTCTCTCCTCATCGTGGCTGCTGAGTACACTGGCGTGGGGTTATATCTGGCTGTTCAGATCACTGCCGCTGATTGTGGTACTGATCATTCTTTATAACTTCTCCTATCTCTACGACACCCTGTCTGTCGGCATTCCGTTTACCGGCCTCTCCTGGGGGGCGTATCAGACGATTAACGTGCTGGGGCAGTTTCAGGCAGCCGTTATCGGTCTGACGCTGGTGCAGGCGGCCTACAGCGCGGAAATTATTCGCGGCGGGATCCTCGGCGTCGATCACGGTCAGGTAGAGGCCGCGTCCGCGCTGGGTCTCTCCGCCATACGCCGCACCTTCCGCATCATTCTGCCGCAGGCGCTGCGCGCCATTATTCCCACCGCGTTCAACGAGATCATCAGTCTGGCGAAAGGCACATCCGTGGTTTATGTGCTGGCGATGCCGGAGCTGTTCTACACCATCCAGATGATCTACAACCGCAATCAGGAAGTAATCCCACTGCTGATGGTCGGTGCCGCCTGGTATCTGATTATCACCACCGTGTTGTCCGTGATTCAGTACAACGCCGAACGCTGGATGGCCCGCAGCGTCACCCGTGAACCGCAACCGTCGCGCTGGCGACAATGGCGCAACCGCGTCACGCCACTTCATCCGACCGAGGAGATCAGCCATGTCCGAAGCCATTGATTACCGCAACTCACACACTACCGGTGCCATCAGCATCACCGGCGTCAGTAAACGATTTGGTAAACATAAAGCGCTGGATGATGTATCGCTGTCACTGGCACCGGGGTCCGTCACGGTGATCCTCGGGCCGTCCGGCTCCGGTAAATCCACGCTGCTGCGCACCATCAATCATCTGGAACGGGTCGACGAAGGATTTATTCAGATTGATGGCGACTACATCGGCTATCAGCAGCGCGGCAATAAGCTGTATGAACTGAAAGAGAAGGCGATTCTGCGCCAGCGCATCAACGTCGGCTACGTGTTCCAGAACTTCAATCTGTTCCCACACCTCAGCGTGCTGGATAACCTGATTGAAGCGCCGATTGCCCATCGTCAGTTAACGAAACCGGAAGCGATACAGCGTGCGGGCGAACTGCTGGATATTGTAGGGCTGCGGCATAAAGCCGATGCGTGGCCGCGTCACCTGTCGGGCGGGCAGCAACAGCGCATCGCGATTGCGCGTGCGCTGATGCTCAATCCACGGGTCATGTTGTTCGATGAGCCGACCTCGGCGCTGGATCCTGAACTGGTGGGCGAAGTGCTGGATGTAATTAAAAAGCTGGCGCGTTCCGGCACTACGCTGGTGATTGTGACGCATGAGATCGGCTTTGCCCGGGAAGTGGCGGATAACGTGGTCTTTATGGTGGATGGCCGGATTGTGGAACAGGGCAGCACCACCCAGGTGCTCAATAATCCGCGTCATGAGCGCACCCGCCGTTTTCTGGCGCGCGTGTTATGAGGGCATTAACGTTAACGGTTCTGACGCTGCTTCCGGCGCTGGCCTGTTCTGCGGCTGAGAAGCTCGATGTCCTGCAAAACGAGACGCCGATTCATGCCCCGGCCAATCCGCAGGCTATTGATAAAATTCCGGCCAATTACCGTTTTATCGAACCGGGCACCCTGACGGTCGCTACCTCGGCGACCAACTCGCCGCCGCTGTCGCTGCTGGCGTCTGATAACGTCACGCGGATCGGCAGCGATCCCGATATCGCCCGACTCCTTGCTGATAGCCTGGGGCTGAAGCTCAGGCTGGTTCCGGCTTCCTGGGAGGACTGGCCGCTGGGCATCAGCGCCGGACGCTATGATGTTGCGATGTTCAATATTGCCGTGACCGAAGAGCGCAAGAAGAAGTTCGATTTTGCGACGTATCGCGCCGATAACCACGCTTTTGCGGTGAAAAGCGACAGTCATATCAGCAAGATTAATAGTCCGGCGGATATTGCCGGTAAGCGGATTATCGTCGCCTCGGGCACCAATCAGGAGCGTATTTTACTGAGCTGGGATGAGCAGAACCGGGCTAAAGGTTTGCCTGCGGTAACGCCGATTTACCTGACTGATGATGCCTCCGCGACGCTGACGCTGCTGTCGGGACGGGCAGATGCGATGTTTGGCCCTCACTCTATGGCGGCCTGGAAAGTGGCGTCACGCGGACAGACAAAGCTGGTTGGCAGCGGACCGTTTCGCGCCTGGGTAGCCGTGACCACCAAAAAGGGCAATGGCCTGGCACCCGCGCTGCAGGCTGCGCTGGATGGCACCATCGCAGGCGGGCAGTATCAGCAGGTGCTGGCACGCTGGGGCGAACAGGATGAGGCCATCACTCAGTCCACGGTGAATCCACCCGGCATTGTTTACTGAGTCTGCAGAACCGGCTCGCCTGCTGCGGCCGGTTCTGCGCACTTCAACCTGATGAGCACAGAATTGAACTACACTCTCCAGCGTTAGTGATTTATCCTGCCCGCCTGTTTCCGTAAAATCCTCACTGCGTGGCGGAGTAATTGACCTGGAAGCCCCATGAAAATCAGATTCCTTTCTGCCAATGAGCAAAAGCTGGCGGAGGTGCGCAAAATACTCGAACCTGTCGGGGTCGAAGTTCTGCCCATCGCCCGTCGCATCGAAGAAATTCAGACTGAAAACGAACTCGACCTGGTGCGCGACAAACTGACCAAAGCCTTTTCGCTGATTGGGCGACCGCTGTTTGTGGAGCATACCGGCCTCTATCTGGATGGCCTCAATGGCCTGCCCGCCGGTCTGACCCGCATCTTCTGGAACCGCCTGGACGCTGAGCGCTTTACCGCGCTGGTGCAGGGGCTCGACAGCCAGGCCGTGACGGCCAAAACGGTGCTGGGCTACTGCGATGGTCGCAAAATGTACCAGTTTTCGGGTGAACTGCGCGGCACTATCGCCGCGAAACCTGCCGGAACGCGCGGCTTTCAGTGGGACTGCGTCTTTATTCCCGAAGGCTATGAGCAGACGTTTGCTGAAATGGGCGAACTCAAGAATGAGATCTCGATGCGGCGCATCGCGCTGGATCGCTTCGCCACCTTTTTAAAAACCTCGCGGGGCATGGCATGAAACCTGAACTCAAACGCGCCTATGATTCCGGCAAACTGATTCTGTTTGCCGGTGCCGGTATTTCGCGCAATTTTGGCCTGCCCGAGTGGCATGAACTGATTGCGCATCTTGCTAATGAGCTGGGTTACGATCCAAAAATCTTTAATACCTATGGCACGCACCTGTCGCTGGCGGAGTATTACAAACAGAAAAAAGGTTCGCTTGGCCCGCTGCGCAGCTGGATGGATCGCGAATGGCATCGCCCCGATATTGATGTCCGCTCTTCTGAAATTCATACCATGATTACCCAGGGTAACTTCTCGCGTATCTACACCACCAATTACGATCGCTGGCTGGAAGCGGCGCATGAAGCGCACGGCGTACCCTATTATAAAGTGGCAAACGCCGCGGACCTGGTTTCTCTCACCGAAGATAAGCGTCACATCATCAAGCTGCACGGTGATTTTGATGATGACACCTCAATCGTGCTCGATGAGAGCAGCTATTTTGAACGCCTCTATTTTGATTCGCCGCTCGACATTAAACTGACTCACGATGTGATGGGCAACTCAGTACTGTTTGTCGGCTACAGCATCAGTGATTTCAATATTCGCCTGCTGTTTTACCGTCTGACCAAGATGTGGGGCCGCACCGGGCTGGCAACCGCCCGGCCAAAATCGTACCTGTTCACTAACCGTAACAACCCGGTGGCTAAAGAGGTGCTGGGGCAGTGGGGGATCGAGGTGATCGTCTCGGAAGAGGACGATCCCCGTAAGGCATTGGCGATGTTTCTTGAAGAGCTGCTGGTGTAGCCGCCGGCCCTCGCGGCGGAGAATGTGTCAGGAAAAATGAAAAAAGCCTGTGCCAGGTTAAGGTTAGCCCGTGCACAACCGATAAACTCTATTCTCTGCTGGCAAAGCAGGATCGGCATGATATACTGTATGCATACACAGTACCTGAGGGCGAGAAGATGGCTGTTGAAACAAAATTTGTAGTAGTCAGAAAGGGTGAAGAGAAGATGACGTTTGCCAATAAGAAAGAGGCCGATGCCTACGACAAAATGCTCGATATGGCCGAAGCCTTCACCGACTGGCTGTTACAGCATCAACCTGCACTGGATGAATCTCAGGCAGAAACGCTGGGCCTGCTGATTGCAGAGCAAAAAGATGCGGTTCAGCATATTCTGCGCACCAGCAAACTGCCGGAAGCGGCAGCAGCACCCGTCTCTCAGCCAGAAGCTGTCTCAGACGATAGCGCGGATGAGCCGCAGGAAGAGCCTGCTGCAAAGAAAGTGCGCGCCGTTAAAGCCGCGTAATCTCAACAGCGCCGGAAGCGAACCTTCCGGCGTTGCTGTTTCTGAATAGCGGTTTGATCTGCTCTCTTGCTAACTTCTTTACAGATAGTCTTCCTTCCACTCTTTTACCCTGCATAACGGGCTCTGACGCTCAACAGAACGATTTCACACGTTAAAAACTTTTCGTCCGATAAATCAAAACATTGTGATCAGTGACAAAAGCGTTCAAAGCGGTGTGTTTTTAGTCGCTAAATGGCAGTTAATGAACACTGCAGTCCATTAGTCGCTTTTTCAGACGACCTTCCTCGCATGACCATCTCCCTTCCATAACGTGAGTTTTCATTCCACTGAGCGTCATACCCCTTTTGCTGCCCGGAACCGCACCCCCGGCTTTAATACTGGTCTCGTCCGGCGGGTATCGCCACACGCAGGATGCCTGGGTGACTTAACTCAACAAGGTAGTCACTTTTTAAGTTAATAAGAGGATTTCGATCGCTGTCACGCTTTTTGCCCTGACAGATTGAGGTCACGACGAAAACTGATAGAGTTCCCGAACTGGATTGTTACTGCTTAGGCAGGCAAAACCTGACTTCTGGCCTCTGTCGGATGTCAGGTTTTTTTGTTTCTGGGGTTCCGATGAAAATCGCCAAAATTCTTAATAACAACGTGGTGATGGTTCAGGATGAGCAGGGACGCGAACAGGTCGTGATGGGGCGTGGACTGGCTTTCCAGAAGCGCATCGGTGACAGTCTCAACGCTGCGCACATTGAGAAGGTATTTGCGCTGCAAAGTGATCTGCTGGTACGTCGTCTGGAGGAGTTGTTACACCAGATCCCTCCTGAAGTGATGACCACCTGCGACCGCATTATTGATCTGGCAACACAACGTCTGGGGACATTGCAGGAGAGCTTGTATATCACGTTGACCGACCACTGCTACTTTGCCATTGAAAGGCAGAAAAAAGGTCTGGCAATTAAAAATGTGTTGCTATGGGATATCAAACGCCTCTACCCCAAAGAGTTCGCACTGGGTCAGGAGGCCAGGGCTATCATTTCACGTCGTCTGAATGTCGAACTGGCGGAGGATGAAGCCGGATTTATCGCGCTACATCTGGTGACGGCGCAGCTCAATAATGAAATGCCGGAAGTGATGCATGTCACCCGGGTTATGCAGGAGATTCTGCAACTGGTGAAGTATCAACTGCAGCTGGAGTACATCGAATCGTCGCTGAGTTACCAGCGTTTTGTCACTCATCTGAAGTTTTTTGCTCAGCGGATGCTGACGCGTACCGTGGTGGACGATGACGATGTATCGCTGCATACAGCAGTAAAAGATAACTATCCCAAAGCCTGGAAATGTGCGGTGAAAATCGCGCAGCATCTGCAACAAAGCTATCAGCGTGATCTGACCGCAGAAGAGATCATGTTTCTCGCCATTAACATCGAACGGGTGAGAAAAGAGGGGCAATAAGCTCCATAAACCGGATTGTTACTGCTTTACGCAGGCAAAACCTGAGCGCGGCCTCTGAAAGGAGGACGTTCTCAGGTTTTTTTCATTTTTGGCTCAGTTAACTGATGTCCGCAGGCATCGGTTGTAAGGAAATCGAGATGGAATATCACACGCTGGCACAAGATATCCTCAGCCATATTGGTGGCCGGGAGAACATCGTAAGTCTGGTTCATTGTGCCACCCGGTTACGCTTCAAACTGAAAGACAACCATAAAGCCGATGCTGAAGGACTGAAGAAAAATCCGGGCGTTATTATGGTCGTTGAAAGCGGCGGGCAGTTTCAGGTGGTGATTGGCAACCACGTTCATGATGTCTGGCAGGCAGTGCGTAGTGAAGCTGGGCTGGCTGATGAGCTTTCTGCAGCAACAGAAGGGGAAAAGACCGGGGGTAATGTTTTCAACCATCTGATCGACATTGTGTCAGGCATTTTTACCCCGTTTATCGGCATTCTCGCCGCCTCCGGGATCCTAAAAGGTTTACTGGCGCTGGCCGTGGTCTGTGGCTGGCTTTCTGTTGAAAGTGGAACGTATAAAATCTGGTTTGCAGCCAGTGATGCCCTGTTTTTCTTCTTTCCTTTGGTGCTGGGCTACACCGCCGGGAAGAAATTTGGCGGCAATCCCTTTATTACCATGGTGATTGGTGGGGCGCTGACCCACCCGACGATGATTGCAGCTTTTAATGCCAGCCAGCAGTCCGGTGAAATGACGGACGCGTTTCTCGGCATCCCTGTAACCTGGTTTAATTACAGTGCGTCGGTTATCCCGATTATTCTCGCTGCATGGGTTAGTTGCTGGCTGGAAAAACAGAGCAGCCGGCGACTTCCCGCCTCCATGAAAAACTTCTTTGCGCCACTGATCTGTCTGAGCGTCACCGTGCCGCTGACCTTCCTGGTGATTGGCCCACTGGCCACAGGCTTAAGTCAGATACTGGCGAACGGTTACCAGTGGATTTATGCGCTGGCACCCTGGCTGGCTGGTGCCGCCCTGGGCGCGTTGTGGCAGGTCTGTGTGATTTTTGGTTTGCACTGGGGACTGGTGCCACTGATGATCAACAATCTTGCCGTACTGGGGCATGACTCAATGCTGCCCATGCTGTTGCCTGCTGTCATGGGCCAGGTTGGCGCGGCGCTGGGGGTGTTTCTGCGCAGTCGGGATGCACGACAGAAGATGCTGGCGGGTTCATCCGTGACCGCAGGGATCTTTGGTATCACTGAACCGGCTGTCTATGGCGTTAATCTGCCGTTGCGCCGTCCCTTTATCTTTGGCTGCGTGGCGGGCGCTATTGGCGGTGCCATTGTCGGCCTCAGCAGCACCCACGTTTATTCATTTGGTTTTGCCAACATCTTTACCATCGCACAGATGATCCCACCTGGCGGTGTGGATTCCACGTTATGGGGCGGTATTGCCGGGACGCTACTCGCGCTGATACTGGGTTGCGGCATGACGCTGGTAGCGGGCATGCCCCGAAACACGGCGCCAGACGCAGCGCTCCCGATTACCCCTGGCGAAGATGACATTCTGTCACCGATGACAGGCACCGTTCTGGGGCTTGGTCAGATTCCCGATGCAACCTTCGCCAGTGGCCTGCTGGGACAGGGTGTGGCCATCATCCCTTCTGATAATAAAGTCATTGCGCCTTTTGCGGGTGAGGTGGCCTCCCTGTTTCAGACCCGACACGCCATAGGACTCCTGAGTCACAGCGGGATTGAGCTGTTGATCCATGTGGGTATCGATACCGTCAGGCTCGACGGCAAACCTTTCACGGCACATGTAAAAGTGGGCGACGCGTTCAGGGCCGGCGATCTGCTGCTGGAGTTCGATCGTCAGGCCATTCTTGATGCCGGATATGACCTGGCAACACCGATCATTATCACTAACAGCGATGAGTATCCTGAGGTGATGACTGTGGCAGGGACCGCGGTCACTGCAGGTACGCCTTTACTCAGCGTCACTCGTCAATAAAAGGAGAACAGGATGAAAACTTTCCCGGATTCATTTTTATGGGGCGGTGCTGTTGCCGCTAATCAGGTTGAAGGCGCATGGCGTGAAGAGGGCAAAGGCCTCTCAACCTCAGACGTTCAGCCACAGGGAATCTTTGGCCCGGTATCGGAGCGCGTTGAGGGCAGCCAAAGCCTCAAAGACATCGCGATCGACTTTTACCACCGCTATCCGGACGATATCAGGCTGTTTGCAGAGATGGGGTTCAGCTGTCTGCGGGTTTCAATCGCATGGACGCGCATCTTTCCGAACGGTGACGAGCAACAACCTAACGAGGCCGGTCTGGCCTTTTATGACCGGTTATTCGATGAGCTTGCCGCACATCACATTACTCCACTTGTTACGTTGTCACATTATGAGATACCCTGGCACCTGGTGAAGCAGTATGGTGGCTGGGGTAACCGTCAGGTGATTGGCTTCTTTGAGCATTATGCCCGCACGGTGTTTGCCCGCTACAGGAAGAAAGTCAGACTCTGGCTGACCTTTAACGAAATTAACATCTCGCTTCACGCGCCGATGACCGGTGTGGGTCTGCCGGAAACCAGCAGCAAAGCTGAGGTGTATCAGGCAATTCATCATCAACTGGTCGCCAGTGCGCTGGCGGTGAAAGCCTGCCGCGAGATTAACCCGGACGCCAGCATTGGCAATATGCTGCTGGGAGGGCTGGTCTATCCACTCAGTTGTAAGCCTGATGATGTGCTGGAAGCGCTGCAGGAGAACCGGAAATGGCAATTTTTTGGCGATGTTCAGTGCCGTGGTGTTTATCCGGGCTATATGTTGCGGTTCTTTCGTGAGAATAATATTCAGCTGGATATCACGGATACCGATCGCCAGATACTCGAGTCGACCGTCGATTTTATCTCGTTCAGCTATTACATGTCCGGCTGCGTGACCGCCGATGAAGCACTGAATCAGCAGATGCGGGGTAACATTCTGAGCATGGTGCCCAATCCTCATCTTCAGAGTTCTGAATGGGGCTGGCAGATTGATCCGGTGGGCTTGCGGACCTTACTGAATCTGCTGTGGGATCGTTATCAGAAGCCGCTTTTTATTGTTGAGAACGGACTAGGCGCCAAAGACATACCGGATGCAACGGGCGTCGTGCAGGATGATTATCGCATCAGCTACCTCAACGATCATCTGGTTCAGGTGCGTGAGGCCATTGACGATGGCGTGGAGGTCATGGGTTATACCAGCTGGGGACCTATCGATCTTGTCAGCGCATCAAAAGCCGAATTGTCTAAGCGTTACGGTTTTATTTATGTTGACCGCGATGATACCGGGGAAGGTTCGCTGGCCCGCAGCCGTAAGAAAAGCTTTTACTGGTATAAAGAGGTCATTGCGACCAACGGGGCTTCACTTAAAGAGTAATTCCCGCACTCAGGAGTACATCACAACGATCGCGATGTACTCCCGGTTAGCAGTCAAAACAGCCCGGCTCAGGGCTTCTCGTGGGTGTTAACCTGATAGCGGGTACTCCTGCCTCCGCCTTCAAGCCGGTAAAGGCAGCCTTTTTCAACCAGATCGGCCAGATGACGGGTCGCGGTGGCTTTACTCACTTTGGCGACCTTCTGATACTGGCTGGCGCTGATCCCCAGTTCGAAACCCTGCTCGCCGCCATCCAGCAGCCGGTTCAGCACTTTCACCTGTTCCGGACTCAATCCCATTCCCTGATGCCGCAGCCAGAAACGCGCTTTCATCTGAGTGCGATCGATGACGTTCATCGCCTGTTGCAGACTCTCATCCAGGATATCAAGAAACCACACCAGCCAGTGGGTGATATCCAGGCCGCCTTTCTGCGTCTGCTCAAGGATGCGGTAATAACCGGCACGCTGAGTCAGAATGGCGGGTGACATGGCATACAGCCGGATGCTCTGACTGTCGGCCTGCGCCAGCGCCAGATCGGTTAACGCACGCGTGATACGACCATTACCATCATCAAAAGGGTGCAGGGTGACAAACCAGAGGTGGCAGATGGCGGCGCGCAGCAACGGGTCCAGCATCACATCATGCTGACTGCTGTTGAACCACTCAATAAACTGCGCCAGCTGCGGCTCCAGTCCCTGTCGCGGCGGCGCTTCAAAATGCACCGTGGGACGATCGATGCGACCTGAGATGACCTGCATCGGCTCACTGCCGCGCAGCGTGCCGACGCTCAGGCGCTGCACCGTCCACTCATCGGCCGGGAAAAGCCAGCGATGCCACTGACAGAGACGCTCAGGCGTCAGCGGCTGGCTGCGGTTGTTGATGGCATCGAGCATCATGGCAGCCAGGCCTTCTGAACGATCGGAGACCGGATAGGGCTGCTCTTCCGTCACGCCTAACCGACGCGCCAGCGATGAGCGGACCGATTGCACGTTGACCCGCTCCTCTTCAATCGCGGAAGAGGAGAGGATATTGCTGAGCAGGGTATCCAGCGTCTGGGTTTCACTGTCTGAATGCAGGCTGGCACGGCCCAGCAGCAATCCGCGCTGCTGTTGCAGATGGCGCAGGCGCGGTAACAGCACGGCGTCCTGCCACTGAAAATGGGGCCAGTCCGGCTGTTGCCAGATCCAGGTAACGCTCATAATCGGCTCACGCTAAGGGTGGATGAGCCGAATAAAGGAGGTTATTCGGCTCACAGAATGAGTCGATAATAGCGAATATTTGGCTCACAGGCCAACCCAGCTGAAGTGAGGGCAAAAAAAAGGACCCGAAGGTCCTGTTTGCTTAGCGGGAGAACTGCATAAAGGTGTCTGAATAATAGTGAACGATCCAGGCGACATACGCCAGCCAGACAACCATCCCGACAGCTAATCCTGATTTACCGATCATTGTTCTATCTCCACTGCGATAAGGGGGCTACAGCAACTGTTGACATAAACTGACAGTAATGGCGGGCACCAGTATTGTTGCAGATCAAAAAAAGGCCGTTCATTCGCAGCGCCATAATCCCTTTGCGATCAACTTCCCGTAATCACGCGCTGTGAGACCCCCATCACGGCGGGGAAATGGCCATTAAAGTTCAAAAAAACGCCGCCGATAGATGATCTCAGGAGCACCATAACTACAAGGAGGTATTGAGCCAGGTAAATTTCAGGGGAAGCACTATGGTCAGTCAGTTAACACATAAGAAAAGAATGAGTACCCGTGCCCAGATGCTGATCATGGGTGGTTTAACGATAGTGCTGGGATTTACCGTGACGATTGGGGTTCTCAGCTGGCAATCCGGTAAAGAGCAGAAGGCGCTGGCCGAACAATATCTGCAGCAGATTGCGCAGAGCCGTGCCTTACAGGTGCAGCAGGAATTGAGCCATGCACGTGATGTCGCGAGTCACCTTGGACAAAGTCTGATTGCCTTGCCCCACGTTGGCATTACCGATCGCAAAGCGGCCGATAAGGTGATGGAGTATGCGCTGCGTGCTAACCCTGACTATCTGTCGATGTCAGTGATATTTGAACAGAATGCGTTTGATGGCCGGGATGCTGATTTTGCTTCACAGCCAGGTCAGGCACCGCAGGGCCGTTATGCCTTTTTTGTGGATCGTGACGCGTCAGGTACTTACTCGATGCATCCGCTGCTCTCCTATCTGACACCGGGTCAGGGCGATTACTATCTGATCCCGCAAAAAACACAAAAAGACACGCTCACCGAACCCTATAGCTATGCCTATAACGGCGTGCCGACGTTGCTCACCTCCGTCGCCGCCGCGATTATCGATCAGGGCACCTTAAAGGCGATCGTTACCTCTGACATTTCACTGGCATCACTGCAACAGAAAGTGAATCAGATCAAACCCTGGCAGGGAAGCGG
>Ga0308156_1001447_pt1 | contig 27867 bp, 24 predicted proteins | sample PhyAR2_FD_201041 | JGI IMG/M metagenome (GOLD analysis project Ga0308156, IMG submission 201041) | Phyllosphere microbial communities from UC Gill Tract Community Farm, Albany, California, United States - DLSL A.R2 | ecosystem: Host-associated > Plants > Phyllosphere > Unclassified | place: USA... | reverse complement strand
CGCCACCCTCTACTTAAAAAATAACCCGGCCACCCGACATGATTTTGCGTCTGTGCAGGTCCTTAAAGCGGTGATGGACGCTTGGCCGTGTAAAGATTGAGGTGCGTCGGATCTGGCGTTTCGCTGTTATGAGCGACCGCGGATGTCAATCGTGCATGTGTTGTACCGCGCCATCTTGCTTGTGCGTATAGGCCTGTTCGGAGAAGCATGCTCACCGCTTCGAGCTGTCAGGGTACATCTGGAAAAATACACTGAGCCGGGCCTGCGAAGGGCTGCCGTTGTCGGGCACGCGGCCACATTTTCTGACTACGCCGGGCCTCCTTGTGGCGTGCTAGCTTATGATGAAAGACGAGCTGGGATAGAGAAGAGCATCTGAGGGAGCATCTGGGGCGGGAATGGCGGATATAGGCCGAGCGGCGACTGTCTCTGAGCTCATCAAAGCGGTGCAGACCGCAGGCAAGCCCGCGCCCGGCGGCGTGCTGGCCTTTAGGGGGCAACAGAACCATCAATGGAAGCTTGAGCCAGGCATTCTGCGCCCTCCTCAAAAGTTACTTGATCACGAGCGCGAGCTTTCTCGCGACCTAATGGCTATCCATCCCCAGGAGTTCGCTGGCGACCAGTCGATGTTTGATCGCCTGGTTCGAATGCAGCATTTCGGGATGCGGACGCGGCTGCTTGATGTTTCGCTAAACCCGCTGGTGGCCCTCTACTTTGCGGCACAGAAGGCGCAGTCCGCAGGGCGTCCCGTGGACGGGGCCGTTTGGCTCCTTCGAACACCCCCATCGCGACGGAAATATTTCGACAGTGATGCAGTCAGTTGTCTCGCCAATCTCGCCAACCTCAGCTCCGCGGAAAAGCAGGAAATTCGCGACGCGGATCCCGCTTTTTCAAAGGAGATGTTCAACACCGAGGTCGATGCAGTCGATAAGCTTCTTCAGTTCATACGTGCTGAAAAGCCCTATTTTCGCCCGCAGATTGACCGCGAGGACTTCTTCAAACGGTATTTCGTTTCTCCTAAAATGAGCAACCGCCGCATTATCGCTCAGGCTGGGGCGTTCGTAATATTCGGCTTTGATCTCGAGCCGGGTGCACCCAAAAAATCTGACCCCATCAAGGTCGACCGCATCGTCGTCCCTGAAGGTGCCAAAGGCGACATACGCGCTGAGCTTGACGCTTTGGGTATCAATGAAAGTACGCTCTTCCCTGAGCTCGACAGGGCAGCGACCTACATCATGAGACGATATTCAAACTGACCGACCTTTGCCGCTCCCCAGCACCTTTCAGTCCGTTTCAGTTGGTGGGCGCTGTGGGTGTGAATCCGGGCGAACGCACTAGGCGATTTGGCGTCTGGGTGTAGATCCGGAAAAGTGCACTGAGTTGATGAATAGAGGCTGGCCACCGGCAAATCCACAGTTGGCGCGCCGCCCCGAATAAGGGCATGCATGCTGGGATAATTCAGCGACCGGGACCGCCCAGCTTATGTTCGAACACGTATTCAAGAGGATCGACGACGTCCTGTGGAAGGACGCTGGCTGCACCAGCGAACTGGACTACACCGAGCAGTCCTCTTGGCTCCTGTTCCTCAAATATCTGGACGCGCTGGAATGCGACAAGGCCACCGAGGCCGAGCTCGCTGGCAAGACCTACAGCTACATTCTCGAAGAGCCCTACCGCTGGGAAAGCTGGGCCGCCCCCAAGGGCAAGGACGGCAGAATCGACCACAATCGCACCCTCTCCGGCGACGACCTCTTGGTGTTCGTGAACCAGAAGCTGGTCCCCTATCTGCATGGCTTTAAGGAAAAGGCCAGCGGTCCCAACACCATCGAATACAAGATCGGCCAGATCTTCGGCGAGATTAAAAACAAGATCCAGAGCGGATACAATCTGCGGGAGATCATCGACCATATCGACGAACTGCGCTTCGGCTCACAGACCGAGAAGCACGAGCTCTCCCACCTGTACGAAGCCAAGATCAAGGCGATGGGCAACGCCGGTCGCAACGGCGGGGAATACTACACACCGCGACCGCTGATCCGCGCCATCGTCAAGGTGGTGAAACCCCAGATCGGCGAGACCATTTATGACGGAGCCGTCGGCTCGGCGGGTTTCCTGTGCGAGGCCTTCGACTACCTTCAGGAGACCAATCCCAAGCGCACCACGGCGCAGGATCGGACGCTTCAGGAGCGCACCTTCTTCGGCAAGGAGAAGAAGTCCCTCGCCTATGTGATCGGTACGATGAACATGATCCTTCACGGGATCGAGGCACCCAACATCCTGCACACCAATACGCTGACCGAGAAGCTCTCCGACATTCAGGAGAAGGATCGCTACGACGTCGTCCTCGCCAACCCGCCGTTCGGGGGCAAGGAACGGCCGGAGGTGCAGCAGAATTTCCCGATCCGCACGGGCGAGACGGCGTCGCTGTTCCTGCAGCATTTCATCAAGATCATGAAGGCTGGCGGACGTGGCGGGGTAGTGATCAAAAACACCTTCCTCAGCAACACCGACAACGCCTCAATCAGCCTGCGCAAGCTTCTGCTGGAGAACTGCAACCTTCACACCGTTCTGGATTGCCCCGGCGGCACGTTCCAGGGGGCGGGGGTCAAGACGGTAGTTCTGTTCTTCGACAAGGGCGCGCCGACGCGGAAGGTCTGGTTCTACCAACTCGATCCAGGCCGAAACATGGGCAAGACAAACCCGCTCAACGACGCCGATCTGGCGGAGTTCATCGGGCTGCAAAAAACCTTCGCTGACTCGCCGAGGAGCTGGAGCTTTGATGTCACAAGCCTCGATCCGAAGACGTTCGATCTGTCGGTGAAGAACCCGGGTGGGGGAGAGGAGGTCGTGCACCGCAGCCCGCAGGCGATCATGGACGACATCGTCGCTCTCGATGCCGAGAGCGGGTTAGTTCTGGAGAGAATAAAGGCGCTGCTATGAAGGATGGATGGCACACGAAACGCTTCGAGGATGTCTTGGATATTCGAAATGGCAAGAACCAGCGCGACGTAGAATCCAACAATGGAATATATCCGATATACGGCAGCGCCGGAAAGCCGATGGGCTTGGCTACGGATTACATATGCGAAGCGGGAACTACTATCATTGGCCGTAAAGGTACAATTGATAATCCTATCTATGTTGAAACTCGTTTTTGGAATGTTGATACTGCCTTCGGGCTAAGCGCGAAGCCTGGGCTAGATCCACGCTTCCTGAATTTTTTCTGCCAGTCTTACGACTTCAAATCCCACAATCGAGGGACGACGATCCCGTCGCTGGTAAAATCTGATCTTCTGCAAATATCCATCCCCATCCCTCCGCTCTCGGAACAGCAGCGGATCGTCGGTATCCTAAACCAAGCGTTCGCAGTTCTCTCTACTGCCAAGGTCAACGCCGAGAAGAACCTACAAAACGCTCGCGCGCTGTTTGAGGCTTCCCTTGAGGCCGCCGTAAAAGGTCACCTTACGCGGGAGTGGCGTCGGGGCGACACGAGGATTGAGGACGCAGGAATTGATTTGGCGCGGCGTCTGGACGATCGCCGTAGCCTTTCGAAGAAGAGAGCCAAATATGAAGAGCCTGCCAAGCCGGTTACATCGCGACCTATTGATATCCCGGCATCGTGGGTCCTAGCCTCCCCAGAGGAAATCACGAGCCATATCGTAGACTGCCCACATACTACGCCAAAATGGGCTGAATCGGGTGCTTTGTGCCTACGGACGACGAATTTCAGGCCGGGATATTTAGATTTGGGTACGGTACAGTTTGTTTCCGAGGAAACGTATCAAGAGCGAATATTGCGTCTGGAGCCACGATCCGGTGATGTCGTCTACAGTCGCGAGGGCGGTATTTTAGGAATCGCATGCGTTATCCCCCCCGGCATGAGGACGTGCATGGGACAGCGCATGATGCTGTTTCGCCTCGATTATGAGCTCGCCTTACCCACTTATTTCGCGGCAGTGTTGAATTCCAAGCTGATACTTACAATTGTGAAACGGTTGACCGGCGGCGCGACTGCGCCTCATCTAAACATTCGAGATATCCGGACTTTTCCAATTCCGCTTCCTCCGATGGCTGAGCAACGGCAAATCGTTGCCAAGCTCGAAGCGCTCTCCGCTGAGACCCAACGGCTCGAGGCAATCTACCGCGAGAAAATCACCGCCATCGCAGACCTGAAAAAGTCCCTCCTGCATCAAGCCTTCACGGGTCAGCTAACCGCCGCATGATGAACGAAGCCGAGACCCGTGCTGAACACATCGACCCTGGCCTTAAGGCGGCGGGCTGGGGCGTGGTGGAAGGCAGTCGCGTTCTTCGCGAGTACCACATCACTCAAGGACGCCTCGAAGGGAACGGCCGGCGCGGCAAGGCCCAGATCGCCGACTATGTGCTGGTCTATCGCAATACCAAGCTGGCCGTGGTGGAAGCCAAGGCTTGGGCTCAGGAGCTCACCGAGGGTGTCGGTCAGGCCAAGAGCTATTCCGCGAAGCTGGAGACGCGCTTCGCCTACGCTACCAACGGGCGCGGCATCTACGGCATCGACATGCAAACCGGCGGTGAGGCCGAGGCGCTGCGATACCCCACGCCCGACGAGCTGTGGAATGCGACCTTCAGCGAGCAGAACGACTGGCGTGATCGGTTCACCGCCGTTCCCAATAACGACAAGGGCGGGGCCATTGGGCAACGCTACTATCAGGACATCGCCGTAGAGCGTGTGCTGGAGGCGGTGGCCGACAAGAAGCCGCGCATCCTGCTGACGCTGGCCACCGGCACGGGCAAGACCACCATCGCTTTCCAGATTGCATGGAAGCTGTTTCAGAGCCGCTGGAATCTGAGCCGCGAGCCTTCGCGCCAGCCGCGCATCCTGTTCCTGGCCGACCGCAACATCCTCGCGGATCAGGCCTACAACTCCTTCTCCGCCTTTCCCGAGGATGCGCTGGTCCGCATCGACCCTGCGGACATCCGCAAGAAGGGCAAGGTGCCTAAGAACGGCAGCGTCTTCTTCACGATCTTCCAGACCTTCATGAGCGGGCCGTGGGTGGACGGGAAGCCGTCGCCGTATTTCGGGGACTATCCGGCCGACTTCTTCGACTTCATCATCATCGACGAGTGCCACCGGGGCGGGGCCAATGATGAGAGCAACTGGCGCGCCATTCTCGACTATTTCTCACCCGCCGTGCAGCTGGGCCTAACGGCCACCCCCAAGCGCAAGGACAATGTCGACACCTACCGGTATTTCGGAGAGCCCGTTTACACCTACTCCCTCAAGGACGGGATCAACGACGGCTTCCTGACGCCGTTCAAGGTTCGGCAGATTTCGACGACCCTGGACGAATACGTCTTCACCCCGGGCGACACGGTCATCGAGGGCGTGGCCGAAAGCGGCCGGCGCTATGTCGAGGCGGATTTCAACAGGACCATCGAGATCAGGGAACGCGAAGCGCACCGGGTGAAGCTGTTCATGGATATGATCGACCAGCGGGAAAAGACGCTGGTGTTCTGCGCCTCGCAGACCCATGCCTTGGTCGTGCGTGATCTCATCAACCAGATGAAGACCAGCGCCGACCCCAACTACTGCCAGCGCGTGACGGCCGGCGACGGCGCGCTGGGGGATCAGGCGTTGCGGGGGTTTCAGGATAACGAGAAATCGATCCCGACCATTCTGACCACGTCGCAGAAGCTCTCGACCGGTGTGGATGCGCGCAACATCCGCAACATCGTCCTGCTGCGTCCGATCAATTCGATGATCGAGTTCAAGCAGATCATCGGACGCGGCACGCGCCTCTATGACGGCAAGGACTATTTCACGATCTATGACTTCGTGAGGGCCCACCAGCATTTCAGCGACCCGGAATGGGACGGCGAGCCGCTGGAGCCGGAGGTCAAGGAACCTCGGCCTGCGCCGCCACCTAGCGACCCGCCCGAAGAGCCTGAGGGCGATCCCGAAACGAAATCCAAACCGGCGAAGATCAAGGTCAAGCTGGCTGACGGCAAGGCTCGCACGATCCAGCACATGATGGTGACGTCCTTCTGGCACGCGGACGGCACGCCGATGTCGGCGCAGCAGTTCATGGAAATGCTGTTCGGGAAACTGCCCGAGTTCTTCAAGGACGAGGACGAGTTGCGAGCGATCTGGAGCGTGCCCGACACGCGGGCCAAGCTGCTCCAAGGCTTGGCCGAGAAGGGCTTCGGCCCCGACCAGATGGCCGAGATGCAGAGGATCATCGACGCTGACAAGAGCGACCTGTTCGACGTCCTCGCGCACGTCGCCTATGCAGCGCCGACCATGACCCGAGAAGAGCGGTCAGCCATGGCGCAGCCGGTCATCGGCGCGCATTTCGACACCAAACAGCAGGTCTTCCTCGACTTCGTCCTGTCCCACTATGTGCGCGAGGGTGTCGGCGAGCTAGATCAGGCCAAGCTGACGCCGCTGCTGCGTCTCAAGTATCGCAACTCCATCGCCGACGCCGTCGCCGACCTCGGCAAGCCTGACGAGATCGGTCGGGTGTTCGCGGGCTTCCAGAAATACCTTTATCAGGTCGCCGCCTAAGCCGAGAGGGGAGTGCAAAAGCACGGGCTGGGAACATCAGGGCTAGCCGGTGGGAGCACAAGCCGCGATTTCTGGTCCGAAGCACAGTTGGCTGCGCAGGTCGCCGCAGGGTTCGATGCTTTAGTGCACATTGCGAAAAGTGCACTATAGGCGCGGTTGACGCGTAACCGACTGGACGGTCACGGGTGACGGCTATAACGACAGCATGACCGACGCAGACCGAATCGAAGCGCTCTTAGACCTCGTCGACGAGACACGCACCGAGCGTCTCGACCTGAGCGAGCAACTCGTCGTGCTCGGTCTTGCCGAGCGAAAGGGTAGTGGGTTCTGGCCGACCAATGCAGGGTGGAACCTGATGGGAGATCGCGGTCGGCCGTTCGATATCAGCTAGGGGTATCAGCTTGCGGGGCGGGCGGCTCGGCGTAGAGCTTCGGCCGCGACGGCGACTTTCTCAGGCGTACGAGAGAACAGCTGGTAGCGGCTCGGATGTGGCATCTCGACGACGACGCGACCATCAGCAGCGACGCGTCGACGATATTTGGTCGCTCCCCAGCCCGTCGCATTGTCTTCGGCCCACTTTGCTTTCAGTAGGTGTCCAACCGCACTGCCAGCCTCTTTTCCCATGCATAGATACAGCTGTGCAGGGGATTGCTCGATGACCCACGCCCATAGTCGCATTGCGAACGCTTTCGCTGAAGCAAACTCGCTCAACGACGCGAGGTCGCGGCTACGGAAGGGGATAAACTGAGCGGCGAAGGTGTCATTCTCGCCGATGCCGAGAGTGCGGTGAATCTCCTTGACCTGGATCTGGATCGCGCTGTCGCGTGTGTCGTTGTCCGCCCACTTCTGCACAAAATACGCATTGCCGGCCGCGTGATCCCAACAACCATGCTGACCGTTGCCGCCTGGGTTCAATCCGACCATTGCGACCTTGGCAGTCCGCAATGAAGCCTCAGGCGTCATCATGAACGCCCAGCCCTGCCGGTAGCCGTGCTGCTCGTAAACCTTCCAGATGTCGCTCTCGTTCACCGACGGCTCTCCAATCACTCAGGCGGAGCAATCCAACGCATCTGATCGCGCCTCGGTCGATCGACCGCCGCGATTCAGAGGCGGGTTGAACTTTAGAATGAGCGCTTCTTCTTCGGTGCTGTGCAGAGAAACGGTTTGCCCGAAAAGCTCGACGCGCGCCGCCTCCCGCGCCCAGATCTCGATAGTCTCACCCCGAGCGATACGCTCTCGAATGGCCTGACCATTGCGCAATCCCGCCTTACTGCGAGACTTGCCGCTGAACCCTCCACAGTGCTGCGCGCAGCGCCTGCTCAGCGTGGTTCCAGCCTTCCCGATGTAGAGCAGCTCAGCGCCGCTCGCAGATTGGGCAATCCATGCGTAGACACCGCCTGACCAAAAACACGACGGGTCAGCGAACGCGATTGGACGGTCGCCTCTAAGCTCAATCCCTCCTGCCTTTTCGAACCCGTTTGTCGCCAACCAGTCGATAATCATGTTCCCACCTGAGTTGCGGCCAGAGGTATCGACGAAATATAGGCAGCGCTAGCTACTCTCCGGCTAAGTACGACAAATAATGACGCGTCATCGATTTGAGATGTTTCTCGGAATGTTGGAAGCGCGGTTGGGCGCGTTAGGCGCAGACGCGGGGAAATTATGATGCAAGCAACTAAGGCTGGCGAACTCGAACCAGCAATGCCCAGCGCTTCGCGGTTTGGTCTGTCCAAATCGAAAATCACCGCGTTCGAACAGTGTTCGCGCAAGCTTTGGCTATCGAAGCATCGACCAGACTTGGCGCTGCTGGACGACGGTGCGGAAGCGCGGTTTGCGACGGGTCACGAAGTCGGCGAGCTCGCGTGTCGACTGCTGCCAAGTGGTGTGATGGTCGACGCTGATCCTGACCTCGCCGCTGCGGTTACGCGCACGCGCGAGCTGCTCGATAGCGGTTGGTGTGAGCCGATCTTTGAAGCGACGTTTGAGCACGATGGTGTGCTGGTGCGTGTAGACGTGCTTGAAAAGACCGACGACGGTTGGGCGGTCGCTGAGGTGAAGAGCTCTGCTGGTGTCAAAGACTATCACCTTGGCGATCTCGCGACGCAGATTTGGGTGATGCAGGAAGCTGGTGTCGCTGTGTCGTCGGCCTGCATTCGTCATATCGACAGCGCGTTTCGGTTGAAGGCGGAGGGCGACTACCAAGGGCTTTTCAAGGACTCAGACCGTCTTGAGATGCTCACCGACCGCATCGCTGATCGTGCTCAGGTCGTCGCGAGCGCAAGAGCGGTCTTGGCCGGTCCTGAACCTGAGATCGATACCGGTGACCACTGCAGCAGTCCGTTCCAGTGCAAGTTCGCTCACTACTGCTCGCGCAACGATGCGCCGCAGCGTGAGTGGCCGATAGGCTTGCTGCCGCGGACGGGGAAAGCGGTCGCGGCGCAATGGGGGGGTGATGGGATCTTCGATCTGCGCGAGGTGCCGGTTGGTGCGCTCAAGAGCGCGGTGCACGAGCGGGTGCGCGAGGCGACGGTCATGGACACAGTCTATCATGATCGCGAAGGCGCGATCGCGGCGACGCAGGAGTGGAGTTGGCCACGCGCCTATCTCGACTTCGAAACGATCGGGCCGGCGATCCCTAAATGGATCGGCTGCAAACCGTTTCAGCAGGTGCCCTTCCAGTTCTCGTGTCACATCGAGAGTGCGCTTGGCGAGGTGACGCACCATGGTTTTCTCTCAATCGACGGCAGTGACCCTCGGCGCGCCTGCGCTGACGCACTGGTCGCCGCTCTCAGTGGTGACCGCTGCGGTTCGGTGATCGCGTACAACGCTTCGTTCGAGCGTCGTTGCGTGCTCGAACTCGCCGATGCGTTCCCCGATCTCGCCGATGAGCTGAACGTCGTCGCCGCAAAAATCTTCGACCTGCTGCCGGTTACGCGCGAACACTACTATCACCGTGATCAACGCGGCAGCTGGTCGATCAAGGCCGTTCTGCCGACAGTGGCTCCAGAGCTCGCTTACGACGATCTCACGGTCAAAGACGGCGGTGCTGCTCAAAATGCCTGGTCAGAAGCCGCTCACCCTGACACCACAGACGCACGTCGCGCCGAGCTAAAAGAGGGGCTTGAGATCTACTGCGCGCGCGACACCGAAGCGATGATCGTGCTGCTCAAGCGACTGACCAGCGCATGACCGCAAACGCCGAACTTGAAGCGATGGGCGCCGCCTTGGAAGCGAGCGGTCGGTACCGCGTGTTGCGCAAGCTGGCCGAGCGACCCGCTTCGACCGAAGCCGATCCGAACTGGCGCGTCGGTTTGTTTGTCGATGTCGAGACGAACGGTTTGAACGCGCGCGATCACGAGATCATCGAGCTTGCGATGACGCGTTTCTTCTACACCGCAGACGGTGTGATCCACGCCCTCGGTGAAAGCTTTCAGCGATTTCGAGAGCCGTCAGAACCAATCTCTGCCGAAGTGACGCGCATCACCGGTATCAGCGACGCGATGGTCGCAGGTCACGCGATCGATGCGTCTGAGGTCGCAGCGTTTGCAGCGTCGGCGCACTTTGTCGCTGCCCACAACGCATCGTTTGATCGTCGATTTCTTGAACGCTTCTGCGACGTGTTTCGCACCAAGCCTTGGGCCTGTTCGATGTCGCAGATTGGTTGGGCAGGGGAGGGCTATGAAGGCGTCAAGCTGAGCTACCTCACGACTAGCGCTGGTTTCTTCTACGACAAGCACCGCGCGGTGCACGACTGTGCAGCAGCGATCGAGCTGCTGTCGCTCACTCTGCCAAGCGGTTCGACAGGGCTGTCTCAGCTGTTGGCGACCGCGCGTCGGCCGACCTGGCGCATACGCGCCGAAGGTGCGCCGTTTGAGCTCAAAGACGTTCTCAAGAGCAGAGGATATCGCTGGGACGATGGCGGGGCAGGATCACCGCGCGCTTGGTACATCGACGTCGATGACACTCTGCGCCGATGAGCTGAGCTATCTGCAGCGAGTAATCTATCAGCGCGAAATCGGCCTCAGACCACAGCGCATTGATGCCTACGACCGCTTCTCTGATCGCTGCTGATCATTGGTCGCTGCACGGGTTCAAGGGTCAGTCAGTGCACAATACCAAAAGTGCACTGAGGTGGAGGAGAAGAGGGGCCCTCGGCTTTGGCGTTCTGCTCAAGGCCCAGGCGAACTCGAAGTGGCTATCGACTGCCGCCGGCTGCGTTTCGATCGTGCGCGTGTGAAGGTTACCGGGTTTCTAGCGCAGCCATGGCCATGATGTCTGAGCCCTCGGCCTCGCCTCGCCCGCCGCATACGACGCTGGTCAAACGTCCGCCAGTTCTATGCAGACCTGTCCAGTTCATGATGCAACTGCCACGTTCGGTCGGGACCGGATCGGCTCCGCCGAGGTAAACTCTCTCCACCGCCATCATTTGCGTGGGGTCGGCACCAAAACCTTGCCTGCCCTCGATGGTCCCGGCGAAGCCGAGAATTCGTCCGTCATCACCTTGCTTGTCTGTGAACTGGATCAGCACGGTCCCCCGTTCGCTGCGCATGATCACCACCGTGTCGCAGTACAGCCGGCTTAGGTCGCCCTCATCGATAGTGACGCCCGACTGCTCATCGCACGCTCCGCTTGCAATGATGGGAGCAGAACTGTACCGCGCCAACGCTAGGGTGGGAGCGCAGAGGAGGAAAGCTATCAGCAAAGTCAGCTTCATGATGGTCGCTCCTTAGACAGATGTGGGCCGGTCAACGCGCCGGGAGTGCGCAACCGAATGTGCATGGCTACTGCGGCGGTCGAGCCCACGACCTACCCTGAGAGCCCGACTGTTAGAGCGCTTCGCAAATCGTACGCGGTCCGACAACGCGCTTATTTGCCGACGTAAAGCGCGCACCGTCCCACTCGAGAAAATCTTCCATGCACACGCCGTCGGAAATCCAACGGGCGGTCACGTAGTTTTCTTTCACATTGTAGCGGAGGTTGAGCATGTAGAATTCTTCCCCGCCGTACGGAAAATCGTAAACCCGCCCTGTCGAGACGTCTCCGACGAACACGAAGCGACAAGACGTGCCGCATCCGATTTCGACGACAGCGTACCGCCATGCGAAGTTCGGGCCAGTTCGCATCTCATTGCTGATGCGGGTCCTGTGAGTCCCGAACCTGCGGTCCGCACCTTGGAAGTCGGGCAGACGAGGGGCACCTCGGTACACCTGTGTCTGCTGAGCGTTCGCCCGCGTTGGCAGCGTAGTCGCGGCGCAGCCGAACGCTGTCGCCACCAATACCGCTTGGGCTAATGATCTCTTCGCCCGCTCAAACATCGACAGCGCCATGTCCTACCACCTAACTGATTCCGCAGCTTAAGCGGGCACGGCCTGCGTGTCCCGGTGATTGCGGCTCCAGCTCCACGAATCGGGAATACGATGGATGGACCAATCCGGGGGTTTAGGGATGGGAAGAAATGGAGCAGCGGTCGGCCTTAGTGCAGATCTTGAAAAGTGCACCGAGTTGTCGCGAACGAACCAGTAGCTTCGACGGTGCCCGAGCGTCAGCGCTATTGGAGGGACTAGAAACGCGCACTATTCAGTGCGCTTCGCGCGTTGATAGGGGAGCTTATGTTGCCGAAGATTGGGGGGACGCTGAAAAGAGCGAACGACGCTTTGGCGGATGCTCAGAAATCCTGGCGTGATGAAAATCTGACATCTCGGGAGCGGGAGATAGCTCAACGGGAAGGCATTTTGGAGCGACGGGAAGCTGACCTCAACCGTCGTGTGAAGGTGCTTCAGCGCAGCGAATGGGGGAAGTGGCTGCGACGAACTTTCATCGGGGCCGCAATGCTTACCGTCGCGGTTGTGTCTTTCTTGGCCGGCGCGACCACGACGAGCTCTGAAACGTCTCCAGCGCCTGTCCGACCCGTTGTGGCGCCGCAATCGGAAAGCCTGGAGCCACCTAGCCGCGACGCTCCAGCGGCCACGATCCTGAGAAAGGCTGGCAGCTTTAGGGAGTGCGTCACGATGGGAGAGGAGTACTTCCGAGAGATCGACGCCTGGCCCCGCTTGAGCTCAGGGGAGGATGCTGCTGCGACAGCGGCGGACCGATGCGCCCGAACACTCGGCGCATTTGACGACTACTGACGTTACGAGGGCCGCGTTTGCAATACGATCAGTTGGTGGTTTGAAGAGCACATCCCCGGTAATAGGGCGCGCGTGCAGGCCTGCAAGCCGCTCTAGAAGCCCCAAAGACTCAGGACAATTCGACGCTGCGGCTCGGCTAACCGATTGGCTGCGACGTGATCAATGCCGCATTCGATGAGTTTATGAACCCCGCAGACTTCAGTTAGTACGTAGTGGTCTGCCGAACGAAATACCGCTTGGGCCAGGGTGAGGCCTGTCCAGCGTCCCTGCGTAGCGGAGGTGCAGCTGTGGGCCGAACGGCTCCTGACGGGAGAACGGCGCGTTCGACCACGGCGGAGTTCGTCAGCCGCTCACGCTCGGCGCCGAGGCGGTCGGCAAGGTCCGGATCCTCGAGCCGGGCCCGGCCCATTCAGAGGACGGTGCAGCCCCCGCCCACCGGGGCCTCGAAATCCGCATAGCTCATCAGGGCGTCGATCAGATGATGCGGCACGCCTCGCTGCTGGGTGCGAACGGCGGCGTGTTGGGTGAGCGCGTAGGTCATAGCCAGATCTCCCTGTCCTCTGATTGTCACCCGGATGGGTGTCACGGAGTTCTGGGGAACGCTGGCGGCGTTCGCGTCGGTGGGCATTCTAGGCTGTTATTTCCTGTTCGGGTTCATCTTCTGGCTCCAGGCCGTGCCCGTTGATGGCAACATCGCCGGCATGATGGTGATGGTCCCTGTCTTTGCCACGGCGGTTGCTGCCCTGGGGCTGCTCGTCGGCAGCGTGTTCGATCGTGCCGAACGGGCAACCTACATCCTGGTGCCGACCTCGGTGCCGTTCTTCTTCCTCACCGGGACCGCATATCCGCTCGATCAGATGCCGCGCTTCATCGCCGCTCTCTCTCACTTGGTCCCGTCCACCGCCGGCGTCCACACGTTCGTCCCGTTGAACCAGATGCATGCGAGCCTGGGCGAGGTCACGATCCCGGCCCTCACCCCTGCAAGCCTCGCCATCGGCTATGCCATGCTGGCGTAGTCGCGCCTCGTCGGCTTCCGCGCGAGGGTCGGGACGTCCGCCACCGAGGCATGCTCGAACTAGCAAGAAAGGGAACCATTCAGTTCCCTTCGGTGTTGTTGGTCGCAATGTTCAGGAAAGCGCTGGGCCAAGCGCCGCAACCGGCGTCGGGACATGGGCAACAGACGAGGTCAGGCTTTGAAAGCACCGCTTCTCTATTCGTCCGACATCGAGACGATCGCCGAGGATGAAGAGCGCCTGACGGCCGAGATCGTCGAGCAGATGGCGGCCGGAAACCGCTGCGCTTTCGAGCACCACCGCCACGCGATCCGCGACGCGCACGCCAAGTCCCATGCCGTCCTGAAGGGCAGGTTGACGGTCCACGACGATCTTGCGCCGGAATTGCGGCAGGGCATCTTCGTGCGCCCAGCCACGTATGGTGTGGTAGCACGGCTGTCGTCAGCGCCTAGCGACATTCATTCGGACGCGATCCCTGCGCCGCGAGGCTTCGCGATCAAGGTAATCGGCGTAGAAGGAGAGCGGTTGTCGCCCGATATCGGGGGCGCCAACCAGGATTTCCTGATGGTGAACTTCCCGGTTCTCGCCTTTGGTACCATCGCCAAATACAAGCTGATGCTGAGCCTTCTCGAAGCAAATGCGCATGCGCCCGACACCTTCCAGCGGCTGATCGCGGGCACCGCACGGGGTGCCAAGAAGACAATGGAGGCGTTGGGGATGACGCCTGGGGCGACACTCGAGGGTTTGGCGCGCGACAACCATCATCCGCTCGGCGAGAGCTATCATACGCAAGGTGCTATCCGCTTCGGTGACCATGTCGCCAAGCTGGCGCTGTGCCCAGCATCCGATAACGTCCGAGCCTTGACGGGACAGCCGGTGGGCAAGGCGGATTTCTCCACGATGCGGGATGTTCTGGTGGAGCATTTCGCCAGCCAAGGCGCGGAATATGCCCTGTCGGCGCAGCTCTGCACCGATCTGGCGGAGATGCCGGTCGAGGATGCGGCGGTACGCTGGGACGAGAAGGTGTCGCCGCATCGCCCGATCGCGACGCTGCGGTTCGCAGCACAGGACGCCTACGCCCCGGCACGCCAAGTGTATGGCGACGACGTCCTGTCGTTCAATCCATGGAATGGCGTAGAGGCGCATCGCCCGCTCGGCCAGATCATGCGCATCCGCCGGGCGGCTTACGAACACTCCACCAGCTACCGCCATCGGATGAACGCGCGCCCCCGGATCGAGCCTGTCCGGCTCGATGACATTCCCGATTGAACAAGCAGGAGGTCGTGATGACCACAGACAAAAAGGACCCGCGCCTCGCGGACGAGAGCAAGCTTCAGGAAATCCGTCGCCGGGTGGAGGAAGTCGCCGCCGATGCACCCCACCTCGCCAAGATCGCGCTCGAGGCGATGATCCGCAAACATAATCCGGACTTGAAGGGCAGCGCCCGGTCGGCCGGCCGCGCCGGCAAGCAATCCGGCAACGTGTCCGAACTCACCGCCATCGCGACGCTCAAGCCGGGCGGCGCGGAGCGCCTGCGACGGATCTTCGATCTCACCGCCGGCAACATGGACGGCGCCCAGCGCGTCTCCACCCTGCACGACATGCGCTTCGTCTTTTTCGACGATGATACGCGCATCCTGTTCGCGACCGCTTACGATGGCGACTGGGATGCCTACATCAATGACTTTGCGACCAAGATCCCCGAGCTCATGGACCTTCTGTTCGCCAACGTCGAAGGCTGGCCGGGGATCGACAGCCCCAAGGTGAAGGATTTCATCGCCGACCACCAGATCGACGCTGCCGGCTGGTTCGTTGCCAATCCGCAGGTGACGGTGGTCGACGTACGCCGCTACCAGCGAATGGAGAAGGCGCTCAACGTGTTTCTCGATGCAGAGGCCGCCAACATGGGCATCGACCCGACGACCAAGGCGGCGCTCGGCCAGCTTACAGACGCCATCTCCAAGCCGGAAGGGGTGGATTACTGACATGAGCGTTCTGGCGAACCTGAAGGCGCGCTTCAGCCGGGAGCGGGTCAAGCTGCAGCTCGACGACATCCAGGCCCTGATCCTGCGATCGCGGCCCGAGCCCTATGTCGGCCTCCACGCCATGCTGCACGTCGATGAGGCAGAAGGCGGTCGCGATCTCGTCCGCAGGCTCGCGCCACACATCCCCGCGGCCGACGCTTGGACGGACGACATGGACGCTTGGACCGGCGTCGCGATCAGCCATGCCGGCCTGAAGGCGCTGGGCGTGCCAGAGGCATCGCTGGAGAGCTTTCCCCTGCCGTTTCAACAGGGCATGGCCGCCCGAGCCGAGCAACTGCGCGACTTCGGCGCGAACGCACCCGACCGGTGGGAAGATGCCTTCCGGCCCGGCACCTGCCATATCGCGCTGACGATCTATGCCCGCGACGAAGCCGCGCTGGAAAAGGCGATCGAAGTCGCCATGACCGCGTTGGAAGCCTCGCATGGTGTCACGCTCGTCGGCACGCACAGCTTCGGGGCGGATGCCGATGCCAAGAATCCTTTCGGATTTCGAGACTCCATTTCGCAGCCGACAGTGGCGGGCGGCGGGGTGGACCCGCGGGGCGACGAGCGCGCGATCGCGGCGGGCGAGTTCATCCTAGGCGAAAACAGCGAGACCGGCGCGCCAGTCGCAATGCCCGAACCGGCCCCACTCGGCCGCAACGGATCGTTCGTGGTCCTGCGCAAATATCAGAGCGCGGTTGGCGCCTTCAACGATTTCATCCGTGCCAACGCCGACAGCAAAGCCGACCAGGAAAAGCTGGCGGCCAAGATGTTCGGCCGCTGGCGCAGCGGCGCGCCGCTGATCCTGGCACCGGATCATGACGACGAGGCGCTGGGGGCGGATCGATCACGCAACAACGACTTCAATTTCGCGGAAGATCCCAAGGGACTGGTCTGTCCGCATTCAGCGCACATGCGCCGTCTCAACCCGCGCGACAGCCAGTTGACGATCCTGACCGACGTCAACATTCACCGCATCATCCGGCGCTCTTCCACCTTCGGCGCCAAGTGGACTCCGGAGGTGACGGCGGCCGACGATGCGAATGGCGATCGCGGCATCTTCTTCATCTTCATCAGCGCGCGGGCGTACGATACGATCGAGTTCCTCCAGCAGGAATGGATCAACCGGGGCAACTTCATCGATCTTGGCACCGAAAGGGACCCGATCGTCGCGCTGCACGAGGAGCCCGGGACCTTCACCATTCCGCAGGAGCCGGCGCGAAGGCGCGTCAACGGCGTGACCACCTTCAACCGTCTGATGGGCGGCGAATATCTCTTCATGCCGTCGCTGACGGCGCTCCGGTGGATCGGTGAAGCAGGCTGGCGCTGATCCGTCCGGCGGGCCGGGGGGGAGCTCGCAATACCGTTCGCATCGGCATGCGATCACCGTTTCGGCGGACGCGATCGACGAACTTGGCCACGTCAACAATGCTGTGTACCTGCAGTGGGTGCAGCAGGCGATAACCGCGTATTAGCGCGCGGTGGCGAGGAAGGAAGATGTCGATCGGCTTCGCTGGATTGTCGCTAGTCACGAAATCTTCTATCGAAAACCGGCCTATCACCGCGATAGTCTCATCGAGACGGTTCAGATTATGAAGCACACAGCGTCGCGAGCATGGTTTTCGACGCATATCGGCAGGGACGGCGAGACGGTCGCCGAGGCGCACTCGACGCTATGCTGTCTCGACGCCAGCTCGGGTCAACTCGTCCGCATCACTCCGGATCTGGCGCAGCCGTTCTGCCTGTAACAGGTCCGAACCTTTAAGGGGCGGTTATCCCTCGCAGGCGGGATTAATCGCGTGTTGTGTGGCAGCCCATGAGCAGACTGCGTAACGACCGCTCATGCTCGGCCTCTGGACGGCACCTGAACGGCTCGAGCGGGCGTCGCCGATGCTGACCGGGACCGATCGAAGCTCGGACTCATGAAAGGAAGGGCCGCAATGGGCGGTGAAAAGACGATGCCCATAAGCCAACGCGGTCGAATAGGCCGGCCGAGTGCCGAAGAGGCGGCCAGTCTGGAAGACCGGATCCTGACCGCCACCTGGGACTTGCTGCTTGCAAAGGGTGCCTGCGAACTCTCGATCGAACGGATCGCACGTGCGGCTGCTGTCAGCAAAAAGACGATTTACACGCGGTTCCATGACCGCAGTGATCTTTTGATGCGCCTCCTGCGGCGCAAGCTGGAACTGGAAGAAAGTGGACTTCATGAGGACGTGGATGCGAAGGACTTTCGCGATGCATTCTGCAGCGTCGGGATGCGCATCTTGGCCTTCTTGATCAGTCCGGAGCGTCAGGCGATTGCAGCGGTGCTGGCGGAACTACCGGACGCGCGGCATTTTGCCTGGATCTCTACCTACACTGTCGGTCTACGCGCGATTGATACGTTGCTAACACATCCGGGAGCCGCGATCGCGCTAGCGGGCCTCGATCTTGCGACCTTCCGTCATGCTTTGTTGCAATGTCTGATCGGCCGGGCGGAGAAAATGCTGCGTGCTCCTGAGTCAGATCAGCCTATGAGCGAGGATTGGATGAAGGCCTTGGCAAAGCTCTTCATACGGCATGATCCGTAATTGCGGTGACTGCCCCGGGCCCATAGCCTTGGCAGCCAGGACGGCTTGACAACGTGGGGTAACACCTTCGGCGGCAAACTAAGGCCCGCAGGGGCGGCCCCATATGAGCCGCGGCACGCGGCGGGGCCGAGCACGACCGCCCGCCGCTTCGACCGGCCGCGTCCGGGCCAGCGACTGCGCATGGTGTCGCTAAGCGGCGCCGTCGAAGCGCCTTGGCGCATGCCCGCAAGGTACGATCTCTTCCTGCGCGCCACCGTCGCAATCACCCGGCACGCCGAGGATCTGCGGACCGCGTTCCGCGGACATCGTCTTCAACGTGCCGGCCAGAAACCGGGACGACCATACCGGGGAGCACAGCTACCTGATGGATGCTCAAGGCCAATGGCGGCTCGCGAAGGCCTATGACCTATTCGGCAGGTCCCGGCCGCGAGCACTATCTCGATATCGAGGGGGGGGGGGGGGGAGCCGCAACCCCACCCGCGCGCAGGTTCATGGCCTGGGTCGTCGCCACAGCCTCTCCAACCGCCTGATCGACGTCATCATCGATGAGGTTCGCGCCGCCGTGGCCGATTGGCCGCGCGCAGCTGAAGACGCCGGCGTGACCCGGGCCTCTCGCGCTGGCCGTCCACCCGCGGTCGACACGAATGTGCCAGACCTAGTCTGTAGGCCGACTGGGTGACGTGGCTGCCATCTGCTGTCCGGTCACCCGCACCCGCCGTCGCGAACCGGCATCAGCTTAGCGTCAGACTGCGCATAGGTGCCAGCGCTGGGCATGGCGCCTAAGAGCGGACGGTCCGAACGTCCCCAAGGAGTCACAGCCGGTCACCGCTTCGTAGGAGTTTCGACGGAAACTTGCTCAGTGCAGATCACGACAAACACCCTGAGACGCCCTTTGCGACTATCGATGCTGCTGCTCGTGCTGGCGTCATTCGTGGTTTCAGCGTGCGATCAGATCGGCGTCGTGGCGCAGAAGACCACAGACGTCATCGGCATCAATCCGCGTTCCGAGCCCGCCGTGACCTTTCGCGCCCGCGTTGTCGGCGTGACCGACGGCGATACGCTGACTGTGCTTGACGAGAGCAATCAGCAGCACACGATCAGACTTGCCGAAATCGACGCGCCCGAGCGTGGACAGCCATGGGGGGCGCGCGCGAAGCAGACGTTATCATCGCTCGTGTTCGGCAAAACAGTTTCGCTGCAGCAGACCGACACTGACCGCTATGATCGTATCGTGGCGCGCGTCTTTGCCGACGGGGAAGACGTCAATCGCGCGATGGTCGGGCAGGGCGCCGCGTGGGCTTACAGACGATACCTGAGTGACCAGACACTAATCGATGTCGAAGCGAGAGCTCGCCGGGATCGGCTGGGGCTGTGGTCGCTCAGCGATACTGAGACGGTTGAGCCATGGGAATGGCGGAAGGGCAAACGCGAGGGTGACGGCAATATTCCAACCGACGGCTCCCGTGAGGTTCGCTCACTGCTTGCCCCACGCCAAAGCATCGTCACTGATCGGGCGAATGAAAGCTTCAGCTGCTCTGGCAAACGCTATTGTCGCCAAATGAGCTCATGTGCGGAAGCCCACTTCTATCTCACGCAGTGCGGGGTCGAATCGCTGGACGGAAACAGTGACGGCGAACCGTGCGAAATGCTGTGTGGGACCGCCCATTAGTCCGCGCGAAGAGCACAACCGCTCCGACCGCTTCTGACGTATCGTCGCGCTAGCCCTCGATTCGAAACGTTAACGGTCGAAGGCCGACGGGAGGAATACTACGATGAACGAACCCACGATTACGTGCCCGAACTGCAAGTCAGACATCAAGCTGACGGAATCCCTAGCCGGTCCTCTCGTCGAACAAACGCGTCGTCAGTTTGTCGAACAGCTGAACGAAAAAGATCGGCTGGTTGAAAAGGTCCAGGCCGACATCTCAGCTGAGAAGAAGCGTGTGGAGCTGGAGCGTCAGGCTATCGAGGCGACGGTGGCTGCGCGCATGGATGATGCGCGCAAGCAGATTGCGACGGATGAGGCTGAGCGGGCGAAACGGATCGTCGCGGCGGACATCGAAGAGCGTGATCGCAAATTCGCGGAGCTCCAGGACATGCTGGCCAGTCGCGAAGAGAAGCTGAAGCTCTCACAGGCTGCTGAGGCGGAGATGCTGAAGAAGCAGCGCGAGTTGGACGACAAGTTGCGCGAAGCGGATCTCGCGGTGCAGCGGCAGGTCAATGAGGGACTGGAGGCTGTTCGAGCGACAGCCAAGCAAGAGGCCGAAGACGCGCTGTCGTTGAAGGTCAAAGAGCGCCACACGCAGATCGCGTCGATGCAGCAGAAGATCGAAGAGCTGAAAAAGAAGGCCGAGCAGGGGTCTCAGCAGCTTCAGGGGGAAGCGCAAGAGCTGATGCTCGAAGAGATGCTGCGCGCACGCTTCCCGTTCGATCAGATCGAACCGGTCGGGAAGGGCGAGTTCGGGGGCGATGTCCTTCAGAGGGTGGTCAATCCGGCCGGCCAGGTTTGCGGATCCATCCTTTGGGAGACCAAGCGCACGCGAACGTGGAGCGATGGCTGGCTCAGCAAGTTGAAGGGCGACTTGCGGGCGGCGAAAGCCGACCTTGCGCTCATCGTCTCTCACGCGCTTCCAAAGGACATCGAGACGTTTGGGCAAATGGAGGGGGTCTGGATCACCGGGCCGAAGTGCGCCATGCCCGTCGCGATGAGCTTGCGTGAAAGTCTCGTGCTCATGAATGGGGTGCGGGCGACGGGCGAAGGCCAGCAGACCAAGTCTGCGCTGTTGTATGACTATCTGACCGGCCCGCGTTTTCGTCACCGTATCGAAGCGGTCGTCGAGAAGTTCTCAGAGATGCAGGATGACCTCGCTAGCGAGCGCAAAGCGACGATGAAACGATGGGCTAAGCGCGAGCAGCAGCTGCATACGGTGTTGGACTCGACGGCGGGGCTATACGGGGACCTACAAGGTATAGCAGGTCGATCGATGCTGGAGATTGACGCGCTAGAACTTCCGCTGATCGAGGCTAACTCTGCGGATGAGTGAGTGCGCAGCTATGTCGTTTAAATCGCACTAGATTGACGAAAACGTCTATCAGCACTTACGTTTGAGATTCTAAGTTGCTTAAGTTATAAATTCAATTTGGGCGGGATTTTAATGATTAGCTTAGCCTTTGCGGGTGTCGTAGCTGCGTTGGAAGTTTCGCTGTCGGTCGGTGGCTCGCAAGCTGCGACGATCCCGAGTCTGACTGAACGGACGACATCACTATCGAAGCGGGAAGCGTGGACTGCCCTTAGCCGTTGGGCGCTCGATAAAGGTTTTTCTGCCGCAGAGAGTGACTTTGAGGGCGGGACTATCCAGTTCAACCAGAATACCGGCACGCCTCCTTGTGTTCTTGTTGCTGGATTCTTGTGCCGACCCAGCTATGGCATCAAGGATTGGGCGGACTGTGCGCCAAGCAAACTTGCTACGCCGCGACACGGTCTCGTCCGGCTCAATATCGTGGTGGTTGAGCAAGGCACAGAAACAGTCGTAGTGGTTGATTCGAAGTTCGCAAGATTCAACGTTCCAACATGGGTTTCATGCACATCCACCGGAGTGCTTGAAACAAGTTTGTTCAGTGCCTTGGAACCTTCGTAAATCATTCTGCTGACGTCCCTCTCAGTGCGGATGTAGAAAAATGCACTTTTGCTCGGCTCGAAGGTGACTGCTTTTGACTTCCTAGCATCTGTTCAAAATGTCGTGCTGCGCGAAACGCCGCACATTCATCGCCTCATATCAGTAACCTCGCGAGTAAGATTGCCAGCTCTTAGAATGGGATGTCATCGTTGAAATCGTAAGCTGGCGGAGACGTGGGCGGCTTCGGCTTGGTAACCGTCTGGGCAACAGTTGGGAGCGTGGCCTCAGCGCTCCATGATTCAACGACTTTCGATAACGGAAACGGCTTTGTTTCGGTTTTCCATTCATGGAACGGGGCAGTAGTTTGGCTCCAAGGGCCAGGGTTAGGCTTGTCGAACTGGACCCGCGTCGGGATATGAAAGGCGCTGCCGAAAACGATGGCTTCGCCAGAGGCAAGGATTGTGACTTGATCAAGCAACCGGCGAGCCTGCATGGGAATGATGCGGCGGAAGTGGTCGATGTCGTCAGGGTTTTGAAGGCGATGGCTGATGAAGTTAGCGCATTGGCTGATAATCGTCTGACTGATTTCGCTGGGGCGCTGACTAGCGATCAGGAGCGAAATACCAAATTTGCGACCTTCCTTGGCAATGCGTTCGAAAGACAGCCTAGCGAGTTTTTGACCTCGGTCTTCGTCCGACCGCGCTGGCCGAGCGTAGTTGTGCGCCTCCTCTAGAACGAGCACCCAAGGATGTTCAAAGCGTGATGCGGCTGGAAGAGCTTCACGGCATTCGAGAAGCACTCTCCCGATCACAGAGCAGGCATAAGGTAGCACCTCATGGCTGAGCATCGACAGATCGATCACGCACACACTCGGGCCGGATGCGCTTCCGAGACCAAAAGCCTTGAGCCAGGTTTCAAGGCTTTTGGTCTCTGTCGCTTCAGCTTCGTAGTTCAAGAACGCGCGCCACCGACGATCATCAAGTCGGGTCTTCAATCGCAGTTTGAGCGTGGTCAGATGTGCTTCGACGCGAAACGCATCTTCTTTCGACACAGCGCGATTAACGAGCGTTGGGTCGGAGAGGGTCGCAAGTGGGATATATAGGGGCGAATCTGCAGTGCGAGCCAGTTGATCAGCATCTTCCAGTATAGCGCTGATCCGCTGGCGGATGACGGCAGCTAGCTCTTCGGCGGCTGTCAGGATCTGGGCACCATTAGAGATATTGCTGTTGTCGTACTGGCCAAGGTTACGGAGCTGTTGGAAGGGCAACGCAAAATTCGACGTATCAATGCCGGAGTTTTGTAAGAATCCGACGACGTTGTCGCAGAGCGGAGCCGCGTTCTTTTTCTTGAGATTGCTGACTTCAGTCATCAGGTGTTCTAGGCCGCTCAACGCCTGCTGCAGCAGATTTCCGGGAGCCGCTGGCTTCGCTGGCCCGGCCTTAGCGATGGCCCACCAATCTTTCAAAACCGGTTCCTGGGTCTGTTCCGCAGCGCTGAGCCAGGCGCAGATTTCCACCGCGTTGAACAGCCAGAGCGGCACACTGAACGGCTTTCCGTTCAAGTAGATATGATCGGGTTTGCGCTCGGGCTCTATCGACTGATCAGGGAAGGCGCGACTGTATTCACCGTTAATGTCGAGGATGAAAATGTGGGGCTCCTTGCCCGCACCTTCCAAGGCGGCCATCGCCTTTTGTATCAAGGAAGACACTGAGTAAGATTTGCCGGAGCCAGTGTTGCCGACGATAGCCAACGGCCGCGAGAAAATGTCGTTGTATGAAGCGCGTACCGAGTTGTTGGGCTGGCCTGTGGGATACCCGAGCCGCAGATCGTAGTCGTAGTTGTGATCGTCTTGTTCGTAGCCATCGGGCTTGTTCCGGCGCGGTGGTGTCTCGAAAACCGCCTTGAGGATATCCGGCGCGCCGATCTCCGCTGCAGTGTCGAGGGTCGGAAGGATTGTGATGCCTTGGCTGAATACGCTCTCGTCACCGTCGCTTTCGATTGTCCCGAGCAACTGCACATTTGCGACGCGACGCGCCTTCATCAGCTCCAGCGTCAAGTCATCGCCGGAACTGGTGTCAAAACTTTCGCGGGCCTCCAGGTCTGTGATCATGCCGATGACGATCTGTCCGGCTCCTAGTGAGAAGGTCAAATAGGAGTTCACCGCGACGGCGATCTGCACGCCGTCGAGCGTAGCTCGAAACGCCGATTTCGTTTCTGGTAGGAGCTCGACTTTTACCCGGAAGCCTTGAACCGCAACGATGTGGCCGACGACGCGAGGGTTATCCATCACGTTCACTCTGACTCTGTGGAAGCATGTGACGCTGAACTTTGAATTTGCTTTTCAAATCGCCTGAGACGCAGGAAATCGTTCAGCCATTGGACATCCGGCATGAGCGTCCGGGCGAAATCATCGAAGGTCGCGTACTTGAACTTTTCCGCCGTGAACGCAGTCTTTGTCGGCGTGAGAATGAAGGCCCTTTTGCCAAGGTCCTTGTACGCCTTTATCCGCTCTATCGTCGGACTAGATGGATTGGGTTCGACGACTAGAAGAACCAAAGAGGGGTTCATCAGCGCTGTTTCGATGATCCGTGTGACGTGGTCGTCACCGAAGCCATAGCCGAGAACGAGCAAGAAGGTTTGCGGGGCGCTCAGGCGTATCTGGAACGCGCGGAAAAGATGCGCGAAGGGCATCGTCAGCGTCTGGGCGAACTTGTTTGAAGTTGGAAGAATGCCGACCGACGGAAGCGTCGCCGAGAGGGCGGAAAGTTGCGCCGCCTTTTCTTTGTCGCCCAGCTCTCGGTATTTGGCGAAGCCGTCGAGGTTGGGATGTCTCGCCCGCAGTTCTCCTTGGGATGCGTGCCAGTGGATTGAGCCGTGCAGTTTGTAGAGGTGAAGGAATTTGTCGAACCTTCGGACGCGACCCTCTGCTAGTTCTCCGGGATAGTAGATGTCGAGCCCATACACCGAAGGGTCAAAGCGTGCCTCGGTGCGACCGCTGAACCCATCAAAATACTGGATGCCCAGAACTTCGAGAGCTTGCTCAAGAAGCGTGTCGTAGTTCAGCGTGAACAGATGAGATCGACCGAGATTGCTATCCCGCGCCACGAGTTTTGAGAGGAAGGCCAGGTGGGGCGCTATGTCTCCGGCACCACTTGCGCTTGAGTCGATAGGCGGAAGCGACAAGGCGCATTCAGCAAAGATAGATTTGCCAATCGCGTCGATCAGCCAAGCCAACTCGGCATCCGACGGAGTCCCCCCGGCTTTCCAGCTTAGGCCATTAAAGGGAGAGCTCTTCTCGGAGGCGAGGACGTGCGCGTTCACGAGGTAAGAAAGCCACTCCTCAAATCCGCAGCTTGTCTGGCCCAGGATGTAGTCAGCGTATCGCGCGTTAACGATTGTCAGGATTGAGGACGGGATATCTGTCATTTCGCCTACAGTGCACAGAACTGCCGCCTCCAACCCGTCCATGGTCTTGCCGCCCTGAGAAACAGACGTTCCCGCTGCGGTCAGAACGACTAAATTTTCCATTCTCAGCCATTCGGCGATCAGGGCCTGCATCCGCTGTCGGGCGTCACGCTCGGTTTTGCCTTCCAACAAATCTTCGATCTGACCGTCTTCTGACGGTCCAATGAGGCGATAAGGATTTTGCGAGCCCTCGCTGGGTGCCATGTTCTTGTTGTTCTGCGTGAAGGTTTGCGTTCGAGCGTCACGCTAGCCCTGCCTCACCGCCGTGAACAGTTGAAAGCGAGGCTGCTCGACAACTTGTCCTTGCAGGCCTAGGCGGCATCGCGATTGGACGCGGAGCCGAACCTTACGAGGTCGCCGAAGCGATCGCCTTCCTAGCCTCGGATCGTGCTTCCTAGATTCATGGGTCCGAACTCGTCGTCGATGGCGGGACTGTGCCGACCGTCTGACCTCAAACACTTGTCCACGCCCGTTCCTCTGGGCGAGACGTGGACAAGTGTCGGGTGTCTCTGTCGCTCTAGTGCCTGCGTCTCGACGAGAAGCGAGTGTCCGGTCATGGCGCACCAGCGACATCGGCAGGTCGCAGGTTTTGCGAACTGTCAGCGCCTCTGGATTGCGCGGGGAACGTCATAACGCTCGCCGTTAAACGACAGCCGGATCGTGCGGGGGGCGACCGCTCGCTCCGCCGTGCTGCACTCACCGCTCTTAGCTGCCCTGGAAGTGCTATGCGAGACGCGCTCTAGCACCGAGATGTCTTGTCCGTTCCGACCTGGGATCATTCGCAGGATCCGCTCGGTCACGATGGTTTCGCCCGCACACGACGTGTCCCATTCCCCCTGGCTGCGCTGAACGATTAAATCGTCGAGTACCGGCGAGAGGGCTGCGCCGCGCGGCTCATAGAGCGACAGCGTGGTTTCCATGAAGGGATTGGGGCGTGAACTTCCGGTCCATTCCCGTCTTACGCCAAACGCCAGTCGATCCGGTCCCAGCCGATACGCTGCCGTGTCGAACGATAGCCCCGACAGTCGAATGGCGTCGTCGTCCATGGCGTGGGGAATGCGTAGCCTATTGCGCGTCTTACCGGTGGTCTCATCGACGACGAGCACATCGAGATCGCCTATGGTCGAGTCTACCCCGACCTGAGCGATGAGCGGGACAGCCACCAGCACCAGTCCCGGCTGGCCGCGCCAGCGCCGACAGATGATGGCGTGTGGATTGATGGAAGACGGCGAGGGGAGGGTGATGGTGCGGTCGCCCGCTTGAACCGTGCCTTCAACCTGAGAGATCGCGCCGGGATAGGCCTGGCGCACGATCGCGCCGATGTCGCCGCATTCCTGGTCCTGGGCCCTCGCCAGCGTCGGCGCGCATAGCGTCAACGCCAGTATGCCCAAACCTGACCGTATGATCGCTCGCATGGTCGCCTCCGTCGCAGCTTTCGATGTCCGTCGACCTATGGTCTGCTGGCGACATCCATAGAGCATCGGCTCGCCGCGAAGGTTCCTGGTCAATGCCAACTCTGTCCAGCAGGCTGCCGTTTCGACTGATGTCGAGCATGCTTTTGGCGGGGGCGCTTTTGACCGGGTGCGCTCAAGCGCCGTCGTCGGGCGATCTAGGCCCTGTCGTCGCACCGCCGCCGTCTTCAGTGCCTTCCGTGCCTTCCGTGCCTTCCGTATCGCCTGTATCGCCCGATGCCCCTGATGAAAACTCGGCCGTCACTGATGTCGATCAACTCAAGACGCTCTCGGTCTCGTCGCTGACCCCTGCACAGGGCGTCGACGATCGAAACGTCGGCGCACGCATCCGATGGGCTGGCGCTGTCCAGTCTCTGAACGCGACGAACGAGGGGGGCTGTTTGACCATGATGTATGCGCGCAGCGACAACGATGGCGCGCCACACTGGACCAACGAGCCCACCTATAAGATGTTCTTGGCCTGCGCGCAGGGAGCCTATGATCCTGCTCTGGTCGGCGAGTTTACAAACCTCACGATCGTGGGGCGGATCTCCGGGAAGACGTCCATCGGCATCGGGGGTGGAACCGTGACTGGTCCAGTCGTTGAGATCGAAAAGCTGTTTCGTTGGTCCGACTGCCCTCAAGGCGACCAGAGCCCGCAGTGCCGATATGGATTTATCTCTCCGCTGGCCGTCCCCAAGTCCGAGCGTTTCCCGTCTCAGTGTAGATCCAGACAAACCCACTGATGCGGGGGAAAATCCAACCCCTGCGGCCCGTTTTACGCGCCGGGGCAGGCGCTGTGAACATTCCAGGTGTGGTCGAAGTCACACCAACCCGATGTCCGATATGACTCGCACTTTTGTATCTTATAGCAATATTGGGTCGTAGGCGCCTTTGATGGACCGAATAGAGTGGGATTGTTGTCAAATGCTAAAGGCGGGGCTTACCAGTTTAAACCCCGTCTATACCACGTTCACAAAAGCATTCTGTTGCCTTCAGGCATAGGATTTCATCCGTACAAATCCCATGGTGTGTCAATGTCAGACACCCCGACT
>Ga0308156_1001442_pt1 | contig 27959 bp, 20 predicted proteins | sample PhyAR2_FD_201041 | JGI IMG/M metagenome (GOLD analysis project Ga0308156, IMG submission 201041) | Phyllosphere microbial communities from UC Gill Tract Community Farm, Albany, California, United States - DLSL A.R2 | ecosystem: Host-associated > Plants > Phyllosphere > Unclassified | place: USA... | reverse complement strand
GATGGTAGTGTGGGGTCTCCCCATGCGAGAGTAGGGAACTGCCAGGCATCAAACGAGTGAAGAAGCCCCGCACGAAAGTGCGGGGCTTTTTTACGTCTGCAATTTGCCACTTTAAGCTGAAACATTTTCATTTTCTGCATGAAACCTCGACATTACAAGACCACCAGGCTAATGTTGGGCATCCAGATGTCTAAACGTTTATATGGTTGTAAGAGGTGAGCAGGCTATGCCAATCAGGGTTCCCGACGAATTACCGGCAGTGAATTTTTTGCGTAACGAAAACGTCTTTGTGATGACCTCGTCACGCGCCAGTGTTCAGGAGATCCGTCCGCTTAAAGTGTTGGTACTGAATCTGATGCCGAAAAAGATCGAAACGGAAAATCAGTTCCTGCGCCTGCTCTCCAATTCACCGTTACAGATCGATATTCAGCTGTTACGCATCGACAGCCGGGAGTCACGTAACACGCCGACTGAGCATCTCAATAACTTCTACTGCAATTTTGAAGATATCCAGCACGACAACTTTGATGGCTTAATCGTGACAGGTGCTCCGCTGGGACTGGTTGACTTTAATGATGTGGCGTACTGGCCACAGATCCAGCGCGTGCTGCACTGGGCCAAAGAGCATGTTACCTCAACGCTATTTGTCTGTTGGGCAGTGCAGGCGGCGCTTAATATTTTGTATGGCATTCCAAAGCAGACCAGGCATAACAAGCTGTCAGGTGTCTTTGAGCATCAGATATTACATCCGCATGCCTTACTGACCCGCGGATTTGATGATAATTTCCTTGCGCCGCATTCACGTTATGCTGATTTCCCGACGCAGTTGATTACCGATTATACCGATCTGGAATTATTTGCTGAATCGGAACAAACCGGTGCCTACCTGATGGCGAGTAAAGACAAACGACTGGTGTTTGTTACCGGTCATCCTGAATACGATGCGTTGACCTTATCGGGTGAATTTCACCGTGATTATGAAGCCGGCCTCAATCCTGAGGTGCCTTATAACTACTTCCCCCAGGATAATCCGGCACTGCCACCGCGTGCCGCCTGGCGTAGCCATGGTAATCTGCTGTTCTCTAACTGGCTTAACTACTACGTCTATCAGATCACACCGTTTGATTTACGCCGCATGAATCCGACTCTTGAATAGCGCCGGGATATCCTCAACTGAACCGTGTTAGCCGCTGGCGACACGGTTTTTTTTCGCCTGAAATTGACGGTGAAAACTGTTCCCTTAAAAAATAAAAGTTTAACTACTTTAAAAACAATCGGATGGATGATTTATGCCAATAAAATGGAAATAGTTTTTGATTTATGAAATTAAATGAATATGCTCTGATCCTGTAGTTCACAAAACAGTCGATCCGGGGGATCCGCGTTATTCGATCCTCTGAATACAGGAGAGCGCCAGCATGACAGATTCTGTAATCAGCCATACCCTGACCTTCAGCCAGCCCTTTAACCATGCCGAACAGCAGTTGCTGACTGCCGAGGCGATTCTGTTTTTAGATGCGCTGGTTACGCGCTTTGCCTCACAGCGTGACGCGTTACTGACGGCCCGCCAGCTGCGACAGCAACAGTACGATCAGGGTTATCTGCCCGACTTTGATATGGAAACAGCTTCCATTCGCGCTAGTGAGTGGGCAATCCGTTCGATTCCGGAAGATTTGAAGGATCGTCGGGTCGAAATTACCGGTCCGCCGGATCGCAAAATGGTGATTAACGCCCTGAATGCGAATGTAAAAGTGTTTATGGCAGATTTTGAGGACTCGCTGTCACCGGAGTGGAATAAGCTGATGGAGGGGCAGCTGACCCTGCGTGAAGCGGTACAGGGCACCCTGAGCTATACCAGCGATGCCGGCAAAATTTACCAGCTGCGCGCCGATTCAGCCGTGCTGATGTGTCGGGTGCGCGGCCTGCATCTATCGGAAAAGCATGTCAGCTGGCAGGGCAATCCGATTCCCGCCGGGCTGTTTGATTTCGCGCTCTATTTCTTTCACAACGTTCACCCGTTGCTGGCGAAAGGCAGCGGTCCCTATTTCTATCTGCCCAAAACCGAAAGCTGGCAGGAGGTCGCCTGGTGGCGTGAGATCTTCAGCTTCAGTGAGGATCGTTTCGATCTGCCGCGCGGCACCATCAAAGCCACGGTACTGATAGAAACTCTGCCGGCGGTCTTCCAGATGGATGAGATCCTGTGGAATCTGCGCGATCACATCGTTGGCCTTAACTGTGGGCGCTGGGACTACATCTTCAGCTATATCAAAACGCTGAAACAGCATGCGGATCGGGTACTGCCGGATCGCCAGTCCGTCACCATGTCTCAGCCTTTTCTGGACGCCTATTCACGCCTGCTGATCAAAACCTGTCATCGGCGCGGCGCGTTTGCGATGGGCGGCATGTCAGCGCTGATCCCGAGTAAAGATCCGGCGCGTAATGCCTGGGTGCTGCAACGCGTTACGGAAGATAAGCAGCGCGAAGCGAACAACGGTCATGATGGCACCTGGATCGCCCATCCCGGTCTGGCGAACACCGCGATGGCGGTATTTGATGCGGTGCTGGGCAACCGGCTTAACCAGCTATCGGTCACACGGGAAGAGGATGCGCCGATCGACGCGACCACGCTGCTGGCGCCCTGTTCCGGTGAACGCACTGAAGCGGGTATGCGCGCCAATATTCGCGTAGCGCTGCAATACCTTGAAGCCTGGATCAGCGGCAACGGCTGTGTTCCGATTGATGGCCTGATGGAGGATGCCGCCACGGCAGAGATTGCCCGCACCTCAATCTGGCAATGGATACGTCATCAGCAAACCCTGAGCAGTGGTCAGCAGGTTACCGCTGAACTGTTCCTGCGCTGGCTGAACGAAGAACTCCATCTGTTGCAGCAGAGCCTGGGCGAAACCCGGTTCAGTGCCGGTCGCTATGGCGAAGCGGCACAGCTGATGGCGCAAATCACCACCGAACGCGAGCTGGTCTCATTCCTTACTCTGCCGGGCTACCGCCTGATCCCCTGACTCTCGGAGACATTGCCATGACACGTACTCAACAAATTCAGCAACTCGAGCAGCACTGGCAGCACCCGCGCTGGGAAGGCATCACCCGTCCTTACAGTGCGGCAGAGGTGGTAAATTTGCGCGGCTCGGTACAGCCCGCCTGCACTCTGGCCCAGCGCGGTGCGGAAAAACTGTGGGCGCTGCTTAACGGAGACGCGAAGAAGGGTTACATCAATAGTCTGGGCGCGTTAAGCGGTGGGCAGGCATTACAGCAGGCAAAGGCCGGTATAGAGGCGATCTATCTCTCTGGCTGGCAGGTGGCTGCCGATGCCAACGTGGCGGGACAGATGTACCCGGATCAGTCGCTCTATCCGGTTAACTCGGTACCTGAAGTGGTGACGCGCATCAATCAGACCTTTCAGCGCGCCGACCAGATTCAGTGGTCCAGCGGGATTGAAGCGGGTGACAGTCGCTATACCGACTTCTTTCTGCCGATCGTTGCCGATGCCGAAGCGGGATTCGGCGGCGTGCTGAATGCGTTTGAGCTGATGAAAGCGATGATTCAGGCGGGAGCGGCGGCCGTTCACTTTGAAGATCAGCTGGCGGCGGTGAAAAAATGCGGTCATATGGGCGGTAAAGTGCTGGTACCGACGCAGGAAGCGATACAAAAACTGGTGGCTGCCCGGCTGGCGGCCGATGTCATGGGCGTGCCCACGCTGCTGCTGGCGCGTACCGATGCCGATGCAGCCGATTTGATTACCTCAGACTGCGATGAATACGATCGTCCTTTCATCAGTGGCGACCGCACTGCAGAGGGGTTCTTCCGCACTAATGCCGGTATCGAGCAGGCGATCAGCCGCGGTCTGGCTTATGCCCCTTACGCTGACATTCTGTGGTGTGAAACCTCGACGCCCGATCTGGCCATGGCGCAGCGTTTTGCCGATGCCATCCACGCCCGCTATCCCGGTAAATTGCTGGCCTATAACTGTTCGCCATCGTTCAACTGGAAAAAAAATCTCGACGATCGCACCATCGCACAGTTTCAGCAGGCGCTCAGCGAGATGGGCTATCGCTTCCAGTTCATCACGCTGGCCGGGATTCACAGCATGTGGTTCAACATGTTTGACCTGGCCCACGCCTATGCGCAGGGCGAGGGCATGCGCCACTACGTTGAGAAAGTGCAGCAGCCTGAATTTGCCGCGCGCGATCGCGGTTACAGCTTCTCATCGCATCAGCAGGAAGTGGGCACCGGCTATTTTGATCGGGTCACCACCACCATCCAGGGCGGTAAATCGTCGGTGACGGCGCTGACCGGTTCGACTGAAGAGCACCAGTTCTGAGTAAATCCCTGACAGTCTCCTGCCCGGCTGTTCGCGGGCGGGCTTTTATCGGAGCTGATTATGCCGCCACGCGAATCGCTGATTGCGCACACCATCCTGCAGGGCTTCGACGCACAATATGGCCGCTTTCTTGACATCACGGCCGGAGCCCAGCAGCGCTTTGAACAGGCTGAATGGCAGGCGGTGCAGCAGGCCATGAAAGCAAGAATCCATCTCTACGATCATCATGTCGGGCTGGTCGCCGATCAGCTGCGGGTGCTGAACGGTGCAGCCTGCTGGGATGAGGCGTTCTGGCTACGGGTAAAGGGCCAGTATGAAAGCTTATTGCCTGGCTATCCGCGCTATGAAATTGCAGAGAGTTTCTTTAATTCGGTCTACTGCCGGCTGCACGGTCATGCCGATTTGCAGCCAGAACGGCTATTTATCTTCAGTTCTCAATCACCGTCAGCACAGATAAGTCCGTCGCGGCCGCTGGCGCGCGGCTATCAGCCACAGCAGGGCTGGCAGGCGTTGATCGGACAGGTGCTGCGTGATTTACCGTTAACCTTGCCATGGCAGCATCGCGAACGTGATATCGACTGGATTGTGCGCCACCTGCAGACGCAGTTTCCGCAGCTGGAGCGGGGCTGGCTTGAAGTCAGTTGCGAACTGTTTTATCGCAATAAAACTGCATGGCTGGTGGCGCGTCTGCACCTGCCGGATGCCATCCATCCCTGTCTGTTGCCGATTCAGCGCAGCGCGACGGGCGAACTGTGGATCGATACCTGTCTGACCGATGTGGATGACGCCAGTATTGTGTTTGGTTTCGCCCGCGCGTATTTCATGGTTTATGCGCCGATGCCCGCAGCGCTGGTGGCGTGGCTGCAGCCGATTCTGCCAGGCAAAACGCTGGCCGAACGTTATATGGCGATTGGCTGCCAGAAGCATGGCAAGACCGAAAGTTACCGCGAATACCTGCAGGCGCTGGAACAGAGTGAAGCTGAATTTGAGATCGCACCTGGCATTCGCGGCATGGTGATGCTGGTCTTCACGCTGCCTGGCTTTGATCGGGTGTTTAAAGTGATTAAAGATCGCTTCGCGCCGCAAAAAGAGGTAACGGAGGCCCAGGTGCGCGCCTGCTATCAGCAGGTTAAAGAGCACGATCGCGTCGGACGAATGGCGGATACTCAGGAGTTTGAGCAGTTCGCGCTGCCGCTGGCGCGTATCTCGCCTGAACTGCTGGCCGAGCTTAACGCCTGCGCGGCGGAGAAGCTGAAGATTGAAGGCGACCGGCTGATCATTCGGCACCTGTGGCTCGAACGCCGCATGCAGCCGCTTAACCTCTATCTGGCGCAGGCCAGTGCCGAACAACGGCGTCAGGCGATTGAGGAGTATGGCAATGCTATCCGGCAGCTGGCGGCGGCGAATATCTTCCCGGGCGACATGCTGTTTAAAAACTTCGGCATAACCCGCCATGGCCGGGTGGTGTTTTACGACTACGATGAGATCCGACCGATGCAGGAACTGCACTTCCGTGAGGTGCCGGCCGCGCGCTATGAAGAGGATGAACTCAGCGCCGAACCCTGGTACAGCGTCGGGCCGGACGATGTATTTCCGGAAACCTTCCGTTATGCCCTATGCAGCGACGCTGCCATCGGTGCTTTGCTGCTGGAACTGCATCCTGAGATTTTTGAGGCCCGCTGGTGGCGAGCCCAGCAACAACGCATTGCCGGGGGACACGTGGAAGAGGTGATTGCCTGGCGACAGGCGCAGCGCTTCTGCGTGCGCTACGCGACGGAGGCAGTCAGCGACCACTGTACGCCAGCGTGACCTGACGCGCTTCACGGATCACCAGCGCACCCAGTTCGGTAATGCGATCGTCGGTCATCCTGGCGATCGGGCCGGAGATGGAGAGGGCCGCAAACGGCTCGCCGTGTTCGTCATAGATCGGTGCTGCAACACAGCGCAGTCCAAGCGCATGCTCTTCATCATCAAACGAGAAGCCCGCTTTACGCACCTGCGCCAGATTCTCTTTCAGGCTCTGCGGCGACATCAGGGTCTTCGGCGTGTAGTAATGCAACCCTTTCTGATGCAGCAGCGTCGTGACCTGCTCATCGCTGAGATGGGCCAGAAACGCTTTGCCGGCTCCCGACGCGTGCATGGGCAGCTTGCCGCCAATCGGTGCGGACATGCGCATCAGCTGGGTACACTGCACCTGATCGATGATCACCGCCTGATGATCGCTGAGATCCAGCACCGCCAGATTAACCGTCTCGCCCGAGGCGTCCATCAGGCTGCGCAGTACCGGATGCACCAGCGCCAGCAGATTGCGACTCTGCAAGAAGCTGCTGCCCACCACGAAGGCATGTGCTCCGATGGTCCACAACCCCAGATCGCCCACCTGGCGGACAAACCCCTGCTGCTGCATGGTGCTGAGCAGGCGATGAGTCGTGGAGTTCGGCAAACCTGCCTGCTGTGCCAGTTCGGTCAGCGCCACGCTGCCGTGGGAATCGGCAATCAGCTCCAGCAGTGTCAGGCCGCGGGTCAGGGATTGCACCTGGCCACCCGCGGGTGCGGCAGTGGCGGCAGTGCCGCGAGGTTTTTTGCCGCGCTTAACGGGAACAGGCGTCGCCATGATCAAATCTCCTTAGGAATGTGGAAATCATTTTCGTTTTAATCACGCGCTTTGCAAATGCTGGTTTTCTGGTCAGACCTGTTCACGGCCGACCTGAAAATGTCTCAGCTAAGGTTGCTTTGTTGGTTAACCCGCTTATGACAGAATGACTAACAGCTATTTCAGCCAGCAGATTGACGTGGGTGGGCCATCAGTGAGCAATAAAATCGAAGCGCTACATCAGCAGCTCGCACAACGCATTATGGTGTTGGACGGCGGTATGGGTACCATGATCCAGAGCTATAAGCTGGATGAGCAGGATTTTCGCGGCAGCCGTTTTGCCGACTGGCCCTGCGATCTTCAGGGCAATAACGATCTGCTGGTATTGACTAAACCAGCGGTGATCCGCGAGATCCACGACGCCTATCTGGCTGCCGGTGCCGATATTCTCGAAACCAATACCTTTAACGCCACCACCATTGCGATGGCGGATTACCAGATGGAAGCGTTATCGGCCGAGATCAACTACGAGGCCGCCCGTCTGGCGCGCGTCTGCGCCGATGAATGGACGGCAAAAACGCCGGATCGCCCACGCTACGTCGCGGGCGTGCTGGGGCCAACAAACCGTACCTGCTCGATCTCGCCCGATGTTAACGATCCCGCCTACCGTAACGTCACTTTTAATCAGCTGGTGGACGCCTACCGCGAATCGACCCGGGCACTGGTGGAAGGGGGCTGTGACATCATCATGATCGAAACGGTGTTCGATACCCTGAATGCCAAAGCGGCGATCTATGCGGTCCAGACCGAGATGGAAGCGCTCGGCGTGACGCTGCCGCTGATGATTTCAGGCACCATCACCGATGCCTCCGGCCGGACACTCTCCGGCCAGACCACCGAGGCCTTTTACAACTCCCTGCGGCACGCTGAACCACTCTCCTTTGGCCTTAACTGCGCCCTCGGACCGGACGAGCTGCGTCAGTATGTGGCGGAGCTGTCGCGCATCGCCGAGGGTTACGTCACTGCGCACCCGAACGCTGGTTTACCCAATGCTTTTGGCGAATACGATCTGGATGCGGAGCTGATGGCGCAGCAGATTGGCGAATGGGCGACTTCGGGTTTTCTGAATATTATCGGTGGCTGTTGCGGGACCACACCGCAGCATATCGCCGCCATGGTGGCGGCCGTTGAGGGCGTTGCTCCGCGTAAGCTGCCGACGATCCCGGTTGCCTGCCGTCTGGCCGGTCTTGAGCCGCTCAACATTACCGCAGAATCGCTGTTTGTTAACGTCGGCGAACGGACCAACGTTACCGGTTCAGCCAAATTCAAACGGCTGATTAAAGAAGAGAAATATAACGAAGCGCTGGAAGTAGCGCTGCAGCAGGTTGAAAGCGGTGCTCAGATCATCGACATCAACATGGATGAAGGAATGCTCGACGCCGAAGCGGCGATGGTGCGCTTCCTGAATCTGATTGCTGGTGAGCCGGATATTGCCCGCGTCCCGATCATGATCGACTCCTCAAAGTGGGAGGTGATTGAAAAAGGGCTGCAGTGCATTCAGGGTAAAGGCATCGTTAACTCCATTTCGATGAAAGAGGGTGAAGCGGCCTTTATTCATCATGCGCGCCAGGTCCGCCGCTACGGTGCGGCGATGGTAGTGATGGCATTTGATGAGGTGGGCCAGGCGGATACCCGCGCCCGTAAGATTGAGATTTGTCGCCGCGCCTATCGCATCCTGACGGAGCAGGTCGGTTTCCCGCCGGAAGATATCATCTTCGACCCCAACATTTTTGCGGTGGCGACCGGCATTGAAGAACACAACAACTACGCGATGGATTTCATCGGCGCCTGTGAGGATATCAAGCGCGAGCTGCCACATGCGATGATCTCCGGTGGCGTCTCCAACGTGTCGTTTTCATTCCGCGGCAACGATCCGGTGCGCGAAGCGATACACGCGGTATTTCTCTACTACGCCATCCGAAAAGGCATGGATATGGGCATCGTCAACGCCGGCCAGCTGGCGATTTATGACGATCTGCCGGCGGAGCTGCGCGATGCGGTAGAAGATGTGATCCTCAATCGCCGTGATGACGGGACCGAGCGGTTGCTGGATCTGGCGGAAAAATATCGTGGCGGCAAAAGTGACGGTACTCAGGAAAAACAGCTGGCCGAGTGGCGCAGCTGGGACGTGGTGAAGCGGCTGGAATATTCGCTGGTCAAAGGCATCACCGAATTCATTGAGCAGGATACCGAAGAGGCGCGCCAGCAGGTGCCGCGTCCGATAGAGGTGATCGAAGGCCCGCTGATGTCCGGCATGAACGTGGTTGGCGATCTGTTTGGCGAAGGCAAGATGTTCCTGCCGCAGGTGGTGAAATCGGCGCGGGTAATGAAGCAGGCGGTGGCTTATCTGGAGCCCTTTATCGAAGCCAGCAAAGAGGCGGGGCGCAGCAACGGTAAAATCGTGCTGGCCACGGTCAAAGGCGACGTTCACGACATTGGAAAAAACATCGTTGGCGTAGTGCTGCAGTGCAACAACTACGAAATTATTGACCTCGGCGTGATGGTGCCGGGCGAGAAGATCCTGAAAACGGCGCGTGAAGTGAATGCTGACATCATTGGCCTGTCGGGCCTGATTACGCCGTCGCTGGATGAGATGGTCAATATGGCGAAAGAGATGGAGCGTCAGGGCTTTACTCTACCGCTGCTGATCGGCGGCGCGACCACCTCTAAAGCGCATACGGCGGTCAAAATTGAGCAGAACTACAGCGGTCCGACGGTCTACGTGCAGAACGCCTCACGTACCGTAGGCGTGGTCTCTTCACTGCTTTCCGCCACGCTGAAAGAGGATTTTGTGGCGCGGACCCGTAAAGAGTACGAAACCGTGCGTATTCAGCATGCGCGTAAAAAACCGCGCACCCCGCCGGTATCGTTGCAGGTGGCCCGCGACAACGCCACCTCGATTGACTGGCAGAGCTATACGCCGCCGGTGCCGCATCGTCTCGGGGTCAGTCAGGTCGAGGCCAGTATTGAAACGCTGCGCAACTACATTGACTGGACGCCGTTCTTCATGACCTGGTCGCTGGCTGGCAAGTATCCGCGCATCCTGGAAGATGAGGTGGTCGGAGAAGAGGCACAGCGCCTGTTCGCCGATGCGAATGCGATGCTGGACCAGCTAAGCCAGCAGGCACTGTTGAAACCGCGCGGCGTGGTCGGTATTTTTCCGGCTAACCGGGTCGGCGATGACATCGAGATCTATCGCGATGAGCGCCGCAGTGAGTTACTGGTAGTGAGTCATCACTTACGTCAGCAGACCGAAAAAACCGACTTCGCCAACTACTGTCTGGCGGACTTTGTCGCACCTAAATCAAGCGGTAAAGCGGACTATCTCGGTGCCTTCGCGGTGACCGGCGGACTGGAAGAGGATGCGCTGGCGGAGGCGTACGATCGTCAGCATGACGACTACAACAAGATCATGGTGAAAGCGCTGGCTGACCGTCTGGCTGAAGCCTTTGCGGAATATCTGCATGAACGCGTGCGTAAAGTGATCTGGGGATTTGCGCCCAACGAAAACCTGAGTAATGAAGAGCTGATTCGCGAAAATTATCAGGGCATACGGCCAGCGCCAGGCTATCCGGCCTGTCCAGAGCATACTGAGAAAGCGGCGATCTGGACCTTGCTGGATGTGGAAAAGCAGACCGGCATGCAGCTGACCGAATCCTTTGCCATGTGGCCAGGCGCGGCAGTCTCAGGCTGGTATTTCAGCCATCCTGACAGTCGCTACTTCGCTGTGGCGCAGATTCAGCGCGATCAGGTGGAGGATTATGCGGCGCGTAAAGGGATGTCAGTGACCGAGGTCGAGCGCTGGCTGGCACCAAATCTCGGCTACGACGCAGACTAAACAAAAAAGCGGCCTGATGGCCGCCTGAGGTTTTTGCACAGTCTGGCCCGGTCAGCAGTGAAATCGAGCCAGCGCAGGGTACACGGTCAGATCGGAAAGGCACTAAAGCCAGTCCCTGGCCGCTCGGCCCGCACAATACGTACCTCATCCCTGAATTGCGCCCGTAGCCGGGTCAACGCTTTGCATTGTTCAAAAACGCTCCCGGCGTTTTTATCCGGGCAGCGGGACGCTTTACTCTTCTGACCGCGTTCTCTGCGCATTGAGCTTAGGTGCTGCGGCCAGCTTCACCCTGATTCGGCTTTTCAGCGTCTGAAGCGTTCAGAGGGCCGTCTGAAATGTGTACCGAAGTCAACGCGATGGGAGTATACGCCCGGAGTAAAGCAGCGCGGGCCAGGGATGGCCCGCGCTGAGCATGCCATGGATGGCATTTTTTGCGTCTTTACGCAGGGCGTATGCTCCCTGAGCCCGCTTTCTATCAACAGCATGAAGCGGCCCGGAGGCCGCCTCTGTTTAGTTAAAGCGAGCGTCGCGATCCGACGTCAAATCATACAGCTGGTACTTACGGCCCAGCATCTGACCACCGTCACGCGTCAGCGGCACCCAGTTGACCTGCGCCCGACCACGGGTTGGGGTGACGGTGAACAGATCCATCGGAATCGAGATGTAGAACCCTTTGGTGAAGTCACCTTCGCCATACTCTTCAGACGACACGTTGGTTTTAGTGGCATAAACACCCACCATTACGCCGCTGTCAAAGCGCTTCGACACGTCTACCGTCACACCTTTATCTTTCGCCAGATACTGACCGACGCTGGTTTTGACCAACACATCCTGCATAAACCACGGACGCCAGTAGGCGGTCAGGTTGCCGGTTGAGGCTTTGTAACGGGTAAACTGCATCATATTGTCCCAGTCACGCTGCCGGACATAGTTGGCATCAACGCCCACGGCCCAGTTGGCATCGACCGGACGATAGAGCAGCTCGCCGCCCACGCCGCCATACATGGTTTCGAGATAACCGCCATACAGCTGACCATAGAAGCCATTGCCGAGGTGGCCCATATAGTTAGCCTGCAGATCGTTAACGTAGACGTTGTTCTCAACGTAGTCGCGGATATGGGTCCGCACGCGGGGCAGGCTGGAGTCCGCTGGCGCGCCGTTGTAGTTGAACTTGTCATAGTTGTTAGCGAGGTTGCCGAACAGGCTACCGCCCACCAGCAGGTGATCGGTCAGCCAGTAATCGACGTTACCCATCACGCCAACCTGATACATGTAGAAGCTTTCCGGGCCGCCCACTGACTGATTGAGCACCGGTGACAGGCTGTAGTTCAGGCGATCTTTACGGATAAACATTCCCTGCTCAGTCTGACCCGGATCCACCGGATTTTCACGCGTCTGCTGCAGCGGCTGCTCGTGGCCCAGCGGATAGCCCGCCAGCGTATTGTGCAGGCTGGCGACCGGCGTCACGGTGGTGACCTGCGGCATATTGAAGCGGGACTCGGTGACGCTGATGGTATCAATGTCCGCCGGCAGGTGGTTCATGACGATGCGGTTAGCGCGATCGACCCCTTCCTGGGTGTCGCGATATTTGGTCTGCTCGCCCGACACATACAGCGTGTGGCCTTTGGTCTGAATGCGTGGACCGTCGAGTCCGGCATTGTACTTCAGGTCAGTTAGCTGATTACCGACCACGGTCGGCTCCAGCAGCTTCGGCTGAGGCTGCGGGTTATACGCCGGTTTCTCGCTGTCGATGTGCGCCTGACGCAGATCGTTAAAGTTGGTGCGGATGGTCACACCAAACATAAAGGTGTTGCCGCGCTCGTAGCTGGCATTAATATCTGCCCAGTCGGTCACGCGATAGATGGCACCGACGTTAACTTTGCTGCTCTGCGTCAGCCGGCCGGCGAAATCATCCTGATAATCGTTGCCTTCATATTCCATCTTAAGCCGCAGCGGCTGCCACGGTGTCTGATACTCGACGCCGCCAAACAGGGCCGTTGGACCATGGAACATCTGTGAGCCATTGATCGAGCCCGCTTCCCCGACCCGTGGACGCTGACAGTAGCTGTCGCTGTAGGAGCAGAACGGGTTTTTAACCGTGCCGCTGTTGCCGAGATAGCCCCAGCCAAGGCCGAGCGTGAAGTCAAACGGACCCCAGGCTTTGCTGGCGACCAGATATTCGCTGTCGAACAGCCCGGTACCGCCAAGATCGCGGGTACCCAGCGCCACTTCCGGCAGCCAGAAACCTTCCTGCCACAGACGCAGTTTCAGATCGAAGGCTTTATCTTTGTAGCTCTGATTGCCACTGAAGTCTGACACGGCGCTGTAGCGGCGGGTACGTACATCGGTATAGCGAACGGTGGTTTCCAGCCACGGGAACAGCTGCAGCGACGCGGAGTAATAGCGGTACTGATCGTTGTCGCGCGCGTTAAGGCTGAACTCGCCCTCTCTGGCCATGCGCGCCGTCGGCACCTGCATCAGGCCAACACCACCGAAATCGGATTGTGAAGGGCCCACCGGCGCGGGCCAGGTTTCAGCCTGCGCCTGACAGGCTGTCGCCACAGAAACAGCCAACAGGCTGAAGAGATAACGTTTTTTCATCAGTCTGGTATCCGGTGAGTCAGAACGGAAAGGATGCGATTATTCAGATCGTCATAGGCGCCTGGCAGGCTCCATGATGAGAAGCCCAGCCAGATAATGCTGCCCGGTTCCACTTCGACGTGACGGTGGTTCCAGTAAGCAATCGGCACCTGCTGCGTGGCACCTGAGGGGGCGATAACCGTTGCAAAGTTTCGTTCCGCGCCGGAAAGGCGTGCATGATCGGCCAGGTATTCGCGCACTGAGCGGCCCGGTTGCCAGCTGACCTTACCTGCGCCGCTCAGCGCGCCGAGCAGTAATACCGAATCAGACCGGGTTTGCAGATAGAGATCGTAGCTGCCTTCAAGGCGGCGATTGTCGGCCGGATGCAGGCGCACCCAGTCCGGATCGAGCGAGGTGAACTGCCGGCCGGTGACCTTAATCGCACTTAGCTGGCGGATCACCTCATCAATCGCGGCGGCACGATCGCCACTGCTGTCGGCTCGCCAGGCACGTAGCTGGCCCAGCGTCTGCTGATACTGCTGCTGTGCCACGGCGCTGGCGCCGCGTTCGGCAATGACGCTGCTGCGCCAGTCGATCGATTGCTGAAGGGCGGGCTGGCTGACCAGTTGTGCCAGATCGGGCACCTGGCTCAGTTCTGCCTGTGCTCCATTGTGCGGCGCATGGACCGTAACCTGCGCAGCAGCCTGCGCGCCTGGGGTGCTGAGCAGACTCAATCCGGCCAGCAGGAAAGTGATTTTTTTCATGATTTCGCCGGCTTCAGAATGGTGGTGTCTACGGGGAAGGCGTCAGCCGCCAGCATCTGATGGGCCTGCACCACATCGCCGCTGCTGTTATCGATCCAGAACGTGTTTTCCCACTCGCGGTTGCTGCTGTCGAGGCTCACCTGCTCATGCCAGACGCGACAGGCGATACGGTTGCCCGCCACGGTCAGCACTTCATCGGTGCCGCGCTGGAAGGTGGACCGAACCGTCCCCGCGCGGATGTTGCCCTGCTCGGTCCACTGCACGATGCGGGTCCAGCTGGCACCGTTGCTGAGATGCAGGCTATCCGCCAGCGGATCCTGCTGCAGATTACTCACGCTAATCAGGTTATCGGGTAATCCCAGCGTTTTAACCAGCCGGCCATGCTGTGTCACCAGCATTGCCTGATCCTGCGTCACCCATTTCTGCTGGCCGGCTTCGTTGTAGCCAAGCACCACGAAGATTCGCGGGCCTTCATTGAGGCGGGCATAGAGGCTGGCGTAGGGTAATGCGTTGACCTGCTGGTCGGTGACGGTGACGTCATCCGGACCGTTAACGGCCAGCATAAGGGTCTGTTCAAGGCCTTTTTGCGTTTGTGTGCAGGCCTGCAGCAGCAGGCAAGCGAGCAGCAGAGGAAGTTGGCGCACTGTGTGTCCCTGATAAGTCATGCCAAAGTAAAAATAACCACACAGGCGTGTGGTTATGTTTAAAGGTCCTATACCCGCAGGGTTCGCGTGTCGGTACAGCAAGACTGCATTGCCCGGCCGATCACTCACCGTGGTCAGCGATTCCGCCGTTGCCCGTTTGCCGCTGTCTGGCACCCGAACACCTGCTGGGTATCCATCAACGAGTGGTGCTCGTCGTGGTCGTGGTTGTTGTACCGGTATTTGCGCCGTCACCACCGCCAGAAGCAGCAATGCCGAGCCCGACTAACGCGCCAAGTGCGCCGATACCTACAGCGGTCGACGTGCCAGCGGAGATTGCTCCCGCCTGCGCGCCAGCTGCGGCACCTGCGTCTTCCGGGGCTGCAAAAGCACTGGAAGAGACAGCAACGAAAATCAGGGCTGCACCGGCAACCATGGTTTTTTTCATAACAACGTTTCCTGCATTGAGTGAATGAAGGATCTCTGATCCGCCACATTCACCGCGCAGATAACTACGCAGCAAAGGCGACGGACAGTCCCATTGCGGGCGCGTTCAGTATAGGGCAACAAAATACCAGAGTTCAGCACCGGAAAAAGCAGGCGATCGGGCGGGGTAAAACGGCGGGATATTAAGTCAGTTTGGTTTTAACACCTTTTTATATCGGAATATTTCCGGTTAATGCCGCATATTTCACTGGTCGTGAAACAGATGCAAAGCGTATTGTTCTTTTTTAGTTATATTTGGTACGGAATAAGAATAATCAGAATTTACTCAGGATTGCCTTATTTTAATCCCATTAATAATCAAAGAGTAACTGCTATCCCGCACTGATTTCAGGTCCATTTTTAACTGGATTAAGACGTGGTTAATCACGGCATGTTCAGAATTATCTTAGGTGTTTTTAAGAATTATCCAACCGGAGCGGCGGTAGCGCAGTGAATAAATTGTCCGATCCGGGCAAAAAAAGGGCGGCAATCATGCCGCCCGGATATTTTATCGCCGATTAACGCCAGGATTTATAGCGGTTAATTAAGGCATTGGTGGAACTGTCATGACTGGTAATTTTTTCGTCATTTTCCAGTTCTGGCAGAATACGGTTTGCCAGCTGCTTACCTAATTCCACGCCCCACTGATCGAAGGTGAAGATATTCAGAATCGCGCCCTGGGTGAAGATCTTGTGCTCATACAGGGCAATCAGCGCGCCGAGGCTGTACGGCGTAATTTCACGTAGCAGGATGGAGTTGGTCGGACGGTTACCTTCAAAGACCTTGAACGGCACGATGTGGGCGACCGATTCGGCCGATTTACCGGCATCGGTAAACTCTTTCTCGACCACTTCGCGTGATTTACCAAACGCCAGCGCTTCGGTCTGTGCAAAGAAGTTAGACAGCAGTTTTGGATGGTGATCCGCCAGCGCATTGTGGGTGATAGCCGGTGCGATAAAGTCACACGGTACCAGCTTGGTGCCCTGATGGATCAGTTGGTAAAACGCGTGCTGGCCGTTAGTCCCCGGTTCGCCCCAGATGATCGGGCCGGTCTGGTAATCCACCGGATTACCGTCACGATCGACATACTTGCCGTTCGATTCCATATTTCCCTGCTGGAAATAGGCGGCAAAGCGGTGCATGTACTGGTCATACGGCAGAATCGCTTCGGTTTCCGCGCCGAAGAAATTGTTATACCAGATGCCAATCAGCGCCAGCAGGACCGGCAGGTTCTGTTCGGCCGGGGTAGAGGCGAAGTGCTGGTCCATCGCATGCGCGCCGCTCAACAGCTGCTCGAAGTTATCGAAGCCGATAGAGAGAATAATCGACAGGCCAATCGCTGACCACAGCGAGTAGCGACCGCCAACCCAGTCCCAGAATTCGAACATGTTGTTGGTGTCGATACCAAATTCGCCGACCGCTTTGGCGTTGGTCGAGAGTGCCGCAAAGTGTTTCGCTACGTGCTGCTGGTCACCGGCCGTTTTCAGGAACCAGTCACGCGCGCTGTGCGCATTGGTCATGGTTTCCTGGGTGGTGAAGGTTTTTGACGCCACCAGGAACAGAGTGGTTTCCGGGCTGAGGTCTTTCAGCGTTTCGGCGATATGGGTGCCGTCAACGTTGGAGACAAAGTGCATGTTCAGGTGGTTTTTGTAAGGACGCAGCGCTTCGGTCACCATGAAAGGACCCAGGTCAGACCCGCCGATACCGATGTTCACCACGTCGGTGATCGCTTTACCGGTATAGCCTTTCCATTCGCCGCTGATGATGCGCTCTGAAAAGCCCTTCATCTTGTCCAGCACCGCATTGACCTCAGGCATCACATCTTTGCCATCGACCAGAATCGGTGTGTTGCTGCGGTTACGCAGCGCAACGTGCAGCACCGCACGGTCTTCGGTGCGGTTAATTTTCTCACCAGAGAACATAGACTTAATCGCGCCGCTTAAATCGGTCTCTTTCGCCAGCGCCTGTAATTTGTCGAGGGTTTCCTGGGTGATGCGGTTTTTGGAGAAATCCACCAGCATCTGATCATCAAAGGTGGCAGAGAATTTGGCAAAACGATCGGCATCCTGGGCAAACAGGTCGGCAATTTCTACCGATTTCATCTGCTCAAAATGCTGTTGCAGCGCTTTCCAGGCTGCGGTTTGTGTCGGATTGATATTTTTCATGGCAACACTCTTGTTGATATTAAGAACCGTCATTCCATCGGGGGCACATCGTACCCGGTTAGCGTTTCAGTATGACCACAGTTGCTACTGAAAGGAAAAATTTTGTCATCCGGCTGCGGGTAAGCCGGGCACAGTCACCGGCCTGCCTGCGCCGGATCGCCAGCATTGGCTGGTGCGAATGGCCTGCAGACGGCGACGAGATCGCGCGGCGAAAGTGTGGCGTGAACGCGGCGATAAATCCTTGTGCCGCATCAGAGATCGCTGCACTGGCTGAAGCCATTTAGCACTCTAGTCGCTGTAAGGCAGGTAAATTTGTTTTACGGTGCGCCGCAAAGCAAAAATCTGCCTGCCTCTGAGATTGACAGCAGAGCCAGAAACCGATAAATGTATGCGGCTACTTGCGCACCCGTGCGCAAGCCAGAAGAGGCGCGTCGCCCAGGCAGTGTGTTGGAGGAACCGTATCCGGTGAAGACACATGATGGGGAGCGACGCCGAGGTGGGTCAACACGCGGTGTGTTGCCTGTCGGCTACAGGGGCTGAATCCTCTGGGTTGTCACCAGAAACGTCCACAGTCGGACGTTTCGCAAGGTGGGGCGCTTCTGGGTGACTCGTCTACCCGATCTGGTCTGCCCGTTTCTGCTCTTCCCTTGTGCCTGGCTGAAAGAATGTTTCCCGACCGCATTATCGCCGGCGAGAACAAGATAACCTGACACGAGGTCATACATGTCTCAAACTCTGATTGTGGCAAAATTCGGCGGCACCAGCGTAGCCGATTTTGATGCGATGAACCGCAGCGCCGACGTGGTGCTGAAAGATGCCAGTACGCGTCTGGTGGTGCTATCCGCTTCGGCGGGCATTACCAATCTGCTGGTGGCTCTGGCTGAAGGCCAGCCGCTCACCGAGCGCGCCATCCTGCTGGATGATATCCGCCGTATCCAATATGCCATTATCGATCGCTTACAGCGTCCGGACGTGATCCGCGACGAAATCGATCGGATGATTGACAACATTGCTATGCTGTCTGAAGCCGCCTCGCTGGCGACGTCGCATGCGCTGACTGATGAGCTGGTCAGCCATGGCGAACTGATGTCGTCGCTGCTGTTTGTCGAAATTCTGCGTGAACGCCAGGTGAATGCCGAGTGGTTTGACGTGCGTAAAGTGATGCGCACCGATGACCGTTTTGGCCGTGCCGAGCCGGACGTGAAGCTGCTGGCGGAGCAGGCGATTGCCCAGTTGCAGCCGCGCGTTGAGCAGGCGCTGGTCATCACTCAGGGCTTTATCGGCAGCGAAAGCAAAGGCCGCACCACCACCTTAGGCCGTGGCGGCAGTGATTACACGGCGGCGCTGCTGGGTGAAGCGCTGAAAGCGGCGCGGGTCGATATCTGGACTGACGTGCCGGGCATCTACACCACCGATCCGCGTGTGGTACCGACCGCCAAGCGCATCGACGAAATTACCTTTGAAGAAGCCGCTGAAATGGCGACCTTTGGTGCCAAAGTACTGCACCCGGCCACGCTGTTACCGGCGGTACGCTGTGATATTCCGGTGTTTGTCGGCTCCAGCAAAGATCCGGCCGCGGGCGGAACGCGTGTCTGTAATGAAACCCGTAATCCACCGCTGTTCCGCGCGCTGGCATTACGTCGCAAGCAGACGCTGCTAACGCTGCACAGCCTTAACATGCTGCATACGCCTGGCTTCCTCGCCGAACTGTTTAATATTCTGGCCCGCCACAATATTTCCGTGGACCTGATTACCACCTCTGAAGTGAGCGTGGCGCTGACGCTCGACACCACTGGTTCTACCTCAACCGGCGACAGCCTGCTGACGCAGGCGCTGCTGACTGAGCTGTCGTCACTGTGTCGGGTCGAAGTAGAAGAAGATCTGGCGTTGGTGGCGATTATTGGCAACCAGTTGTCAAAAGCCTGTGGCGTCGGCAAAGAGGTGTTTGGCGTGCTTGAGCCGTTTAACCTGCGGATGATTTGCTACGGTGCCAGCAGCTATAACCTCTGCTTCCTGGTCCCCGGCACGGACGCGGAAAGCGTGGTCCGTACGCTGCATCACAATCTGTTCGAATAGACGCCAGCGCGTCGATCAGGCCGCGTGTGCGCGGCCTGAAAATCATCCCCATCCCGCTCTGTCCCTCTTCCTGATTTAAGCCTTATTCTACAAGACGTTAGATTCCTTCATTGCCAAATGAAATCCACTTTCTTCAGGGATTTCAGTCACTTTCGTTGCGCTGCTGCTGCGCAGTTTTATAATCCCGCCGCTAAATCAATACACACATTTTAGGAAATAATATGAAAAGGTTAGTGGCAGAGGCGCTGGGCACCTTCGTACTGGTACTGGGCGGTTGCGGGAGTGCGGTATTGTCAGCCGCGTTCCCCGGCCTGGGTATCGGTTTTATGGGCGTGGCGCTGGCATTCGGGCTAAGCGTGCTGGTAATGGCCTGTGCGGTCGGTCCTATCTCCGGTGGCCATTTTAATCCGGCGGTAACGCTGGGCCTGCTGGCGGGCGGGCGCTTTCCTGCTTCAAAGGTGATCCCTTACATTATCGCTCAACTGGCAGGCGGCATTGCGGCAGGCGCGGTGCTGTACCTGATTGCCAGCGGCCAGAGCGACTTTAACGCCGCTGCCAGCGGATTTGCGGCGAACGGCTATGGTGAGCACTCACCCGGTGGCTTTAGCCTGCAGGCTGGCATGATCGCCGAAGGGGTGCTGACGGCGATCTTCCTGATCGTTATCATGGGCGCCACCAGCCCGCGCGCGCCCAAAGGCTTTGCTCCAATCGCCATCGGTCTGGCGCTGACGCTGATCCATCTGATCAGCATCCCGGTCACCAACACCTCGGTCAATCCGGCGCGCAGTACCGCCGTCGCGCTGTTCCAGGGCGACTGGGCGCTGTCCCAGCTGTGGATGTTCTGGCTGATGCCGGTCATCGGGGCGATGATTGGTGGTGCGATCTACCGCAGTTTAGGCGAAAAAGCAGCGTAATTTCGTCAACGATCGGCGGATCGGCAGCAGTCGATCCGCATTTTCCGCTCTGACCCCATCTGCGCCTTACGCCGTGATAACGAAATGTTATGATCCCGCCTTCGCCTGCGCAGTCGTTCCTGTCGGGCGTATCTCTATGGCAAACCTGCATAAATCATTACATTCTTATAAGGAAGTCTGGCCATGCTCGCCACCGTCACCCGCCTGTTCCCGCTGTGGGCCGTGCTGTTATCTGTCGCCGCCTATTATTCTCCCGCCACTTTCCTCGGCATCGGTCCGTGGGTGAGTTACCTGCTGATGCTGATCATGTTTGGGATGGGCGTGACCTTAAATATCGGCGATTTTAAACGGGTACTGACCCGGCCTGCGCCGGTGATTGCCGGCACTTTTCTGCACTATCTGGTGATGCCGTTAGCGGCGTGGGGATTAGCGAAACTGTTTCATATGCCGCCGGATCTATCCGCCGGGATGATCCTGGTCGGCAGCGTCGCCAGCGGCACGGCCAGTAACGTAATGATCTATCTGGCTAAGGGCGATGTCGCCCTGTCGGTGACCATTTCGTCGGTATCGGCGCTGGTGGGCGTGTTCGCCACGCCGCTGTTAACGCGTTTGTATGTCGATACCCATATTCAGGTGGATGTGGTTGGCATGCTGCTGAGCATCGTAAAGATCGTGGTGATCCCGATCGGCCTCGGCCTGATCATTCATCACAGCATGAACAGCGTGGTGCGTCGGGTCGAACCCTGGCTGCCGGCATTTTCTATGGTCTGCATTCTGTTGATCATCAGCGCGGTGGTGGCGGGTAGCCAGGGCTTTATCGGATCGGTTGGATTAATGGTGATCGCAGCGGTGATACTGCATAACGCGATTGGCCTGCTGGGCGGTTACTGGGGCGGTAAGCTGTTTGGCTTCGATGAGTCAACCTGCCGGACGCTGGCGCTGGAAGTCGGGATGCAGAACTCCGGTCTGGCGGCAACGCTGGGCAAGCTCTACTTCTCACCGCTGGCGGCATTGCCTGGCGCACTGTTCTCGGTCTGGCACAACCTTTCCGGTTCGTTGCTGGCCGGTTACTGGTCCGGTAAGCCGATCACCAAGGGATCAACGCGGCACGGCGAGTAACACCGCACCGCAATCTGCTTGCGCCGGGCACGTTTCGCCCGGCGCTGTAGGTTACGCCCATTCGCTGTTACTCGTAATCACGCTCATCATCCGGCTGCTCCAGCACGGTATAGGCGACGCTGCAAAACAGCGAGTTCAGACGCTTCATATCGCCCAGCAGACCCAGATGCAGTGAACTGGTCTCTATGCTCTGTACGTTCTGCTGATGCAGGCGATCGACGTGCGCATGAGAATAGCGACGAATCATCAGGCGGAAGCGATGTTTGGCGCGGCGCAGCCGTTTGGCGCTGGTGACGTCGTGCGACAGAAACACCGACAGACTCATGCGCAGATTGGCGATCAACAGCTCCTGCAGCGCCTCCAGCTCCTTTAATCCCTCAGCGGAGAACGCGCGGCCTGCAGCCAGCGACTTATCCGCGACATCGCCGCTCATCCGCTCAATGATGTCACCGGCCTGCTCCAGGTTAAGCGACATCTCAATAATTTCACCCCAGCGGCGCGAATCTTCCGCCGGCAGATCCTCTTTCGGCATCCGCGCCAGATAGAGCTTGATGGCGGTATAAAGCACGTCAACGTCATCATCGAGCCGCCGCACCGTACGCTCTTCACGCGGTTCGCCATGCACCACTTTGTTGAACGCTTCCAGCATCTGTTCCAGCACATCACCCATACGTAACGCCTCACGGGCGGCATTGACCAGCGCCAGCGCCGGCGTATCCAGCGCGCTGCGGTCCAGATGTTTCGGCTTCAGATGCAGATCATTTTCCACGTCATCAGAGATCAGCCGGCGGCACAGACGTGCCATCAGATCGGCAAACGGCACCATCGCCACACAGCGGATCAGGTTGTAAAAAACATGGAAAAAGATCACCAGCTCTTCGTCGTTGACCGGCAGCTTATCCAGCCAGTCCGCCACCAGATTAACGAACGGCAGGATCACCACGCAGCCAATCAGCTTAAACAGCAGGCTGCCGAGAGCGACGCGCTTGCCCGCCGCGTTGGCCGCGCTGGCATTGATCATCGCCAGCAAACCGCTACCCAGGTTGGCACCAATGACCAGGCAGAGCGCCACCTTGAATGAGATGACGCCGGTGGCGGTCAGCGTCGCGGTAATCAGCACGGCCGCCAGGCTGGAGTAACTGATGATGGCGAAGACGGCGCCAATCAGCGCATCCAGCATGATGTCGCCGGTCAGGCTGGAGAACAGCACCTGTACCCCGGCGGCCTGGGTAATCGGGCGGGCTGCTTCGACAATCAGCTGCAGCGCCAGCAGAATCAGCCCAAGGCCGATACTGGCCCGGCCGAGCTGACCGGCCCGGGTCTGCTTACGGCTGAGAAAAAACACCACGCCAAAGAAGATGAACAGCGGCGATAGCCAGGAGAGGTCAAAGGTCAGGATACGCGCCATGATGGCGGTCCCGACATCAGCACCCAGAATCACCACCAGCGCCGGCGTCAGGCTGACAAGGTTCTGCGCCACGAAAGAGGTCACCAGCAGCGTGGTGGCATTACTGCTCTGCACCAGCGTCGTCACGCCAATGCCAGCCAGAAACGCCATCGGCTTTTTCTCCACGCTGCGGCTCAGTACCCGCCGCAGATCGGCGCCATACACCCGCATAATGCCGGTCCGCACAATATGGGTTCCCCACACCAGCAGGGCGACAGCAGAGAGTAAATTAAGCAGGGTTAACACGTCGCGATGCTCCTCGACCATCAGGCTTTAAGCAGCACAGACTGCCAGCCTGACGGAGAGAGCAATCTGTGAAGGGGATTGCCGGACTTTGCGTAAATTTTTCCTGTGTTTTAAGCCACCTGGCGCAAAGTCGACATCTCTAACTGTAGACCAATCTGCTGTCCGGCGGGGTGTAATTCCGCGGCGGATCGGTTCAGGACATCGACAGAAAGCTCCACTCCCTGCGCCCGGATGCGGTAGCGAATCACGTTGCCCAGCAAGCTGTGACTGAGGATTTCGGCCGGAATGCCGAGCCCTGGCGCGGTGAACTGCATCGACTCGGGGCGAATGGCCACCTGACTGTGGAAAGGCTGGCCGGTTAGCTGCGTTGCCTGTTCGGCGCTCAGCAGGTTGTAGTTGCCAATAAAACCGGCGGCAAACAGATCGACCGGCTGGGTATAGAGCGCTTCGGCGTCGCCATTCTGCACAATTTTGCCGCGGTTCATCAGCACGATGCGATCTGACAGCGTCAGCGCCTCTTCCTGATCGTGGGTAACGAACAGGGTGGTGAGATTCAGCTCGCGCTGGATACGTCGGATCTGGTCGCGCAGATGACGACGGATGCGCGCATCCAGCGCCGACAGCGGCTCATCCAGCAGCAACAGGCGCGGGCGGGTGACCAGCGAACGGGCCAGCGCCACCCGTTGACACTGTCCTCCCGACAACTGATGCGGATAGCGGCGCGCATAGTCGGTGAGTTCGACCAGCTCCAGAACTTCCTGTACCCGCTGACGAATTTGCGTCTCCGGCAGCTTCTGCATCTTCAGGCCAAAGGCGACGTTTTTCTCCACCGTCATATTGGGAAACAGCGCATAGCTTTGAAACACCATGCCAATGGCGCGCTTCTGCGGGGCCAGCGGCACGATATCCTTGCCCTGTATCACGATTTCGCCGCTGTCGACCTCGGTTAAACCGGCCAGACAGCGCAGCAGCGTCGATTTGCCGCAGCCGCTCGGGCCGAGCAGCGTCACAAATTCCCCTTCGGCGGCGCTGAAATTGATCTGTTCGAATATCGTCGTTGGCCCATAACGCTTATTCAGTTGTCTGACCTCAAGGTAGCTCATACTCAGCCTCGTTCTGGATTCAGGGCATTGGCCAGCCAGGTGACCAGCAGCACCACAAAAAAGTAGGAGATCACCAGCGCGCTGGTGAAGTGACCACTGCCGTTACGCATGTTGTAGAGGTAAACCTGCAGCGTTTCATAGCGGTTGCCGACCAGCAGGTTAGCGAATACAAACTCACCGATCAGAAAAGAGAAAGAGAGCAGGACGGCAATCAGCATCCCTTTACGCAGGTTAGGCAGCACGACCCACAGCGCCGCCTGCCAGGTACTGGCACCGAGTAACTGGGCAGCATCGATCAGCTCTTTCAGGTTGATCGCCTGCATATTGTTGGCCAGCGCGCGGTAAATAAACGGCAGCGCGATGGTGAAGTAGCAGCCGATCAGGATCCACGGCGTACCGGTCAGCATCAGCGGTGACGAGGAGTAGAGCTGCAGCAATCCGACCGAGGACACGACCGGCGGCACGGCGAAGGGCATCAGGATCAGGATGTTCATTACCGCATCCAGCCGTGGATAGTAGTAAGCGATTACAAACATCGCAGGCAGCACCAGTACTAGCGAGAACAGCAGGGCGCCGAAGCAAATCAGCAAAGAATGGCCCAGCGCGGTCAGAAAACGCCCATCGCTCCAGAGCTGGATAAACCATTTCAGGCTGTAGCCCTGCGGCAGAATGGTATTACTCCAGTCAGATGACAGCGCGTACAGCAGCGTTGCCACCAGCGGCAGCGCCAGCAGAATAAACAGTAACCAGACCATCACCCGATGATAGAGATGTTCGGCGCGCGACATGACGGCTCCTTTCATGGTTGTCTGGCGTTGAGGTAGCTACGGCGCACCAGATACTGCTGTATCAGGGTGATCAGCGCCATAATCGCCACCAGCAGCATCGCCAGCGCGCTGCCGGTGTTGGGATCGAGCGAGATATCACCGGACACCAGCGCGGCGATACGGACCGGCACCACGTTAAAGTTGCCGGTGGTCAGGGCATAAATAGTGGCATAGGCCCCGAGCGCATTGGCCAGCAGAATGACAAAAGTCCCCAGCAGCGCCGGAAACAGAATCGGCAGGCCGATATGCCACCAGTAGCGCCAGCGGCTGGCACCCAGCAGGGCGGCGGATTCCTGCCACTCGCGCTTCAGCCCATCAAAAGCGGGATAGAGCAGCAGCACGCCCAGCGGGATCTGAAACCAGGTGTAGACCAGCACCATACCGTTACGTGAAAACAGCCTGAACGCGTCAATGACTCCATAATGACGCAGCAGCAGCGTCAGAAAACCGTTCAGCCCCAGCAGGATCACAAAGGCGAACGCCAGTGGCACGCCGGCAAAGTTGCTGGTCATGTTGGTGAACGAAATCAGGAAGCGCTGCAGGCGACCGCCGCCAAGCTGATGCAGCGAATAGCCGGTCAGCAGCGCAATCAGTAAGCCATACACGCTTGACCAGAAAGAGATATCCAGCGAAAAACGAAATGCCTGCTGATAAAACGGCGAACTCAGAATGTCGACATAGTTGTCCCAGCCCCAGCGCGTGTTCATCTCGCTCCAGAAGCTATTGATAGTGATCCACAGCAGCGGGGCGAGCTGAAAGGCAATCCAGAACAGGGCAAACGGCAGCAGCAGAAACAGCGCTAACACTTTTCCCTTCATGCCCGCCGCTCCGCCAGCAGCCCGCGACAGAGCGGCTTATCGTGTAGCACCCCAAGCAGCTCGCACAGGGTGCCGCACAGGTCGGTCTGCTGTGGCAGGAGGTCGGGTTGCAGCGAGAAAGCCGCACCGAAAACGAACAGGGGCACCTGAGTCTCTTCCGGCAGAATGCCACCGTGTGAGCGATCGTCGTTCATGCCGTGATCGGCAGTCACTATCACCTGATAGCCTTCGGCCAGCCAGCGCGGCATCCAGAGCGACAGCAGGCCGTCCGCTATCCGCGCCCGATTGCGGTATTGCGGTGACGAGAGGCCGGATTTATGGCCGGCATCGTCAATGTTCATCGGATGAATCAGCAGGAAGTGCGGATCATGGCGCAGCCGCAGGCTTTCGGCATCTTCAAACAGGTGTGAATCGGGATAGCTATCATCAGAGTAGAAATGTCCGTACTGAATCGGCAGCTCCGGCGCATCAGTATGACGATCGCGCGCCGCCACGAACGGCGTCCGGTTATACAGTTCACTGACCCAGTGGTAGGCGGCGGCGGCCGTGGTCAGCCCGGCAGCGCGCGCATAGTGAAATACGCTGCGCTCGCGGCTTAAGCGGTTGACGCCGTTATGAATAATACCGCTTCTGACCGGCGTAACGCCGGTCAGAATGCACTCATAGAGCGGGCGCGACAGCGAGGGCAGTTCACAGGTCAGACGGTAATAGTGACCGTTGCCCTGCGCACATTCGGCGTGCAGATAGCCCATTGCATGTTGCGCGACCTGATTGCTCAACCCGTCCAGCACCACCAGGATAGTCTTCATTCCGTTCTCCTTGCCGCGATTTACTGCTGCATATTGATGACGACATTTTCCTGCCACAGACGCGGCAGCATTTTCGAGGACTTATCCCAGGCGGCCTGATCGTGGATTGGACGGGCATTTTTGTATTCAGACTGCGGCAGCAGGCGAGCCTGAACATCGGCAGGCAGGGTCAGATGCTCGGCACGGATCGGTCGGGCGTAACCTTTCGCCAGATTGATCTGACCCTGGTCTGAGAAGATATATTCACGCGCCAGTTTGGCGGCATTCGGATGCTTCGCGTATTTGTTGATGATGGTGGTGTAGCCAGAGGTCACGGAGCCGTCAGACGGGATCACCACTTCGTAACGATTTTTATCGATCTGGTCACGATAGTTCAGGCCATTAAAGTCCCACACCACCGCCATTTGTACTTCGCCTTTTTCAATGTTGGCAATCACCGGATCGGTGACGCCCAGCCGGCCCTGTTTAGCCAGGTCAGCAAAGAAGGCCAGCGCCGGTTTCAGGTTCTTCTCATCGCCGCCTAAAGCGTAGTTTGCAGCCAGTACGCCATTGGCCGCCTGAGCAGCCACGCCGACGTCGCCGATAGTAACCACATACTTACCTTTTTTGAGATCGGCCCAGCTATGCGGAATATCTTTAACCTGCTGCTTGTCGATCAGGAAGGCAATGGTGCCGGTATAGGCCAGCGCCCAATTACCGTCTTTGTCTTTGGCCCAGTCGGGGATTTGATCCCAGTGGCTCGGTTTATAAGGCTGAGCAACGCCTTTCGCCACCGCCACCGGGCCGAATGCCGCGCCCACATCACCGATATCGGCGCTGGCGTTCTCTTTCTCAGCGTCAAACTTCGCCAGCTCCTGGGCGGACGACATATCGGTATCACTGTGTTTAAGACCGTATTTGCTGCTGATATCGTTCCAGGTATCTTTCCAGTTGGCCCAGCTGTCCGGCATGCCGACGCTGTTAACCTGACCTTCACTACGCGCGGCTTTTTCCAGCGCGGCAAGGTCGTTATCGGCAGCCTGCGCAACGGGCAGGGCGAGCACTACAGCACTGGCTACTACAGAGGCGATAAACGCTTTCATCTCAGTTGCTCCGGGTGTAAGTTGATGGGCCTGGCTGGTCTAGTCCAGCAAGAAC
>Ga0308156_1001437_pt1 | contig 28043 bp, 29 predicted proteins | sample PhyAR2_FD_201041 | JGI IMG/M metagenome (GOLD analysis project Ga0308156, IMG submission 201041) | Phyllosphere microbial communities from UC Gill Tract Community Farm, Albany, California, United States - DLSL A.R2 | ecosystem: Host-associated > Plants > Phyllosphere > Unclassified | place: USA... | reverse complement strand
TTGTGCACTATGTATCCAAGACGAAAATAACCGTTTATCATTTAGTTTGTCCGAATAGCGGACAGAAACAACCAAAATAACAGGAATGAAAGGATGCCTTCTCTCGATGCTTTTTTAGAGCACCCGAACTCGCATGAGAAAATTCGTCAAGAAGACTACATTGCAGGGTTAGCAAAAGGCTTAGCGTTACTGGAAGCTTTTGGAACAGATCGGCAACGGCTCAATGTGACTCAAGTGGCTGAACGAACCGGTATTAGTCGTACAGCGGCAAGGCGTTATCTAAAAACTTTAAAATACTTAGGCTATTTAGAAACAGATGAACATTACTTTTGGCTCACTCATCGCGTGCTGCGCTTTTCGAGTTCTTATTTAAGCTCTGCCCATCTGCCTAAAGTTGCTCAATCATTTTTAAATCTTTTGTGTGCGCAGACGTCTCTGACTTTTTCGATTGTGGTTCTAGACGATAACGAAGTCGTGCCGATTGCCCGCAGTTATTTACCGCAGCAAGATAATTTACGCGTAAGCCCTTACGGCATGCATTTAGGAAATCGACTGCCTGCCCATGCAACTTCGACGGGTAAAGTATTACTTGCAGCACTGCCTGAAGAAGCTCAGCACACATGGGTAAAAACCTATGGTTTAAAACGCTTAACGCCATTTACCATTGTCGATGAGCCAAAGTTTTTTGAAGTACTTAAGGACATTTCGTTATCAGATTATTGTCTTTCAAAAGAAGAACATGAACTTGGCGTGATTGCGATTGCTGTGCCTGTTTTTAATGCACAAGGTCAAGCGGTGGCAGCACTTAACTGTATGTCTCAAACCAACCGTGTACAAGAAGATTATTTGGTTCAGCAAATTTTGCCCTTACTGCGTAACACGGCAAATGAACTCAGAAATGTGATTTAAATAGATATAGAAACTCTTGTCATCAATTAGAGGTACAAGAGTTTCAATTCATAATTTTAAATGGCGAACCCTTTAACTCGCTGGTTTGCCAGAACTCATGAAAGAACGAATACGAGCCAATTGAGCAGCTAAACAGTATTGAAAAAATTACTTACAGCAATTTTAGGCATTGATTTGGTGAGGAAGATTTTGTTCAATAGACATGGCTTTTTGCCAGCTTTCTAAGCTTTCTAGACTTTTTACATATTGTTCAATATTAAGATATTTTGATCGAATATTTAAAGAATTAATTAGACCATAGACTACGAAACCAATCATAAAATCTGCACCCGTTAAGCAATTGCCTACTAAGAATTTTTTGCCTACTAATTGTTGATCTAAATATGAAAATACTTTATCCAACTCAGCATGCGCATATTGATCCAAGAACTTTAATTGAGTACCATTTTTTAACTCAACCGAATTAAAAATATTTAATAAATATGGAACCATAGCCGAACTTTCTGAAAAATGAATCCATTGTAAATAATCAAGATAACTGTCTGAATCTTTCGCGGGCATAAGTTGAGGAGCAAACTTTTCAATCAAAATTTCTACAATGGCACCTGATTCAGCAATTACTTTTCCATCGAGCTCAATCACAGGTGATTTTCCTAAAGGATGAATGTTTTTTAATTCTTGAGGTGCAAGATTTGTAGTTTTATCTCGAAAATAACTTTTTAATTCATAAGGTTGATTAATTTCTTCAAGTAACCACAGAATGCGAAATGAGCGTGAAGCATTTAAATGATGAAGAATAATAGACATTAATTTTCTCTTTTAAACTAGAAGGTCAACAAAGTGAGGCCTCACTATATAGACTAATAGACGACCGGTCTAATATTTTTTGTTATCAACTCAGCATTTGTCTGATTAAGTAATAAAGTAAATGTGTTAAAAAATATAAAAAACCACATCCGTAGATATGGTGACAAATTGGCTTTTAATTTTATCGACTGTCTAGCGTATTCTGAGGCCTCAAATTACATTAACTACCTAAACTGCGCAAAAAACAATCCAGTACCCTTTCCCGATCATCTGCCCCATCTGAACTTAAAAGCTGAATGATTCCACCTTCAATCATATATAAAAATAGCTTTGCATTCTGAAAAGTCGTATCGGTTTTAAGTGCTCTAAGCTGGCTATAGATTTCATTGATCAGCCATGTTCTATATTTAATCGCAACTTGATAGGCTTTTGGATAGCTCATTTTCGTTTCAAAAATGGCTTTAAATAATAGATAGTACAACCCCTCTAAGTCGGTATGTAAAAGATAAATCGCCTTGAGTTTATCCTTCACGCTTGTTCCTTGGTCGTACTCAACAATTGAAACTACTTTTTCTTTTAAACGTTCTTTTTGCACAATCAAACAGATTTCAATAAACCGCTCCTTTGAGTGAAAGTAGTTATAAAAAGTCGCTTTTGGAATATTTGACTCTTTCACGATTCTGTCGATCCCAACAGTGTGAAACCCGCAATGGTAAAACAAATTTATTGATGTATTAATGACTTGTATGGCACGTGTTGGGAGAACTAACTTTGGCATGGTTTTACCGTTATAAATTCTTGTTGTTTCTAAATGAGATACTTTTTGGGGAGAAAAAAAGACATAGCAAAGCCGTAAAGACTGTGCGTGGCACATCTCAAGTTTGTTATTGCTAAGTTTTAAATAAAGAAGACTTTAAGCCTGAAAACCTTAGGGCGTTCAAGCTGCTTTATTTTTTAAGCTGTGTCGTTATAGCTTTTGGCATCGAGAGCCAAGAAATAATGGATGTGCAAAGCCAACTCCTTTTTATTGGGAGTTCTGCCAGACATCAGAATTATGGTGGCAGAACGGAAGAGGGTTCGCGGACTGGGTAAGACTCCAGCACACCCGAAGGTGTCCCACTCCCGTCCTACCGCAACGGGAGGAGACGAGGAGTTTACACATAAGAGTATCCCTCAGAAAGGAATAAATCTGATGTGTTCTTACAAGCGGTCCGCGACGACCGACTGGCGATGTAGGCCAGCAGGCAAAGGATAGTGTCCAACCCTCTTACAGTCAAGCACACGAAATGACATTTGTTTTAAATTAAATCATTAAAAAAGTAAGGCTAAATAATGAGGAAGTTATTGTTAAGTGGAGGTTGTAGAGGGGGATAAAAAAAACAGCCTTTGGAGGCTGTTTTTATTTAAGCTAAAAATCATTTCGTATAAACCATACTATATTGATTTTAGGAAAGCTATGTAGTTAATAGCTATTTAATTAATAGATACTGTCAACTTTACTGTATTCAACTACTTTCATTTCATACCCATAATGTGTTCTATTTTTAAGATTAATCAAAACAAATCGGGTATCTATTGCTTCTAGTAGTCTCCAATCAGACTGATCATTTGGATATGACGTTTGCAAATCAAACAATACTACTGGAAGTGTCTTATTATTAATCGCATTATTTGCATCATTCATACCACTCCCAAACATACAACCAAAAGCAATAATCGTTAAAAATAATACCAGGGGCGAGCTAAAGTGTTGCTCTATCTGACCTCCAAATATAGAACTGTGTACATAAGCATAATAAAACACACTGAAATAAAGAGGAATTAACTTAGTTGCTAAGGTAATTGATGTATCTATCCCTATCAAGAATATGGATATTATTACAAATAGTATGGAAAAAATGAGTGAATATATATGCCCTAGCCAAACACAAAAAGATAAATAAATTAAAGAAAGTACGCTCCCAAAAGCGAACAACAAAGTAGTAGTTAAAATCGAGTAAAATAAACTATAAGCAGATATAGAGGGTAATATCCATAAAGCATCAAATGTAGAAAAATAACCAAACTTATAAGTTCCAGCTAAAGCTATAAGTACCAATGGCATGGCAGCATAAAGCTCAAAAATTTTCTTTAATGAGAAAGAGTTATACAAAAGAATCCCCCAACTTAAAAATATAAGATTTACATACATCTAAAGAAGACACCAATTTAAGATGTCTTTTATTTAATAAAAAAATTTAAAAGAAATTTTCAGGATATAAAAATGATGGTATATGTCGTCTAATTAACTGTGCTTGACCGTGATAACCTCTCATCTCTAACTCCAATAAAAATACTGGCCAAGGTGGGATATTACTACGATATATATCAATAGAAGATGTAGACATTCCTCCACCTTGTGATCTAGATAATCCCCCGTACTGTGATGTAGATAATCCACCATATTGAGAGGTAGATAGCCCTCCATATTGGGAAGTAGATAGACCCCCATATTGCGAGGTAGACAAACCTCCATATTGAGAGGTAGACATGCCGCCATACTGAGAGGTGGACATACCACCATATTGAGAGGTGGATAAGCCACCGTATTGTGAAGTACTCAAATTCCGTGGCCAAGTCCTTAAATTAGGTATTTCAGGTCGTGACATAGTTCTAATCCTTAGATATTAAAAATAAAAAATTTATTAAAACATATTACTATGTCTAAACCGTTTATTAAATTTTGTTTAAAAAATACACGACAAATTGTGTCGCTTTAATCCAAATTTACTTTCTATTCCCAAGCCATTTAAAATATGGGGAGAAAATGGTTTATCAGCATAAAGATGCTGAGTCTTTTGAAGATCTATATATACGATTTCAAGCTTTCCATGAGAAGTTAAAAATATTGGCTGAAAATTATGTCCAAAAGAATTTGGCCATATTTAGCCATGGATAGTTTTTACAGCTTTTAATGATGCAAATACAACGGCCTCAACCTCTTTCAAAAGATTTAACGCAGCAATTTAGATACAATCTGGTTTATCAGCCAATTAGAAATACTCAGCTTTTTACTTATTGAACTGATCAATTTCGTATAAGCTATATTTAGCCTTTTATAAAAACGTTAAAGAACAAAATTTATGTGTGAATGTCAAAATGTCGGTGAATTTTTTGTATACCCTGACAGCTTTTCAAATATTTTCAGCAATAACTATGAAATGAAAAATAGGTTCCCTCACTACATCATTGAAGAGGCTCCATGCGAAGAAACTCGCCCAAAATTTGATTATGGTGAGTTTTATTATGTCTGCACTGAGTGTCAGCAAGCATGTTATTTTGAATGCTATCCAGATACACCAACAGCGCCTATTTTTGGAATTAAACTTTTAGATGTGAACCAAACGTTAAGCCAAAATCAAATAAACAGTATTAAACAATTCTTAGTTGTTTTAACGCATGAAGGCTTTTCAGAAAACAAGTGCATCCATAAAGGCTGTACGGACTACTCACTTAACGGAATTAAAGTATGCCTTAACCATTTTGGCTATAAATTTAGTACCTGTTAAGTTTTACTCTGGATCTACCCACCAATAACTACATGTTACGACGCGAGTCTGTATAAACATCGCTGTGCAAGCTCAATTCAGGCTCACCCTGCTTAATGTTTAAAATGAGATGGGCCACACCTCGACCCCATGTCACTTTTTTAGCACTCAATTGCATTCACAGCGAGACCACCTTTTGAGGTTTCTTTGTATTTATATGACATGTCCCTGCCAGTTTCTTTCATGGTCTGAATCACTTTATCTAAAGACACAAAATGTTCATCGTCATCATGAAGTGCCATTTGTGCTGCATTAATGGCTTTTACAGCCGCAATTGCATTTCGTTCAATGCAAGGAACCTGAACCAAGCCACCAATCGGGTCACACGTTAAACCCAAGTTATGTTCAAGTCCGATTTCAGCCGCATGTTCCACTTGTTCAGGTGAAGCACCTAAAATCTCGGCCAAACCTGCCGAAGCCATTGCACATGCTGAGCCTACTTCGCCCTGACATCCAACTTCTGCACCCGAAATAGACGCATTGAGCTTACATAAAATGCCGACTGCTGCCGCACTTAGAAAAAAGCGAACGACTTTATCTTCGGAAAAATCTTTAGAAAAAGTCACGTAGTAATATAAAACTGCCGGAATAATACCTGCTGCGCCATTTGTCGGAGCTGTCACTACTCGACCACCAGCAGCATTTTCTTCATTTACCGCTAAGGCAAATAGATTAACCCATTCCATTGCATGAAACGTGGTCACAATCAGGTTAGTATTTTTGTTGTCTAATAACTTTTGATGAATTTTTTTAGCTCGACGTTTTACATTTAAACCGCCTGGTAATATTCCTTCATTGATCAGCCCATTATGAATGCATTGCTGCATCACCTTCCAGATATCCATAATCTTGGCGCGAATCTCACTTTCACTACGCCAACTTTTCTCATTTTCAAGCATTAACTCACTGATCGACAAATGATGAGTTTTACATAAGTTTAAAAGTTCAGCCGCACTATAAAATGGATATGGAACCTTAACTTCATTGGTTTCAGTTTGGGTGTGTGTTAATTGCCTTTGGCTAACAATAAAACCGCCACCAACTGAATAGTAAGTTTCAGCATATAAAATTTCTTTAGCCTCGTTATACGCAATTAGTTCCATTGCATTGGGGTGATAAGGCAGAGATTCATCTAAAAAAAGCACATCAGACGTATAGTCAAAAGAAATCCTCCGTTGCTGATTGAGCTTAATTATTTTATTTTCAAGCACATCTTCAATGAAGCTCGTACTTGATTGGGTATCAATATGTTCAGGATCAAAACCCATTAATCCTAAAAGAATAGCTTTGTCTGTTGCATGACCGACACCAGTGGCTGCAAGTGAACCATATAACTTAATCTGAATTCTAACCGTCTTTTGTAGATCATCTTGCTTCAATAAATCATCCACAAAACTGTATGCCGCACGCATTGGTCCAACTGTATGGGAGCTAGATGGACCAATGCCAATTTTAAAAAGATCAAATACACTTATAAACACGGGGTCCTACCTTCAATTCATTATTATTCGTATGTTCGTCGTTATTGTGTCCTTTCGGATGATATTAAAATTATCATTAAGTTGTAGATAAAGCACTGAAAATAAACGCCTCATCGCTTAAAAACAACACAATCAATACTGAATTTAATATTTTTAAAATAGTAGATTTTTCCATTAAATTGAATGATAAATTATCTGACAATAAATCCTTTATATATTCTTGTAAGTAAATAAAATAGTGGATCATTTTTCAATTTTTTATAAAAAATATTTAACTTTCAAGGTATTTATTTAAAATTAATATTACTCAAATTCAATTAAAAACAATATCTTAAATAAAATTTAAATCATTCTTCACCAATAAATAGAATAAAAAATCCCCTATTTACCAATAACCATATATCGTATACGATATATGAAAGAACAATAGTTCTGTCGTTAAGGAAAACGTAATGACAAGTCAGTTTAAAAAACAGTTATCTCTAATGGATCTTACATTCATTGGCTTAGGCGCCATTTTCGGTTCTGGATGGTTATTTTCAGCAAGTCATGTGGCCCTCAAGCCGGCCCTGCGGGTATATTGTCATGGATTATTGGGGGCTTTGCCGTTTTAATTCTGGGAATTATTTATTGTGAGTTAGGTGCGGCCTTACCACGAGCAGGCGGTATTATCCGTTATCCCGTATTTTCACATGGCCCGTTACAAGGATATTTATTGGGTTCCGTGACCGTCATTGCCTTTTCAAGTTTGATTGCAATTGAAGTCGTCGCTGCTCGTGAATATGCAGCAGCATGGTTCCCCTCTCTTACAGCAGTAAATGATGGTGTTCGCTCTCCAACCACGATTGGATGGTTATTTCAATTTGCACTTTTATGCGTATTCTTTGCGCTGAACTATTACAGCGTAAAAACCTTTGCAATTGCGAATAATCTGATTAGTGCATTGAAATTTGCGGTTCCAATTTTAGTGATGGTCGCACTTCTATACCATTTTAAACCTGCAAACTTTTCAATGACCGAGTTTGCGCCAATGGGTGCTCACGGCGTACAAGGTGCCGTATCTGCTGGCGGTATTATTTTTGCGTACTTAGGTTTAACCCCGATTATTTCGGTAGCAAGTGAAGTAAAGCGTCCTCAATTTACGATTCCTTTTGCACTCATTTTATCGGTCGTTTTAGCAACTGTTATTTATGTCATTCTTCAAGTGGCTTTTTTGGGTGCAGTACCGACCGAAATGCTTACGAATGGTTGGTCAGGACTCAGTGACAAGTTCCCATTACCTTACCGCGACATTGCCATGTTATTAGGTTTGGGCTGGTTAGCACTGTTAGTTGTTTCAGACGCCATTATTTCTCCGTCTGGCTGCGGCAACATCTATATGGCTGCAACTCCACGTGTCATTTATGCATGGTCGAATAGTAATACTTTCTTCCGTATTTTTACCCGTGTAGATCCAAAATCAGGTATTCCTCGTTATGCGCTATGGTTAACGTTTGCACTTTCTGTATTTTGGACCATGCCTTTTCCATCTTGGGATAAATTAATTTCAGTCGTTTCAGCAGCTCTGGTTCTAAGTTATGCACTTGCCCCTGTCACAGTAGGCGCTTTACGTCGTAATGCACCTGAACTTGAACGTCCATTTTATGTAAAAGGCTTTACTGTTCTTGGTCCACTCGCCTTTGTCATTGCGTCATTTATTGTGTATTGGTCTGGCTGGAATGTCATTTCATGGTTATTAGGCGCACAAATTGCACTATTCGCCCTCTATGTCATTTTTAAGCGTTATGTTCCAACTCAAGAAGTCAGCCTAGCCCAACAATTAAAGTCATCAGCTTGGCTCCTTGTTTACTACATTTTAATGATTATTGCGTCTTACCTTGGCAGCTTCGGTGATGGTGCATCCCACCTATTAGCAGCCCCATTCGACACATTATTAGTGATGGTCATTTCTCTTGGTTGTTACTACTGGGGTATTCGCTCAGGTCTGCCAAAAGCACTCATTAAAAATGATGACGAAGCTTAGACATCACATGATTAAGCATAAATAGATTAAGGTTTTCTTTTGATAAATACCGTATACAAAATACTATATTTTCAAAAGTAAAACCTAGGCTTAGATAACTCTCCAACGTCAGAAGAACCACTTTGACGTTCACTCTAAAGTGAGGTTGATAATGTTAAATATTACTGGTCAAAATTTTATTGCAGGTCAACGTTCAAGTTCAGGCAATAAATTTGTCTTAAGCTACGATGCTGCAACAGATGAAGCATTACCTTATCAGTTTGCTCAGGCAACTCCTGAAGAAATTGATCAGGCAGCTCAAGCAGCTGCATTGGCCTATCCGGCTTTTAGACAGACTACGCCAGAACAGCGCGCTGTTTTTCTTGAAACAATTGCCAGTGAAATTGATGCGCTTGATGACCAGTTTATTACTACAGTCTGTCAAGAAACTGCTTTACCCGAAGCTCGTATTCGCGGTGAACGAGGGCGAACTACAGGTCAATTACGTCTATTTGCTCAAGTATTACGCCGCGGGGATTATTTAGGTGCCCGTATTGACTTGGCTTTACCTGAACGTCAACCACTTCCACGTCCAGACTTACGTCAATATAAAATCGGTGTTGGACCAGTTGCCGTATTTGGTGCTAGTAATTTCCCTCTTGCATTTTCTACTGCTGGTGGAGATACCGCTTCAGCACTTGCGGCTGGATGTCCTGTGATTGTTAAGGCACATAGCGGTCACATGGCAACAGCCGAATCTATCGCAAATGCCATTTGTAGTGCAATTGAGAAATGCGCTATGCCAAAAGGCATCTTTAGCATGATTTATGGTCAAGGTGTCGGTGAACCACTGGTAAAACACCCAGCAATTAAAGCAGTTGGATTTACAGGTTCACTCAAAGGTGGTCGTGCCCTATGCGATTTAGCTGCTGCACGCCCTGAACCAATTCCTGTTTTTGCTGAAATGTCTAGCATTAACCCAATGGTTTTATTACCTGAAGCTCTAAAAGTGCGTGGTGATAAAATTGCGGCCGAGCTTAGTGGTTCAGTCGTTTTAGGCTGCGGTCAGTTCTGTACCAATCCGGGTTTAATTATTGGAATTAAATCACCTGAATTTAGCCAATTCCTTGACCAGTTCAAGGCTGCAATGGCTCAGCAACCACCACAAACCATGCTCAACAAAGGCACTTTAAGAAGCTATGAACATGGCCTGAAAGCCTTACTCGCACATGACAAAATTGAGCATTTAGCGGGTCAACCACAACAAGGCCATCAAGCCTATCCTCAACTTTTTAAAGCCGATGTGTCCCTTTTACTAGAGCACGATGAGTTACTACAAGAAGAAGTTTTCGGCCCAACTACGATTGTGATTGAAGTTGAATCTGCCGAACAACTTAGTCTTGCACTGGGTGGTCTTCGAGGTCAACTCACCGCATCTTTAATTGCTGAGCCTCAAGATTTTGAGAACTTCTCAACGCTTATTCCACTACTTGAAGAAAAAGCAGGACGTTTACTTCTAAACGGTTATCCGACAGGGGTTGAAGTCTGCGATGCCATGGTACACGGCGGGCCTTACCCTGCAACTTCAGATGCACGCGGCACATCGGTAGGAACCTTAGCAATTGATCGTTATTTGCGACCAGTATGCTATCAAAACTATCCAGATCACTTACTACCACTCGCCCTTCAAAATGCTAACCCGCTTGGTATTGCGCGCTTAGTGAATGGTGAAATGAGTAAAGCCGCACTTTAATATTTTGAAGGAGTTTATCCAAGTGATGAACTCCTTTTTATTTAGATCAAAACCTCACAACGGAACCGCACATTATTCAAATAAAAAAGTGCAAAAAATGAATAGCAAGATGCTTAAACAAATCAATGCGTAACATATTTTTAAATAAGGATATTGGTATATGACGACAACATTAAAAAAGGTAGTCGCGGCCTCTATGGTCGGCTCCGTAGCTGAATGGTATGAGTTTTTTCTTTATGGAACTGCTTCCGCCCTTGTCTTTGGCGAACTTTTCTTTCAACAAACTGGCAATGCTATAGATGGTATTTTGGCGGCCTTTGCCCTCTATGCCGTTGGCTTTTTAGCAAGGCCTATTGGTGGCCTCGTATTTGGTCATTACGGTGATAAAATTGGTCGTAAAAAATTATTGCAAATTAGCCTGATTATTGTCGGTATAACTACTTTTTTAATGGGCTGTATTCCGACCTTTCATCAAATTGGCTATTGGGCTCCTACACTTTTGGTCATTCTGCGTTTAATTCAGGGCTTTGCTTTTGGTGGTGAATGGGGCGGCGCAGTTATTTTAGTTTCAGAGCATAGTCCAGATGATCGCAGAGGTTATTGGGCGAGCTGGCCACAAACTGGTGTACCACTCGGGAATTTAGTGGCAACACTGGTTTTATTATTACTTTCAAAAAACCTCTCACCTGAACAATTCCTAGATTGGGGATGGCGCTGTGCTTTCTGGTTTTCAGCAGTCGTTGTATTGATTGGTTTATGGATTCGCAAAAATGTAGACGATGCCGATGTATTTAAAGAGGCTCAAGCAAAACAACAGCTTCTTGAAAAGCAACAACTTGGGATTATTGAAGTTTTAAAATATCATAAGAAATCTGTTATTGCGGGTATCGGTGCGAGATTTGCAGAAAACATTTTGTACTATATGGTGGTTACTTTTTCGATCAGTTATTTAAAGTTAGTCGTTCATAAAGATACTTCACAAATCTTACTACTCATGTTTGGTGCCCACCTCATCCACTTTTTTATTATTCCTATTATGGGGCATTTAAGCGATATATTTGGCCGTAAACCTATTTATCTTATTGGGGCTATACTCACTGCATTTTGGGGCTTTATCGGCTTTCCCTTAATGGATACAGGTAACAATTGGCTCATTATGTTGGCCATTGTGCTGGGCTTATTTATTGAGTCGATGACCTACTCACCTTACTCAGCCTTAATGACTGAATTATTTCCTACTCACATTCGCTATACGGCGCTTTCCTTTTGTTATCAAGTCGCACCAATTATGGCCGGTTCGCTCGCTCCATTAATTGCCTTAACGTTACTAAAAGAATTTAATAGCTCGGTTCCAATTTCTTTATATTTGGTTGCCGCAAGCCTGATTTCTATTGTCTCAATTTTACTGGTGAAAGAAACCAAAGGCCGATCACTTGCTTTTAAAGATTAAGCTTTAAAATATAAATTATTGGCTTAACAATAATTTTGGGTTGTTCTATACAGCCCAATTTTTTATCTAAATATTTTTGGTAGAAGCCCGATACAAAGTAGGCGACATCCCTGTATGCAACTTAAACTGACGACAAAAAGCACTATGATCGGTATAACCACAGCGCAAACCAATTTGAGTAATGGGTAAGTTTGTGGTCAATAATTCAGTGGCGACCTGAAGACGAATTTTGCTAATCATTTGCCGCGGCGTTAAATGGTATATTTTTTTGCAATAACGCTCTAACTGAGCCACTGATACACCTGCAATAGCGGTCAAGTGTGCCAACGTAATCGTTTCGGCATAATTCTTTTTAATATATTCCTCAACCTGAACCATTTTATAAAAAGCAGGATGTGTATTTTCAGGCACATTTAAATCATTAGAAATACCCGCTATTCCTACTAAATTTCCATCCGCATCAAATAATGGTTCTTTATAGGTTAAACACCAACCCGACTGGTTCTTTGCATATAAATGCAGTTCTAATTGCTCTGTTAACTTTTTACCACGGCGAATGACTTGTAAATCCTGCGATGTATATATTTTTCCAAGTGAGTGAGGAAAAACCTCTTCCGAAGTTTTCCCAATCAAAACAGATTTATCTTTTAGACCGCAACGATTTACTAATGTTTGATTGACGAAGACATAGCGTGCTTCGGTATTTTTGATGAAAAATACCACCGAAGACAAAGCATCAAATAATGGTTCTATACTTCCCAGATTTTTTAAGAAATCTTCCAAAGTTGTGGTTAGTTTCGGAATTTGAACCAAAGTCATGAGCTAGAGTGGACAAAGTAATAACTTGTCTACTCTAGAACATTTCATTTTTGATTTAAAGGAGAAGTAGGCATCTCCATGAGGCTTTTTACACGGGTAGGAAGTAATGGCGGTCGAGAGTTAGGCAACTGCCAATCAAACAGGCAGGCCGCTGCTGTTGCACAAGTACTTCCCTGACATGCTCCCATTCCACAACGTGTATGTAATTTTGCATCAATCCAACTATTACGTTCGGCAACTTTATCAAAAGTCACATCTTCACATCGACAAAAAATAGTTTCTGGACGTGCAAGCGTTTTTAACTCAGCACGTAACTTGAAGCTTTTCTCAAGCAGATGTGCAAATAATCGATACCGTTGTCTTTGAGCAAATAGCTGACCGGCTTTTTCATTTTGGCCTATAGCCGCATAGCCTGCGATGCTACCTTCAACCATCGCCAACTCACTTCCGCCAAAGCCTGTACACTCACCTGCTGCCCACACCTGCGGCTGTGATGTACGTTGATAGTCATTGACCGTAATTGCATTATCCTTAATTTGACAGCCCATTAATTGACCTAACTGAGTATTCGGCACTAAACCAAACCCGCAAGCGAGTCGATCACACTCAATTTCAACAATTCCTTTCGGTGTTTGTAGTCTTACTCGTTCAAGACGCTCCTCACCAATCGCTTCAATCACATAACTGTCAGGTTTATATAAACGATAAGGCAAAGATAACGCCTGTATTATTTTTGCAGGCCAGCGCCAAAGTTGTAGTGCAAATTTACGAACAGAAGATGAAGCTGTCTGTTCAGCAACATAGAGAACTTGAGCATCTGCTTTCTTTGCTGTGTCCGCACTTGCTAAGAGTAATGGTCCAGAACCCACAATCACAACACGTTCATTTTTTACAGGTGTGCCTGCTTTAATTAAGGCTTGCAAACCGCCTGCCCCCGTTACACCAGGTAATGTCCAACCGGGAAAAGGCAAAAACAGCTCTCTTGCACCCGTACACAATATAAGCTGGCGATAAGACAAATTTAGGCTGTCATGAGGTCGCTCAACGAGTAACTGGCCTACAAAAGGTGCAGCGACAATTTTGGCACCAAACATAAATTCAATATTAGGATGAGCCTCAATTTTCTGATACTTTTGCTGCGCTATTTCAGGTACAGGAAAAATAGGTCCAACCCGCCAGATTTGACCACCCGCCTGTGGGTTATTATCCAATATTAAAATTCGCCCGCCACTCTCGGCGGCTGCAATAGCAGCTGACAAACCCGCAGGGCCGGCCCCTACCACCACCACATCGTATTCTTTTTCCATTATTGTGTTTCCACCTTCATGTCTTGTCGGCACAGCGTCTGACATGCAAGCACTCTGAGTCCATTAATATTGACACGGCATTCCTGACAAACCCCCATTCCACAAAATGGAGTCCGTTTTTCACCACAAACAGACAGACGACTGTAAGACTTCGCTTGTGCTAAAGCAGCGGCAACACTGGTGCCTTCAATCACAGAAACCGATTGGCCGTTAATAAAAAGCTGAATCATTTATGCAGCTCCTATAAAACGATGCGGTAAAAAAGGTTCAGGGTCTATATCAAAAGTTAACCCACACACGTGTGAAGCAATCAGTTTTGCCGTACCTGTCGCTGTGGTTACACCTAATCCTTCATGACCTACCGCTAAATAAACCGATTGAAATGCAGGATGTCGTCCAATTACAGGAATGCCATCTGGAGTGGCGGCACGAAAGCCAGTCCATGCCCGAATAATATTAAGATCAGCCAAAGCAGGAAAATAATCGGCAGCCTCTTTAAGTACCCGAGTAAAGACTTCTGGCTCTACAGTCGGGTCAACCGTATTAAACTGACGAGATGACCCAATAAACAGCTGGCCCGTCGGTCTAGGTTGAATATTACAAGCCACCGAAATTCCACTTGTCGCTTGAGTACTGGCCGCATACGCCAAAGCCACCAACGTATGTTTTACATTTAATTCAGAGTAACGGTCAGTAATCGCCAAATGACCTTTTTTAGGTTCAATCGGTAGCTCTGGAAAAAAATCTGTCGCATGAATACCGTTAGCCAAAACGATATGCGCAGCTTCTAGCCATGTTCCATCACTTAACTGAACCCGATTTTCTTCAATATGAATAACTTTAACTTGTTGAACCTGAATCTTTTGTGGGAACTGGTTTAACAACCATTCAGCAGCACAGGGTGCATACAAAATACCATCATCAAAAACTTCTAACCCACCATAAAGGCCGTGCTTTAAATGAGGTTCAAGCTGACGAACTTCTTCTGCGTTTCGGAGTTGGCAACGGACACCTTGTGCAGTAAGACGTTGATATTTTTCCTCAGCAATTTGCATTTCTTCAGGGCTACTCGCCAACCATAAAGTTGGTGTTTGGCGATAGGCACACTCCTCCGAAAGCTCATGTCCTAATTCATGCCATAGCTGAACTGACCAATGGCTAAGTTTTAATTCAGCTTCCAAGTCATCCATAATCACCAAATGCCCCATGCCTGCGGCTGTTGCACCACCGATACGAGCATCTAAAACTCGGACATTCAGCCCTTGCCGAGCCAACTCATAAGCACATGCCGCACCCACAATGCCTGCCCCAATGACGATGGCATCAGTTTTCATAGTTGAATACCCCAAGCAAATGGGTCATTTTCATCCATAAATAAAGTTGCTTCGGCACTCATATAAGCTTCACCACGAATGGTTGGAATAACATATTCCCCTGCTTGCTCATACGAGGCAGTAAACTGGCTACCGATAATGCTGGCTTGTTTCCACAACTTTCCTGGTTCAAGTTTGCCATCTGCTGCCAAGCAAGCAATTTTCGCACTGGTTCCAGTTCCACAGGGTGAACGGTCATAGGCTTTTCCTGGGCACAGTACGAAATTTTTACTATCTGCTTCGGTGTCACTTGCAAATAACTCGATATGGTCAATTTCTTGCCCATCTTTACCAGTTATTCCTTGTGCTGTAAGGGCTTGTCTGACTGTCCATGCATATTCGGTAAGTTGATCCAAATTATCACTTGCGACACGTTGACCATGGTCATTAATCAAGAAAAACCAGTTACCACCCCATGCGATATCACCAGTAACCTTTCCATATTTTTCGACATCAACTTCAACCGCTTTTTTATAACGATATGCGGGTACATTTCGTACACTAACTGAATGATCTTCATGCAATGTCGCTTCAACATCACCCACTGGAGTTTCAATTAAATGTGTGCCTACTTGTATTTTTCCCAAGTGTGCTAATGAAGCCACCAAACCAATCGTGCCATGTCCGCACATGCCTAAGTAGCCCGTGTTATTAAAGAAGATAACGCCTGCACTCGCTTTAGAATTCACTGGCTTACACAATAATGCTCCAACCAAAACATCATTACCGCGTGGCTCTAACATGGTTGCTCTACGGAAATGGTCATATTGTTCTGATAATATTTTTCGGCGGCTTTCCATATCTCCTAGACCTAAATCAGGAAAGCCTTCAAGTACTAATCGTGTTGGTTCACCACCAGTATGGGAGTCTAAAATTTTTACTGTTTTCATATGAGTATCCTTACATTTTTTTCTAGGATGACTGATCCCAAAACAGCAAGCTTGATCGTTTTCTTATAAATCTATGACGAAATCAGCATAGTGAAAACTTGCTTTATCTAAAATAAAGACAAAAAAATTAGGCCATTGGCCTAATTGAAATAACATGAACATGTTTAAGAATGGAGCGTTTATTTTTTCACATTTTTATGGTGAGGTAGATGTTCATAAAGTGATTGGCAAACCCCATTAATATGTTCTTCAATTAACTTAACCGCTAAATCAACATCTTTAGCTTTACAGGCTTTCACGATTTCTTTGTGCTCATCATTTGCACGTGATTTGCCTTCGGAAACATTCATCTGCAATCTTAAATAGCGCTCAATTTTATCGTAAATAGAACGAATTAATCCGAGCATATAGGGACGCTGTGCTGGTTCATAAAGGCACGCATGTAACTGCCAATTTAGTGTGGTCCAGCTTCCAATATCCATGTTGTCGATAAAGGCATTACAAATTTCATCTGCCTTTTTATAAGTTTCTTCTGTCATATTTGGCACAGCGAGCTGAATCAGCTTCGTTTCCAACATAACTCGGACTTCAAAAATTTGTGCTAATTCTTCTTCAGAAATGCGGGTCACAATTGCACCGCGATTTTTTATAAACTCAACCAATCCTTCAGCTTCGAGTTGCTTTAGAGCCTCACGTACCGGAATTTTACTGACGTTAAATAGCTTGGCAATTTCATCCTGACGAATGGGTTCACCTTCAGCAATATGCCCTGCAATAATTGCTTCTCTAATATATTTGACAATAACTTCAGATACCGAAGGCATTGCACCAAGATTTGATACATTAAAAGATGGTAGCGTCACGAATATTCTCTTAACCTCAAAATATGACATAAATTAAAAGGATGATAATTTTTATTCATCCGCCATAATGAAATCATTGCTTTTCAAGCATTTTTTCGACACGGCTTACCTTTATTTCAATGCTGTTAAAACTCACTTTCTCTATTCATTTAAAATTAATAATTTTTAACTGCATTAATAGTTAAAGTATACTTTATACCATTTAATTCACAAAACTATTATTAGACTATGCTGAAATCGTCATAATTTTATTGTATTTAACCAAGCAAATTATAATAAATACCCGCATACTGCCCTGTTATCTTGACAGATAACTGTCAAAAAATTCCTATCCATTGAGCTGAGTTATTCCTTGCAAGATAAATCTTTTTGTCTTGTAAAAATCATGCTGCACAAAACTTTTAAAGCTTGAGTCACTTCATATGAGTACGCCAACAGAAGCAAAATTTTCCCTGAATTATTATACGGGTTTCTTATCTGTACTATTTGCTGCTTTTTTATGGGGTACAGCAGGCACAGCGGCATCTTTTGCAAAAGGCATTAGCCCACTTGTGATTGCTACCATTTCTGTGGGCTTCGGTGGATTAATTCATACATTTTTAAGCTTAAAAGCCATTAAAAAAAATTATCAAAAACTATTTAACTATAAAACCCAAATCTTTATTGCGGTTATTGTTTCAATTCTTTGTCCATTTGCATTTTATTCATCCGTCTCTCTGGCTGGCGTGTCGATTGGCACCGTGATTTCTATTGGCTGCGCGCCTTTGTTTTCAGTGCTTTTGGAATGGATTTTAGATAAACGAAAACTCTCTTTGAAATGGCTCATCAGTTTTATTCTCGGTTTTTTAGGAATTATTTTACTCTCTTATGCAGGTGACCACGCACAACATCAAGTCGTACAATCTGATCGTATTTTAGGGGTATTTTTTGGCTTACTTTCTAGCCTGAGCTATGCAACATACTCTTGGATAATGAGAAACTTAATTCGCCAAGATGTCGACTCAAGGGCTGCCATGGGGGTGATTTTTGGTATCTCTGCAGTTCTGATATTACCCACATTATTCATTACTGCACAAAACCTTTTTGATTATCCAACTAATATCTGGGTTGCGATTTATATTCCTATTGTTCCTATGTTTTTAGGCTATTTATTTTTTAGCTTTGGTCTTAAACGAATTCCAGCCAGTCAGGCCATGACTTTAGCTTTGGTTGAGATTCCAGTTGCAGCATTATTAGCAGTTGTTGTGGTAGGCGAAAGTTTAACAATGAATAGTTATTTAGGTTTAATTCTAATTTTCCTATGCGTTATTGTTCTAACTAAAAAATAAAGAATAGCAATAAAAAAAGAGGCTCAATTATTAGCCTCTTTTTAATGGATATTTGCTTAGATTTCAGCTGACCAGTTACGGTACCAAGTACGGAATAGTTCATACTGAGTTTCAACGTATTTACGTTGCGAATCACTCAATGCATCAGTTTCATTGAAATGTAAGGTATATTCCTTATCGCCATTCAGTACCATTAAATATTTATAATAAAGAACCAAATCAGTTCCTTCGTCAAAAGAAGATAAAACTTCTAATGCGCTTGATAACTCTTGCGCTAAACGGCGGGCTTTTGCATCACCTGCTGCAGCTTTCTTACTCAGGTCAACCAATTGTAAAACTTCTTTAGGCAAAGCATTACCAATTCCTGTAATTGCACCTGTTGCATTACAGTTGACGAAACCATGGAAAACTTGAGTGTCTACGCCCGCCATTAAGGTTACTGAGTCATCTTGTGAAGTAATGAACTCAGCTGCGTAACGCATATCGGCAGCACCGCCAAATTCTTTAAAACCAATTAAGTTTGGAAACTCACGGCGCAATTCAAAAAATAAATCTGCACGAGTTGCAAATCCATAATATGGACTATTATAAATTACCGCAGGTAAGCTTGGAGCTGCTTTTAAAATTGCAGAAAAGTGAGCTTTTTGTGCAGTTGGTGATGCACCGCGTGATAGTACACGTGGAATAACCATAAGCCCTTGTGCACCTACTTTTTCTGCATGAGCTGCATGAGAAACTGCTTCTTTTGAATTAACTGCACCTGTACCAACAATGGTTGGAATGCCGGCAGCAACAAGTCGTGCCACCCCTTCTTGACGTTGAGCTTCGGTCAATAAAGGCCAATCACCCATAGAACCACAATACACTACCGCACTCATACCCGCTTCAATCAGCTCATGCCCTTTTTTCACAAGCGCGTCAAAATCTGGCTCACGGTTAGGAGTACATGGGGTCATTAGCGCCGGGATACATCCTGTGAAGATATTACTCATAATTATTCCTCAGTAATACAAATAAAACTCTTGGTAGTCGTACTTTCGAGTTAATCCATCTCAAAAGTTATGGAATGGGATTAATAGCTGTTTAATCATTCTTCATATATCGTATACGATATACAACAAAAAGAATAGCCTTTCCCTTCAAATTCTTTAACTGAGTAAAAATTAATATAAATCAAAGAGTAATTTTATTAATAGAATTAAAAAAATAAAAATAGGCCCATATTTTTTAAAAATTGAACATAAAAATTTATGAAATTTAAAAATTAGCACTGAGAATAGACATGAAATCCGAGCTTATAGGCACTTAAAAAATAACCGCAGAACATTAGCCATTAGTCGCACCTCACTATTTTTATTCATTTTTGCTGGTAAAGTATTTTACATGGTTTGATACAACCTACTTAACTCAGATGCATAATTCACCTGTTACCGCATCTGATGTTTTTCAGCCTCTAGTCCGCTAGAGGCTTTTTTTATTATTGATTTAAAGACTGATATATTAAATTTATAGAAATAATGAAAGAGAAGAAAAATGAATCAGGCTTTACAACAACTGCCCCCACAAAAAGAATATCCCGTAATTCACTCTTCTAAAAATTAAAGTCGTAAAAAAGCCCGCTTTTCAGCAGGCTTTGATTTCAATTTGAACTAGCAAATTTAAATTAAAAAATTAGCCACATGTTGCATTAGTAATTTTTTTAGAAGCTGGATCAATAGTCACTGTAACTCGGTTTGTACGATAATCCATAGTCATTGGTTGACCCGGAGCAACTTTACGCACAATTTCTGATTGAGTCTTTTGTTTAATTTGATCATCAGTAAGGCCAGATTGCCCCACTAATTTTTGAGCTTCTTCTGCTACGCAGTTCGCTTGATTGTCACGGAATAATTTCCATTCTTCTACGACTTGGCCATTTGGTAAATGACAGTAGCCCACCTGACCATTTGCTTCATTTCTAATTTCTAATTTCCCACCTTTTTCAACACAATATTGACTAGCTGGATTTGGTGAACCAATTTTTGGTGGAGTTAGATCTTTATGTTGTACAGACGAGCAAGCCGTTAACGAAACAAGTGCCAAGCCAAGAAAGAGAATTTTTTTCATAATTTTTTGCTTCTTAGTAAAAAAGCTAAAGATATCAAAAAATTTCATATTTCATGTCACTTCTTTACAATAAAAAACTTACTTGAATGTTCAAGAAAAATAAATTTAATGTATTGGAAATTAAGATATTCCCAATTAAAAGTTATTTTTGAAATATTCTATTCAGGTCTTTCTAAAATTCGGGGACCCGATCCGTCTTGTCCTAAAATATCTTCAGGATTTCTTAAGGGGCATTGCTCTAATGATAAACAGCCACAGCCAATGCACCAGTCCATTTCATCTCTTAAGCGAGTTAATTTTTGAATTCGATCATCCAGACTTTCTCGCCAATGACTCGATAAATCTTTCCATTGCTTAGCTGTTAATTTGCTACCTACCGGATACTGACTTAAAGCTTCTTTAATTTCATTTAAAGGAATACCGACCCTTTGAGCAACTTTAATAATCGCAATATATCTTAAAATAATTAAAGGATACCGACGTTGATTACCATTTGTTCTTATACTTTTTATAAGCCCTTTCGCCTCATAAAAATGAAGGGTTGAAACAGGAACTCCACTCCTTTTTGCAACGTCACCCACGGTCAAAACTCGACTAGGGTCAGCTTTTTTATTTCCATTCATTATGATTGACCTCAACTTTACTTGAGGTTTATAAGAGCACACTTTTATTTTGTCAAATAAATCACAGAGATTTTCTTATAGACTATGAGCCACTTTCCTAAAGTTATAGGTCTTATCTATAAAAGCTGATAACAAAAATGGATGTGATGATTAACTCAGTTCAATCTATAAAATAGTTTGCTGTCAGTTAAATTTAAGAAATTAGTTTTGTAGAGTACACGGACACCCACAAATCCAAAACATGTTATAAACAAAAGGCATTGGGGCACCTAATGGATAGACTTTTATCTGCTCGATCTTATACGTTTTTTTACGTGACTCAATGTGTAATATATTATCGTAACGGGCAACTACAACTCCCTTTTTATATAATTTTTTCCTTTCATTCTTTGCGTCAAATTTATATACCAAAAAGTAAACTTTTTCTCCTACACCGATCTTTGAATGATTAACCATAATGTAACCATTACAATACTTACATTGCCAATCTTCCATATCTCAAATTATCACACGCTTAAATTAAAAAAACACACTGAATTTTATAGTATAAATTTATTAAAGATATAAATCTAAAGAAATATTTTAATTGAAAAAATAAGGTTTATTTGTGACACATATCACAATAAAAAACCCCAAAAATTTCAAATTATATTTAGATACATCAATCACTTATCAAAAAATATTTAAGTTTGATTATTTTTAAATATATAAAATACATACATAATTTATTTAATTATATAGTATATTTAGCGATAACTTTAAATTTAATTATAAAAATAATTTTAATATTTAACACCACATTTATTTCATTATATTTAACTTAGCAATAAATACGGAAATAGAATATTTTTAAATATTAAATTAATTTCACAGTAAAATTGAAAATAATTCATTTCACATTATATAAAAAACAAATATATAATTAGGAGTAATACAATTTAATTTTTTTATTATGTCAACTCAACGTTTAAAATTAGAACTCCCTTCTGGACATGATCAATTATTACTTCACTCTTGCTGCGCTCCTTGTTCAGGAGAAGTTATGGAAGCATTAATTGACTCAGAAATTAAATTTTCAATATTTTTTTATAATCCTAATATTCATCCAGTAAAAGAATATCTAATCCGTAAAGAAGAAAATATTCGTTTTGCAGAAAAGCATAATATTCCATTTATCGATGCAGACTATGACACTGACAATTGGTTTGCTCGAGCAAAAGGTATGGAAGATGAACCTGAACGTGGTATTCGTTGTACCATGTGTTTCGATATGCGATTTGAACGAACTGCCCTTTACGCACATGAACACGGCTTTAGTCTCATCAGTAGTTCGCTAGGAATTTCTCGTTGGAAAAATATGGCGCAAATCAATGACTGCGGAATTCGCGCTGCTGCTCACTATCCTGAAATTCAGTACTGGGACTATAACTGGCGTAAAAATGGTGGCTCAAGCCGCATGATTGAAATTAGTAAACGAGAAGAATTTTATCAGCAAGAATATTGTGGCTGTGTATATTCTTTACGAGATACTAACCGCTGGCGTATGGGTAATGGACGTGATCGTATTAAATTAGGCGTTAAGTTTTACAGTAATGCAATGGAAGAAGATTAATTTTTATTTCTCTTTAAGAATTAATTAAGTTATTCCGAACTATATTTGTTTTTGATAAAAAAACGGCCACATCTGGAGAATGTGGCCAAAAGTTGTACTAAATAAGCTTTGATGTAGTTAGATTAATTGTGCTAGCTTAAAATAATATTAATTAAAATTAATTTTTAAAATTTTAATAAAATTTCTAGTTTCATATAACCAATTGATCACCATAAAAATTTGCATTTAAGTATTTGAATAATGATTAAATTTATGTAAACAGCATAACTTAGGCTATTATTTAGCTTTTAAATATTGTGCAATTTTTTGAATGTTTTCAATAATTTCATTAGGTATGTGGGCTGCATAGCCAATAAGTACAGCGGCCTTTTTGTTTGGCATCTGACAATATCTTGATAACGGCTGAACAGCTAAGTTTAGAGCTAAGCACTGATCAATAAATTCTTGCTCTATCCACGCACCTTTTAACCAGCACACTGCATGGATACCTGAATCAGTTGGTTGAACATCGAGCACATCTGAAAGATGCTCATTAATAGCTTTAATCAATGCTTGTTGGCGCTCATAGCATGCTTTTCTAACTTTACGCACGTGCCGAGCATAATGGCCTTTTTGTATAAATAAAGACAAAGCAACCTGCTCTAAATAAGAACTTCGAACATCCGTGTAATATTTGGCCGCACTAAAGGTTTCAATCAATGCTTCAGGCACAACCATGAATCCTAACCGAAACTCAGGAAACATCATTTTAGTAAACGTACCAGAATAAATAACTCTTTGCTGCTGATCTAAACCCTGTAGAGCTTGAATGGGGTGTGTGCCATAGCGAAACTCACTATTATAATCATCTTCAAAAATCCACTTCCCTTGTTGAGATGCCCAATCGAGTAACGCAAAACGGCGAGCTAAACTTAAAGTTCCACCTACAGGAAACTGATGTGAAGGTGCGGTATAAACAAGTTTGCTTTTTGAATAATGATCTGTAATGTCAGAGATTCGCATTCCCTCCTCATCACTCTCGATCAAATTTACCTGAGCGCCAAAACTTCGAAAAATATTAAAAGCTGCGTCGTAGCCTGGTTCATCTAGACACACCTGATCATGTGCTTGAAGTAAGGCATATGCAGTCAAATGAATTGCCTGCTGCGTCCCATTTACAATAATGATTTGCTGTTCGTTGCAGTTTAGACCTCGGGTTGAGCGGACATATTCACAGATTGTCTGACGCAATGGTAAATAGCCCCGCGAGTCATGAAATTGGCCCAGTTGATAATAAGATTGCCGCCAAGCTTGACTTAATAACTTTCCCCAAAGCTGATGAGGAAATAAATCAATACAGCCCACTCCCACATGGAACATTTTTTTCTTTTGACTTGACCATGACTGTTCTCGCCATGAAGTTAATAAACCTTCAAAATTCGGATTAATATTTAAGGAATGGTGATTGGTTAGCGTAGTTTTTTTTGAATTTTCTTGGATATGTATTAACTGATCTGGCACAACCTCAGCAACATAAGTCCCAGAACTTGGTTTGGTAAATAAATATCCCTCATCGAGTAACCGCTCAAGCGCAGCTAACACAGAGTTTCGTGAAATCGACATCATCTCTGCTAAAGCACGACTTGAGGGTAATTTTGTTCCAGCACTCAGTCTTCCATCTAAAATAGCATCACGCAAAGCAGAATATAGTCCATCTTTAATCTGGCCCTTTGGCAAAATCAAATGTGGAAAAGATGCAGAAATCGAAGTTGCCATAATAAACTGGTACTGTAGAAAATATCAAAAGTGTATCTTATAAAAATACCACTATCAAAACTACACTCTTGTTTTCGATTTTCTAGAACTTTAAAACAGAGTGTAATTATTATGCAAAATCAAGATACTCAGATTGTCCCTGTTCAGCAGCAGGACTATTCTCAATGGGAGAAATATTGGCTTGCCTATCAAAATTTCTATCAGGTAAATTTACCTTTTCATGTCACAAAAGTGACTTGGGAACGCTTTTTCAATGAAAATGAGCCCGTTTATTGTGCTGTTGCCAAACAAGGCGAGCAAGTTTTGGGAATTGTGCATTACGTTATTCATCGCTCAACATGGGCAGAGAATAATTATTGTTATTTAGAAGACCTGTTTGTTTCACCTGAAGTCCGTGGTCAACACATTGGTAAGCAACTCATTGAATATGTACAAAAGCAGGCCATTGAGCAAAACTGTGATCGTTTATATTGGCACACGCAAGAAACTAATCACACGGCTCAAAAACTCTATGACTGGATTGCACAAAAACCAGGAATAATTGAATATCGTATGCCTTTAATATAAATCAATTGAAAACACCAAAAGTTATGATTCTTTTGGTGTTTTACCTTAAATATATTTTATTTAAGACTAAAATAGTTCCCTATTTACACCTTAGCGAATGAGCTTGATGACTTTGTCATTAATGATGGTGCATTGATTAAACTCTGCAAAACGCTTGAGCTCTTGCTCTAATTCGAAAAAGAAAAGCTCTTCATCTTTGATTGTTTTTTCTAGATGTAGACTAATCACCTCTAGCTCTCTTACAGTCCGATGTGCTTTGCAATCTATGCGGCCCACTAGCTCATCTTGATAAAGAATAGGTAAGCAAAAATAACCAAATACCCGTTTGGCTGCTGGTACATAACATTCGATCCGATAATCGAATTCAAATAAGGATGTTAAGCGATCACGATGAATCAGCGAGTTATCAAACGGTGAAAGTATTTTTAAGCCAAAATCAGTATTCACTTTTTGTTCTATTGCAGCTACATCGACATATAGAGTTTGTCCATCAACAAGTTTAATTGCTGTGACTACACCCGCGTCAATCTGCTCATTAAGCACTAAACGCATAGTTTCTTTTAAAACTTTTCCTTTTAAATGAACCAATTGTTTCCATGTAAATGCCCCATGTGCTCGAAGCGTTGTATTAAATAAATACTGCGCATATTCATAAAGCGTGGGCATTCTTAAATCAATGTTTTCAGGTAGGCAACGTTCGGTCAAATCATAGACTTTTTCCATTCCGTTACGTTCACAAATCATCAGGTCACCCTGCATGTATAACTGCTCAAAAGCACGGCGACCAGGACCTGTATTCCACCAACCACCCGAATTATTTTTATTATTCTTATCAATATCTCGTAATCGAATTCGACCCTCTGCACGAACGCGGGCTAAGATTTCATTCATGAGATGTTGATCACCTCTATTGAAATAACGGCTTTCCCCCTTTCTAACTGAAATCATGGCAGGTAGTGCATAACGATAGTCTTTCATTGGCAGATAAGACGCCGCATGATACCAATATTCAAAAATCTGACGCTCTCGAACCAAATTATTTAAATGACTTAAATCATAATCAGGCACTCGATTCCACAATATATGGTGATGAGCGCGCTCAACAACCGATATGGTATCAATCTGCACATAACCCAAATGCTCAATAGCCTGTAAAGTCCCATCCACACCTTTTGCAAACGGGCTAATCTTCCCTAAGCCTTGATTAAATAAAGCCAACCGTTTTAAAGATGAAGTCATAGAAAGCTCAATTGGCTAATCACTGAATCAATTTTAATGTCCTGTATTTTAGGTTCTGTAAACATATTTTTCTCTTTTTAATTTATATCATTCAAGCTTTCGGCAATGAGTTTTTCTGCCATTTCTTGAGTTTTTCTTAATCCCGGCATACGGAATTCAGTATGTCCATAATCTTGGATAGATTTCCAACGTCCGCCCCACGTGAGACCAACCGATTCAGCAACTTGTCCATATAAACGATAACCTTGCATAGCCCACGGGTCTCTTTCAGAAATAACCACTTTTCCATTTCGTTTAAAGGCTACATCTGCCGCCAAACCAAATTGATGGTAACTCTGATACCCTTTTGCTCTGGTCGTATTCGGATTACCCGCCAGCATATTCTGACGAACAGGACTACGATAACCTTCTAATAAAACCAACTCATAACCATACTGTTCTTTCATGATTTTAAAGACCATGAGTAAACGCTGCTTATAGCGTGGGTTCATTTTGTTCCATTTACGATCTACTAAACTTGTATCTAAAATAGCTCGCCCATCGAAACTCGAATTATCAATAGGTGAAGAATTAATAGTTCCGCTACTTTGAGCAGAATATTGTTGCTCTAATTGTGTGGCCTCTACAATCGCAGCTTCAATTAAGCTTTCATCCACTTCTGGCGGTGGCGATAATATTTCACCATTCAAAAGTGCATAAATTTGAGGATCTGTTTTTTTGAGATATTCAGCTTCAATTCGAGTTGAGCTAATAGGTCGAGTGAAAGCAAACACTAAAATACTGGCAAACAAGAAAAAGCCTGCAATGACAATCCACCACTGTTGTAAATGCCAATGGGATTGTAGCTTTTCAGGCGCAGCTGCCTGATTCATGGTTTGAGCAAATTGTCTAACTTGATTAAGCTGTTTACGACCTTGTGGCAGTAATGACAAAACAAAATCTTTGCTTCTACTCCTTAGCTCATAAGACATTAAAAACGCTAAACCAATTGCCAAGCATGTAAAGCAAAAGAAAATGAGAAAAATCATCATCAGTTCATTAATTCACAGCAAAAGGACTTCGTGTAATTTTAATATCTACCGATGCCTTAGGTGGTTCAACCTCTGCTTCTGGTTCGGCTGGAGCTTTATTCTCAACAACAGGTTTGATCTGCGCTACTTGTTGTGGCTTAATCACTGGTTTTTGTTGAGTAGGCTGAACTTTCGCTTGGGCCGATTTAGGTATCGTCCCTGTTTGTAGTTGAGGCGCAGACTGAACTTTTTTTTCACCCGTGAGCTGTTCATCGAACGGAGAAACTCGCTGTTCGTTAGTAGTAGCGGACTTATGCGGAACAGGTTTAAAGATACTACTTAATTCATTATCTTTAGGTTGTTCAAAGCCATCACGACTCATTGAATCTGTTTCGTTGTCTTGACTTACGGCAACCTGATTTTGTTCATCAGCAGAATGAGCAGTCTCTTGATTTAAAATCTGTTCTTCTGTTGATTTATTCTCAATTGCAGTTGATTCTGACGAATACGGTTGAGACAAGAACAGGAATAGCGAGATGCTTACAAACACCCCGGCAATAAC
>Ga0308156_1001436_pt1 | contig 28051 bp, 18 predicted proteins | sample PhyAR2_FD_201041 | JGI IMG/M metagenome (GOLD analysis project Ga0308156, IMG submission 201041) | Phyllosphere microbial communities from UC Gill Tract Community Farm, Albany, California, United States - DLSL A.R2 | ecosystem: Host-associated > Plants > Phyllosphere > Unclassified | place: USA... | reverse complement strand
TTTAAATATGGCTTTCGCCAGAGCGCGTGAGCACCGTCATGAGTTTATGACCGTCGAGCATCTGTTACTGGCGTTGCTCAGTAACCCGTCGGCCAGAGAGGCACTGGAAGCCTGTACGGTGGACATGGTGGCTCTGCGGCAGGAACTCGAAGCCTTCATCGAACAGACCACACCGGTGCTGCCCGCCAGCGAAGAGGAGCGCGATACACAACCCACGCTCAGCTTCCAGCGCGTCCTGCAGCGTGCGGTTTTCCATGTCCAGTCATCCGGTCGCAGCGAAGTGTCCGGGGCGAATGTGCTGGTCGCCATCTTCAGCGAACAGGAGTCGCAAGCGGCCTATCTGTTACGCAAACATGAAGTGAGCCGCCTTGATGTGGTGAACTTTATCTCTCACGGTACACGCAAAGATGAGCCGGGCCAGGCGCCAGGCGCTGAAAATCCGGTTAACGAAGAGCAAGCAGGCGGGGAGGAGCGTATGGAAAACTTCACCACCAATCTTAATCAGCTTGCTCGCGTCGGTGGGATCGATCCACTGATTGGTCGCGATAAAGAGCTGGAACGTACCATTCAGGTCCTGTGCCGTCGTCGTAAAAATAACCCCCTGCTGGTGGGCGAATCGGGTGTGGGTAAAACCGCTATCGCAGAAGGTCTCGCCTGGCGTATCGAGCAGGGCGACGTTCCGGAAGTGATGAAAGAGTGCACCATCTACTCGCTGGATATCGGTTCGCTGCTGGCGGGCACCAAGTACCGTGGTGACTTTGAAAAACGTTTCAAAGCGCTGCTGAAGCAGCTGGAGCAGGACGAGCACAGCATCCTGTTTATCGATGAGATCCATACTATCATCGGTGCGGGTGCGGCATCAGGCGGCCAGGTCGATGCGGCTAACCTGATCAAACCGCTGCTCTCGTCGGGCAAGATCCGGGTAATGGGCTCCACCACCTATCAGGAGTTCAGCAACATCTTCGAAAAAGATCGTGCGCTGGCCCGTCGTTTCCAGAAGATCGACATCACGGAACCTTCTGTCGAAGAGACCGTGCAGATCCTGAACGGCCTGAAAACCAAGTACGAAGCGCATCACGATGTGCGTTATACCGCGAAAGCGGTGCGCGCCGCCGTGGAGCTGGCGGTGAAGTATATCAATGATCGTCATCTGCCCGACAAGGCGATTGACGTGATTGATGAGGCGGGTGCCCGTGCGCGCCTGATGCCAGCCAGCAAGCGTAAGAAAACCATCAACGTCTCTGACATTGAAACGGTCGTGGCGCGTATTGCCCGTATTCCGGAGCAGAGCGTGTCGGCAACCGACCGCGATACGCTGAAAAATCTGGGCGATCGCCTGAAGATGCTGGTGTTTGGCCAGGACAATGCTATCGAGGCGCTGACCGAAGCGATCAAGATGAGCCGCGCTGGTCTGGGTCAGGATCGCAAGCCGGTCGGTTCCTTCCTGTTCGCCGGTCCGACCGGTGTGGGTAAAACCGAAGTCACCGTGCAGCTGGCGAAAGCACTGGGCATTGAGCTGCTGCGTTTCGACATGTCCGAGTACATGGAGCGTCACACCGTCAGCCGCCTGATCGGTGCGCCGCCGGGCTACGTCGGTTTTGATCAGGGCGGTCTGCTGACCGATGCCGTGATTAAGCATCCGCACGCGGTCGTGCTGCTGGATGAGATCGAGAAAGCGCATCCGGATGTCTTTAACCTGCTGCTGCAGGTGATGGATAACGGTATGCTGACCGATAACAACGGTCGCAAAGCGGACTTCCGTAATGTGGTGCTGGTCATGACCACCAACGCCGGTGTGCGCGAGACCGAACGTAAATCGATCGGCCTGATTCATCAGGACAACAGCAGCGACGCGATGGAAGAGATCAAAAAGATCTTTACGCCAGAGTTCCGCAACCGTCTCGACAACATCATCTGGTTCAGTCACCTGTCACCAGAGGTGATCCATCAGGTGGTCGACAAGTTTATTGTCGAACTGCAGGCGCAGCTGGATGCGAAAGGCGTGTCGCTGGAAGTCAGCGATGAAGCGCGCGACTGGCTGGCTGAGAAGGGCTATGACAAAGCGATGGGCGCCCGTCCGATGGCGCGCACCGTGCAGGACAGCCTGAAAAAACCGTTAGCCAACGAACTGCTGTTTGGTTCACTGGTGGATGGTGGCTCAGTGTCAGTGGCGCTGGATCGTGAGAAGGGTGAACTGACCTATCACTTCCTGAGCGCAGAAAAACGTAAAACGGAAGGCACGGTGCACTAAGCCCCGCTGCAGAAATGAAAAAGGCCGGATGATTATCCGGCCTTTTTTTCGCTGCTTAACGCAAAGCGATGAGATTACTGCAAATTAGCGACTACGGAAGACAATGCGGCCTTTGCTCAGGTCGTACGGGGTCAGCTCAACGGTCACTTTGTCACCCGTCAGGATGCGGATGTAGTTTTTGCGCATTTCAATATTGTCTTCTTTGGCCATCGAATCCTCTGGGTGTACTACCTTTCAGTTGAACCGGCAAGATAATGCCCAATCCAACGATTTATGTAAAGAACCGTCGGCGATTTTGCCAACGCTTTGCTGGGGTGCACGCCAGGGCGCGCATCCGGTAAAATTAGGGTGTTTATGTGACGTCTGCAGGGGATTAGCGGGCTAAGAATCTGTATCAACCGGTTACACGCGCACGATTGAAAACAGTTCCGAGAGTGCGTTGAGATTCCCAGCCTGGCAATTCCGGCTCAGGATTGCGAAGCGCGGACGACATACCAAACCCGACCATTATACCACTTAACCGCCTTTATGTGTGCAAAACATCTCGACACGGCTAAAAAAGGGTTTGTGTCTGCCAGCAGCCTTCGCTGACCGGCTGGCTCGCAAGGCGTTGTACATACTGCAGATAGTCAGCCCGCGGGATCTCCTGCGCGCCCAGCGAGGCCGTATGAGGATTGAGCACCTGGCAGTCGATCAGCTGTCCCTGATGTCGGATAAAATGCTGACAAAAGACCCAGAGTGCGGTTTTAGAGGCATTCTGCTGACGGCTGAACATCGATTCGCCGCAGAAGATTTGTCCCAGCGCAAGGCCATACAGGCCGCCGACCAGCTGCTGCTCGTCCCAGACCTCAATCGAGTGCGCGTGGCCCAGCTCATAGAGCCGCAGCCAGGCGCGTTTCATCTCAAAGGTGATCCAGGTGCCTTCCTCGCGGCCGCTGGCGCAGCCCTCAATCACCGCATCAAACGCCTGATTCATGGTGACGCGATAGGGCGATCGGCTGTGGAAACGTTTCATGCTGCGGCTGAGATGGAACTGTCCGGGCAGCAGCACCGCGCGGGGATCGGGCGACCACCAGAGAATCGGGTCGCCGGAGGAAAACCAGGGAAAGATGCCGTGCTGATAGGCGTTAAGTAACCGGGCAGGGGAGAGATCGCCCCCCATGGCAAGCAGGCCATTCGGCTCGCGCAGGGCCATTTCGGGTGGGGGAAAGTGCAGAGATTCCCGTGACAGTTGAACCAGTCTCATTGCGTTATGTTACCCATCAGCGTTTCGCTATGACTATAACGCAATACGCTGCCGGAAACGCCAGTAGCGACCTGCTTTTGAGATTAATTCGGCATGGCTGCCCTGTTCGATAATTTCGCCGTTATCCATCACGCAGATGCGATCCATCGCTTCCAGGCCGCTGAGCCGATGGGTCACCATTATCACGGTTCTGCCTGCCGTTAACTGCTGCAGCAACGCGAGAATATGCTGCTCGGTTGTGGCATCCAGACCTTCGGTCGGTTCATCCAGCAGCCAGAGATCGCCATCATGCAGCAGCGCGCGTGCCAGCGCGAGACGACGCAGCTCGCCGCCTGAAAGCGGCCGGCCGCCTTCGCCCATCCAGGCGTTCAGCCCTTCCGGGTTCTCAAGCAGCCGCTGCAGACCGACATCGTTCAGGGCGCGGATAAGCTGCTCGTCGCTGGCGTCGGGACAGGCCAGCAGGAGGTTATCGCGCAGGCTCTGACTGAAAAGATGAACTCGCTGCGTGACCACGCTGATGCGCTGGCGCAGTTCAGACTCTGACCAGTCAGCAATGCGCCGATCGTTGAGGCTGATCGTGCCGTGCTGGCTCTCCCAGCCACGGGTTAACAGGGCCATCAGCGTAGATTTTCCGCAGCCGGTCGGCCCCAGAAGCGCTATGCGCTCGCCTGCGTTCACCGCGAGACAACAGCCGTTCAGCACCTTCTCCGGACGGCCAGGGTAGCTGAAATCAAGCTGGTCGATGCGGACGGTCAGGCTGCCAGGCCGCGCCGCCGACGCTGCCGGAAAAGCGATCGCGGGAGGCTGATCGATCACTTCACTGACCCGCTGCGCGGCCGCGATCACCTGCGACATCGGCAGAAATGCCCCGGCAATCGGGGCCAGCGCTTCAAAGGCCGCCAGTGAGCAAAACACGACCAGCGCAATCAGCGAACCGGGAAGCTGCTGGTCGCTGATGGTCGCGGCGCCAAGCCAGAGCAGCAGGGTGACCGTTACGCCGCTGATCAGCAGCAGCAGGCTCTGCGCCGCCGCCTGCAGATGCTGTTGCTGGCGCTGAGCCTGCTGCCAGCGCTGTTCATCCGCATCAAGCTGCCGGCGCCACTGCTGTGACGCGCCATACAGCGTCAGTTCCGCCTGCGCCGACAGCCACTGCGTCAGCTGTAAGCGCCAGCGGGCGCGGCCGCGGGCAATCGCGATACCGGCCGGCGATCCGAGGCGATAAAACAGCGCAGGCATCAGCACCAGGGTGCCCAGCATGATCCCGCCCAGCGTCAGTGCCAGCGGAACAGCGATCAGGCTCAGCCCGAGTGTCACCACCACAATCACCACAAAGGCGCCCGTCAGCGGCGAGATGACACGCAGATAGAGATGATCCAGCGTATCGACATCGGCCACAAAGCGGTTAAGCAGATCTGCCTGGCGGAACAGCGACAGCTGGCCCGGCGAGAGCGCCATCAGACGACCGAACGTATGAACACGCAGATGCTGCAGGACTCTGAACGTCGCGTCGTGACTGACCAGGCGTTCAGCATAGCGTGCGGCCGTGCGAATGATCGCGGCCCCGCGTACGCCCGCCGCAGGCAGCATATAGTTGAAGGTATAGAGTCCGGCGACGCCCGCTACGGACGAGGCGGCAAGGAACCAGCCGGACAGGGTCAGCAGGCTGATACTGGCCAGCAGGGTCACAATCGCCAGTACGATACCCAGCGTCAGGCGAAAAGGGTGGCGCTGCCAGAGACGAAGAAAAGGACGCAGGGCGGACATCAGTGGATCTCCTGTTGACGATGCTTCAGCATCTCACTGAAGGCACCCGGCTGTTGCGAGAGGTGCGCCCAGCTTCCCTGTTGCACCAGTTTACCCGCTTCCATCACCCACAGGGTCGGCCAGCGGCTCAGTGTGTCGATCTGATGGGTAATCATCAGCGTGGTCTGACGGCTCGCGGCCTGGTTCAGCGCCACCATCACATGACGTTCACTCAGCGCATCGAGGCTGGCGGCAGGTTCATCGAGCAGTAAAAGATGAGCGGGCTTATAGAGTGCGCGAGCGACCGCGATGCGCTGCGCCTGGCCCACGGAGAGCAGCGTGCCGCCTTCGCCTGGCGGCGTGTCGATGCCCTGCGGCAGACGGGGCAGAAACTCGGTAATGCCGCACGAGTCGAGCAGCGCGTCAAAACGGTCGGCCTCACAGGCGGCTCCCATCAGAATATTGTCGCGCAGAGTGGCGGCCGGTAACTGAGGATTCTGTCCGACCCAGCTAAGCTGCTGATGCCAGTCCGATCGCCGTATCTCGCGCAGTTCCGTGCCGTTGACCGTCAGGGATCCCTGATAGGGCAGGAAACCCAGCAGGGCGTTCATCAGGGCGGTTTTACCGGCCCCGCTCTGACCGACCAGCGCAACCTGTTCACCCGGCGCGATGGTGAAGGTCAGGGGACCACACAGCAGCTGGCCATCGGGGGCACAGACGCGCAGATCCGTGGCAATCACCTGAACAGCGCCACTGGCGGTGAAAGGTTGCTGACCCTCCTGCGGCGCGGCGTCGGGTGTGGCCTGCATAAAAGCCTCAAGCGCATCGGCACCGCCGACCGCCTGCGCTTTGGCATGATAGAACGCGCCAAGATCGCGCAAGGGCTGGAAAAATTCCGGGGCGAGGATCAGTACCAGAAAACCGGCAAACAGCGTGACGCCCTGGCCGTAGTCGCCGAAGTGGAGTTCGCCCAGATAGGAGAAGCCAAAGTAGACGGCCACCACCGCAATCGCTAACGAGGCAAAGAACTCCAGCACCGCAGAGGAGAGAAAGGCGAGGCGCAGCACCTCCATCGTCCGCTGACGAAAATCGGTGGTCGCCGTGGCAACGGCCGCCTGCTCGGCTGCGCCGCGATTAAAGAGCCGCAGCGTTTCGCGGCCGCGCAGGCGATCGAGAAAGTTTCCGCTCAGCCGGGCCAGCACCAGGAAGTTGCGGCGGTTCGCCTCGGCTGCGCCCATCCCGACCAGCGCCATAAACAGCGGAATCAGCGGCGCGGTGGCCAGCAGGATCAGACCGGCTGTCCAGTTCAGTGGAAAAACAGTCAGAAGAATGCAGCAGGGGATCAGCGCTGCCAGGGTCATCTGCGGCAGATAACGCGCGTAATACTCCTGCATCTCTTCGATCTGCTCCAGCAGCAGTGTCGCCCAGCTTCCGGCAGGTTTGCCCTGAATCCACGCCGGACCCAGTTCAGCCAGCCGATCCAGCACCTGCTGGCGCAACGCCTGACGGATGGCCTGTCCGGCCCGGAATCCGGTCAGTTCACGGGCATAGTTGATCAGGGCGCGCAGGACAAAGCAGAGCAACAGCGACATGATGCTGAACGTCAGGCTCTCACGCGGTTGCCCGTCGATAATCAGGGCCTGCAGCAGCGAGGCCAGCAGGGCCGACTGGGCGATAATCAGCAGGGCACTTGCCATGCCCAGCAGCGTATTGAGCCGCAACCAGCGACCGGCGAAACGACGTTGCTGACGAAGCCAGCGGGTAAGATGCTGCTGCCGCGATTTGTCCATGCGAGACCATGCTAAATGTCGATGAGGGGGAAAACTGGAAACGCGGTTTGCGCGTTTCAGAGGCAAGAATCTAGCATGAGGGCAATAAAAAAGGCGACTGAAAAACCGTCGCCTGGAACATTTGAGATCAGAGAGTTAACAACTTACTGATCGTTTTTAACCAGTCCGTCAAGAAAACGCTCAGCGTCTAACGCAGCCATACAACCGGTGCCTGCTGACGTGATCGCCTGGCGGTAAATATGGTCCATCACATCGCCTGCCGCGAAGACGCCAGGAATGCTGGTCTGGGTGGCATTGCCGTGCAGACCTGACTGCACTTTGATGTACCCGTTCTCCAGCGCCAGCTGGCCCTCAAAGATGGCCGTGTTCGGGCTGTGACCGATAGCAACAAAGAGACCTGCCACTTCCAGCGCTTCCGTCTCATCGCTGTTCTGGGTAGAGCGCAGCGTCAGACCGGTCACGCCCATCTGATCGCCGGTTACCTCTTCAAGCGTGCGATGGGTGTGCAGCACGATATTGCCATTGCGCACTTTTTCCATCAGACGGTCGATCAGGATCTTCTCGGCGCGGAAGCTGTCGCGACGGTGAATCAGATGGACTTCAGCGGCGATGTTCGCCAGGTAAAGTGCCTCTTCAACCGCCGTGTTGCCGCCACCGATGACCGCCACTTTCTGGTTGCGGTAGAAGAATCCGTCACAGGTCGCGCAGGCGGAAACGCCTTTGCCTTTGAACGCCTCTTCAGAAGGCAGGCCCAGATAGCGCGCTGACGCCCCGGTCGCGATGATCAGCGCATCCGAGGTGTATTCGCCGCTGTCGCCCGTCAGGCGGAACGGCCGGTTCTGCAGATCCACGGTGTGAATATGATCAAAAATGATCTCAGTATTAAATTTTTCGGCATGCTCATGCATGCGCTCCATCAGCGATGGGCCTGTCAGATCGTGCGGGTCGCCCGGCCAGTTTTCCACCTCGGTGGTGGTGGTCAGCTGTCCGCCTTTTTCCAGACCGGTGATGAGTACCGGATTCAGGTTGGCGCGAGCAGCATAAACGGCTGCGGTATAACCCGCTGGGCCGGAGCCCAGGATGAGTAACTTACTGTGTTTGGCCGTACTCATGCGTTCCTCAGTTTCATTCGGCTGACATAGCCTGCGATTGTAGGGAATATCCGGCGGCAATGACAAGGCTTAGCCAATTTTGTTAACGATAGCTGCAAACGGCGTAGACGATGAGCGGCAGTTTTGCCTGGTCAATGCGCCAAAAGGGGGCAAAACTCGGGTTAAACCAGTGCAGAAGTGGAAAAATACTCATTTAAAAACAGATACCCAGCGGTCTGTCTGGCATCTTGTCCTGAATTTGGTGATTTTACTTTGACAATCGCCTGCGCATTTGCGAAAACATTATCAGAAGTGAATAACATTTATCGGCACAAAACAGGTTTTCGTCGCCTGTTTTGCACGTAACGCCGGATAAAAGCAGCCTGATATGGATAATGACGCATGATGTGGACAGACAACATGCGTCATATCGATAAGTCTCACCACACAGGCTCTGTTAGCTCACTTCAGAAATGCCCCGAACAATGAGCGTTTTCAGGGCGTGGCAGGTAAAGGGAAGGAATTAAGAGAGACAATAATAATGGTAGACAATAAGAAACGCCCCGGGAAAGACCTCGACAGAATTGACAGGAACATTCTGAACGAACTTCAGAAAGATGGTCGCATTTCAAACGTAGAGCTTTCCAAACGCGTAGGCTTATCGCCTACGCCATGCCTTGAGCGCGTGCGCCGCCTTGAACGTCAGGGATTTATTCTTGGCTATACCGCGCAGCTGAACCCGCACTATCTGGATGCTTCACTGCTGGTATTCGTTGAGATTACTCTGAATCGTGGCGCACCGGATGTGTTTGAACAATTTAACGCCGCTGTACAAAAACTTGAGGAAACTCAAGAGTGTCACCTCGTTTCTGGTGATTTCGACTACCTGCTGAAAACGCGCGTTCCTGATATGTCTGCCTACCGTAAGCTGCTGGGTGAAACCCTGCTGCGCCTGCCGGGCGTAAACGACACGCGAACCTATGTGGTGATGGAAGAGGTCAAACAGAGCAACCGGCTGGTGATCAAAACCCGCTGATGCGGCGCAGGTGCAAAACCTGTGAGATTTCGGTACACTCCTGTGAATTCATACAGGATCAGCGTCGGGCTTGCCCGACGCTGTTGCTTCTTACTTTACAGGCACCTGGAGAGTCCTCTTGAGCCAGGAATACACAGAAGATAAAGACGTTTCGTTACAGTCGCTGAGCAGTGGACGTCGTCTGCTGGAAGCGATGCTCATTCTGGTGGCGCTGTTTGCCATCTACCTGATGGTTTCTCTGGTCAGTTTTAATCCTTCCGACCCGAGCTGGTCGCAGACGGCCTGGCATGAACCCATTCACAATCTCGGCGGCAGCCCCGGTGCCTGGCTGGCCGACACCTTACTCTTCATCTTTGGGGTGATGGCGTATGCCATTCCGCCCGTCATCCTGGGGCTCTGCTGGATTGCTTTCCGGCAGCGCGATAATCAGGACTATTTCGACTACTTTGCGGTCGGGCTGCGCTTAATTGGCGTACTTGCGCTGGTGGTGACGACCTGTGGTATGGCGGCGCTGAACGCCGACGATATCTGGTACTTCGCCTCCGGCGGCGTGATTGGCAGCCTGGTCAGTAATGCGATCGCCCCGTGGTTCAGTCCGGCGGGTGGCACGCTGATGCTGCTCTGCGTCTGGGCGGCGGGGATTACGCTCTATACCGGCTGGTCATGGCTCACTATTGCGGAGCGGATTGGTGGCGTGGTGATGGGCGTACTGACGTTTGCCAGTAACCGCTCTCGTCACGATGAGCCGTGGCAGGAAGAGGAGGACGAGCGCGATACGCGCGAGTATGCCGATCTGCCTGAAATGAGCGGGGCGGATCAGGACGATGATGTCCTGCTCTCTGCGCCGCGCGCGGCGTCACAGCCCGATCCGCTGCTGGCGAAAGCCGCCGCAGCAACCAGCGCCGCCGTCGCAGCGACCACCGAAGCGGCTGGCGTCGCACCTGCCGTCGCCGCTCCGGCTGCTGCGGGCACACCTGCGCCTGCGGCTGTGGATACCGCGCCAGCGCCGGTTGCACCGGCCGCCGCCACTCCGGCATCGCAGCCTGTGGCGACGCCAGCGCAGAGCGCCCCTGTGTCTCACGCTGCCCCGGCAGCTGTGCAGCGTGCTCCTGATGCTTACGCTGCTCCGGCGGCTGCGCAGCATGCTCCTGATGCTTACGCTGCGCCGGCAGCTGCGCAGCATGCTCCTGACGCTAACGCTGCGCCGGCGGCCGCGCAGGGAACACCTGAACCTTACCATGCTCCGGCAGCGCACTCTGCGTCTGCCCCGGTAGCCTCTCCGCCGCTTTATCGTTTCGAAATGCCGGATGAGGCGCCAGCCGCTCCATCATTCAGCGCTTATGATGACGATGAGCCCAGAATGGGCAACTGGCGTGATGCGACTGCGGTGCCTGCTGCCGCGGCCGCAACGGCGGCGACAGCCGCTGCGGCATCGGCCACGCGTACCGCGCCTGTGTTCGACTTAGCGCCGGAAACCTCACTTAACCCGCAGGTTAAACAGGGCATCGGACCGGCGTTGCCACGACCTAATCCGGTTAAACTGCCGACCCGCCGCGAACTGGCTTCTTACGGTATCAAGTTGCCGTCTCAGCGCATGGCCGAAGAGAAAGCCCGTGCGGAAGAGCGTGAAACGGCACCGGCGCAGAGTCAGGCGTCTGTGGCAGAGGCCGAAGAGGCGCAACAGCAGGCTGAACTGCGTCAGGCCTTCCAGTCTGAGCAGCAGCAGCGCTACGGCACCAGCTGGCAGCAGGATGAAGAAGAACAGGATGCCCAGCAGCAGGATGCGCTGGCGCGTCAGTTCGCCGAGCAGCAACAGCAGCGCTACCAGTCTGACGTGAAGAAAGAGCCGGTACTGAACATCGATACCGCCTCTGCGTTTGATTTTTCACCGATGAAAGATCTGGTGGATGATGGCCCGACCGAACCGCTGTTTACCATTGCGGCGACGCCGGAACCGGAAGCACCTGCGGTTTCACATGAACCCTGGCAGCAGGTGAGTGAGGTTGCAGAACCTCAGGCTGCGGCTCAGGTGCCTGCTCCGGCCCGCTTTGCGCCGGCGGAACCCGCTTACAGTGCGCCAGCTGAACCGGCTTACAGTGCACCGGCCGAACCGGCCTATACCACACCTGCCGCGTCGCCTTCGTATAGCGCACCTGCGGCACCGGCTTACTCGTCACCGGCGTATGGCACGCCAGCCGCCGCGCCTGAACCTGTTGAAGACGCGAAGCCGTCACTGCATGACAGCCTGATTCATCCGTTCCTGATGCGCCATGAACAGCCACTGGAGAAACCCTCTACACCACTGCCTTCGCTGGATCTGCTGACTGCGCCTCCGGCCGAGGAAGAGCCGGTCGATATGTTCTCGCTGGAGCAGACCGCCCGTCTGGTCGAGGCGCGGCTGGGCGATTATCGCGTGAAGGCGGAAGTCGTCGGCATCTCGCCTGGCCCGGTCATCACCCGGTTCGAGCTGGATCTGGCACCCGGCGTGAAAGCGGCGCGCATCTCCAACCTGTCGCGTGACCTGGCGCGTTCACTTTCAACCGTCGCGGTGCGTGTGGTAGAGGTGATCCCCGGTAAACCCTATGTGGGTCTGGAACTGCCGAACAAACATCGTCAGACCGTTTACCTGCGCGAAGTGCTGGACTGCCCTAAATTCCGCGATAACCCGTCACCGCTCTCTGTGGTGCTGGGTAAAGATATCGCCGGGCAGCCAGTCGTCGCCGATCTGGCAAAAATGCCGCACCTGCTGGTCGCCGGTACCACCGGTTCCGGTAAGTCTGTCGGCGTGAACGCCATGATTATCAGCATGCTCTACAAGGCAACACCAGAAGAAGTGCGCTTCATCATGATCGACCCGAAAATGCTGGAGCTGTCGGTTTATGAAGGCATTCCGCATCTGCTGACCGAAGTCGTCACGGACATGAAGGATGCGGCCAATGCGCTGCGCTGGAGTGTGGGCGAGATGGAGCGTCGCTATAAGTTGATGTCAGCCCTGGGCGTGCGTAACCTGGCCGGTTACAACGAAAAAGTGGAGCAGGCAGAGGCGATGGGGCGTCCGATTCCCGATCCGTTCTGGAAGCCGGGCGACAGCATGGATATGACGCCGCCGGTTCTGGAAAAACTGCCTTACATCGTGGTGATGGTCGATGAGTTCGCCGACCTGATCATGGCCGTAGGTAAAAAGGTGGAAGAGCTGATTGCGCGTCTGGCGCAGAAAGCCCGTGCCGCCGGTATCCACCTCGTGCTGGCGACCCAGCGTCCTTCGGTGGATGTGATTACCGGGTTGATTAAAGCGAACATCCCGACGCGTATCGCCTTTACTGTCTCCAGCAAAATTGACTCCCGTACGATTCTCGATCAGGGCGGGGCGGAATCCCTGCTGGGCATGGGTGATATGCTCTATATGCCGCCGAACTCCTCGCTGCCGATCCGTGTTCATGGGGCGTTTGTCCGTGACCAGGAAGTGCATGCGGTGGTGCAGGACTGGAAAGCCCGCGGCCGTCCGCAATATATCGACAGCATTACCGCAGGCGAAGAGAGCGAAAGCGCCGGTGGCATGGACAGTGATGAGGAGCTGGATCCGCTGTTTGATCAGGCCGTCAGCTTTGTCATCGATAAACGCCGGGCGTCGATTTCAGGCGTTCAGCGTCAGTTCCGCATCGGTTACAACCGCGCGGCGCGTATCATTGAGCAGATGGAAGCGCAGGGCATCGTCTCTGCACCCGGACATAACGGCAACCGTGAGGTGCTGTCGCCTCCGCCGCACGATATGTAGCGGTCAGCGATATGTTTTGAAACATGATTCAATGAGCCAGTTTTCACTGGCTCATTGTTTTTAGGGGGCTAACCCCCATATCTTAATCAGCTTTCGGTTTTTTCCTCTGTTCTGATGGCGGAACGGCGACCAGGCTTAATGCAGTAATCGATGGGAACGTTTAAATAAGGAATTGCAGCAGATGAAACTACGCGTAATCGCTCTGGGCCTGTTGGCCACCTTTTCTTCAGCCAGCGTTCTGGCTGATGCTTCCAGTGACCTGCAACAGCGCCTGAACAAGGTCAGCAGCTTCCATGCCAGCTTCACGCAAAAAGTGACCGACAGCAGCGGCGCTAACGTTCAGGATGGCGAAGGCGAACTGTGGGTAAAACGCCCCAGCCTGTTTAACTGGCATATGACCGCGCCGGACGAAAGCATCATCATCTCCGACGGTAAATCGCTGTGGTTCTACAATCCGTTTGTTGAGCAGGCGACCGTCAGCCTGTTACAGAATGCGACCAGTAACACGCCGTTTATGCTGATTGCCCGCAACCAGTCAAATGACTGGAAGCAGTACAACATCAAACAGCAGGGTGACAACTTCGAGCTGACGCCGAAAAACAGCGACGGCAATCTGAAGCAGTTCACCATCCAGGTCACGCCTGGCGGCACCATCAATCGCTTCAGCGCGATTGAACAGGATGGGCAGCGCAGCGACTACCAGCTGAAGAGCCAGCAGAATGGCGCTATCAGCCCGGATAAATTTACGTTCACTCCGCCTAAAGGCGTCACGGTGGACGACCAACGTCAGTGAGGCCACGGTGAGTAACCTGTCCCTGGATTTTTCCACCGAAAACTTCAAACCTCTGGCCGCGCGTATGCGGCCAGAAACATTGAAACAGTACATTGGTCAGCAGCATCTGCTGGGCGCGGGCAAACCTCTGCCGCGTGCGATTGAAGCAGGGCACCTGCACTCAATGATCCTGTGGGGACCGCCCGGGACCGGCAAGACCACGCTGGCCGAGATCATCGCGCATTACGGTAACGCCGATGTGGAGCGCATCTCGGCGGTGACCTCCGGCGTAAAAGAGATCCGTGAGGCGATCGAACGCGCCCGGCAGAACAAACATGCCGGGCGGCGCACCATCCTGTTTGTGGACGAGGTGCATCGTTTTAACAAAAGCCAGCAGGATGCGTTTTTACCGCACATTGAAGATGGCACCATCACCTTTATTGGTGCAACCACCGAAAACCCCTCGTTTGAACTCAACTCGGCGTTGCTGTCGCGCGCCCGCGTCTACCTGCTGAAATCCCTGACGCAGGCGGATATCGAGCAGGTGCTGGATCAGGCGATGCAGGACAAAACCCGCGGGTATGGCGACAGTGACATCGTGCTGCCAGACAATACGCGCCGGATGATCGCTGAACTGGTCAACGGCGATGCCCGTCGGGCGCTGAACACGCTGGAGATGATGGCGGACATGGCCGAAGCCGATGCGTCTGGCCAGCGGCAGCTGACGCCGCAGTTGCTCAATGAAGTGTCGGGTGAACGTTCTGCGCGTTTTGATAACAAGGGTGATCGTTTCTACGATCTCATCTCGGCACTGCACAAGTCGGTGCGCGGCTCTGCGCCCGATGCGGCGCTCTACTGGTATGCGCGTATCATCACCGCAGGCGGCGACCCGCTCTACGTCGCGCGGCGGTTGCTGGCTATCGCTTCGGAAGATGTCGGCAATGCCGATCCACGCGGGATGCAGGTGGCGATTGCCGCCTGGGATTGCTTTACACGCGTGGGTCCGGCCGAAGGGGAGCGCGCGATTGCCCAGGCGATCGTCTATCTGGCCTGCGCGCCGAAAAGTAACGCCGTCTATACCGCCTTCAAGGCCGCGATGCGCGATGCGCGTGACCATCCCGACTACGATGTGCCGGAACATCTGCGCAATGCGCCGACGAAGCTCATGAAAGAGATGGGGCTGGGTAAAGAGTACCGTTACGCGCATGACGAAACGCACGCCTATGCCGCGGGCGAAGTCTATTTTCCCCAGGAGTTGGCCGGTGTACGCTATTACACCCCGACCACGCGCGGACTGGAGGGTAAGATTGGCGAAAAGCTAAGCTGGCTGGCTGAGCAGGATCAAAATAGCCCGACAAAACGCTACCGCTGAAACAGACGTTACGGTAATGTGAGCAATGTTTTCAACGCATTCCACGGAGTGCGTCCCTTCTTTTAACCAACTATTAATACACAGGATAAGCATGCTCGATCCCAATCTGCTGCGTAATGAGCCAGACGCAGTCGCAGAAAAACTGGCACGCCGGGGATACAAACTGGATGTGGACACGCTGCGCTCGCTCGAAGAGCGTCGTAAAGTGCTGCAGGTGGAAACAGAAAATCTGCAGGCTGAGCGTAATGCCCGATCCAAATCCATCGGTCAGGCCAAAGCACGTGGGGAAGACATCGAGCCGCTGCGTCAGGAAGTGAACGCTCTGGGCGAACGCCTGGATAGCGCAAAAGCAGAACTGGACGAACTGCAGAATCAAATCCGTGACTTCGCGCTGGCGCTGCCAAACATTCCGGCAGACGAAGTGCCACTGGGCAAAGATGACAGTGAAAACCAGGAAGTGAGCCGCTGGGGCACCCCGCGCGAATTCAGCTTCCCGGTTAAAGATCATGTTGAACTGGGCGAAGCAGCCAAAGGTCTGGATTTTGCGGCCGCCGTGAAGCTGACCGGCTCGCGCTTTGTGGTGATGCAGGGGCAGATCGCCCGTCTGCATCGCGCACTGAGCCAGTTCATGATCGACCTGCATACCGAGCAGCATGGCTACCTCGAAACCTACGTGCCTTATCTGGTTAACCATGAAACGCTGTATGGCACCGGCCAGCTGCCGAAGTTTGGCGAAGACCTGTTCCACACCCGTCCGCTGGAAGAAGAGTCAGACAGCAGCCACTATGCGCTGATCCCTACCGCAGAAGTGCCGCTGACTAACCTGGCGCGTGACGAGATCCTCGAAGAGGAGAGCCTGCCGGTTAAACTGACCGCGCATACGCCATGCTTCCGTTCTGAAGCGGGATCTTACGGTCGCGACACGCGCGGCCTGATCCGTATGCATCAGTTCGACAAAGTGGAAATGGTGCAGATTGTCAGCCCGGAGCACTCTATGGAGGCGCTGGAAGAGCTGACCGGTCATGCTGAGAAAGTGCTGCAGCTGCTGAACCTGCCGTATCGTAAGGTGCTGCTCTGCACCGGTGACATGGGCTTCGGGTCAACCAAAACCTACGATCTGGAAGTCTGGCTTCCGGCGCAGAATACCTACCGTGAAATCTCATCCTGCTCCAACATGGGTGATTTCCAGGCGCGTCGCATGCAGGCGCGTTGCCGCAGCAAGCAGGATAAGAAGCCACGCCTGGTGCATACCCTGAACGGTTCAGGCCTGGCTGTCGGCCGTACTCTGGTCGCGGTGCTGGAAAACTATCAGCAGGAAGATGGCCGCATCGCGGTGCCAGACGTTTTACGCCCTTATATGAACGGCGTCGACATGATCGGCTAAGCGATACCGACACGCGAAACCCGGCTCCGGCCGGGTTTTTTATGCGGCCGGATCACCGTGACCCGGCCGGGCAGGTGAGAATTTATCACAAATAAACGTTATCGATGCCAGACCCGCCGAAGCGCCTAAAAATCTCATTTTTCATAGAGATAGCCATTAACCGCCTGCCAGTTATCACGATTGTAACTCACTGAAGATTAGTAATTTAAATTGTCGGGCAGCAAAATGTGCTGAGGTCAAATGTCGCCCATTGACTTTAAATTAGCGGATGGCAAACTGCGCGCAATTTCCTTCTTCTGTTCTGGTTTTTATCCCCTATGTCCACCTGGTCACGCCCTGTGATTTTGCTGCTTTGCGGCCTGATGTTAATGACCGTCGCCATTGCCGTGCTGAATACGCTGGTTCCCCTGTGGCTGACCCATGATCTCCTCACCACCTGGCAGGTCGGCATCGTCAGCTCCGCTTATTACACCGGAAATCTTGCCGGTACGCTGCTGGCGGGCTGGCTGATCAGCCAGTATGGTTTTAATCGCAGCTACTACCTGGCGACCGGACTTTTTGCTCTGGCAACCCTGTGCCTGGCGATGATGCAGGGGTTCTGGCTATGGAGCACGCTGCGTTTTATGGCGGGTGCAGGCTGTGCGCTGATGTGGGTGGTGGTCGAGAGCGCACTGCTCTGCAGCGGCACCGTGCGTAACCGGGGACGGCTGCTGGCAGCCTATATGATTGTTTATTACCTGGGCACCGTTGCCGGGCAGCTGCTGGTCAGCAGGCTGTCTACCGAGCTGCTGAGTGTGATCCCCTGGGTGACCTCGCTGGTGCTGTGCGCGGTGTTACCGCTGGTCTTCACCCGCGTTTCCGCCAGTGGTGAAGCGGCGGAAGCGGCCCCGACGCGCATCTGGCCGATGCTCCGTCGCCGGAGTTCACGCCTGGGGATTAATGGCTGCATTATCTCTGGCATTGTTCTCGGCTCGCTCTATGGCCTGATGCCGCTCTACCTCTCACATCAGGGCATGAGCGATGCCAGTGTCGGTTACTGGATGGCGCTGCTGGTGAGCGCAGGAATTGTCGGGCAGTGGCCGGTGGGGCGTCTGGCCGATCGCTTTGGCCGGATGCTGGTGCTGCGTGTGCAGGTCTTTGTGGTGATCCTGGGCGCGATGGCGATGCTAAGCAATGCCGCTATGGCTCCGGCGCTGTTTGTTCTGGGGCTGGCGGGCTTTACGCTCTATCCGGTGGCGATGTCCTGGGCGTGTGAAACCGTCGCACATCATGAACTGGTTGCGATGAACCAGGCGTTACTGATGAGTTATACCGTGGGCAGCCTGCTTGGCCCGGCCATGACCTCGGTGCTGATGCAGAACTATTCTGACCGCCTGCTGTTTGTGATGATCGCTGCCGTGTCGCTGATCTATCTGGTGATGTTGCTGCGCAAAGCCGATCAGCATGCCACACCGGTGGCGCATGCCTGAGGGCTGAAACGCGAAAAGGGAGCTCAGGCTCCCTTTTTGTCATTAAGACGCTTAATACATCACTTCGTGACCGTAGCTGGCGAGGATGTTTTTCACCCGTTCCATGGTCTCTTTTGTTGGCGGTTTGACGCCCTCCAGTTTGTACTCTTCACCCATCGCGATCCATTTGTGTTTGCCCAGCTCGTGGTAGGGGAGCAACTCAATCTTCTCCACATTCTCCATGTCACGGGTGAACTCGCCCAGCCGGTGCGCCGTGTCATCATCATCGGAGTAGCCGGGCACCACGACAAAACGGATCCAGGTGCGCTTTCCCTTTTTCTGCAGGTAGCGGGCGAAGTCCAGCGTCCGGTGATTAGAGACGCCAACCAGAATCTGATGAACCTCATCATTCATCTGTTTCAGGTCGAGCATCACCAAATCCGTCACCTCGAGCAGCTCATCAATGACCGGATCGTAACGGCGGACAAAGCCGTTTGTGTCGAGGCAGGTATGAATACCTTCTGCTTTACAGGCGCGGAACCAGTCGCGGACAAATTCAGCCTGAAGAATCGCTTCTCCTCCTGATGCCGTTACGCCGCCACCCGAGGCGTTCATAAAGTGGCGATAGGAGAGCACGTCGGCCATCAGCGCGTCGACGCTGATCTCTTTGCCGCCGTGGGTATCCCAGGTATCGCGATTGTGGCAGTAGAGGCAGCGCATCAGGCAGCCCTGGAAGAAGGTGATGAAACGGATGCCGGGACCATCGACGGTTCCGCAGGATTCAAATGAGTGGATACGACCGTTAACTGACATTGCGATGTTTTCTCCAGTAGGTCTGCCGGGACAGACGGCGCAATCTCTGTTGCGCTCAGGGCAGGAAATCGATTCTGGTAAGCACCCCGAAAAGATGACGACCAGAACAGACTTTTTAAATAAAAGGCTCCGCGAGGAGCCTTTTTATCACTCAGAACGGTGATTACAGGGACTGTGTGAAGGTACGGGTAATCACGTCCTGCTGCTGCTCTTTGGTCAGCGAGTTAAAGCGTACAGCGTAACCGGAGACGCGGATGGTCAGCTGCGGATATTTTTCCGGATGTTCCATCGCGTCCAGCAGCATCTCACGGTTCATCACGTTGACGTTAAGGTGCTGACCGCCTTCGATGCTGGCCTCGTGATGGAAGTAACCATCCATCAGACCGGCAAGGTTGGTTTTACGCACGTTGTCATCTTTACCCAGCGCGTTTGGCACGATAGAGAAGGTGTAGGAGATACCATCTTTCGCATAAGCAAACGGCAGTTTGGCAACGGATGTCAGCGAGGCTACGGCGCCTTTCTGGTCGCGGCCATGCATCGGGTTAGCACCGGGTCCAAATGGCGCACCCGCGCGGCGTCCGTCCGGGGTATTACCGGTTTTCTTACCATAAACCACGTTGGAGGTAATGGTCAGAACCGACTGTGTTGGAACAGCATTGCGATAGGTGGTCAGCTGCTGAATTTTCTTCATGAAGCGTTCAACCAGATCGCAGGCCAGGTCATCCACCCGTGGGTCGTTGTTACCGAACTGCGGATATTCGCCTTCGATATCAAAGTCGATAGCCAGGCCATCTTCGTCACGTACTGGTTTCACTTTGGCATATTTAATGGCAGAGAGTGAGTCTGCAGCCACGGAGAGACCGGCGATACCGCAGGCCATGGTGCGGTAAACATCGCGATCGTGTAAGGCCATCAGTGACGCTTCATAGCTGTATTTATCATGCATGTAGTGAATGATGTTCAGTGAAGTCACATACTGCTTGGCCAGCCAGTCCATGAAGTGGTCCATACGCGCCATGACGGTATCGAAATCCAGCACGTCGTCGCTGATTTTGTCGCCTTTCGGTCCAACCTGCATTTTCAGCTTCTCATCCACGCCGCCGTTGATTGCGTAGAGCAGGGTTTTTGCCAGGTTGGCGCGGGCGCCAAAGAACTGCATCTGTTTACCGACGACCATCGGGCTTACGCAGCAGGCGATGGCATAGTCATCGTTATCGAAATCAGGGCGCATCAGGTCATCGTTCTCATACTGCAGGGATGAGGTGTCGATAGAGACCTTAGCGGCATATTTTTTGAAATTAACCGGCAGTTTTTCAGACCACAGAATGGTCATGTTCGGCTCAGGTGAAGGCCCCATGGTGTAGAGGGTGTTCAGGAAGCGGAACGTGCTTTTTGAGACCAGGGTACGGCCATCGACGCCCATACCGGCCAGGGATTCTGTCGCCCAGATAGGGTCGCCTGAGAACAGCTCATCATATTCCGGCGTACGCAGGAAACGCACCATACGCAGTTTCATGACCAGATGGTCAATCAGTTCCTGTGCCTGTTCTTCGGTCAGCTTACCGGCTTTGAGGTCACGTTCGATGTAAACATCGAGGAAGGTTGAGACGCGGCCGAAGGACATCGCCGCACCGTTCTGTGATTTCACTGCGGCCAGGTAGCCGTAGTAAGTCCACTGCACGGCTTCCATCGCATTGGTTGCCGGGCCGGAAATATCGTGACCATATTTAGCCGCCATCTCTTTGATCTGCGCCAGCGCACGATGCTGATCGGAGATCTCTTCACGCAGCCGGATAGTGGCTTCCAGGTTGACGCCGTTCTCTAAATCCTGCTGCAGTGAGGTGAACTGAGCGAATTTATCGGCCATCAGGAAGTCGATGCCGTATAACGCGACACGACGATAGTCGCCGATGATACGGCCACGGCCATAAGCGTCAGGCAGACCGGTCAGAATACCTGATTTACGGCAGCGCAGAATGTCAGGAGTGTAGACATCGAAGACGCCCTGGTTGTGGGTTTTACGGTACTCGGTGAAGATTTTTTTGAGTGAAGGATCGAGTTCACGGCCATAGACTTTGCAGGAGCCTTCAACCATCTTGATGCCACCAAAAGGAATGATGGCACGTTTTAATGGTGCTTCAGTCTGCAGACCAACGATTTTTTCCAGTGACTTGTTGATGTAACCAGCGTCGTGGGAAGTGATCGTTGAGGCGAGGTCGGTGTCAAAATCGACAGGAGCGTGAGTGCGGTTCTCAATTTTGATGCCTTCCAGCACGCTTTCCCACAGCCGGGTGGTCGCTTCAGTCGCGCCCGCCAGGAATGATTCATCACCTTCATAAGGGGTGTAGTTTTTCTGAATGAAGTCGCGCACGTTGACGCTATTCTGCCATTCGCCTTCAGCAAATCCTTCCCATGCTGAAGCCAGTTTTGCATTAAGTTCGGTCATAATATACCTGCCTTATATGAGGAGACTTTACGGTCGGGCACAGCTGTCGTTCTGTGCCGTCAGATTCAGAATCAGTGTGTCTGGCTGCCTTTGCGGAGATAGATAACCCAGTAGGTCAGCCCAACCAGCACGCCGCCGCCGATGATGTTACCGATCGTCACAGGAATCAGATTGTCGAGAATGAAGTGACTGACGGTAAGCGATGGAAACTGTGCTGCCGATGAGCCAGCAGCCTGCCAGAACTCCGGTGTCGCGAAGTCGCGGATGGTAATGGCGTAAGGGATAAGAAACATATTGGCGATGCTGTGTTCGAACCCGCTGGCGACAAACATGCCAACAGGCAGAATCATCACAACCAGTTTATCGGTCAGGCTCCGGCCTGAATAACTCATCCAGACGGCGAGGCAGACCAGCAGATTAGCCAGCGTGCCTAAACAGACCGCTTCCAGAAACGTGTGATGCATCTTGTGATCGGCGGTTTGCAGGACGTTCAGACCCCATGCGCCGTTTGCCACCATGTGCTGACCGGCGAACCACATCAGCGCCACAAAGAAGAGGGCGCCTGCAAGGTTACCGGCGTAGACGTTAATCCAGTTGCGGGCCAGCTGGCCCCAGCTGATGCGTCCACTGGCTTTGGCGACCACGATTAGCACCGTAGAGGTGAAGAGGTCGGCACCGCAGACCACCACCAGCATCAGGCCGAGGGAGAAACAGACACCCCCAATCAGTTTGGCCAGGCCATAGGGCATCGCGCCACTGCCGGTGGTCGCTGTAATGTAAAATACGAACGCGATTGAGATAAATACGCCGGCGTTTATTGCCAGAAAGAAGGTGGTGAAGGGGGACTTGGTGGCTTTATAGATACCGGCCTCTTCGGCCACTTTCGCCATTGCGGCGGGTAATAAAAGATTAAAAGGGTTGTCAGTTTTCACACTAACTTACTCCTGAAGTTGTCTGAAAAAATACTAACAAAGGCGTAGTGGGTGGTAATTGATATAGATCATGTTTGCCGAAATGATCGACAGCCGAAAGCGGGAATAAAAATGCAATTTTTATCTAAATAGATGAATTTGTTGAATTAAATAAATTTTAAAAATACAAAAATATTTTAATGGCTGAGCGCGGCATAATGAGTCTGACGTGCGCACGTCAGGCGTGAAACGATTGCATGTTAAATAAAATGATGCAATGTAATAAGAATGAATCTTAATACAGCTAATGTTTTATTAACAGATGAGGCGGGAAGAATGGCACCGGATAAAGCCGGTGCCATGTCGTGCTGGTGGTGTCAGATTTTCCCGTCAGGTATCAGACGTTTTTCCAGAACTGACGCTTAGCCTTTTGCAGTTTTTCGTAGGCGGCAAGCAGGGACTGATGCGCCGGGAATGCCTGCAGCGACTCATCAACAGACTGCAGGCCATAGAACGGACGTTCTCCACTGATGGCGGCGGAAGCGGCCTCCATGGCGCTTTCGCCATACATCCGCAGGAAAGCGTGATGATACTGCAGCGGATCGCGCTCATCTTCCATCGCCAGTAACAGCAGGGTCTGCAGGCAACGATAGTAGTTTGCGCGCTCTGGCGTGAAGATTGAGCTGTTGAATTCCATCGTCCATTCCGTCCAGATCAGCGCCTGATCCAGATCGCCGCCCGCCAGCGCCAGCATCGCTTTTAACTCGCCCACACGCAGCGTATACCAGCCATTGTCTTTACCGGTCGCCAGGCCCAGCAGCTCACGAACGCGCGTGAAGTCATCAAAGCCTTCATCATCGAGCTGACCGATCAGATCCAGATACTCTTCCGGATTCCAGTTACTGTCAGGCAGGGAGAGCAGGGTTTCACGGATGCCCGCGCCCATGCTGTTGTTCGCCAGCACCAGATCTTCTGCCGGATAGATGTCTGACATGCCCGGAACGATGATGCGGCAGGCGTATACGCCCAGATGCTCGTAATCGGCGATGTAGACTTCCTGATCTTCAGCGGCAAAGATCGCCATCAGTGTGGCAAATTCCTGCTCGGTGCTGCCCGCAAATGACCAGTCAACAAAGTCGTAATCGGCTGTTTCTTTGAACAGATCCCAGGAGATCAGACCGCTTGAATCAATGAAGTGCGTTTCGAGGTTGGCATGTTCAGCGACTTCCTCGTCGTCAAAGGTCGGTGGCGTAAACACGTCCAGGTCTTTGAGGCTGCGGCCCTGCAGCAGTTCGGTCACGGTACGCTCCAGCGCCACACCGAAATCCGGGTGTGCGCCAAAGGAGGCAAAGCAGGTGCCATTAGCAGGGTTGAACAGCACCACGCAGATGACCGGGTATTTTCCGCCCAGCGAGGCGTCATAGGCGAAAATCGGGAAGCCTTCCGCTTCCAGACGGGCAATCGCTTCTGTCACGTCAGGATAACGCTGCATCACGGTATCCGGGATGGCAGGCAGGCTGATGGCTTCAGCAATAATGCGATTTTTAATGTAGCGTTCGAACACTTCAGACAGGCCCTGAACGCGCGCTTCATTCGCCGTGTTACCTGCCGACATGCCGTTTGATACATAGAGATTGCCGATGATGTTCATCGGGATGTAGACCGTCTGCTGGTCGGACTGACGGGTAAAGGGCAGGGCACAGATCCCCCGCTCGGTATGACCGGACTGCAGATCAATCAGGCCGGACGCCGTCAGCGCCTGGTCAGGATCGTAAAACGCCCGCAGGCGCGGGTCCAGAATCCCTTCAGGCAGTGACTCATCGTCAGGAATGGCGAACCATTTCTCATTGGGATAGTGCACGAAATCGCCGCTGGCGATCTCTTTTCCCAGCCAGAAGTCAGCAAAAAAGTAGTTGGTTGAGAGACGCTCAAAGTATTCGCCCAGCGCAGACGCCAGCGCCGCTTTTTTGCTGGCCCCTTTACCATTGGTAAAACAGAGCGGGCAATCGCGGTCGCGGATATGCACTGACCAGACATGGGGAACAGGATTAAGCCAGGAAGCTTCTTCAATATTAAAGCCAAGATCCTGCAGCTTGTTCTGGAAACGCGCAATGGAGTCTTCCAGTGCGGCATCTTTGCCCGGGATAAATGTTTGCGTCATTGTGGCGCTCTCTCAGTTGTCATAGGGTGCGTAAAGCGCGCCATGATACGGACTTTGCTGACCGACCGCTATCAGGGCAGATAATTTTACCGGCTTAGTTTTCATCAGAGCGGCTTGCCAGCCAAATGCGGATTCGAGAGGCCGGATGAAGCCTCACAAAATTCCGTGCCGGTTTGCATTGGTAACATAACCTCCGGCGAGACGGATTCAGAAAATGTGACCGCTCCCTGATTTATGATTGCAGCTATCAGAATGCAGTGATAAAACCGGATGATTATTCATAACCGTTCGATATGACAGTGGTGAGGGGAAATGACGCAAGTTTATAATTTTAGCTCTGGCCCGGCGATGCTACCGGTTGAAGTCCTTCGTCGTGCAGAACAGGAACTGACGAACTGGCGCGGTCTGGGTACCTCTGTAATGGAGATCAGTCACCGCAGTAAAGAGTTTATTCAGGTGGCTGAAGAGGCAGAGCAGGACTTCCGTGATCTGCTAAAAATACCGTCGAATTACAAAGTTTTATTCTGTCATGGCGGGGCGCGCGCGCAGTTTGCCGCCGTGCCGGGTAACCTGCTGGGAAGTGCGACTCACGCCGACTATGCCGATGGCGGTTACTGGGCGCATAGCGCCATAAAAGAAGCGGAAAAATATTGCTCTCCACGCACGCTGGATGTCAAAACGACCCGCGAGGGCAAACGTGCCATTCTGCCGATGCGCGAGTGGGCGGTCAGCGAAGACTCCGCTTACCTGCATTTCTGCCCGAACGAAACCATTGACGGCATCGCCATTGACGAGCAGCCCGACTTTGGCAGCAAAACGGTAGTCGCTGACTTCTCCTCGACCATTCTGTCACGCCCTATCGACGTCAGCCGCTACGGCGTCATCTATGCGGGTGCGCAGAAAAACGTGGGGCCAGCTGGCTTAACCCTGGTGATTGTGCGCGAAGACCTGCTGGGCCAGGCGCACGCCTCCGTGCCTTCTATTCTCGATTACAAAGTGCTGGCCGATAACGATTCAATGTTTAACACCCCGCCCACTTTTGCATGGTATCTCTCCGGACTGGTGTTTAAGTGGCTGAAGGAGAAGGGCGGTGTGGCCGAAATTGATCGCATCAACCAGGCAAAATCTGACCTGCTGTATGGTGTTATCGACCACAGCGGCTTCTATCGCAATGATGTGGCGGCGGAGAACCGTTCCCGTATGAATATTCCTTTCCAGCTGGCTGATGCTTCTCTGGATGCGCTCTTCCTGGAAGAGTCGTTCAGGGCGGGCCTGCATGCGCTGAAAGGGCACCGTGTCGTAGGCGGTATGCGCGCATCTATTTATAATGCGATGCCGCTGGAAGGCGTAAAAGCGCTGACGGATTTCATGGTTGATTTCGAACGCCGTCACGGCTGATTATTAAGATCTCAGCAATTATGCTGATGCCAGACCTCGTCATACGGCGAGGTCTCTGTATTTATTGAGGATTTTGTTTCACATGCAGGACTCCCTGACTCTCCAGCCCATTGCCCGCGTCAATGGCACGGTAAATCTGCCAGGCTCAAAGAGCGTTTCCAATCGTGCTTTGCTGCTGGCTGCGCTGGCTAACGGCACCACGCGTCTCACCAACTTACTCGACAGCGATGATGTCCGGCACATGCTGAATGCGCTGACCGCGCTGGGCGTGAGCTATACGCTTTCCAGCGATCGCACGGTGTGTGAAGTCACAGGTAATGCCGGGCCGCTTCACGCTGCACAGCCGCTGTCACTGTTCCTGGGGAATGCCGGCACCGCAATGCGTCCGCTGGCTGCGGCGCTCTGTCTGGGCGAGCACGATCTGGAGCTGACCGGCGAACCGCGCATGAAAGAGCGTCCTATCGGCCATCTGGTGGATGCCCTGCGTCAGGGCGGCGCGACCATTGAGTACCTGGAAAACGAAAACTATCCGCCGTTGCGTTTACGGGGTGGGTTCACCGGCGGTGACGTCAGCGTGGATGGCAGTGTCTCCAGCCAGTTCCTGACCGCACTGCTGATGACCGCACCGCTGGCGCAGCAGGATACCTGTATCACGATTAAAGGCGATCTGGTTTCCAAACCTTACATTGATATCACCCTGAACCTGATGCAGTGCTTCGGCGTCGCTGTGGAGAATCAGAACTATCAGCGCTTCCTGATCAAGGGACAGCAGCAGTACCAGTCGCCAGGTGACTATCTGGTTGAAGGCGACGCCTCTTCCGCCTCCTATTTTCTGGCGGCTGCCGCTATCAAAGGTGGCACGGTGCGGGTCACCGGGATTGGTCGCCAGAGCGTGCAGGGCGATATCCGGTTTGCAGACGTGCTGGAAAAAATGGGCGCAACCATTGAGTGGGGCGATGATTACATTGCCTGTACCGCGGGGAAACTGCAGGCGATCGATATGGACATGAACCATATTCCGGATGCCGCCATGACCATTGCGACTACCGCCCTGTTTGCTGAAGGCACAACCCAGTTGCGTAACATCTATAACTGGCGGGTAAAAGAGACTGATCGACTGAGCGCCATGGCCACTGAGCTGCGCAAAGTGGGGGCAGAGGTTGAAGAGGGACATGACTACATTCGTATCACGCCGCCTGCCACGCTGATCCATGCCGATATCGGTACCTACAACGATCACCGTATGGCGATGTGCTTCTCTCTGGTGGCGCTCTCTGATACGCCGGTGACCATTCTGGATCCCGGCTGCACCGCTAAAACCTTCCCGGACTATTTTGTTCAGCTGGCAAAAATCAGCCAGCCTGCCTGATATCTCCTCTCCGGTGCGGTTTCGCACCGGATCCCCCCGGTTTAATCTGGCTGTCATTCCGCAGAGATCCTCTGAATTAACTAAGATTTCGAACCCTGTCAGTGCGAAAGGGTAACCAAGCCATGCTATGCAGCGTATAATGCTATGCATTATTGGTGACCAGATGGTCATAAGGCACGCAGCAACAGGAGGGAATAATGACAGTAACTGCCCCGGTCATAACTATTGATGGGCCAAGTGGAGCGGGAAAAGGAACCCTGTGCAAAGCCATGGCGGAATCGCTGCAGTGGCATCTGCTGGACTCCGGTGCGATTTACCGCGTGCTGGCGTTAGCCGCACTGCATCATCAGGTGGATATCGAGTCTGAAGAAGCACTGGTGCCGATTGCAGCGCATCTTGATGTGCGTTTCGTGTCACAAAACGGTGAAATGCAGGTTATCCTCGAAGGCGAAGATGTTACCGGTGAAATCCGCACGCAGGAGGTGAGCAACACCGCTTCCCGCGTAGCCGCTTTTCCGCGGGTGCGTGAGGCGCTGTTGCGCCGTCAGCGTGGTTTCCGTGAAATGCCGGGCCTGATTGCAGATGGTCGTGACATGGGCACCGTGGTTTTTCCGGATGCGCCGGTGAAAATTTTCCTCGATGCCAGCCCGGAAGAGCGTGCTCAGCGCCGTATGCTACAGTTGCAGGATAATGGCTTTAATGTTAACTTTGACCGCCTTTTAGCCGAGATAAAAGAGCGCGACGACCGCGATCGCAATCGCGCAATTGCCCCTTTAGTTGCTGCTGACGATGCACTGGTGCTGGACTCTACCGAGATGTCTATCGACCAGGTCATTGAAAAAGCACTACATTATGCCCGCGAAAAACTGGGCATTCCGGCTTAACTGAATTTATCACCCCGTACCACGGATCCGGTGCAGGGCATGTGAAACAACCCCATCCGACATGAAGTCAGATGGACGTTAAATTGAAGAATCCTGAAGATTATCAATATGACTGAATCTTTTGCTCAACTATTTGAAGAATCCTTAAAAACAATCGAAAC
>Ga0308156_1001435_pt1 | contig 28069 bp, 27 predicted proteins | sample PhyAR2_FD_201041 | JGI IMG/M metagenome (GOLD analysis project Ga0308156, IMG submission 201041) | Phyllosphere microbial communities from UC Gill Tract Community Farm, Albany, California, United States - DLSL A.R2 | ecosystem: Host-associated > Plants > Phyllosphere > Unclassified | place: USA... | reverse complement strand
TCCGTGTACTGCTTGCTCGCCATAGACACCTCTCTCGCTTCCATTGATTATGGCTCTGAGATGTCTACGAAATCCTGGCCGGTCCATCGCGTGTCTAGCCGCCCACAGCTCGTGAAAATCATCACCTGTATTGGACCCGCGAGCCCCCCTGAAGTCGCTCATGCTAACTCTCCAATGTCCTTAGCTCGCTGTACCACACCTATTGCCACCGCCCCCTAGCGTCATTTTTGATTACCTCGCTTAGCTTGATCCTTTCCAGACTCCAAAGCTGCGAGACAGCTCATTGTTCTGGATAGAGTCATAATTAAGCGAGTTTTCGGTCCGCGCTGTGTAACCTTCATGATGTGCTTGAGAGTACCCATGGGTGGTGGCAGGTAGCCGTAGGAAAGGCAATTCAATTTCCACTGCCTCTGTCGGGCTGACGGCCGTCACGTTAGCGGCGGCACTCAGATACGCGGCTTGACCGACATCCGTGATCACATAGCTAGTCCCAACTGGGATAAATGCGTCTTGGGTCCTCACTGACCTCTCCAGATGTCCGGCGTCGGTGCCAATTGTGCGAGCGTACCTTAGCGCGTCCCGCATTGAACAGCTGGCTCGGGGCCCTTTGGATCCTTCGCCCGTCGAGGCTGCCATCGGCTTTGCACCACACTCGAGCGATCTGAAGGGTGTGAGCAGCCTCCTGTTCATTTCACGCTCGTAAGCCACGAGCCTCAAACGGCTTTAGCGCAAAGTTGGGTTTGCAATCACCCAGCACTGCTGATCATATGCACCGGCGCTATTGCAACAAGTCCAGTTGACGCAGTCATTAGTTGGACGTGGCCGAGGATTCTCTTTACGCACTGTCGAGAGTGGGCGCGTTTAAACTGGTGCTGGCATCATTTAACTCTGTCCGGGCTCTTTTGCTCTTTTTCCCGTGCGCGTTAGCGACAACTGCTGAGCGATGAACCTCTGCATCTCAAACAGCAGCACGGTGCGGGCGCGAGTCGTGGCGGCACGCGAAGTGCAGCTGGGTCGTAGCGGGAAAGCCAATGCACAGTTGCAACCCGGCGAGCTGGCGCAGCATTGTCGGCTGTCCACACCGGACAGGCAGCTGCTGGAGGATGCGGTGGAACGGCTGCAGCTGTCCGCGCGATCGATGCATCGCATTCTTCGCGTGGCGCGGACGGTGGCCGATCTGGAGGGGAGTGAGGGCATTCGGACGGCGCATGTGGCCGAGGCGATCGGGTATCGGCAGTTGGATCGCGGTGGGGGTGCATGAATCGATAGCCGTCCCCGCTGGATTGGCTGAATCCAGCTTCCCGCTCGTTGACTATTGATTCCAGCGCAAAAGAAATTCCCGAATTCCCCGCTTACTCCGCAAAGATCCAGCCACCAGACTGTCGGCCACCCGTACCACCGGCCCCCACTGGATCTCCCCATGTCCCCCGCCTCGCACGCACCCAACGCCAGCGCCCTCTCCCGCCTCACCGCCGGCGGCTTCAGCATCGGTGTGGAAGCGCCGCTGGACAACGACTGGACCCCCGCTGGCGAACTCGCCCGACGGAACAGCGGCCGGCTGCCCGGCGAGCCGGACATGCAGCGCCATGCGGACCTGGCCAAGCTGGTGGACCAGCTCGGCTTCCGGGCGTTGTGGGTGCGCGACGTGCCCGTCTACGACCCGTCCTTCGGCGATGCCGCGCAGGTGTTCGAGGTGTTTACCTACCTTGGCTGCCTGGCCGGCATTACCCAGGACATCCTGCTGGGCACCGCCGCCGTGGTGCTGCCCATCCGCGAGCCGCTGCTGACGCTCAAGGCTGCCGCCACGGTGCAGCAGCTCAGCGGCAACCGCTTGCTGATGGGCGTGGCCAGCGGCGACCGCCCGGTGGAGTACCCGCTGTTCGGCCGCGACTTCCCCGGTCGGGGCGCCAACTTCCGCAACCAAGTTGACCTGCTGCGCGATCACGCACGCGCGCACCTGCCCGAACGGCTGGACCTGCTGCCCCGCCCATCCGCGCCGCTGCCGCTGCTGGTGGCCGGGCTGTCACAGCAAACCCCTGCCTGGATCGGCCAGCACATGGATGGCAGCCTGGCCTTCCCTGGCACACCCGAAGAGCACGCCCGACGCGTGGCCGCGTGGCGCGCGGTGGCGGGTACCAAGCCGTATGCCAGCTTCATCCACATGGAACTGGACGCGCACCCGGATGCACCGATGCGCCGCTGGCGCTTCGGCTTCACGGGCGGGCGCGACGCATTGATCACCGAACTGCACGCCATGCGCGCGGCGGGCGTTGATCACATCGGCCTGCACGTGCGGCGCAACCAGCGCCCGCTGGAGGAAACCTTCCACGAGATCGCCGAGTACGTGCTGCCGCTTTTCCATTCCCAACCCGCGGCCGACCGCTCGCCGAACGCAGCCCTGCCGGAAATCGCAGGCGCGTAGGCGGGCCATTTGCTTCCGCCCGCCGTACACCTCCCCCACATCGAGCCCCCCATGCGCATTTCAGTCCCCACCCGGTTGGGCTTCGGCACCGCCCCACTAGGCAACATGTACCGCAACATCCCCGAGCAGGAAGCCCTCGACACCGTCGAGGCCGCCTGGCAACAGGGCATCCGCTACTTCGACGCTGCCCCCATGTACGGCGCCGGCCTTGCCGAGCTCCGGCTGGGCAAGGCGTTGCAGCAGCACCGGCGCGACGACTACGTACTCAGCACGAAGGTGGGGCGCTTGATCCTGGATGAGCGCGAAGACACCACCCAGCGCGACCTAGGCGAGAAGGGCGGCCTGTTCGAGCACGGCCTGCCCAACAAGATCGTCTACGACTACACCGCCGACGGCACGCTGCGCGCCATCGAGGCCAGTCTGGCGCGTCTGAAGACCGACCGCCTGGACATCGTGTGGATTCACGACCCGGCCCGCGACTTCCACGGCGAAGGCTGGCGCGACGTGTTCGGCATCGCCATGAACGGCGCAGCCAAGGCCCTGACACGGCTGCGCGAGGAAGGCGTCATCAGCGCCTGGGGTCTAGGCGTCAACCGCGTGGAACCGTGCGAAATGGCGCTGCAGCAGGCCGACCCGGACGGCTTCCTGATCGCCGGCCGCTACACCTTGCTGGACCACGCCGACGCGCTACGCGACCTGATGCCAGCCAGCACCGCGCGCGGCCTGGGCATCGTGGTGGGCGGCCCGTACAACTCCGGCATCCTGGCCGGCGGCACGCATTACGAATACCAGCAGGCCACGCCCGACATCCTGGCCCGCGTGGACGCCCTGCGTGCGGTGTGCGCCGCGTTCAACGTGGACATCCGCGCGGCCGCCCTGCAGTTCTCGCTGGCGCATCCGGCCGTGGCGGCGGTGATTCCCGGCGCCAGCCAGCCGAGCCGCATCGAGGAGAACCTGGCGTTGGTGGATGCGGAGGTTCCGGCTGCGTTCTGGCAGGCACTGCGCACGCGTGGGTTGGTGGCGATGGATGCACCGCTGCCGCAGGCGGGGTAAGGCGCAGGGTGGGCGTAGTGTCATCGCCGTAGCGCGGCGCGCTGGGCATCCTCGCCGCCAGCGGGCAGATCGATACAAAGGTGTTGTCGCGCAACGCATTCCTGAGCGAGCTGGCGTTGACCGGTGAACTGCGGCCGGTGAACGGCGTGCTGCCTGCCGCGCTTGCCGCTGCTCGGCTAGGTCGCCCCCTGATCGTGCCGCCGGAAAACGCCGCCGAAGCGGGCTGGGTGAGCGCACGTTGCCCAAGGCCGTGCCTGCCGACGTCGCCAGCCTGCCCATGCCCGAACTGCGCGACGTACGCGGCCAACCGCAGGCACGACGGGCGCTGGAAGTGGCCGCTGCCGGCGGTCACTAACCTGTTGCTGATCGGCACGCCAGGCTGCGGCAAGACACTGCTGGCCTCACGCTTGCCCGGCGTCCTGCCCGATGCCACCGACCTGAGAGCCTTGGAAACCGCCACGGTGGCCTCGTGCAGCGGTGGCGGCATCGATACCGCCCGTTTGCGGTAGCGCCCGTACCGATTGCCGTAAGCGCACGCTTTGGCTCGACTGACTTCTTCACCGCCGTCAAGAGCAGGCATTCACGGCCGAATGGACTGGTAGAGGCGCGGTGTCCACCGTACTGGTCGAGACCTGAGCCAGTCTTTACGGCCGGCGCTGTTTTTCTATGGGTTGAGCAGGCAGGGGGCGTGCCCGGCCGCCATTTGTTCAAATCGCTGCAACGAGGGCTCAAAGCAACGTCGCAATCCCGGCACTTGATCTATCAGATGGCTCTCGGTGTACATGATCACGTGCATGGCTTCAACCAGACGCGCGATTCGACCTAGCGGATCTTCGACACCGCAGTCTTTTCTCCCAAAGGCTACCAGGTCCACCCTGGCCGCCATCAAACCTTTCTGATGATTCAAACTCAGCGCCAATACGTCAGTAGGGATGTAGCAGGTGGTGCACACGATGTCGTAGGCGGGCGACATTTTGACGCCGCCTTGGTTCGGATTCTCGTATAGCACGCCAAAGTTCTTCAGGTGTGCATCACCGTTGCCGACCAAAACGGACAGCGCGACTTGGTCGAACAGCTGCGCCAACGCAGCCGACCGATGCTCGACCGAGCAGTATAGTTTTAGCACCATTGCAACCTGCTCATAGCTTAGGCTGTACTTCGATCTAGCACTGAGTCCAACAAGTACGGCAATGTCCTCAAATCCAATCGCTTCCCCTGCCGGAGTTCGATCAAACCTTCGCATGACGAAGCGCTTGCCATCTGCCGAAAGATAGAAGTCAGGTACTGGTATGCCGGCCTCCTTTGCGATGGACATGCAGAGGTATTCGTTGATTGCCAAACCAGGGAAGTGGGCCCCTTCGGTTTTGACAATGAGCTCCCGCGTCGGGAGAGAGGCCTTCGCGAATATCGCCCCGGATTCCTCCGGCACCAGAAGCTTCGGCTGCATACCTGAGACACCTGATCGCATCAGATATTCGTTGGCCAGCTCCTGAAACAAATCACTTGCACCTTGATCTGCGAGCACCTGCGCAAGCTCCACGCCCACAGCCGGACCGGAAGTGAATTCAGGGCTTTTGAGCGATACGCGGCCAATGCCCGCCTCACCACCCGTCATCGCCAGTAGCAGCACTGGATCAAGTTCTGTGGTCTTCCCAAACCGGTGCTGCAGCATTTCCAGCATGTGTCCCTCTGGAAGGTTCATCTGGAAGATGGACATGGGCTCCGACCCAATATAAGGCTCCATGCGCACCGGCATGCCCAGCGCAACAGCAGCATGAGGAAGTGCACTTGGCGCGTAGTTGAATGCGTAGTACCCAATGAAGTCCAATTGCCCCGACAGGCCTTGGGGCGTGGACACCGCCATTGTTGTGCGCCGGGCCATCACTTGCCTCTTGGAGTTTTGCCAGGCTTGCTAGGCTTTTTCAGGCCACTTACGGCCGTCGAAGATTGGAGCACGCCTTGCGGAGCCAGTGTCGTGCGACCTTGGGCCAACGTATCGACCAGGCTTGGCGAGCCGAACGACAGGTTACTGCCGAGCGTCGAGATAGGGAGCGTGCCTTGCGGAGCCAGTGTCGTGCGACCTTGGGCCAACGTATCGACCAGGCTCGGCGAGGCGAACGACAGGTTACCGCCGAGCGTCGAGATAGGGAGCGTGCCTTGGGGAACCAGTGTGGTGAGACGTTGGCCCAACGTATCGACCATGCTTGGCGAGGCGAACGACAGCTTACTGCCGAGCGTCGAAATAGGGAGCGTGTCTTTAGGGGCCAGTGTGGTGACACCTCGGCCCTTGCCATCGAATCGCTCAAGGCTTGCGCGAGCTTGCCCAAGTCCTAGCAGAGCCTGCACTTCAGAAGTGGTTGGTTTGGAGACCGGCTTCACGGCGAGTTCGCCGCCCATGCTCTCCAAGACCGCCACGACGGTCCCGAGGGCGATACCGGTAGACCCCTTTTCAAGTTCGATGATCGTTTTGCGATTCACGCCGGCGGCATCTGCCAGCTGCAACTGACTCAGGCCGCGCTGCATGCGCATGCTTTTGATCTCGCCTGCAAGGCGGTGGAGGATGGCCGCGTTCATGTCCGATATTATACACACACGCAGGCAGGTGTCCGCAATGTAGGACATCTTAAGTCCTATATAGTTCACTTCAGATTGATCGTGTCCGCTATTATGGACATCACGTGGTTGTTTTTACCAGCGCTGTTCAAGCTCGCAGGTCTTGGCCACGGATGCGCGCGGGAGTGCGATGGTGGCCAGGAAGAACCGTGACGCCCCCTGCTGAATGAGGAGGATAGGCAGGGCTATGTGATCAGAGCGGACGAGACGCCCTTTAATGCTCAATACCGGGTTACGCCTGAGGGAAGGATGGATGTCCCTGCGGTCGCGCAGTCGGTCGGTCCCGACAGGCGCAAAAAATCCTTTTAAGCGTGAGGATTCTTCTCCTTTAGCGACGGAATGCATATTAATCCTTACGAACATAAGGAATCTGACCAGAAGGGGCGATGTGCAGGCTGAATCCTCACTCCCATAAGGAATATGGCGTAATCTCCAGCTTCAAACCAAGAGATCCGCACGATCACGAGGATTCCTCATGAAGGTCAAGCTGCAACGCGCCGAAGATCTGGGTGCCTTGGTGCGCGCCACCCGCAAGTACCAGGGCATGCGGCAGGACGACACCGCCGAGGGTATTGGCGTCAGCGAGAACTTCCTGGCAAAGGTCGAACGCGGCGGCGGAACCGTGCAATGGCAGAAGCTGTTCAATGTGTTGAGCGAGCTCGGTCTGCAGGTTGAGATCGACGTTCCGGATGCTGCCATGGCGCGGCTGCACGAGCAGCCGAAGAAGAAGGCACGCACGCCGTGAACCCAACGCCCCCCAGCACCGGTGAGGCATCGGCCGCAGACAGCGTGGCGACGGAACGCCTGCATGCACCCGAGCGCTCACTCCTGGCCACCATCGACGGCCAGACTGTGGGCACCCTGCAGGAGTACCGCAACCTGTGGCGCTTCGAGTACACGCGGGCATGGCATGACACTCCCGATGGGTTCGATCTGTCGCCGTGGCTGCCGCGCCGCGATGGGCGCATTGTCGATGGCAGCACGTCGCGGCCGGTGCAGTGGTACTTCGACAACCTGCTACCCGAAGAGCACCTGCGTGTACGCATCGCCGCCGAGGCGAACATCGCAGGCAACGATGACTTCGCCCTGCTGGCCCACGATGGCGCCGAGTCGGCCGGCTCACTGACGCTGCTGCCACCCGGCAAGATGCTGGCACCGGGCACCCGGGTGCCCTTGTCCGACGCGGAGCTGTCCCGCCGCATCGGCAGACTGCCCCGGTTCTCGCTCAGCAGTGGTGCGGAAAAGCGAATGTCGCTCGCCGGTGCGCAGCACAAGCTGGCGGTGATTGAAGACGATGGCCTGTACCAGCCAGTCGGCGATGCAGCATCCACGCATATCCTCAAGCCCGACAGCAGCGATCCCGATTACCCCCACACGGTGATCAACGAGTGGTTCATCCTGCGGCTGGCGCGTGCCATGGGTTTGGCAACCCCCGATGTGCAACGCCGCTACGTGCCCGAGCCGGTGTTCCTGATCGCGCGCTTCGACCGCGAGGTCACCGGCGACGGCGTCCATCGCCTGCATGCCGTCGACGGCTGCCAGCTGCTCAACCTGCCACGTAGCGCCAAGTACGCCTCCGCAACCGTGCAGAACTTGGCGGCCATAGTTGAACACTGCCGCGAGAAGCTCAGCGCACGGCGTCGCCTGTTCGACTGGTTGGTCTTCAATGTGTTGGTCGGCAACGATGACGCCCATTTGAAGAACCTGAGTTTCAGGGTGGGCAAGGATGGTATCGACCTGGCGCCGCATTACGACCTGCTCAGCACCGTGGCGGGAAGCACACGCGCCTACAAGCAGGAGCATGCGGCGTGGCCACAGGCATCAACCGTGGCGGGAGACATCATGGGGGTGAAGCGCTTTGCCGACATCACGCCAGAGGTGCTCATCGAAGCAGCGGTGGCGCTGAAGCTGCCGGCACGCTTGGCGCAGCGACGGGTGGCCACCATGGCCGCCACCATCGTGGGCGAAGCCGAGGCGCTCTATGCCACCGTCGAGCAGGAAAACCAGCAGTGGGCCAGCGTTGCCGGGGTCACTCTGGAAGGTGAGATGCGCATGCTGCGCACCATCATCCATGTAGTCATCAAGCACATGGCCGCACAGCTGCAAGCGCCCACACCAGCGTAGCCACTGGACGCATGCCCCGCACCGTCGCACCATGGCAGGCATGCGCATTGAACAGCTCACGCTCCCCACTGCCGACGTTGCCGCCACGGCTGCCTATTTCGCCGACGTGCTGCAGCTTCCCGTGCATGACGCAACGGTCACGCTTGGCTGGAGCCAGCTCCACCTCATCCCCGCAGGCAATGTCCCTGTCGGCGGCGTCCACCTCGCCTTCAACGTGCCGCACAATCGCTTCGCCGCGGCCACCGCCTGGCTGGACGCGCGTGCCACGCGCCAGCGCAACGCCGAAGGCCAGGAACATTTCACCTTCGAAGGCCGGTGGGATTCCGAATCCATCTACTTCACCGGGCCCGATGACCTCATCCTCGAACTCATCGCCCGCCGTCGACTGCCCGCGTCGGAGCGCACCGGCGCGTTCCATGGCAGCGAAATGACCTGCATCAGCGAAGTGGGTATACCAACCAACGCCGTCGCCGCGCTGCAGACCCGGATTGAAACCACGTTCGGCCTGGCGCCGCTGTCCACGCCCACGCCCTACTTCGCACCCATGGGCGATGACGAAGGCCTGCTGATCGTGGTGGACGCCACCCGCCGCTGGTTCCCCGAGCAACGTTGGCTGCCCAATGCACAGGGCCTGCAGGTGCGGCTGAGCGGCGTGCATGCCGGTGCGGTGCTGGAAGATGCCGTACTGGGCTGGCGCGTGCAGTCCGCGTAACCCGGCGCTACCAGCTACCCGAGGCGCCCCCGCCGCCACTGCGCCCACCACCGCCGGACCAGCTGCTGGACGAGCTGGACGAACTGCTGGACGAGCTGCTGCTCGAGTCGCGATCGCTGCGCCATGTGCGCCGCCCGCCCTTGCCCCGGCTGCCCGGCTGCGGGTGCTGGTGGAAGCCCATCACCATGGTCCAGGTGATGTAGAGGAAGAAGCCACCGGCAATCACCATCACCAGGCCCGCGTCATCGCCGAACTTCGCATAGGTGCGATGGACCAGCCACGCGTACACCGCCGATACCCCGCACAGGAACACCAGCCGCACGAAGAACCCCAGCTTGCCGGTGCGCCAACTGGTGCGCAGCGCGGCCACCCACAAGGTGACCAGGCCCACCGCGATGGACAGCACGAACACCAACAGCACATGCAGCGCCAGGCTGGGAACCGGCCTGCCCATCGCCACACTGGCCACGCTGGCCCCGACCGCAGCCACCAGCAGGAACGCCAACACCCAGCGCGCCCGGCCGCTGTCCACCCACAGCCAGCCCAGCACCATGGCCACCGGCACCAGCATGCCCATGGCGATCGCCAGGGCGGCGGTAGCGCCGGGAGTGATCAGCGCACAGGCCAGCGCGCCCATGCACACCACCGCTAGCATGAGCAACGGAACGCGCCACCAGCGGCTGGGCACGCCTCGCTGCCCCGCACGGCGGGCCCATGCGCCCAGCAGCGCCCCGGCCAGCAGTGCCAGCGCCACGATGCTGTCGCCACGGCGCCAGTCCTGCGGCAGCCGCACCACGTTGTCGGTCTCGGCAGGCAGCGGCAGCGCCTCGCCGTCGATCAGGCCCACCAGCAGCGCGCTGCCCTCGAGGATGCCCTGGCCGGGTTCGCCCTCGCGAAGCCGCGGAATGATGGCCTGGTCGATGATGCGCTGCGCATACGCATCGGGGATGACCCCTTCCAGCCCGTAACCGGTCTGGATGCGCACGCGGCGGTCGCCCATCGCCAGCAGCAGCAACACCCCATCGTCCACGCCCTTGCGGCCGATCTGCCACTGGTCGAACACACGCTGCGAATAGGCTTCGATGCCCTCCTGACCGGCGCTGTCGACCACCAGCACCTGCAGCTGCGCACCGCGCCGTGCCTGCAGCTCCAGCGCCTGGGTGCGAAGTTGCTGGGCCTCGTCGGCCGAGAGCACCTGCACGGTGTCCACCACCGGGTCGTGCAGGTCGGGGATGGGGGTGGGCGCGGCCAGCGCCAGTACCGGCAGCAGGCACAGCACCATCACCCACTGCCACAGTTGCGTCGTCCTGGCGTGCATCACAGCGTCCGGTTGCTTGATGCCCGCATGCTACGCGATGCGCCGCAGCCCGGCGCAAACGAAGAAGCCCCGCATTACGCGGGGCTTCCGGGGGCGGCCGTGCCGGTGGCCGTCACTCTTCCTCGTCCTGCCACCCCTGCTGCTGGTTCTGGTTGCGCTGCTGCTCTTCCTGCTGCTGTTGCTGCTGGTCGCGTTGATTCTGGGAATCCTGCTTGCGCTGCTGGGTCATGGAAGGTCTCCGGAGCCCACCGGCGGAATGCCGGGGTGCGGCAATGCTGTGCAGCGCCGGGTTAAGGACGCGTGGGAGAAACCTCAGAAAATCGTCAAGCCAGCCGCACCCGCGCGTGCCCATGCCGCGCAGTGCCTGCAATGGCTGCGTTTGCGGGGGAATGGCCGTGCATATGGCGGTGCGGAATGGACACATACCACTCCGCCGGCCGTGCCTGCTCAGCTGCGTGAATGGGCGGCCTGTGCAGCAGCGAGGCGGCCGCCTATGATGGCCGCCACCCTCGCCCCGCCCGGAAAGGAATGCCCCATGCGAGGACTCACGCTCAGCGCCGCCTCGGTTGCCGACACCGACGTGCTGCACCGCCTGCTGCAGCTGTACTACTTCGAAGCATCGGCATGGAGCGGCGAGCAGATCGCCCCCGACGGCACCTACGACTGTGCCCGCGCCGATGTGGAAGCCAACCTGCGCGACACGCCCACGTGGGCGCAGCTGCTGTGGCTGGATGGCGTGCTGTGCGGGTTCGTGCTGGTGGACGAGGTGGAGCACGAGGGCCAGCGTATTCCCGAGCTGGCCGACCTGTTCGTGCTGCCCACGCACCGCGGCAAAGGCATCGCACGCGAGGTGGTTGCGCGCCTGGTGCTGCCGGGTAGTGGCCGTTGGTTGCTGGCCACGTTCCGCAATGACACGGCGGCCCATGCGTTCTGGCGCCGGAACCTGCCGAAGATGGGCCTGACCATCGAGACGCCGGCGCCGCCCGACGACTCGGACTTCCACTTTTTCCTTATCAGCGCGGCGTAGCCCCCGCCTGCCCCCCTACGCCGCCGGTGGCTCGCGTTCGGCCACCGCGTTGAGCCAGGCGTGCTTGAGGAAATCGCGCACGGCCTGGAAGCGCGGCGTTTCATACAGCGAGCGGTGCGTCCACAGCCACACGTCCTGGGTGAGTGCCGGCGCATCGCGCACGCGCACCAGGCCGCCCACGTGTTCGGCCACTGTGCGCTCAATCACGCCCAGCCCGCCGCCGGCGGTCACGCCGTCCAGCACGCCCACCGAGTAATTGCAGCGCAGCCACGGGCGGTTGGCGCCGGGCAAGGTACGCAGCCAGCGCTCCACCTCGAACTCCACGCGTGGTTCGTCCAGCCCCACGAATTCCAGCTCATGCCACGCCTGGTTGGCGATGGCCGCCTGCCGCCGCGCGGCGTAGGCCTGGTTGGCATACAGCGCGTACTCCACCCGCCCCACGCGGTCGCCGCGCAGGTCGGTGGTGTCGGGCGGGCCGTAGCGCAGCAGGGCGTCGGCCTCGCGGCGGGCCAGGTTGTACGGCTCGCGCGAGGTGAGCACCTCCACGCCCAGCCCGGGGTGCAGGCGGTTCAGCCCAGGCAGCAGGGTGATCAGCAGGAAGCTGGCCCATTCGTCGGCGTTGATGCGCACCGTGCCCACCAGCTCCTTGGGCGTATCAGCCTCGCGGGCGATCTCGTCGGCGGCCTCTTCCATCTGCTCGGCCAGCGCGAACACCCGCTGCCCCAGCTCGGTGGGAATGCAGCCGGTGGACGTGCGCTCCACCACCTTGCCGCCCAGGCGCTCTTCCAGCGCATCCAGCCGGCGCGACAGCGTGGCCGTGCTCATCCGCGCGGCCTTGGCGGCTTCGCGCAGGGTGCCGCCGCGCACCACCGCCAGCAGCACCATCAGGTTGTCCCAGGGAAAGTGTTTCATATATGAAACGGCCGCCTACGGTATTGGGGGTTTTTCACCAATTTTGAAACTTATACCATGGCTCCCGGGCGCGCTACGAGCGTTGATCGCCGCCCCTCCCCCTCCGTCGATCCGCTCCCCGCGCTGCCGGCCCTGCCGGCGGCGACCATCAGGTGCTGCACCATGAAAGCTGAAAAGACCCTCTGGGACCGTGTTGTCCACGCCGTGCTGTTTGAAGGCATTGCCCTGTGCCTGTGCGCACCGGTGATGTCGTACGTACTGGGCAAGTCGCTGTTCGACACCGGCGTGCTCACCATCGCCCTGGCCACCTGCGCCATGCTGTGGAACATGCTCTACAACGCGATGTTCGAGCGCGTGGAAAAGAAGTTCGGGTTCAAGCGCACCGTGCCGGTGCGGATCGGGCATGCGGTGGGCTTTGAAGGCGGGCTGGTGCTGGTGGTGGTGCTGCTGGCCGCGTGGTGGCTGTCCATTTCCTACTGGGATGCGTTCCTGTTGGAGATGGGGCTGATCGCGTTCTTCCTGCCTTACACGTATGTGTACAACCTGGTGTATGACAAAGTGCGGGAGCGGTTGGTGCGGCGGAGTCAGGCTGGGCGAGTTAGCGAGGCCTGATAGAATCCTTGCCGTGGGGACTAGTGGCACACAACAAGGATGACTAGCTCTTCTGATCCGTGCTTTTCTGCTGGGCGGAAACAGCTCGCCAAAGCGTGAGCTGTCAAAGGGTACGGCTCGAAGCAGCTGGAGCATTTGACACGTTTTTGGATCCCAAGATGACATAGGTGGGATATGACAGGGTTTTCGATCGATTACGTGAGTCCGACGAACTTTGAATCGCTCGCCGCTGAAATATCATTCAACTCACAGCTTTTATGTCGCATTGATCAGGAGCGAGTTGACGGAGTACTTGAGATCAAGTTCTTTCATCTGACCAGAGCTATTGAGGCCGATGTAGAAATGAAGTTCTCTCTGCCAGAGTTCCTCAAGGTCGTTGAGGACACTTGCTCGGACCTGCGTGCGATTTCCTCCTGAATCTTCTCTTCATCGCGGCAAACCGGGAAGGGCAGCGTAGACCTTCAGGAAGACTCACTCCTGCTCGGAGGCGTTCCTGTGGAAGATGGGACTGAGAGTCGGCCGAAAGCAGACGCCAATCGTCCCGCTGGCGACTTGGTCAACCTTGTACCTCTTCAACGCTCTACCTAGTACGGCGCCGCAAAGAGCGCAGCCGGCTGATAGTACAAGAGACAGAATGACTAAAAGCCATGGCTGCTCAACACCGCCTGTGAGCCATGAAAGGCACTGAAAGATCAGTTCTGTCACGATGAATGACAGCGTCATTGCCAGAAAACACCTGTGTGGGCGCCAGAACGCGAACAGCGCGCATACGGCAAATATCGCCGCGCAACTGAGCGTTTGATCAATGATGACGCGCCAGACGGACCCGACCGCCTGAACCACCTCAACGTCGAAGAATCCCAGTGGCAGCCCTACGACCAATGTTGCAATGGACAGGGCACAGGTTTGAAGTGCGACCACGCATAGAAAATGAAAAACTGCCGAGCAGCCAGTCCATTGGAGGTGGTGCTTCATCACGCCGCGTTCCTTGTGCGTTGAGATCTGCCTTGCACGAGCATATCAACAACGTCCCCAGTTCTGGGCAAGGCGATAGTTGAAACCGGGGTCAGGCGAGCCACTGATGCTCGGGCCCGAGCAGAAGCCAGATCTGTCGGTCCACAGCAACCACGTACGTGCCGACGATGCCCTAGGTCCGCTGGGCGGTACTGCCATCTTCAAGCTGCTTGAAACCGATGACGCCGGTGAGCGTGTAGCCGCCCCAACTCAGGTGAGATCCGGGCAAGGCTTCGGAAGTCTGCAACCATCGGTGCGGGTCCCTCCGGCTACATGAAACACACGGGAAGAATGTCGACCTCCTCACCGCTCGGATCCACTTGAAGCCGTCCGACAGCGCGAACGTTCACCTCGGCGCGTGGAAGATCCACACCGTCGAGCCTGCGCGTTGCAAAAAGAACTTGAAAGTCACCTTTCACGTCACCGGCATCTTGTGCATCACTCTGTAGATGTGAGATGTTCATTTCGTCCACGGCGACTTGAACAACAACGGCGATAGTGGCATCAATACTCGCCCGGAGACATTAGCATCAGCTATTTCTGCGGGTACCATCAGTCGCCGAATTACTCTCCCCTTAGTGGGGCGGCAATCCAGCAGCCGTGAGCTCAACTGGCCGTAGAATCCAGCGAAAAGAGACAGCCCGTTGGACTACGGCGATGTGGAGCTTCGTGGATGGTTGGACACAACGCTGCTTGCACCCAAAAGTTGACCGACGTGAGCCAGGAGGCCAGAGCCAATGCCATGCACCATCCCCGTCTCGCTGCTCGACCGGGGCATGCTCCTCCAGGAGTTGGCCCCTGCCGCTGCCCTCTTTGCCTGCGCTGTAGGGTTGGCGTTCTACCGTGGCTTGGAGCCAAGGAAGAAGGTGTTCTCGGTGGCGATCATCTGCATTATCGGACTGATGACATCGACGTCCACGGCCCTGCTTGCGTTTCGCTCCAAGGTTGTAGTGCAAGATGACACGGTCACCTTCTACGCTGGGCGCTGGAAGGCTCAGCTTCCGGTGGCCGCACTGAGGGACGCAAGCGCAACCAATCAGATTGGCGCTTCGCTGCGCAAACGCACCAACGGCTTCAGCTCTGGCAAAGTGAGCGCCGGGTGGTTCCAGGACCCAACCGGCCGAAAGATCTTCGCGCTGTCTTCTGGAAATGGGCGGATCATCTCGCGGACATCCGGAGAATTCAGCCTAGTCCTGGATCAGGCTACATTCGATGAGCTGAAGAACTGCATCGCTGATTCAACCAACCGGTAGGTACCTTGCTCTGCAGGTGCTGCACCAAGAAAGCTGAAAAGACCCTCTCGGACCGTGTTGTCCACGCCGTGCTGTTTGAAGGCATTGCCCTGTGCCTGTGCGCACCGGTGATGTCGTACGTGCTGGGCAAGTCGCTGTTCGACACCGGCGTGCTCACCATCGCCCTGGCCACCTGCGCCATGCTGTGGAACATGCTCTACAACGCGATGTTCGAGCGCGTGGAAAAGAAGTTCGGCTTCAAGCGGACCGTGCCGGTGCGCATCGGGCATGCGGTGGGCTTTGAAGGCGGGCTGGTGCTGGTGGTGGTGCTGCTGGCCGCGTGGTGGCTGTCCATTTCCTACTGGGATGCGTTCCTGTTGGAGATAGGGCTGATCGCGTTCTTCCTGCCTTACACGTATGTGTACAACCTGGTGTATGACAAGGTAAGGGATCGGTTGGTGCGGCGTGGGGATGCTGCGCGGGTTACCGAGGCTTAAAGCTGCCGGGCGGCTCAGCGCCCGGCAGTACCAGCCCCAATGACATCGTTGCGCTTGGGCTATTAGCGCGCGGAGCGGTAGAAGCTGACGAGGCACTCTTGGCTGGACCCATCGGTCGTAAAGTGCAGAACAGTTCCATTGGACCGAAGCTCATAAGCAGAGTCCTTGCTCACCCGCTCAGCTGCTGCATTGTGCGGACTTGGCGGATAGGCGAACCGCTCAAGCGCATACTTCGGCTTTAACGAAGCAACCGGGTAGCAACGCCCCTGTTCGAGCTTAGCGTAGTAGAAGCTGATGCCTTGAACCAAGCGGGGATGGATACGAAATTCGGTGTAGTCGATCTTGTACCCGTCGCTAGTCTCCATCGGGCCTGAACGAAAGACGATAGGGTCAGCATTGCTGCCGCCTTGCTGCTTGAATTCGCTCACGCCTACGGTTCGAAAGAAATCAAACCCAAGCGGCCAAGGGGCTTCAACGAGTTCCTGGATAACGTTGTCAAGCGAATCTTTGGCGCCGACCTTCCTGAGGTGTTCATCCTCAGCGGATGCCTGAAAGGCTATTGCGAGCATCACACCAAGCAGTGGCAGGAAGCGCTTATTGGAGAAATTGAAGTTCATCGCTCTTGCTCCTGGAAGTGTCCACCACCGCCACCGCCACCGATACTGGGTGAGGGGCTGGGAGCAGGATGGGAGGCACCCCACCAGTTTCCATAATAGTCCCCATAATTTCACGGAAATATAAGCAAGCTAGATATTAATCAAAAAGTTGGCAGAATTAAAACCATAGGACTGGGCAGGGATTGCCGAGGTATCGAGCAGGAAATACTGCTGCCACACCCATAGCCACGCCGAACGGCTAAATGAAAAGCGTTCAACTGACGCCCTAACGCAGATCGCCAGACGCCCAGACGGCGCCACAGGGGGTACAATAAGCAACCACTTCCCAAAAGTTCGCTCTTCAGCAAAAATGGACGATCGACCTTATCTATCGGATGCGAAAGAATGGAACTAACTCATGATCGCCTGTGCAGGGAAGCAAGCGAATTCTCCTTCTTGGAGAGCACGCACCCCGAACCATCTCTCTACGGGATAACTGATGGCAAGGCTGTTGGAACCTATCTGGAAGCCAAGTTTCTTGGTTTTTTGCGGTTCAGAGGATATGTTTTCCAACAAGGCAACGCTGCCAAAGGATTAGATTTCCCATCGCTAGGAGTCGACATTAAGGTTACTAGCGTAAAACAACCGCAGTCTTCATGCCCTTTCCGCAGCATCCGCCAAAAAGTTTATGGACTCGGATACGGACTAGTTGTTTTCATCTATTCAAAATCCGACAATCACATAAGCAAAACTGCAACCCTTACGATTATGAATGCAATTTACATATCTGCTAATCAGACGGCAGATTTCATGATGACACAAGGCATTCGAGAAACTCTCAGCAAGGGCGCCAACATAGAGGAAGTCGCAGCATTTATGCAGTCCCGTTCACTTACGGACGATTATGATGACCTCATGCTGCTCGCTCAAGATATCATGGCAAACCCTCCAGCACAGGGCTATTTGACGATCTCCCCAGCGCTACAGTGGCGCTTGCAGTATGGCCGTGCAATTGGGTACGCAGACCAGGTTCCCGGCGTCGTTTCGGTGTATAGATCACTATGAACCAGCGTCAGAAAAAAGTAGAGTTTGGAGATTTTCAAACACCATTGGCTTTGGCTGAAGATGTATGCCGTCGCCTTATTTCTCTTGGCATCGTACCGGACATGGTGCTTGAACCGACATGTGGGGTCGGGGCATTTGTCAGGGCAGCGAGAGGGGTATTCCCACAGGCCACAATTCATGGCTACGAGATCAACCCTGACTATTTGAGCAGTCTTCGATCTGTCGTTGCGAGCGGACAACACGCGAACATCCATCTTCATCAAGCTGACTTCTTTGCAACTGATTGGCCACATATTGTCAAATCAAGCTCGGCGCGCCTTCTGATCTTAGGGAACTTTCCGTGGGTTACAAGCTCTGTACTCGGCGCAATGGAGAGCGGCAATATCCCTGAAAAGTCAAACTTCCTTCAACACAAGGGATTTGACGCCATCACGGGGAAAGCGAACTTCGATATTTCCGAATGGATGCTACTGGCGCTCATTCGCGCACTCGTCGGTCATAGATACGATGTTGCGATGCTCCTAAAGACATCCACCGCCAGAAAAATCATCGCGTACGTTGAGAATCAGGGGATTGGGACCGATCTTGCAGCCATCATGAATATTGATGCAAGGAAGGAGTTCGGCGCTGCCGTAGATGCATCTCTTCTAGTGCTTCGATTTACGGGCGGCCACTCAGTAAAGAGTCTGGAATATCAGGTTTTCTCTTCTCTAGAGGATGATACACCCGCCCGCGTTGGTCATCGTAGCGGCATAATGGTGTGTAATCTGGAAGCGTTTGATGGGAACGCGCACATGATAGGCACTGCCCCTCAGAAATGGCGGTCGGGAGTCAAGCATGACGCATCCTCCGTGATGGAGTTCACCCAAACAGATAGAGGGCTTATCAATGGAAACGGGCTGCCAGTAGACATTGAGCCAATGTTCCTTTACCCACTCATGAAGGGCTCCGATATTGGATCCAATCGTGAGTGGCGCGGTAAATATGTGCTAGTGACTCAGTCGCGCACTGGCGAAGACACAAGTCACATTAAGGTCGACGCCCCAAAGACTTGGAAATACCTAGAAGACCATGCAAGCATACTTGATGCGCGCGGAAGTTCGATCTACGCCAAAGGGCATAGGTTTTCAATATTTGGAATTGGCGACTATGCATTTCGCCCTTGGCGGATCGCAATTTGTGGACTTTACAAAAAACTCAACTTTCGCTTAATTTCGCCGATAGATGATCGTCCAGTGATGTTCGATGATACCGTTTACTATGTTTCATTTGACACGGAGATGGATGCTCGCGAGGCGCTGACAGATATAACGGCCCCAGATTCCACGGACATTCTGAAATCCATGATATTTTGGGACGAAAAACGTCCAATCAAGTCTTCAATTCTCAATAATCTTGACTGGACTCGTACTAATCGAACGAAGCCAATCGATCGTTCTGATTCAGATTTATCTCTCGAAAAGAATTCAGCCCTATAGCATTACTCGAACATTGTGTAAACCTGAAGAGAGAACCCTTCCCTCCCTCTTATATATGAAGATTCCTGATTAGCACGATGCTTCGGACGGAAATACAGGCACATTGCGCAGTGCCGTTCCGACCACGAGGTGATTGGTGCGACAGCGACGAGTAGGCGCGGCATCAGCGCCGTCGGATCGAAGCCCCGGTTGAGGCACCATTGGGCCTCGGCGAGATGGCGACGTGCGCATTGGCAGAACTTGAAGGCGTCGTAGGTGTCGTCCAGCGAGCGCTTCAGATTGGGCGGCAACACGTTGACCCGGCGCACATTGGGCTGCTCGCATCCGACGCGGCGCTGGCCTGTCTCACGGTATGGGCATGCTCGTTTCCAATGCACGAAGGATGCTCAGTGCGCCACTGTGGACGTCCGATCCCGGTTGCAGTCGCCGTGCACTCCATTTAGCCAACGCGGCCCTGCTGAAGGCCGACACTGGTTAGATCACTGCATGGCGCTGACCTCCGTCAGACTCTCCACCGCGATCACAGAAGGGCGCCTGTTCTCCGAGCCGCGTCCGGCCTTGCCGCCGTTGCACTCATCCCAGGCGCAGGCGGCGTCCAACGACACCACCCCGCTAAGCTGGCGCCGGCCTCAGGCTCGGCCATCACCTGAATCAGCTTCTGCTTTACCCGCTAGGCGGCCGGATAGCCCATGCCCAGATGTCGCCCCACCCCTACGCCGACAGATTTTTCTTGCTCGGTCCGCGCAGATACATCGATAGCAAACAAGTGCGTAGGGGCAGTTTGCGCTGCTCCATCAACCTACGCGAGCGAAGGCTGGCCTGTCGGCGACAGGCCACGCACTGCCAATGCCCGTGACCGCGATGGAGAAATGCGCAATCACGGTCGCCTGGAAACCCAGACAAACGAGCCCATCGGGCCAGCATGCGTGCTGCAATACCTGCTCACGGCGCACCTCGCTGCTGTAGCGCTTCAGGAACCTTTTGCAACGACGCACGTTCACCTTGTTGATGCAATTGGTGGGTGGTTTGCGGTTGATATCAGCATCTTGGAACCCGCGATTCTCAATAGCTACGATCGAGCGGAAGCATCGCACTAATGATCTAGGGCAATGCAACCGGCAGTGCTATCTCTTAGAGTCCGTTCGCTTTCTCTTCAATCGCGCTTCATAGCCAACCACTACGTCAAGAAGAGTTGTTCCGTAAGTTGCCGCCAGCTCGCTAATCTCCATCAGATCCAGCCGGCGCAATCCACGCTCCAGTTCGCTGACACGTGATTGCCCGACATCCAGTCGCGCAGCCACCTCAACCTGCGTTAGGTTTGCTTTTAGACGAAGATCTCGAAGGTACTCAGCAAGAACGAGGTGCTCAGGTTGGTGGATTGTCTTCTTCATGACCGCGCATATCGGAAAGGCGGCTTCCAAAGCTATATCCAACTTCTCGATAGCGGTAAATCGTATATTCTCGATGCCTACCCTTTGCGGAGGCCTCATGTCGATGTGGCGAAATAACAAGGTGAAATGCCCCTTCTATTCCACTGATGAGCAGGTAGTCCGGACGCTCACCTTTCGGTCCAATCGTGCACAACCCGCCACGCGATTCCTGGAGCAAGGCGCCTGCGTGGACAGCCCCAAGTGCATCGTTGCCGCGACGGGGATCGTTTCGATAGATGCCATCCCCGTACACTTGAGCGAACCCAATGATCCCATCACCCCCACCTCTCCAAACCCCAAACTCCAGTTCACCCCATCGTTCGCACCAGCTGCGACCCCCTGCGAGCTTCATCCCACTTCCGCACATCCACCGCACTCCACTTCGCATCATCGCGAATGCTGCCCACCTGTTCGGTTGACCCTCTGCATACCCGAACGCATGGTGCACGCATGAACACACTCACGCGCATTGCCCTGCTCGGCGACGTGGCCAGCATCCGCCAGGGCCACCCCTTTCGCGGTGCCATTGCCGCCGTGCCGGAGGGCCCGGTGCAGGTCATTCAACTCAAGAATCTTGCCCTGGATGGGCTGCAGGAACGCGACCACCTGTTGCGCACCGCGCTGCGTGCGCGCAAGCCGCCGGACTGGGTGCAGGATCAGGATGTTCTGATCGCCGGGCGCGGCAATCACCCGCTGGCGATGCTGCTGCACAACCCGCCAGAATCCACGGTGTGCAGCCCGCACCTGTATGTGCTGCGGGTGTGCACGCCCGATCTGCTGCCGGCCTTTCTGGCATGGCAGTTGAACCAGCGCGCGGCACAGGCGTACCTGCGCCAGCAGGCGGCCGGGTCCCGCCAACAGAGCCTGCGCAAAACAGCGGTGGCGCAGTTGCCGGTGTACGTGCCACCGGTGGCGCAGCAGCGGCGCATTGTGGGTATTGCCAGCGCGGCGCAGGCCGAACAGCGCTGCCTGGAAGCGCTGATCCACATTCGCCAACAGGAGATTGCCGTGGTGGCCGAGCAGGTGTTGCAAGGGAGTGGCGCATGAAGATGATGGCGGGCCTGCCCGGTACACACGCCACGCACGCCGCGCTGAGCGCCGCGCGCGAACCCCTCAACGACGCCGCCGATACCAACGCGGCCACTTACCTGCTGTTGGCGCTGTTGCTGCTCAAGATTGCCAGCGACACCGACGCCGCTGCGCAGGACCCGGACCAAACCTACGGCGCACCGCTGCACTGGCCGCCCACCGCGCCCGGGGCACAGCTGCTGGTGGTGCCACCCGAGGCGCGCTTTGAGCTGCTGTTCCGCCAGCGTTTCGCCCCTGGCAATGACCGCCGCATCACCACCGCACTGCAGCAGCTCACCCAGGCCAACCGCGCCACGCTTGCCGAGGTGTTCGATGTGCTGCGCCTGCACGATGGCTGGCCGCGCGATGCCGAGCACCGCGATGTGGCGCTCTCCCGCGTGCTGGGCCGCATGACAGTGCCGGCGCTGGACTTCCGGCCCCTGCGCGGCACCTACCGGGCCGACATCGGGCAGGCGGTGGACCGGCTGCTGGAGCGCAGCCAGCCCCGCCGCAGCCCCGCGCCCGTGGCCCACGTGCCCGACCCGCTGGGCTGGCTGATGGCCGGGCTGATGGACCCGCGCGAAGACGAAACCATCTGCGATGTGGCCTGCCACCACGGCAGCCTGCTGCTGGCGGCCAGCCGCTGGGCGCGTACCACCCACGGCGCACGCCGGCATCAGTTGCTGGGCCAGGAAGAGAGCGACACCGCCTGGGCGTGTGCTCGCCTGCGCCTGTTGTTGCATGGCGAAGACAACCACGCGGTGCATGCGGGCACGCCGCTGCTGCACGACACCCTGGTGGATGCCACCGGGGAGCTGCGGCGGTTCCACGTGCAGCTCACGCGCCCGCCGTTTGCGCTGGCGTGGTCGCCCGAGCGCGGCATCCGCGATACGTACCAGCGTTTTGTGCATGGCATGCCGCCGCGCCAGTGGGGCCATCTGGCGCTGTTGCAGCACATGGTGAGAACGATGGACCGGCATACCGGGCGCATTGCGATGGTGGTGCCGCACGGGGTGCTGTTCCGCGATGGCGAGGAAGCGTTGATTCGCCGCAGCCTGCTGGACGCCAACCTGATTGAGGCCGTGGTCGGCCTGCCCGACCGGCTGTTTGCAGGCAGCCCGGTGGCGACCGCGCTGCTGGTGCTGCGCGCGATGCGCGACGACGAGAACGTGCTGTTTGTGGACGCGCGCCAGCTGCAGCCGGCCACGAAGCGTGGCCCCCGGCTGGACCAGGCCGCCGCCGAGCAGGTGCTGGCGCTGTGCCGCCGCCGCGAGGATGTGGCCGGCGTGGCCTGCCTGGCGTCACCGCAGATGCTGGCCCTGCAGGGCAGTAACCTGAGCATTGCGCGCTATGTGCAGCCGGGCGAACACACCCAGGTGCCCACGCTGGAGGCGCTGCGTGGGCAGCGTGCGCGGTTGCGTTCGCGCTTGGGCGCGTTGGAGCAGGCACTGGACGGTGATCTGGCGGAGCTGGAAGAGCGGCCAGCAAAAGCGGGCTGACGCTGCGGCGCGTGCCGGGTTGATTGGCGCCCGCTATGTGCATGCGTCGGTGCATTGAAACTGTTCACTGCACCGTGCAGCGGATGTGCAGGAAACGGAATGGTGCACACGGTGTGGCCCTTAACGGCTGCGCCAGACTGCGGGCATGCGCTATCGAACCTTCCGTTTCGCCACGCCGCCGCTGTGCCGTTTCCCGCTGCAAGGCGCGCTGTCATGAGCCGCGCACCGGTGCGCGGGGTGGTAACCCGCTCCACCTTGGGCTGGTTGCAGCGCCTGGGCTGGCAGTACCTGGCGCCGAACCGGCGTTGTTCCCTGCGCGGCGATGACGGCAGCATGCTGCTGGACGGTCGCTTGCGGCAGTACCTGCAGCAGCTGCGCTTTGAGGCGCACGGGGAGAAGTGGCCGTTGGATGCGGACGGCATTGCGCAGGTGCTGGCCGCCGTAACCCAAGGGCCGCTGCGGCGCGGCTCACAGGCAGGCAACGACGCCCTGCTGGTCGCGTTGCGCAATGGGGTATGCGTAGCGCAGCGGCTGCCAGATGGCCGCACAGTGCGGGCCACGGTGCCGCTGGTGGATTGGGCCGAGCCGCTGAACAACCAATGGGATATCGCCAGCGCGCGTGACGAGGGCCAGCCGCTGCTGGATGCGGCGCCACGCATCGATGTGCTGGTCGGCTACGTCAACGGCCTGCCCTTGCTGCGGCTGCTCTGCGTGGAGCGCGATGGGCAGGCGCGCTGGGGCCGGGATGCGGCGGCCATTGCCTTGCATGCCCGGCAGGTACGCGCCCGCGGCAATGCGTGCAGCCCGCCAATGCTGCTGGCGCTGGACCGGCGCGGTGGGCGCTATGCGTGCAGCGGCGCACCCGCTGGTGGCTGGGTGCGGTGGCGCGAGCACGGCTGGACCGCGGACGCCGTGCAGCAGCTGCGCGATACCGTGCCGATGCCGCGAACCGGTGCCACAGAGGCCAACGGCCGGTGGCTGCGCGCGGTGCACGCGCCGTTGCTGGCCGGCGTGGCGGCGCCGGCGCGGGTGTTGGCGCTGCTGCGGGGTTTCATGCACACCGGTGCAGACGGCCAGCCGCGTATTGCACGGGCAGCGCAGTTCTTCGCGGTGCAGGCCGGGCTGGCGCAGTTGCGGCGCATCGACGCGCAGGGCTGCCGGGGGCGTGGGCACCTGCGGCTGGCTGCGGGCGCCGGCATGGCGCTTACGTGGCACTGGTTGATGCAGCACGTGCAGCGCGACCCGTGGTTGCGCCACTGCCGGGTGTTGGTGGTGCAGCAGCGCCCTGCCGTTGCGCCCCAGGCGGGCAGGCGGGGCGAACTACCGGTGTCGCCCGGGCGGCGGCTGGCAGCCTTCATGGCCGACGGACGCGGCTGCACCCTGCAGACCACGCCGGGCACGCTGCAGGCCTGGCTGCGCCGCCGCGATGCCGGGCATGACGGTGACGACCTGATTCTGCTGGTAGACGCCCACCTGCAGGCCGGCCAGCCGGCGTGGGTGGAACGCGCGCGTGAGCGACTGCCGCGTGCGGGGTGGCTGTGGCTGGGCAACGGCCCGCTGCCGGAAGCGGTGCCGAGCGTAGCGAGCGACCCGCTACTGTTTGCGTGCAGCAATGCCGACGCCATCGCCGATGGCCTGTTGGCGCCGGTGTACCACCATGCGCTGCAGCCCACCCCACCGCGGCGGCAGAAAGCCAAGCGCGGGGCCACGCGTCTGGTTGAGCCCGCCGCGCCGCCGAGCGTGCGCTGGGCGTCCACCATCGCCCAGCACCTGCGCGATACCTTGCAGCACACCGAACGCAACCTGCGCGCGGTGCTGCTGGTACACGATGCCGACACGATGCGCCGCTACCAGCGTGCCTTTGCCAAGGACGGCGCGGTATCCAGCACGATGGTCGGCCCCGGTTGTGGGCGGGCCGGCGCGGCGCAGCAGCAGGCGCAACTGCTGATTGCCAGCGACCCGCACGCCCTGCCCTATCTGGATGCGCGGCTGGCGCTGGCCTACCTGGACACGGCAGTGGACAGCGCAGGGTTGGCGCGGGTGTTGGCCCTGCTCAACCGCCCGCACCCGCACAAGCACTGCGCGTGGCTGGTGCATCTGCCGGGTGTGCCAGCGCCTTGGCAACACGGCGAGGCAGATGGATGGGCCCCGCTGCCGTTGCAACAGGTGCAGGCCGGGCTATCGCGCCAGCACCGCCGCCTGCGGGCGTTGCTGCCACCCATCGGTAGCACGGATTTCCACGCCTGCCGCGCGCACGTGGGGCCGCGATGGGGCGTGGACGCGCACGGTCAGGAACGCGACCTGCACCGCCTGCGCCGGCGTTGCCTGCACCAGCGTGTGACGGGCTTCGGCCAGCAGTTGCAGGCCGCGATGCTTGCGCTGCCCGGCGAGGGCAGTGGAGCCGAAGGGGATACACCGCAGCAGCGTTACCGGTATGACCTGCATTTCTGTTCGCTGCTACGCGATGCTGTGGCTGCAGAGGCGTGCGAGGCGCATTTGAGTGCGGACGAAGATGTGCGCATTCGCCATTGGGCGCGCGAACGGGCACCGGAGGTACGTGACGCGGGGTGGGACTACCTTGGCGCAGTGGACACACTGCCGGCCAACCCACGCCAGGAGGCGGATGCGTTGCACAGCCTGCTGCGCCATCAACTGGAAACCAGCACGATCGGGGCCGCCGCACGGCTGCAACTGCAACGCCAGCTGCGGGGGTCGTTGGCCACGCCGCGTACGCCTGCCGAGCGGTTGCAGTGCCTACAGGCGCTGCAGGCATTGCAGGTGCTGCGGCTGCGGGCGCTGGAACTTCCCGCTGCCGGCAGCGCGACGCGGGTGCAACTGGCCTGCCGTGGGGTGCTGGTCCGCATCTTGGGTGCGCCGAAAAACACCGCGCAGCGGCAGCTGCATCATGCAGTGGCCGAACAGCTGCTCAGCGCCATCGGCGCAGCGCACGCGGCACAGCCACGCGCGCCGCACCTGGCGCTGGCCGACCTTCAACGCCGGCTGACCCCGGCACTGGCGGCGGTGCTGTCGCCCACGCACTGCGAGGCAGTGTTGGCGCAGTTGCCGACGCTGCTGGCTGATGCCGCACCTGCGCCCACGTAGAGCAGGGTTATACGCGGCATACCAACCTAGTAGAGCGGGGCTCTGCCCCGCTGCCGTTGATCCCAACGCAGCCGGCCAGCGCCCTTCGTTACGGCATGACCGGCGGCACGTAAGTCAGCGTCATGCCCAGCAGCCACAACAACCCCAATACCAGCGGGATGTGCACCAGCAGCTGGATGAAGGTGAAGCCCACAATGTCGCGCGCCTTCAGGCCCAGTACGCCCAGCAGCGGCAGCATCCAGAACGGGTTGATCAGGTTGGGCAGTGCCTCGGCGGCGTTGTACACCTGCACGGCCCAGCCCAGGTGGGCCTTGAGTTCGTTGGCAGCCTGCATCACATACGGCGCCTCGATGATCCACTTGCCGCCGCCAGACGGCACGAAGAAGCCCAGCACCGCCGAGTACACGCCCATCACCAGGGCGAAGGTGTCGGCGGTGGCGATGTGCACGAACAGGCTGGACAACCGGTGCGCCAGGGTTTCATCGCCGCTGCCCACCGCGTGGGTGAGGATCATGGCGATGCCGCCGTACAGCGGGAACTGGATGAGCACGCCGGTGGTGCTGGGCACCGCCTTGGCCACCGCGTTGAGGAAGCTGCGCGGGCGCCAGTGCAGCAGCAGGCCCAGCGAAATGAACAGGAAGTTGTAGGTGTTGAGGTTGGCGATGGCGCTCACCAGCGGCTTGTTGGCAAATTCGCCAAACAGCCAGCCAAACGCCAGCAATGAAAGCAGCACGGTGAGCAACGGGCTGTATTCCAGCCACTCGCCCGGGCGGGTGCGCGGCTGCAGCGGTTGCGGTTCGGCCTGCGCGGCGCCGTCGAAGTCCCGTGCGGTGCGGGCGGTGGCCGGGCCGGGGGCGGTGAGCCAGGCGATCAGCAGCGACACCAGGATCAACGCGGCGGTCAGCGCGATGGACTGCCACAGGAAGATGGTTTCGGTGAAGGGCAGCACCCCGGTGATCTCCACCAGCCCCGGCGGCATGCTGGCCGGGTTGGCCTGCAGCTGGGCGGCCGAGGAACTCAGGCCCATCGCCCACACCGCGCCCAGGCCCAGGTAGGCCGAGGCACCGGCGGCGCGGTAGTCCATCTTCAGGTCCTCACGTCGCGCCAGCGCGCGCACCAGCAAGCCGCCAAACACCAGCGAGAAGCCCCAGCTGAGCAGCGAGGCCAGCATGCTCACCAGGCCCACGTAGACCACCGCGCCACGGCCGGTGCGCGGCACCCGCGCCAGCTGGTCGATGAAGCGCGCCACGATGGGCGCGGTGGCCAGGGCGTAGCCGCCGATGACCACGAAGGCCATCTGCATAGTGAAGGGGATGAGGCTCCAGAAGCCTTCGCCGAAGGCACTGGCGGTGGCCTGCGGGGTGGCGCCGAAGCCGATGGCGGCCGCCGCCACGATGACCACGCCGAGCACGGCGAACACGTAGGCGTCGGGGAACCATCTTTCCGCCCACGCGGCCGAGCGCAGTGCTGCGCGCGCCATCCAACCGTCTTGTGCTGCTGTCGACGTGGCCATCGCCCAACCCTCCCAGGTGATTCAGATGGGGAGCAGTGTGTGGGTTGGGTGGCGGGCTGTCAGTCGCCTATTGGTCGTAGGGGCGAGGTGCGGGGTGACCGCCGCGGGATGGTCGGGAGCCGGCCAGCGGCCGGCACTACCGGGGCATGGGCGGCTCGACCGGCCGGTTGGCCCCGACTGTTGGTCGGGGCGCCTTAATGAAACGCCAAGGCCGCGGCGACACCGGCGAACAGGGTGGCGCCCACCCAGTTGTTGTGCAGGAAGGCCTTGAAGCAGGCATCGCGCTCGCGCTTGCGGCACAGCAGGAACTGGTAGGCGATCAGCAGCGCGGCCACGCCCACCGACATCCAGTACGCCGCGCCCAGGCCGGCGCGCAGGCCCACCAGGCTCATGGTGCCCAGGAACAGGGTGAACAGGATGCCCTGGATGACCAGGTCCAGGTCGCCGAACAGGATGGCGGTGGAGTGCGAGCCCATCTTGAGGTCGTCGTCGCGGTCCACCATGGCGTACCAGGTGTCGTAGGCGGTGGACCACAGGATGTTGGCGCCATACAGCAGCCAGCCCACCACTGGCACTTCGCCCTGCACGGCGGCGAACGCCATCGGGATGCCCCAGCCGAAGGCCATGCCCAGGTACACCTGCGGCAGGTGGGTGTAGCGCTTGAGGTAGGGGTAGCTGGCGGCCAGGAAGATGCCGATGAAGCTCAAGCCGATGGTCAGCCGGTTCAGGGTGAGCACCAGCGCGAAGGCGACCAGCATCAGCCCGGCGAACAGCAGCAGCGC